>OHXZ01000374.1_pt1 | contig 16977 bp, 9 predicted proteins | sample 1580021 | NCBI WGS metagenome assembly OHXZ01 (sample SAMEA3882520, study PRJEB24775) | human gut metagenome | biome: human-associated habitat; feature: intestine environment; material: feces | place: Netherlands | collected 2009/2010
ATAGCGGCGCACGGTGGAATCCTTGGCGTCCATCGTATAGCGGCTGGTGACAAAGGCCACCACGCCGCCGGGACGCACCTGGTCGAGTGCTTTGGCAAAAAAGTAGTTGTGGATGCTGAAATTCAGCTTGTCATAGGCTTTATCTCGAACCTGATACTGGCCAAAAGGCACATTACCAATGGCAAGGTCATAGAAATCTCGCCTGTCGGTGGTCTCAAACCCGGCCACGGTGATGTCGGCCTTGGGGTAGAGCTGCTTTGCAATCCGTCCACTGATGGAATCCAGCTCCACGCCGTACAGACGGCTGTTTCGCATTTTCTCCGGCAGCATACCAAAGAAATTGCCCACACCCATAGACGGCTCCAGAATATTTCCGGTCTCAAATCCCATACGGTCCACCGCTTCATAGATGGCCTGAATGACCGTAGGGCTGGTGTAATGGGCGTTGAGGGTAGAGCTTCTGGCGGCGGCATATTCCTCCGGGGTCAGCAGTTCTTTTAGCTGGGCATACTCTAAAGCCCATGCCGGTTTCTCCGGGTCAAACGCATCAGAGAGACCGCCCCAGCCCACATATCGAGAAAGAACCTCCTGCTGTTCGGGGCTTGCCTGCTGTCCGGCAGCTTCCAGCTCTTTCAGCAAACGAATCGCATTGACATTTGCCTGGAACTTGGCTTTCGGACCGCCTTCACCCAAATGCTCATCGGTAATGCGGAAGTTCTGTGCATTGCGGCGCAGGTTGTCCTTGTATTCCTCATAGGAGGCTTCCTCGGCAGCTTTGGCATTGGGGAAGGTCTGCCACTGGCCGTTGACCTGAATGGAAACCGGGTGTTCATCCAGCACTTCCTCAAAGGTTTTCTCCGGCTCTGTTACAGGGGCTGGCGGCTCCGGCTCCTCGATATGCAGTCGTTCCACCACCACATCATAAGGCAGATTGTTCTTATCGCCCGGATAGACGGCCACGGTCTCGGAATGGAAGGCCGGGGATTCGGCAGCCGGTTGGGGCTGTTCCTGTCCAAAGCCATCCAGCTGACGGGCATACATCCCGCGCAGCAAAGGCGCAACCTCATCCCAGCGGAAATACAGCATAGCCAGACGCTTTTCCTCTGCATCCATGACTTCCAGTTCTATGCCCTGTGCCGTGGTACGGTAATCGGCAATATCGCCGGTCTCCAGATTCAGTGTCTCGATCTCACCGGAATAGGCTCTGCTCAGCCAGTAGGCGATCTCGCTGTTGCTCCTGCCGGATTGCAGCAGCGTGGAAATCTGCTTTTTATCCGCTTCATCCATCAGTCCATGAGCCAATACATCCCGCAAGTCCTGATCTGCCTTGTCCGGGTCAATAGGAAGAAACTCGGTATAGTAAGCATTGCGGCGGTCTGCCCGAAGCAGCTGCTCGAACTGTTCTTTGCGCTCTGCCCGGTAGATGGGATATACCATGCCGGTGGGCAGAAGCTGTACGGTGTCCTCCCGCAGCTCGGTGATCTGATAGGCGTCATCCTCGATATACACGGTATCGCCCACGGCATAGACCGGGGCGGCTGGGTCATAGGAGGTTCTTTGCGGAATTGGGCGGCGAACTGCGTCATATTCCTCATCGGAAATGGAAACTTCGGAAGTCTGCTCTGTCTCGGCATCTGCAATCTGCTCTGCATCTGACCTCACCTGTTGGATAAACGGATCATTGTCCAGTTTTTCCGGGTCTGCCACCTGGCCGTTGACGATCCCTCTTTCCTCCAGAGCTTCCCGGATGGCGATTGGGTCGATGTCGTCAAAACGGTCCTGTTCTTCTTCGGTATAGAACCGGTCCTCCTGAATGAGCTGGGCAAGCCTGCGCTGTACCTTCGGCCAGGGCAGCTGCGTTTCCTCCGGGCTGCCGGCACGGACAACGAACAGGCTGTTGCTGTTACTGCCGCCGTATTCCTGAGCCAGCCATGCGGCGGTATCTTTTTCTCTTGCATGGTCTTTCATATAGCGGATAACAGCGTGTTTACTCTCGATATTGCCGTTCCATGCACAAAGGGCAGTATCAATATCTTCCTGAGAAAGAGGGCGCAGAAGCTCATGGAGCTTTGGATAGGTTTCGTCGATCACTTCCCGGTGCAGGCGCTGGCGGAACTCCGGCACATCCGAATAAAGGCGGATCAGCTCCATATCCTTAGAGCCAAGAACCGCACGGCGCACAGCGGCATTGCCCTCGATGACAGCATTTTCACGGTCAGAATGCCCGCAGGCATTGCGGTATGCGGCATCCTCGGAAATGGCGGCAGTCACCACAGGCTTATACTGCTCAAACTGCTCCCGAAGGGTAGGCTTTGGCGTTTCTTCCTCCATCTCCGGCTGCTGGGCTTGAATGGCATCTTCTTCGGCCAGTTCCTTTTCAGACTGGATTTTGTCATACTGCGCCTGTTCCTGTTCGGTAAGATAGCGGCCTTTCTGGACAAGTGAGGTAATGCGCTTGGCAACCTTTTCCCAGTTCAAGTGAACATCCGGGCAGTCCTGCTTTTTATAGTGCAGTCCTTTCCCATCGTGATCTTCGCCGCTGTGTGTTGCGCCGGACAGGGCATGAGAGCGTCCGCCAATGCCATACTCGTCTTTAAGGAATCTCACTTTTTCCTTATCCGTATGGTTTTCCATGAAGAACGCATAGATACGGCCTTTTCCTCCGGCAAAACTGCTGCCGCCGGTCATGGCGGTGTCGATCTCATCCTCTGTAATGAAATGCTGGACGGTTGGCACTTGGGAAAGGTCCGAAGAAAAAGTCCTGCGGGGCAGGTCAAGGTCTTTCAGGTTCTCCCAGATTTCCCTTGGCCTATGGTAATGAAAGCGCAACAGGTCACGGTCCTGCTGATAGGCAGTCCAGAAGGCGGCGTATTCTTCCTTGAGGGTCTGGCGGAAAGCCGGGTCACTCAGCTGCTCCGTCAGGCGGCGAGTCTCCTCCGGGAAACCATTGCCTTTGATCTCTGACAGGCAGGACAAATATCCGGCTTCTCTGGCACCCTCACTGAGATCGTGATACAGATGCCAGAGCTTTTCTGAAAGGAGGGAGCGTTCATAGCCTGCCGCTTCTGCAAGCTCCACATTGGAGGCAAACTGGCCGCTCTCCAAAAGCTCCCCGATACGCTCTGCGGCGCTCTCCCAGGAAATGACCTGGGCAGACCTGTCATAACGGACAGACTTCCCATGGGAAAGATGGATACCATCCTCGGCATACCATGCGCTCACACTGCCAAGGCCATTGCCGCCGTGGTACAGCGTTTTCAGTATCTCGGCAATCTCAGCGGTGGTTTTCTGCTTTTCAAAGGCTGCAACCACACGCTCCCTTTGACGGTCTGTATTGCCGCCCAAACGCAGCACATGGTCGATGTCATTTTGGGCAAAAGAAAAAGCAGAGGATGTATGCGCTACATTCTCTGCTTCATCTATGGATTGGATCTGTTCCGCTTCGGAGAGGAACAGGTTTAGGGTCAGCTGTTGATAAGCTCCGCCATCAGGATTTCCTCGGCCTGAGCTTTGCAGGTGTTCATCAGCCCCACCCACTTCATGGGATCGCTGGCTTTCAGTTCCTCGGTGGCTCCCGCTTCCTTCGCCAGCTGGGGCATCATCTGCTCCAGTCTGCTCTGGGCGGTCTCGTCGATCTCCAGAAGGTGCGGGTACAGCTTCTCGCTCAGCAACATCTGGTTGTAGAGGATGGGACGGTGTTCTTTCAGGTAGGTTTTCCTCATCCTGCCGTACTTGCCCAGGGGTTTCTCCGGCTGCTGGCTCAGCTTCAGGTCGGGAATCAGATAGTCTCCGTTCTGGATATAGGTCATGGGATTGTTCATCTTGTTTGCTCCTTTCTTGGTTGGCTTCGCGCTCTGCATTTCGGACGGTAACGCCGATCTGCCGCAGCACCTGCTGGTTGATCTGGCTGACCGCTGTTCCCAGCGCCCCGATGGTGGACGGGGTGTTGAAATCAAAGATCGCCATGAAATCTTCGTGGTCGAAGTAGCGTTCCGGCTCCAGTCCGCAGCGGGACATCAAAGCGTAAGTGATACTGACGGTGGCTGCTGCCTTGAACTGTACTCCGATGTTAAACTCATCATATTCCTCCAAAAAGGAACCGTCAACGATATAGAAGAAGTCCTGCTGATGCTCCGTCCAGTATTCCTCAGCCAGTTTTCCGGCTACCTCGGTGAGCTGTCCGGCAAGGTCATCACCGGAAACATCATAGGTGCGCTCCAGCATGGCCTGCACGGAATCCAGATGGCGCTCCTCCAACTGCCACAGCCAGGGAGTGCGGGAATGTTCACGGGTTCCGGTGTCGGAAATGTCAAAGACATAACGCAGGCGAGGTCTGTCCCCGGAATCATCCACCAGAGCGATTCCCTTGGAACCGCGCCTTACATAACGTCCCATCTTTTCATTCCACAAATCGTACTCCGCACAGGCGGTGGCGTCCGGTCGCTGGGCATAGATCATCAGCTGCTCATGGAACGGGTACTTGTAAAGGCGGGAAGCAGTAGTGAGAAACCCTGCCCATTCCTGCCAGCTCCCCGTGAGCTGTGTTGCCACCTTGTCCGCCATCTGTGCATATAGTTCAGCTTTGGTTGGCATAGTGTTCTGTCCTCCTTTCAATTTTGGGGTAAAAAGGCGGGGTGGCAGATCGCCACCCCATCCCTGCGGTTATGTTGTTTACTGGTCAAAATCCGGGTACAGCTCCAGTTCGGCAAACTTCTCATCGGTCATCGCACAGAGCTTCGTAAGGGCGCTGTCGGTCAACTCTCTCAGCTCCGTTTCCTCCGGCGAAAGCTCGCCGCGCATCTCACGCAGACTGTCAATCAGCCCGGTGCGGCTGCCGGTATTGTAAATGCACATCAGGTTCATTTCCTCAAAAGTAAAGTTTCCCATATCAAATCTCCCTTTCCGCACTCTTTTTGGGTGCTGTCTTTTTGTGTTCTGCCTTGGGCTGGCTTTTCAGCTGCTCCATGACGGACTTTTTCTTTTCCCGTTCCTCCCGATGGGCAGCGGCAGCCAGATCCATCAGGGAAATGGGCTGACCGCTTCGGGCCTGCTGTTCCAGCTCTGCCACCGTAGGCTCTTTTGCGCCATTGTTGATGATACCGTCGATCATGCCGTAATCGTCCTCCACGGCCATCTCCGCATTTTTCAGCGGATTTTCCGGCAGGAATCCGGGGATCTGGGTAAAACCAACACTGTCACAGTAATGACAGGATACCTTACCGTCCTGCTTGATCGCAACGATGTCACTGACACTCATAGAAGGACTGTGAAAATCCGCCGGCTTTTGCAGATTAAACTGCTCATATAGTTTTTCCAGCTGCTCCGGTACCGTGCCAGACTCCCTCAGCGGAGCTGTGTAAATGAGGTCATAATTGCTGCGGTCTATGGAAATGTCATGGGACTTTAACCAATCCAGATTCATAAAGCGCACATTCTGCGGATCGTCACGACTTACCTGATAGATGGCAAAGCAATCTCTGTTCTGAGAGAGAAATGCCTGTTCGCGTTCCTGCTGATGTTCCTGACGCTCCATGACCTTTTCGTGGAACTGAGGGCTTTTCTCCCATTCCTCACGGTCCACGCCAAAAAGACCGCCATGATCCATGATTTCCTGCGGGTCAAACACCATGCTCTCCGTATTGTCCTCATGCAGCACATAGACGGTCAAACCGGCGGCATCCAGTTCCAGCGCCCGTTCTCTGGTAACAGGGAGCATCCCATCATAGGAGTAGCCGTATTCCTGCATATCTGGTGTGGAGACCTGCTCATCCGGCATGGGGTATTCATCCAGTGCCTGCTCCTGTGCTTCCGGCAGCTGGGAAGAAGCAGCCATCTGACTGACCTCTGCCTGCATCTGCTGGTAGGCAGCTTCCTGCAAGGTCTCAATCATGGACAACGGTGCGTATTTTACCGAGTCTCTGCCCAAATCGTTGTCATCACAAATCTGGAGAACTGCCTTCATGCGGGAAATCTCCGGCATATCCAGCTGACCACCATCCAGCTCTTTCATGGATGCGGCATCGTAAAGGGTATAGTCCCATCCGCTGTCACAGGACTGGATATGAAGATAGGTGGCATCGTTGATCAGAAACAAAGCCTCCTGCTGGTTGGCATCCGCCCCCAGCACTTCCATTTCCGGCATTGCCGCAGCCAGTTCCTTTACCGCTTTTTGCACCAGAGGATTATCACGGTAATAGTCGATTGCCTGGATGGTGTCCAGGTCAATGGTCTGGCCGGTCAAAATCGGAAAAGGTCCTTCATAGTCGCTTCCGTCTTTCAGCTCAAAACCAATGCCCTTGATCCCGTTCATTCGTTCTGCCGGAATCTCCTGATAAATGCGGATTGCTTCCTCCAAAGACAGGTTATCGTGGTATTCTCCGAGGTTTGGAAATTCCATGCACTCTGCTACATAGTAGGTCAGATCGCCGGTCTGCTGTCTATCAGATACCTTAGCGGCATCTTCTGGCTGCTCTATCGGGGCGGTTTCCGGCTCTACCTTTGCATGAGGGTCGATTCCGCGCTCTTTGCAGATTTCCTTATAGTGGCGCTCAATGTCGGAGATCAAAGTGCCGGAGGTTTTGTTGATGGTCTCCAAACTGGCTCTCAACTCTTTCAGTTCCTTGCCCTGACTCCAACTGGCAATATAGCCAAAGCTATTTTCTCCAGTCTCGATGCCAAAATATTTGCAGACTGCATAGGAGATGCTTTCAGCCTCAAATGGATACATTAACATTTGAAGCGTTATACTCAGCATTCCAAAATGTTAATCATTTTAAAGAATGCTGAGAAATAAGACGTTTTTCTACTAAAAGATGAGCATTATTCGTTAGCGCAATCCACAAAGTCTTGCCATTTCATTTTCGTTGCCCTCCCACATTGGTGCTTCATCAGATACAGGTGTTGGAACAGATTCCATTGCGTCTCTAAGCTGTTCAACAGATGGCTTTGCATAGTAGCTTTTGGTTGTATCAGTTCTGGCATGTCCTAACACTGTAGAAACAAGCTCAATGGCGATTCCATCCTGATAAAGATTTGTGGCTCTGGTCCGGCGGAACATGTGACAGTGAACCGAATCCGGAAGGCTAATCCCTGATTCACTGACCAGAGCTGCATATTTTTTTATAATCCGCTGGACATTTCCAACGGACATCCTGTCTGTTACACCTTTTATCGTTGTGGAAAATAAATATGCTTCTTTGGAAGAATTACTGTGATATACACGTATATATTCCCTAAGGTGTTCGACTGCTTTAGCTGTTAATTGTATGGTTCTCTCTTTGTTACCTTTGCCGGTTATGAAAATATTGGGATATTTTGATTCCATTGCGATATCGCATAAGCGAATGTTAAGCAGCTCACTGATTCTTACAGCTGTATCATAGAGAAGGATCAAAATAGCACGGTCTCTTACACCGAATTTCGTATTCGGCGGTGCAGACAGTATTGCAGCAAGTGCATCATCGGACAGAATAGGCTTTTCCTTTTTTATGGTTTTGCATGGTGAAATCTGACTGATTGCCAGGGCAACTGACTGGATTGATATGTCCATATCCGAGGCATAGTTCAGATAAGCACGGATAGCCGCGACTCTTACATTTACAGTTGATGGCTGGCTGCCATTTGCAAGCAGATATTCTCTGAAATTATAAATACATTCTTTGGTACAATCAGAAAACTGAAAGGTGCTTATGGATTTACCTAATTCACCTACAAGGTAGTTTTTAAATATTGTAAGGGAATCTCTGTAGGATTCTGCTGTAGCCTGACTGCGTCCGACCTGCTTTACCAAATAAACATTTAGAAAGTTCCATGTTTTAGAAAAGAACAGCTGGTCGGTTGATATCTTCGCTGATTTATTCTTCATAGGGAATCACCTCCGGAATGACCTTCCCAGACACTGAATCTTTCTCTCGGATGGTATCAAATGCCTTTTCTACAAGATGATAGTAATAATACGTTTCATCAGGACTTTTGTGTCCAAGGTATCTGCTTAAATATGGGAGCATAGTGTTTGTATCAATCCCCTGATGCATCCACTCATTAAATCTCTCTACTACAAAAGCATGGCGTAAACAGTGGGGTGTCGGATGTTTATCAATCGTCTTGGCAACCGGAAGCATGGCCCAATGGCGGTTAAAACTTGATTCTACTCCAGAGCACGAAACAGGCTTATGTGGATCTTTTCCCGGAAAAGCCCAGTCAATTCCGGGAAAAAGCATTTCCTGACTTTCTTTATAGTTTTTAAGTATCGGAAGGCTATCCTGCGGAAGATATACAAGGCGGTCTTTGTTACCCTTTGAGCCAAGGACAGTAAGGATTCCTTTATCCAGGTCTATATGCTCCCATTTTAGCAGTCGCCCTTCTGACAGACGCAGACCACAGCAAAAATATAGGAGAAAAAGAATCTTGCACTCTCTATCGAGTCTGAATTGCTCTGAATTATGAGACGTGCGGATATCCATTTTCTGTAGCAGTTCCTTAACTTCCTCTTTTGATGGAATGTAAAGAACCGGACGGTAAGCCTTGCAGAAAAAATTAGGAATGTATGCTTCCTGACCAAGGGAAAGGATATATTCACCCAGCACCTTCACCATCGACATACAGCGATTATGATAGGCATCTCCTTCGCCCGGTCTGGCTTCTGACCATTTGGCTGCCATTTCGTAAGTGACTGTTGTCAGTTCCGGATAATTCTGTGCGCAAAAGGTATCAAAGCGTTTTAATAGCTTTTCTTCGGAATTATAGGCATATCCATCAGCTCGTTTTTGCTGTATAAGTCCTTCGATATGATGTGCCAGACCGCTCTCAAAAATGTATGTCATGATAAAACACCTCCAAATTCCAGAGGGCAGAGCCTCATTTTATCTTCGTCATGTTCAAGATATACCTCTGCTGTTTCCTGACGTGCATGTCCGAGAGCATTGGAAATATCATCAAGTTTGTTGTCTGCCCGAAGCATTCTTGTGGCAAATGTTTTTCGTGTCATATGAAAGCCCTGACCAGCAGATAATTCAAATCCATATTCAGCAAGTATTCTTTTTAAAGCTCCACGGCACGCCGTTGTAACTTTAAGCGGAATATATGGTGCCTGATGGCGAATAAATATATATCCGTTGCCTGTGACAGCCGATTCCGGACGTCCATTTATGATGTATTTATATACTGAATTACCTACATCCGTTGGGACTGGAAGCGTTATTGCTTTTCTTGTTTTCTGCTGAATGAAGGAAACAGTTTTGTTTTTCCAGTCAAAATCATTTACTTGAAGCTTTAGGATGTCTGCTCCCCTGATACCCATTCGAAGTCCAAGCATGACCATAGCTGTGTCCCTGAGTTCCATGGGAGTAGAAGCTTTCTCACGATATTCATATATTTTCTCGACCATAGCATCGCTCAGAACATCAACTATGCTGCGATGAGGAGCACAGCTTGCAGATACTGCAAAAGCAAGTGTTGGTGAAATCAGATCCTGGTCAGCCATGTAACGTAGAAGCTGACGAAGCTTGGTTCCATATGCATTTTTACTTTCCGGGGTCGAGTGGACATCATGGTTATGAAACGATTTAACCACATCGGGTGTTATGGAGACTGGATTATCTATTCCATTATCTTCAAGATATTTGAAGAAACTGCCTCCGGCTGCCCTGCACATGGTAAGTGTCTTATCGGTCATTCCATCCCGCCTGCGGCTTTCTATGAAACCATCAAGGATGCTTTTACTCCATGATGGAAGATGATCAGATGCACGCATCGGCTCAGCGATTATATTGGATTCCATTATGCCCTGGAGATACTTTTCAAACATTCTGATAGTGTGTGTACGATGAGCTGAGCCGGAACTGCTGGCTTTGATCTGATTCGGGCAATCCGGAAGTATATCTATCCATGATGTCACAGTTTCTTCCGAGTGTTCCAGATGGTTAAGTTCCAGAAACATGAAATACCATGTGAAATCATTGCGATAAACAGCTTTTGATGATTCCATGTATTTCCAATCGTCCAAAGCGTCAAGATATTCATCAGCTTTAAGTTCGAGAGGTGTACTCGGGTGAAATGCGGTACCTGTTTTAGAAAGTCTCATCTCAAGCAGTATTTCAACGTTCTCACCAAAAAGAACCCGCTGGTAACACTCTGGCACATCACCTCTGCGGTGAAGATATTTCATAAGTGCTGTCATGGCACATACGGCGTTCTGACGTCTGGCAAGAGATTTACAGGATTTGCAGTAAGTATTCCAGTATTCGATAAGAGTATCTATGGTTATTGCTTCCGGCTCTGTAACTCCCAGGGAAGTAGCAAGCCTGAAGAACTCCTTGATGGCAACAGAATACGTATGGTAATAGCAGGGATTCTGTGTGGTCGCATAGTATTCTTCCAGCTCATATGTCAGGCGAAAAAAAGATTCCGATATTCCGCTCCGGCAGAAAAAACTATTTTCTGAGCGGCAGAAAGAACTTTTGATATCTCCAAAGAGCAAGTAATGGTCGAGGCGGAACAGGGCATTTCTATATTGAGAATACGTTTCATAGGAAATTTCCCGTTTTTTAATCTCAAGCCAGTCCAGTGCGGCATCCATTGAAAAAGGAATGCCCTTATCCATCAGGTACTTGAAGAGTGTAGTATAACAGGTTCTGTGCATGTCTATATTTTTACATGCACTGTCTGGCTGTTTCATCATATTGAGAACTGATGAAATAGCATCTAAATAGTTTATTTGCATATCAAATGCGCTCCTTTCCGGCTTCCCATTCGAGGGGAAAACCTGATAATAGCGTATCTGATAATGCTCATCTTTTTTACAAGAAAGTGAGGATTTATGGAAAATAATTTAAAAGATCAACATTACAAAAACATGGGTATAAAGCCTCCACTTCTTCCGTGTGACGGTTTTTGATTGCCTGTTTTTCTGCGGTTGCATCTTCCTCAACTGCAAGACGCCATTCAAACTGATTTTCGTCCACATAGCGCCAATCCATATCAGAAGCAAACTGTTCGGCTTCTTTTTCTGTGGCAAAATCCAACTTGAAATCATGCTTGGTTCCACCTTCACTCTCCAGCACAACCTTCCATGACGGTAGCATTTCATATTTTTTAGGGTCATGAAGCTTGCTGTGGGCAATCTCATGAACCGTGGCCGAAACTGTCTGCACCTCACTCATGCCCTGACGAATGGCGATTTTCTGATGATCGGCAGAAAAATAGCCGTCCGTATCGGCGGCCATTGCTTCAAAAGTAATCGGCACCGGTGCGCTGCGGCGCAGGGCCTCCATGAATGCCTCATAATTTGGCACATTGCCGGAAAGGGAGGAAGCAAGCTCCGGCAAAGGTTTCCCGTCGGTCTGACTCACATCAAAGACCTTGACCGGGCGGAACATGGGAATCTCAATTTCTTTTTCCTCTGTGACGACCTTTCCGTCTTTATCCAGAATCGGAGCCTTGGTATCCGGGTCCAGCTTCTGCTCCTCGATTTTCTTCTTATACGGTGTGGGAGCGATGATGGTAATGCCATGCTCGCCCTTTTTTACATGACGCTCAAACTGGTCTTTCCACTTATTGTATCCGGCTACCAATGTGGCGTCCGGCTTCTGCATATAGATGAGCATGGTGTTGTTTACCGAATAGCGGTGGAAGCGGGACATGACGGACAGATAGCGCATATACTTTTCACTCTCAAACAGTTCTTTGATGCCCTGCTCGATGCCATCTGTGATTTCCCTTAGCCGTTCTCGGTTGGTGGGTTTGTTCTCAGCCATGATTTTCAATCTCCTTTCCAAGTGTGTGATTTCTGCTGTGTGTTCTGCAATCCATGCCTTTTGTTCTTCTTCACTTTCATAAAGAAAAAGGTCCAGCAGGTACTCTACATAGGTTTTCTTCTGGATTGCTTCCACAAAGCGGGGGTGCGGTTCTTCCTCCGGTGTCCGGGGAGAATGGTCGGCCTCCCATTTTTTCAGCAGATAGTAGTAATCGGACAGTACGCGGTAACAGTGCTGTCGATCCTCCCGAAACTTCTGTGCCTCGTTTTTTTGCCGGACATATCTCCTGCGGGGAGGGGCCTGACTGTCATAGATCAGGCCAAAGTCCTGTGCCAGTTTCTCCGCCGCTTCTTTTGGGGAGAGGTCAAAGAGCTTTGCGGTAAAGTCGATCACATCCCCATCTGCACCGCAGCCAAAGCAGTGGAACCGCTGGTCTACCTTCATGCTGGGGTTCTTATCATCGTGAAAGGGACAGCAGGCCATACCATTTCGTTTGACCTCGATCCCATAAAACGCTGCCGCTTCTCTGGTGCTGACCGACTGCTTGACCGCTTCAAATACATTCTCTGCCATGTGCCTTTAACTGCCGGACTTTTTCACAGGGGGCTGGTATCCGGCGGCTTTCGCACGCTCACTGGCAGCTTTGCGACGCTCGGCGCTGTATGGCTCCCGGACTGATACACACCGCTTGGGGACGGTAAAGTTATGGGCGTCCTTTCGGGTGATCTGGTCGGGGTGCTTTTTTGCCAGCAGATCCAGCTTCTCCATCAGACGGGGATCATGAGTATAGATTTCAGCCATTGGTTCTGCCTGGTTATAGAGGAGAATGGTTTCCCGTTCCACTAAAGAGAGCTTCATCGGCTGCCTCCTTTCCGCTGGTCAAATTCCAGCTTGAAGTTGGCATACTGTCCATCGTCCTCCAAAACCACAGTGGCATCGTAGGTCTTGCCGGTTTTCTCCGAATATAGGCCCGTCACACGGACACGGCCATCTTTCAGCAGTGCAGACACCACAGCCTTGGTCGGCTGTTTTTTCTTGGCAGCCCACCATTTGTTGTTTTTCCAGATTGCAAATTTGCAAGAATCATTCTGACAGAAGAAGCCTTTTTGCAGTTCTGCAACTTCACCGCCGCAGCGAGGGCATTTGCCCACCACCTCACGGGGCGGAGTGAACAGGTACTCAGTTCCCTTGATGACCTGATAAGTCCCCACCAGATCTTTCAGCATGGTGCTGATCCCGTCCAGAAACTCCTCTGGGGCAAGCTGCCCGCGCTCGATCTCGCCCAGGCGGTACTCCCACTCGGCAGTCAGAAGCGGCGATTGCAGCTGTTCCGGCAAGACTGTGATCAGGGAGACTGCATCGTGGGAAGGGAGAAGCTGCACCGTTTTCCTGTTCTTTTTTCGTTCCAGAAAACCGGCAGATACCAGCTTTTCCAAAATACCGGCACGGGTGGCCGGTGTCCCCAGACCTTTTCGCTCGGCATCCTCCGGCATATCCTCTTTTCCGGCAGTCTCCATCGCGGACAATAGGGTGTCCTCCGTAAAGTGCTGAGGCGGACTGCTTTTGCCTTCTTTGACGATTGCCGCAGAAACCGAAAGGGTCTGTCCTTCGGTCAGCTCCGGCAGGGCTTTCTCTGCGCCCTCTTTTTTCGGCTCTGCATCCTTCATTTTGGCACGGTAGGCGTCCTCCAGTGCTTTCCATCCGGGGTGCTTCACCGTTTTTCCTTTGGCGGTAAACTCCCCACCGGCACACGCTGCAATCACAACGGTTTCCGAATAGATATGGGGCTGGGCCACGGCGCACAGCAGACGCAGGGCCACCAGCTCCAGCACCGCTTTTTCTCCCGCAGGAAGGGCAGAAAGGTCTGCATCCTTGAGATTTCTGGTAGGGATTACTGCGTGGTGGTCGGTTACTTTCTTATCGTTGATGACCGTCTGCGGATCACAGGTAATGGCGATCCCTTTGCGAAACGGCATAGCATTGGCAACCAGATTCACCAGCACCGGCAGGCTGTCTGCCATATCACCGGTCAGATAGCGGCTGTCAGTACGGGGATAGGTGCAGAGCTTCTTTTCATACAGGCTTTGCAGATAGTCCAGGGTCTGCTGGGCTGTAAATCCAAGCAGGCGGTTGGCATCTCTTTGCAGAGTAGTCAGGTCATAGAGGGCAGGCGGCTTTTCGGACTTTTCCTTGCACTCCACCTTTTTGATTGTGACAGCTGCACCCTGGCAGGCTTCTTTCAGCTGCTCTGCGCTTGCTCGGTCACTCATGCGCTCCCCGGATACGGTAAGACCGGGCAGCTCCAGCACCACGGTATAAAAGGGAACCTGCTTAAAGGTGTCGATCTCAGCTTCTCGCTGGACAATAAGCGCCAGCGTTGGGGACATCACGCGCCCGATGTTGAGGGTGCGGTGGTACAGCACCGAAAAGAGCCTTGTGGCGTTGATGCCCACCAGCCAGTCCGCGCGGGCGCGGCAGAGGGCAGACTGGTACAGCCCGTCATATTCGCGCCCCGGACGCAGCTCCGCAAAGCCTTTTTTGATGGCCTCGTCCTCCATGGAGGAGATCCACAGCCGCTTCATGGTCTTTGTGCAGCCTGCCATGTAGTAGACTGTGCGGAAGATAAGCTCCCCCTCGCGCCCCGCGTCGCAGGCGTTGATGACCTCGGACACGTCCTCCCGGCCCATGAGGTCCCGCAGCAGCTCGAACTGTTTGGCTTTGTCCGCTTTCAGCGTGAAGCGCCAGCTTGCGGGCAGGATGGGCAGGTCGTCATAGCGCCATTTTGCGTACTTTTCATCGTACACATCCGCGCCCGCCAACTCCGCCAGATGCCCGTAGCACCAGCTTACAATGCAGCCGTTTCCCGAAAAATACCCGTCGTGTCGCTGCCTTGCGCCCAGCACGGCGGCGATGGACTGGGCGACGGAGGGCTTTTCCGCGATCACTAATCTATGTTGCGTCATATTCATTTTTCTCCTTTTCTGCACAGCAAAAAGCAGCCCCGAAGGACTGCTTTTCGTATCTGTTTTTCTAATCGTATGTGGGTCAGGGCCGTTCAAGGCACCGCTTCCGGTATCGCTCGGCAGCCTCGGCAAAGGCTTTGCGCTCGGCGTCGGTTGGGTCCCGTGTTCCATCCAAAAGGCGGCACTGTTCATAGCTTTCCACCGCGCCGGTCAGCCTGTCCAGCAGCGCCTCCGGCGTGAGGCAAATCTCAGCGGTGTCCCAATTTTCACGCCTGTCATCCCATGTGAGGTAGGTATAGCCGTGCCGGGTCGGCACCACCTCCACGCCGGTATCTTCTGTAAGGTGCTCCCTGAATGCCTCCAGCACCCGTTCAAAGCTCAGCATCCGTATCACATCCTTTTCCGCTGCATTTGGTCTTTCATGGGTACATTGTAGCATCGGTGGGAGAATGCGGCAAGGGTCGGGGTCCTAACGCTCCGGCGCTTTTGCCCGCAGTTTCTCCCGCAGGTCGGTGTCACGGTAGCAGGGACGGAGGCAGACGGTGCCGTAGCGGGAACAGCCGCAGCAGAAATGCCCCTCCGGGGCAGGGGTTCGCGGCGTTTCCTCTTTTCCCGGATAGGGGCGCTGCATCATCAGACGCTCCAGCGGGTTTTTGGTAAAAAGGGTCATGCATCCGCGTCCTCCGTTTCCTCCGACTCGTCCGCATCGTCCTCGTTTTCGTATTCCTCGTCTTCATCCTCATCGCCGTAGTCGTAATCGTCCAAGTCCACAGGTCCCTTTGTGTCGGGCTTCTTCTTACGGAGCTTGAAGCAATACAGCGCGCCGCCGCCTGCCAGCACGATCAGCAGCGCCACGACCAGCAGGCCGCTGCCGCCGCTTTTCTTTTCCGGCTCAGGATCGGGCTCCGGCGTTGTCTCCGGCTCCTTTTTCGGCTCCGCCGCCTTGCCCGCGCACTCGGTCATGTTGGCCCTGCACACCTCGCAGGCGGTGTTGACGGCTCCCGCCTCGCATTTGTCCTTGCAGGAGCAGACAGGGGCGGAATCCTCGTCGATGAGTGCAAGCAGGTCGCTCTCGTCCACAAGGTTCAAAAAGTAGGTTTCATACTGATCTCCGTCCTCATCCAGCGGCTTATCGTAGTCGATCACCAGATAGAGGGTATGGCCGTTGCGGGTTTCCACTGCGATGAACTGCTTGTTGGTGTGCTTGTCGTAGAGCAGGTCGCGGGTGACGGCGCTGCCGTTTTGGGAAAAGCCCGTCCCTTTCTCAATGGCGACAGGCGCGGCGGTATCGGTGGGCTCCTGTGCTTTCGCCGGCTCTGTGGCTGCGGGCGTCTGTGCCGCAGCGGGCTTTCCCGTGCTGCCGGAGGCGTTGGAGGCCTTTCCTGCACCGGTATTGCCGCTGCTGCCGGTATTGCCGGAGGACTGCTTTCTGCAATCGCAGTCTGCGGGACAATGGGCGCTGTGCTGCTCCGGCGTGGGGCTGGGCGCAGGCGCTTCCTTTTCATAGAAGGGGTTGGCGATCACCAGATAGCCCGTGCGGTTGCCTGCGTTGTCCGCGCCCATGATGTAGAAGTGGGAATCGCGGGTGTTCCTGTCGATGCGCAGGCTGAACTCCCCGTTTTGCAGCGTGGTATAAAGCTCGTCGTTCACATAGACACCCGCCATGCCGGAGAGTGCGTCGGCGACCTCCACGCGCAGCAGCGCGCCGCTGACGCCTGCGCGAAGGACCGGCGCTTCAAGGTCTATGCAGCGCAGCTCCAGCGTCAGCGTATGCTCCGTGCCGTAGGGGTCGGTGACAAAGAAAAACACGATACCGTTGTCCGGCACCGTGTAGCGGGCGAGGCCGTTGTGGGCAAGCTGCTCCGTCAGGTCTGTTCTTTCGGCGGTTTCCCGCAGCGCCGCCTCTACCCTCTGCCAGCCCGCGTTGTTTTTGTCCCTGATGCGGACCGTGACCGTCACCGGCGCGTTGTGCCAGCCTGCCGGAATATCTGCATCTATCTCATATTCCGCTTCGGGTGTTTCTGCCATTTCGGGCGGCGTATCCTCCGGCGTGGGTTCCGCAGGTCCCAGCACAGGCTCGGAAACCGGCGGCTCAGACTCCTCGGGGACTGGTGATTCCTCTGCACCTTCGGGAGTGTCATCAATCACCGCGTCTGTGATCTCTGGCGCGCTGTCCGCTGCGTCCGGCTCGCCGGTGGCCATCGCCATGCCGGACATGGTGAGGAACATCAGGGCAAGGCAAAGGACGGCGGCAACGCCGC
>OHXZ01000445.1_pt1 | contig 14816 bp, 10 predicted proteins | sample 1580021 | NCBI WGS metagenome assembly OHXZ01 (sample SAMEA3882520, study PRJEB24775) | human gut metagenome | biome: human-associated habitat; feature: intestine environment; material: feces | place: Netherlands | collected 2009/2010
ACATCGAATTGCATGCAAGCATGCATCGATGATACCTTTTGACCCTTTAATCATATAAATAGAATATGCAGGATTCCTACATTTGTTGATTATAGCACTGCTTTTGCGGGGCTACAATAGGAAAAAAGATTGCTAATGGTTTTTTGTGAAAAATTAAGATTTTCCGCATGTTGACAAGGATTTTAGTTATTGTATAATAAGGGATTGAGTGAGAAAATGATAGAGAGGGTGCAATTTTGAGCGTGGACGAGAAGAGAAAAGCGGCACAGAAAAAGCCGGAAAGAAGCAAAAGAAGAAAAAACAGTGCAAAAAATAGACGGGTGGTACTTGGAGCGATTGCTGTACTGGTTGTTGTATATGTGGGAACGAGCATTTATTTTATGCATCATTTTTATCCGCAGACAACTTTAAATGGAAGAAACGTTGGTGGATATTCGGCAAAAAAAGTAAAAAGTGTAGCAAATGACGAGATTCATTCCTATGTACTTAAATTAAAGACAAGAGATGGAAAGACAGAAAAAATTGCAGGAGCTGATATTGATCTGGAACCACAGTGGAATGATGATACGGAAAAGCTAATTAAAAAGCAGAACGGTTTTGCATGGCCGGTAAAGCTTTTTCAAAAAGAAACTTTAAAAAGTGAAACACTGGTCGCTTTTGACAAAGAAAAAGTAAAAAAGGCTGTGGATGCTTTAGACTGTATGGACGAAAGCAAACAGACTGCTCCGAAGAATGCAGGGGCATCTTCTTACAGCTCCAAGGATGGATATACAATTGTTCCATGTGTTATGGGAACAAAAATTGATACAGATAAAATGTATGAAGCTGTGGATAATGCTGTTAATGGGCTGGTGGAAAAACTCAATCTCGATAAAGCAGGAGTATATATAAATCCAACGGTTTTTGATGATAATAAAGAACTGGCTCATGCCGTTGATAGCATGAACAAATATTCAAAGGCGAGCATTACATATCAGATTGGAAAGCACAGTGAGGTACTGGACGCATCGGTATACAGTGACTGGATGCGTTTGAATAAGGATTTGAAACCGGTTCTCAGCAAGAAAAAGGTAGAGAATTATGTAAATTCTCTGGCAAAGAAATACAATACCTGTTATACTGCCAAAAAATTAAAGACATCTTATGGTAAGACAGTCACAATTCCAATCAGCCATTATGGATGGAAAGTCGATAATGAGACGGAAGTTAATCAGATTATAGATGATATTAAGGCGGGAAAGGCTGTTACCCGTGATTTAAATTATTCTATGACAGCCAACAGTCATGACGAAAATGACTTTGGGGATTCTTATGTAGAAATCAATCTGACCGCCCAGCATCTGTTCTTATATAAGAACGGGAAACTTGTGATTGAAAGTGACTTTGTATCGGGAAATGTTTCAAAAGGAAATGCAACACCGACAGGAGCGTATGGAATTACCTATACCGAAAAGAATGCAACATTACGTGGGGAAAATTATGAGACACCGGTTACTTACTGGATGCCGTTTGCAGGAAATGTAGGTATGCATGATGCTTACTGGAGAAGTGCTTTTGGAGGAAGTATATACAAGACAGCGGGATCGCATGGATGTATCAACCTTCCACCAAGCGCGGCAAAAGTGGTTTTTGAAAATGTTTCCAAGAATTATCCGGTTCTTGTATATGAACTGGAAGGAACTGAAGCAAATGCCAATGCAGATCAGAGTGCAGCAGATGCTGTTGATAAGCTGATCACCAGCATCGGGAAAGTGACATTGGATTCAAAAGATGCAATTGATAAGGCACAGAAAGCATATGATAAATTAAACAGCAATGCAAAAAGCAAGGTGAAAAATTATAAGGCACTTGTGGATGCACAGAAAAAGTTGGAAAAACTGGAGAAGAAAGATGGGGAATAATATTACGATTGCCGATGTGGCAGAAACACTTGGGGTATCAAAGACAACCGTAAGCCGGGCAATATCTGGCAAGGGAAGAATCAGTGAAGCAACCCGGCAGAGGGTTTTAAACTATATTGACGAACATGACTATAAGCCGAATGTGATTGCAAGGGGGCTGGCTCAATCTAAGACGTTTAATCTATGTGTGGTTATGCCAAGCAATTATGCTTTGGTGGATTTGCCGTTTTTTCAGGAAGTAATCGCCGGAATACAGGAGATTGCGGCCATGAATGAGTATGATATTCTTTTGTGCATCTGTGAAGAAAATGATGTGTCCAGTCTTGAACGGATTTTACGCAATGGAAAAGTTGATGGCGTTGTACTGCTGCGTACATTTTTGCATGATGCACAGATTGAACTTTTGAGTCAAAAGAAAATTCCGTTTGTTACGACAGGTTCTACCACGTACAAAAAAGTAAAACAGGTGGATAATGACCATGAGAGTGCATGCAGGGAACTGACTTCCATATTACTTATGCGTGGGATGAAAAGAATTGCTCTGTTAGGTGGAAGTGAATCCTATGTAGTAACACAGAATCGTTATAAAGGATATGCAAAAGCGTATGAGCAGATGCAGCAGAGCATGGATGAATCCCTGATTTATATGAATCTGGAGACAAAATCATTTATTGACCGGGCAGTGGAAGATGCCTTAGAAAAAAAGGCAGACTGCATTCTGTGCATGGATGATGCTATATGCAGTCAGGTACTGCGCAAGCTTCGACAGGAGCATGTAAAAGTACCAAATGATGTGAAAGTTGCATCTTTTTACAATAGTTCGATTCTTGAAAATAACGTTCCTTCAATTACATCGCTTTCCTTTAATACGAAGGAACTTGGAATGGAAGCATGCAAGAACCTGCTGGCACAAATCGAAAATGAAAAGGTTCCGGAGCGTACGCTGCTTTCTTATGAAGTCGTATTGAAGGAATCTACAAAATAAAAATAGGTTATGAATAGTTACAAAACAGGTGTAATGTGTAAAATGAAATTTTTATACATTACACCTGTTTTATTGTAGAGAAAATGAAACCGTAATGTCCGGCTTCTGGTTAAAGAGTTCCCTGAATTGCGGATATGGACATATGTAAAATTTTTTATAATCCCCATGCTTGTTCCAGGCTCTTTGAAGAAAATAAAAAGCACAAAATGAAGAAAAATGCTTGAATTTGCGCTAGTAATAAATGGTTTATTTTATCAAAAATGGAGAAAAGACTGAAAACACCTAGTTGCAACCGATTGCGCACGCGAAAAGCGAATTTGCATTCAATTTGGTAAAAATGTGCAAAAAAGTAATCGAAAAATATCGAAATTGTAAATTGACATCGATTACAAGTACTGCTATACTACAATTAAAGAACAACCGATTGCGCAATATTGCAAAACAAGACGCAATTATAAATCATACATAACTTATGGAGGGAAGAACGGATGGACAAATTTATTGTTAACATCATCCATCGCCCGGAGATGGTTCCAGAGTATTCTGCAACTGTTACCGGACAGGGAAAAGAAGAAGATATCGGAGATAAGGCATTACTTACAGAGTCTTTGGATATTTTCAAAACACAGCAGAGACTTGCACATGAGAATGGATTAAAAGTAACAATCCAGATGACCTACGCATCTTTGTTCAATGATGAAGCGGTTGAGATTGCAAAGCATGATCACGAAGAGTTTGGCGATGAGATTGGATTATCTTTACTGGGACTTCCTTGTGAAGAGTTCCGTAATAAATATAAGACAAAAGATTTCTGCATCTGGATGTTCTCTATGGAAGATAAGAAAGCAATCGTAAATGATGTGTTTGAAAAATTCCATGATCGTTTCGGCTTTTATCCGGAATCCACAAGTTCTTACTATATGGATGCGGATCTGATCAACTATATCAAGGCAACATATCCAACTGTAAAATGTGCAGTTGCTACCTGCTGGGAGGAAGGACCAAAGGCATATCATACCTGTAACAACTCCTGGTATACATTATTTGATGGAGGCCCATGGGCACCATGGATTCCATCCAAGCAGAACACACATGCACCGGCAGCAAATGAGGCAGAGGATAGCGGCATAGTAGCAATCCCTCATCTTTCCCGTGACCTGATCGCATGTTACGACGGAAATGGCTCCAACTTTGGAACACATCCACAGAACGTACTTCGTGGAATGATCTATGATACAAAGACATGGGAGTATCCATATCTTTACAACCTGATTGATCAGTATCGTTCTCTTGAGAAGTACAACAACGGATATTCTTACAACATGATGTTCGTTGGACCAGGCTGGATGAATAAGATGGGCCGTTGGGAGCAGCCATATGAACTTCTTCTGAAATCTTATACCGATGGATGTGCTTACTATGGTAAGTTAAAGAAAGAAGGCAAACTCATCGATATGACAATGTCTGAGTTCGCTGATTATTACAGAGAGAAGAAGGGTGTAACAAAAGAGAAGCGTTACACAGAGCCGGAATGTGCGCTTTGGAGAGATATTCTTTATGGATCTGACAAGCAGTTATTCTGGTACTGCGATCCATTTATGAGAGCTTGTGTAAATATGGATCAGGGTGGTGCAATTGTAGATCTTCGTCCATACGCTGCAAAGCTTGAGTGGCCGGTTGGTATTGGCACAAAGCACGTACAGGATGCATCTTATCCATTCCTGATTCAGGAAAAATACCGTGCAGGATACTTTACACATTATGCTGGTGAAGGAACTGTAAGAAGTGCGAAGTTATCTTACAAGGGAGAGGAAGTTGACTTATGTCTGTGTCCTACTCATGCACATTTCTCACAGGAAGGAAGAACAAGAATCCTTACACTTGATCCTGTAACCATCGAGTTCAACGGACTTACTGTTAAGTTGCAGACAAAAGAGTACTTCGAGGAAGGATCTTCCAATATCAAGATCGAGCGTAATATTTTAGAAATGAGCGATCCGAATGCAGAGGTAATTCTTGATGAATATATGGTTGCATGCTACGGAACTACAGAGTATCCGGAAGACATGACATCTGTTGTACTTAAGTGCGAAGGTGCAGAAGAAAAGAAAATTGATTACGCATATAAGTGCAGAAGCGAGTCTCTTCAGGGAGCAACTGCTGTCAGTGCAGTCATCCCACCGATCGAGACAAAAGTTTCCCTGACTGCATCTGCAGAAGCAGAGGGATATATTGAAGAAGGTTATGCATTCTCACCAATGTTTAAGATTGGATATAAGAAAACAATTTCAGATAAGGAGGTATTTGCAACATGGCTCAACTTGGAAAAGGCAAATTAAATTACAGATGTCCATCCTGTTTTATGAGAGACCTCGACATCGATATGTTTTATAACAAAGACACCAAGATTTACAGCTGTATCCGCTGCCAGTACAGAGGAACAGAGGAGGATGTCCTCAAAAAGAATGAGATGGCACGTTTCCGTTACGGTGCAATGCATAAGAGATTCGACAAGTTTGATTTTGATTAAAAAGAAGTCGTGCGGTAGATGCTATCGCACGACTTTTTGACTGTATAGGAGACGCAAGATGGTACAAGGAGGTGTGGAATGGGAAGAAGAAAAAAAGAAGCTGACATTTGTGGATGGAATCAACAATGTTGGCGTCCGTGGAGAAAATTTCTCTGCAATCTTTGCAAAAGGCTCACCGGGCATGGTATCTTATGTATATGCAGGTGAGGAAATGTTAAAAGCGTGCCGCTTCCAAATTTCTGGAGAGCACCGGTGGACAACGATATGGGAAATGCGATGGTTCAACGCTATGCGCAGTGGTATTGCACAGGCACAGATGGGAGTCTCCGGTGATGACAGCTGGGGCGCAAAAGTACATCCGGAATATCTGCTGGATGTGACCGGAAGAAAAGAATTCAGATTCTGGTTCCGGGGAATGTAACGGATACCAAAAGGTAATGTATGGATAAAGGAGTATATATGAGCAAATTTATAAAAGGTATGGATTTATCCACACTTCTTGAGATGGAACGTTGTGGAGCAAAATATTATGACCATGGACAGGAGATGGATATTCTCGACATCATGAAAAAATATGATGTGGACACCATTCGTCTTCGTTTATGGAATGATCCAAAGTCAGAAAGCGGAGAGCCTTACGGTGCCGGAAACAACGATCTGGCAGAAACGATTGCGATCGGAAAACGAGTGACAGATGCCGGACTGGGGGTACTGCTCAACTTCCACTACAGTGATTTCTGGGCAGACCCGGGAAAACAGATCAAGCCAAAGGCATGGGCTTCTTACGGCGTGGAAGAACTGGAAAAAGCAGTATATGATTTCACAAAAGATTCCCTTCAAAAAGTACTGGATGCCGGCGTGAATGTAACAATGATCCAGGTTGGAAATGAGCTTTCCAACGGTCTTCTGTGGCCGGAAGGACAGCTGCCAAATTACGATAATGTTGCAAAATTTGTCAGTGCGGGAATTCGTGCCTGCCGTGAGGTAAAGGCGGAGATTCCGCTTATGATTCATCTGGACAATGGCGGAAACAATGCATTGTATCGTGACTGGTTTGACCATTATATGGAAAGAGGAGAGGACTTCGATTATATCGGACTGTCTTATTATCCGTTCTGGCACGGAACTCTGCAGATGCTTGAGGACAATATGAATGATATTGCAGTCCGTTATGGAAAGGAACTGATTGTCGCAGAAGTGTCCATGGGACATACCATGGAAGATTACAAGAACTACGAAAAACTTACAGACAGTGAGCGAAAAGGATATGCGACAAAGCCGGAACTCGCAGCAAAGGTCGAGTATCCGATGACCGTACAGGGACAGGTTGATTTTACCAAAGATTTCTTAAACCGTGTGGCAAATGTCGCAGATAATAAAGGGGCAGGATTCTTCTGGTGGGAGCCGGCATGGATTCCGGTACCGGGCTCCGGATGGGCAACATCTGCATCCTTAAAATACATGAATGATCCGGGACCATGTGGAAATGAGTGGGCAAATCAGGCATTGTTTGATTACGAAGGAAATGCATTGCCGACGCTTGAGGTGATCCGGGATTTTCATAAATGAGGGGCAAAATACCTTTTGACCCTCATATCATAATATGTAACTTTGTTGCATTTTTTCTCTGGAATGTTGCAACATGACAAAAGCGTATTGCAAACATTTTCTTACCATGTATAATGAATTTATAAGGTAATGAACGGTTGTGCGATACGCTTTTTTTATCAGAAAACAAATATTGCACAAAAAGAAAAAATGTTTCGAAAAGGAGAAGAAAAATGATTGCAAATGAGGTATTGGCAAAGTTCAAAGAGATCTATGGAGAGGACGGAGACATCCGTGTATATTTTGCACCGGGACGTGTGAATTTGATCGGAGAGCACACCGATTACAATGGTGGTCATGTATTTCCATGTGCATTGACCATCGGTACATACATGGCTGCAAGAAAAAGAAATGACAGAAAGCTTCGTTTCTATTCCATGAACTTTGAGGACTTAGGTGTCGTTGAGAGTTCTCTTGATGCATTTACTCCGGATCCGGACGGACTCTGGATCAACTATCCAATGGGCGTTATGTGGGCATTTGAAGGTCGAGGTATGAAATTAGAGCAGGGACTTGATATTGCATTGTTTGGTAATATTCCAAATGGTTCCGGACTTTCTTCTTCCGCATCATTGGAAGTAGTAACGGGATATATGTTAAAGGATCTCTACGGATTCGATGTGACAAATCAGGATCTCGCTTTGATCGGACAGTATTCCGAGAATAATTACAATGGATGTAACTGTGGAATTATGGATCAGTTCGCATCTGCTATGGGGAAGAAAGATCATGCGATCTTTTTGGATACTGCAACACTTTCTTTCGAGTATGCACCAGTCATTTTGGATAGCGCAAAGATTGTGGTTACCAACAGTATGGTAAAGCACAGCCTGGTAACTTCTGCTTACAATGACAGAAGAAATGAAAGCGCACAGGCATTGAAAGATTTACAGACGGTTGTAGATATCAAGACACTTGGGGATCTCACCGAAGAAGAATTCGAAGCACACAAAGATGCAATCAAAGATGAGGTTGCCCGCAAGAGAGGAAAGCACGCAGTTTATGAGAACCAACGTACCATCAAGGCAGTAAAGGCGCTCAAGGACAACGACCTTGCAACATTTGGCAAACTGATGAATGCATCTCATATATCGTTGCGTGATGATTATGAGACATCCTGCCCGGAAGTGGATGTACTTGTTGATGAGGCATGGAAGATTTCCGGCGTGATCGGTTCCCGTATTACCGGAGGAGGATTCGGCGGATGTACCGTCAGCATCGTAAAGGATGAGGCAGTGGAAGAATTCAAGGAGAAGCTTACTGCAGCATATCAGGAAAAAGTCGGAAAGACACCGGAGTTCTATGTAGTTTCTATCGGTGATGGACCTAGTATAGCGTTTTTAAATTAACTAAACCATATTACTTGCCTATTTTCCCGATAGCACATGCCAAAAATCCTCAGCGTAGCCCGCTACGCCTACGTTTTTTGACATGCACTTTCTGAAAAATATTCTGCGTAAATGGTTCAGTTATTTAGAAAACGCTATACTAGTAGAATAATGTGTTAAGCGCCAGCTTATAAAGAAAGAAGGAGTATAACATGATTCAGGAGAGAATTTTAGAATTAGTAAAATATGGTCTTACAACCGGTCTGGTAAATCCGGAGGATAAAGTATATACAATCAATCGTCTGCTGGAGCTTTTTGCAGTGGATGACATTGAGGATGAAACATTTGCAAAGGTAGAAAATCTTCCGGACTGGACACAGGAAGAGGCAGAAGATGCGTTGGAGGGAATCCTTTCTGACATGATGGACTATGCATACGAGCAGGGAATCATGAAAGAAAACAGCATTGTTTACAAGGATCTCTTTGATACCAAAATCATGGGATGTCTTGTGGCACGTCCAAGCGAAGTGCGCAAAACATTCTGGAATCTGTACAATAATACATCGGCACAGGCAGCTACTGATTATTTCTACAAATTAAGCTGCGACAGCAATTATATCCGCAGACAGCGTATCAAAAAAGATCAGAAGTGGACAACAGATACAAAGTTTGGAACACTCGATATTACGATCAATCTTTCTAAGCCTGAGAAAGATCCAAAGGCAATTGCAGCAGCAAAGAATGCAAAGCAGAGTGCATATCCAAAATGCCAGCTTTGCAAAGAAAATGAAGGTTATGCGGGTCGTGTAAATCATCCGGCAAGACAGAACCACAGAATCATTCCGGTGACGATCAACAACAGTGAGTGGTATTTCCAGTATTCTCCATATGTGTATTACAACGAGCACTGCATCGTGTTCAATTCCTGTCATACACCAATGAAGATTGAGCGTGCAACGTTTGGAAAACTTTTGGATTTCGTGACACAGTTTCCACACTATTTTGTTGGTTCGAATGCGGACCTGCCAATCGTAGGAGGATCGATTTTAAGTCATGATCACTTCCAGGGCGGTCATTACACATTTGCCATGGCAAAGGCACCGATTGAAAAAGAATTACATTTTGACGGATTCGAAGATATCAAAGCAGGTATCGTAAAGTGGCCAATGTCCGTTATCCGTATCACCGGAGCTGACAAGGAGCGCCTGATTGAACTTGCCGATAAGATTCTTCTTGCGTGGAGAGGCTACACCGATGAAGCTTCATTTGTATTTGCAGAGACAGACGGAGAACCACACAATACGATCACACCAATCGCCCGCAGACGTGGAGAGGATTTCGAGTTGGATCTGGTATTGCGTAACAATATCACAACCGAGGAGCATCCGCTTGGCGTATATCATCCGCATGCAAAACTGCATCACATCAAGAAAGAGAACATTGGTCTTATTGAGGTAATGGGACTGGCAGTACTTCCGGCGCGTCTCAAAGATGAGATGGCAGAACTTGCCGATGCACTGGTCAATGGAAAAGATCTTCGTGCAACCGAAACACTTGCTTCCCATGCAGAGTGGGCAGAAGGTTTCCTTCCAAAGTATGATAAGATCACAGAGGAAAATGTAATGGATATTCTTCATGAGGAGATCGGACTTGTGTTCAATGAAGTTCTTCAGGATGCCGGTGTGTATAAATGCACAGCAGAAGGAAGAGAGGCATTTGAACGTTTTATTAATAAAGTAAATGCATAAATACATAGAAAAAGTGGGGGGTGCCGCGAGGCAGCCCTGCTTTTGTTTTATGGTAGGCGTGTAAGTGTACGGCAAGTGCACACTTATTTACAAGCCGGGAAAAAATGTTATAATCGAAAAGAAAAACAGTAAGAGAGGAATACAACATGCGATTATATATTATACGACACGGAGAAACTTCATGGAACAAAGCGAAACGATTACAGGGAAGAAAAGATATTATGCTCGACGCCGACGGAATTCGCCTTGCGGAAAAGACGGGAGAGGGAATGCAGGATATCGATTTTGATCTTGTGATTTCAAGTCCTTTGATCCGTGCAAAGCAGACGGCAGAACTGGTTCTGGCAGGCAGACAGATTCCAATGATCACGGACAAGCGCATCATTGAGATGTCATTTGGTAAATGGGAAGGGGAATCTGTGCGGGAAAGTACAGTTCTTCCGGCCGATTATGTGGATAAGTTCTATCATGATCCGTACCATTGTCCAAAAGCTCCGGGTGGAGAAAGTTTTCAGGATGTATTAAATAGAACTGCTGATTTCTATCAGTCGCTGATTAAAAATGAGGCGTACAGGGATGCAAATATTTTAATCTCGACACACGGTGCAGCGAGTCGTTGTCTGCTTGCTAATTTTTATGAGGATAAAGAAGATATCTGGCGTGGCGGTGTACCAAAGAACTGTTCGGTCTGCATTGCAGATGTAGTGGATGGTGTGGGAACGCTCGTGGAAAAGGACAAAATATATTATACGGAGTAGGGAATGACTAAAGAATTTCCGCTCATTGGTCGATATAGTATTTAAAAGTAACTATTTCAGAAGCACTTGGAATAGGAAAAGAAACAGGCCCATGGTAAGATCAAGGAGGATGGAAATGAGCACGATTAACACAAGCTATGCAGCGATGCAGTATACGATGAATGCTACGCAGCAGAGCAACAAGCAGACAAAGCAGCAGGGAAGCAGCAAAGTAGCACAGAGCAGTCAGACAGAGGCTGCCGGACAGAAGACACTGTCAAAGGATGCACAGGCAGTACTTGAAAAGTTAAAAAGCAAATATGGCAACATGGATTTCTTCGTTGCGGATCCTGACAGTGAAGATGAGGCAAAAGAAATCATGTCCCGCGGAACCAAAGAGTACTCGGTTATGATTTCCAGCGATGAACTCGAAAAGATGGCAGCGGATGAGGATTACTACAACAAAAACATCAACACCATCGATGATGCAGTGAAAAAGTCAAAGGAGATCAATGAGAAGTTCGGCGCAGAAAGTGATTATGGAAAAGAGAATGGTGTAGGAATTTCACAGATTGGAATTAAAGTCAATGCTGATGGAACGACTTCCTATTTTGTTGAACTTGAAAAACTTTCTGATAAGCAGAAAGAACGCATTGAAAATGCAAAAGAAAAGCGCGTAGAGGAGAAGAAAGAGCAGGCAGCAAAAGCCCGGAAGAAAACCTATGTGCAGGCAAACTCACTGGAAGAGCTTGAAAAGAAAATCAAAGAGATTGACTGGGATAGCGTAAAGGAAACAAAACAGGAGACCGAAGGAAGCCGGTTTGATTATAGCGTGTAAAAGAGAAAAGACATGCAGCATTGGTTATACGGATGTTGCATGTCTTTTTATTAATGTTGGTTAGAACCAATGTTATAATTGGAATAAAAAACAGATGACACAACGAATGGTAAAGTGACAGCAAAGAAAGCTGGTACAGTAACCATCAAGGCAAAAGTTGCACTAAAAATGGCATCTGCTCCTTAAAGGAGGGACCTTTTAGGGATAGCCTTATGACCTGCATGCTACTCCTTTAGTATAATTTGTTTAAATTTTACCTAAAAAATAAAAAATTAGTAAAATTTCGTAATGCATAATTTGTTGTATTTTTTCGCATTTTAGGTTATGATAAAACTATGTATAAACCTATCATATTTTGACGGATTTTATGACATGAGAGTATTTACGGGATAAATAACCAAGGAGGGACAACATGCCATTTTCAGTAGATGAAATATGCAGGCTGGCGACAGTCATGCCGGGAGATCTGATTATATACAAGCTCAATCAGAATCATTCCGGACGTATCCTTTATTATTCAAAAGGCATGCCGGATTTTGTGGGTGTCACACCGGAAGTGTATGCGGCCGCAGTGTCTGTGGACATACCACTTCAGCCGGAAGTGGGGGAGGAAATTGTTATCAATCAGGGGATTGGTGACTGGAAGCTTTCTCCGGTAGAAGAAAACCGGACATATCGTATGCAGCATCCAAAGAAGGGGGATGTCTGGTTTCGTGCGCACACAAAGAAAGTGGGAGAGGTGGATGGAGCACCGGTAATGTTTTCTACTTTGACTGATATTTCGAGCGAGACACTGGCATACCGACAGTTTCTGGATCAATCAGGAGATTTATCTGTTATTTTTTCTGAAAAGAATTATGATATTTATTTCGCAAGTGATGCATTTGCATCTTTCCTTGATCTTCCTGTACATGAAATTTTAAAAAAGAAAATATACGAAGTGTTTGGATGTAAGGACTGGATAGAGTTTGAGCAGCTGATGCAGAATGCAGGTGCGGAAGAAAATTCTTATTTTGATGAGAAATCAGGAAGAAGTTTCATGACGGAAATGTTCTCTGTTACATGGGAAGAATACCATGCCAGGGCGCTTTTGTTACATGACATGACGAGTGCCGTGGAACGGCAGAAGAGTGCAGAAAAGTTGTATCGTGGTCGGATGAACTTTTTAATGTCCAGCAATGAAAATGCGGTATATGCGTTGTACATTGACATGACAGAAAGCAAGATTATCAGTGGAAGATGTTCGCAGTATAAGCTGTCTATAAATGAGAAGGGCGGTGTGCGTAAGTGGCTTGAAGAGTGCATTTTCCCGCATTTTCCGTTTCTGGATGACCAGGAAAAATTTATGAAAAACTTTGAGAGAGAACATCTTCTTAAGTGCTTTTCGGAAGGGCAGACCCAGGTAGAGTTTGAGTATTTTTTATATAAGGGTGAACAGATCTGTCGTTATAACTTATCGGTAGATATGTTCCAAAATCCTGTCACGGCACATGTAGAATGTTATGTACTGGGCAGAGATATTACTATGAAATATGTAGACCGAATAATTGATCGTGTATTATTTTACGATGATTATAAGGCCATTGGCATCATTGATGTAGATCGCAATATATTGTTTTTGCGCTCGAATTCATGGGAAAATATAGGGCTTGAGGCAGAAAAGGAACAGGACTATTCGGTAGCAATAAAGAAAATGAAAGAAGCAAGAGTCTATACCGAAGATCAGGATATGTTCGAGCGCTATGCGTCGATGCAGAATATCATTGATAAGCTGGAAGGTACGAATCAGTATTTCTTTACGGTACATAATTATAAGCAGGAAGTGGAGCGTTATGTATATTTCTGGATGAACAAGGAGGAGAGGATTATTCTCTTTGTGAATGAAGACATGACAAAAGAGATGGAGACAGATCCTCTTACCGGAGCGCCGAATCGAAAAGGTTTTTATCGTCTTGCCTCAAAAGTCCTTGCGGAGAATAAAGATCGCAATTATGCAGTACTGTTCTTCAACATTCGCCGTTTCAAAGCAATCAATGATCTGTTCGGATATGAGACAGGAGACCGTGTGATCAGAGAGGCGGTTATCAATATGCAGAATTGTTCGCTGAAGCCGGTGGTTTTGGCGAGAACGGAAGCGGATCATTTTGCTGCATTGGTGGATGTAGAGAATCTTGACTTATCGAAGATTCCGGATATTTTACATACAACACTGGTACGTGGTAATATAAAAACGGACATATATGGCCGGTGCGGTATCTACTATGTGTCGGATCAGGATACTTCAAGCATTTCGGAAATGTGTGATATGGCAAAACTTGCCAAGGCGTATATTACAAATGAATATGTACAGCCTTACGCAGTATTTAATGAGAGCATGCGTAAGGATTATTCCGGTAAGAGTGTATCACTTGTTAATTTAGACAGTGCTTTGCAGAAAAATGAATTTAAAGTCTACTATCAGCCAATCTACGATGCGAAGACCGGAAAGATTGCATCAGCGGAGGCTTTGATTCGCTGGAACAGTCCGCAGCATGGTATGATATTGCCAGGGATGTTTATTCCACCATTAGAAGATAGTGGACATATTTCCAAGCTGGATATGTTTGTAAACCGGAGTGTGCATGACTTTATTGAAAAACGCGATAAAGCAGGAAAACTTGTGGTTCCGGTTTCTGTCAATCTGTCGCGTATGGATTTGATGGATTCGCATATGATTGGAAATATCAGTCAGGAGATTGAAGATTCGCAGTTGCCACGCACGGTATTTCGATATGAGCTGACAGAGTCGGCATATGCCGAGATTGGTCTGAATGGTCAGAAATTCCTGTCTGGACTTCGTGAAGATGGTGTGAAGATTCTTGTAGATGATTTTGGAAGCGGATTGTCATCATTCAGTACGATCAGAGACTATGATTTTGATATTTTAAAGCTGGATATGGGCTTTGTCCGTAAGATTGACAGCAGCAGTAAAGCAAACAACATCATTATTTCCATTATTGATCTGGCAAAGCGTCTGGATATGAAAGTAATTGCTGAGGGTGTGGAGACAAAAGAACATGCGGATTTCCTCCGGACTCACGGATGTGATTACTTCCAGGGATATTATTTTGCAAAACCTCTGCCACAGGCAGAATTTGAAAA
>OHXZ01000449.1_pt1 | contig 14752 bp, 21 predicted proteins | sample 1580021 | NCBI WGS metagenome assembly OHXZ01 (sample SAMEA3882520, study PRJEB24775) | human gut metagenome | biome: human-associated habitat; feature: intestine environment; material: feces | place: Netherlands | collected 2009/2010
CATCAGAAAGGGAATACTGTGTCTTTGCCATACAGACCGGAAAATGTCCCATGCCCATATCCGTAATGCGTTTTAACTCTTTCTTTGCTGCCGGTGAATAGGTGACGCCATCTGCTCCGTAAATTTCTTTTGCGATCGTTTCAATTTTTTCTTCTAAGGAAAGGCTGTCCTCATAGATCGGTGCAAAGTGGCTTTCTTTTTTCTCTAAGGTCTCTAACACTTTGTTTGCAAGAGCGATTCCACCTTCGCCGCCTTTTTCCCAAACCTCAGAAAGTGCAAATTCACAGCCACGCTCCTTACAGAAGTTCTCGATATATGCAACTTCTGCCTCTGTATCTGAAACAAAGGAATTCAGTGTTACGACTACCGGAACATGATATTTCTGTAAGTTCTCGATATGTTTTTCAAGGTTTACGATACCTTTTTTCAATGCCTCTAAATTTTCATCAGAGAGATTTTCTTTTGGTACGCCTCCGTTGTATTTTAAAGCACGGACGGTTGCCACAAGAACGACTGCGTCCGGTTTTAAACCTGCTTTCCGACACTTGATATCTAAAAATTTCTCTGCACCTAAATCTGCACCAAATCCAGCCTCTGTCACAACAATATCTGCTAATTTTAAAGCAGCCTTTGTTGCACGCACACTGTTACAGCCATGTGCAATATTTGCAAACGGTCCGCCATGTACGATCGCCGGTGTATGCTCTAAGGTCTGGATCAGGTTTGGTTTTAATGCATCTTTTAACAGTGCCGCCATAGAACCTGTTGCATGCAGATCATCTGCAGTAACCGGTTTTCCTTCAAAATTGTAAGCTACGATGATATTTCCAAGACGGCGTTTTAAGTCCTCCATATCATCTGCTAAACAAAGAACTGCCATAATTTCAGAAGCAACGGTAATGACAAAGTGATCCTCTCTTACCATTCCATCCATCTTGCTTCCGAGTCCCACTACCACATTTCGAAGGACTCTGTCATTCATATCCAGACATCTTTTCCAGATGATCTGTCTTGGATCAATACCAAGTTCATTTCCCTGCTGGATATGATTATCTAAAAGTGCTGCTAACAGATTATTTGCGGAAGTGATCGCATGGAAATCTCCGGTAAAATGTAAATTCAGATCTTCCATTGGTACCACCTGGGCATATCCGCCGCCTGCCGCACCGCCTTTGATACCAAAGCATGGTCCTAAAGATGGTTCTCTTAACGCAATGACTGCTTTTTTTCCAAGTTTTCCAAATGCCTGTCCTAAGCCGACACTGGTTGTCGTCTTTCCCTCGCCTGCCGGAGTCGGATTGATTGCGGTAACAAGTACCAGTTTTCCATCCGGTTCGTCTTTTAACCGTTCTAATAACTCATCGGAAAATTTTGCTTTGTATTTTCCGTATAATTCTAATTCATCCTCTCTGATATCAAGTCTTTTTGCCACCTCCGTAATTGGCTCCATAACAGCTTCCTGTGCAATCTGAATATCACTTTTCATCTTATTCCTCCATCATATATGTAAAATGTTTTTGTAAACGTGTTTCCCTTATCCTAGAGATACTCCTCCTGATACTGCTCAAATTGTTCCGGACTCATTAAGACTTTTCTTGGCTTTGTCCCCTCTTCCGGACCTACCACACCAGCTTCTTCTAACTGATCCATGATCCTTGCTGCACGGTTAAACCCGATCTTAAAATAGCGCTGCAGCATTCCGATAGAACCCTTGTCTTTATCCATTAACAATCTTGCCGCATCGGCAAAATAGGCATCTTTCTCATTTGCATCTGACATTCCCGCAGCTGCTCCCGTCGAAGCGGCTGCTGCGTGGATCTGATCTTCAATTCCCGGATCATACGATGCATTTCCATTTTTTTCTGTTAAAAAGTCAACAACTGACTGTACTTCTTTGTCTGATACAAATGCTCCCTGGACACGGAGCGGTTTACTGTAGCCCTGCGGATAAAAAAGCATATCTCCTTTTCCTAACAGTTTTTCCGCACCATTCATATCTAAAATGGTTCTCGAATCCACACCGGAGGTAACGGCAAATGCCACACGCGAAGGCATATTGGCCTTGATCAGACCGGTGATAACATTTACGGATGGCCTTTGTGTTGCAATGATCAGATGGATTCCCGCCGCTCTTGCAAGCTGTGCCAGGCGGCAGATAGCATCCTCAACTTCTCCCGGTGCTACCATCATCAGATCGGCAAGCTCGTCCACGATAATGACGATCTGTGGCATTTTCTTTGGCTTATTCTCATCTTCAATGTCTTTGATGCCCTCGACTTTTTTATTATATCCTTTTAGATCACGCACTCCGTACTCAGCAAATTTCTGATAACGGTCGGTCATTTCCGATACTGCCCAATGCAAGGCTCCCGATGCTTTTTTCGGATCTGTCACAACCGGAATGAACAGATGCGGGATTCCATTGTATACACTGAGTTCTACTACTTTCGGGTCGATCATGATCAGTTTGACATCCTCAGGATCTGCCTTATAGAGAATACTCATAATGATCGTATTGATACATACAGACTTTCCGGATCCGGTCGCTCCCGCGATCAGAAGATGTGGCATCTTTGCAATATCTGCTACGATCACCTTGCCTGCAATATCTTTTCCTGCGGCAAATGCGATATCGGAAGGATGTTTTTTAAATTCTTCCGATTCGATCAACTCACGAAATGCTACGGTTACATTCTCTTTGTTCGGTACTTCGATACCAACCGCCGCTTTTCCGGGAATCGGTGCCTCGATACGGATATCGGATGCTGCAAGGTTTAATTTAATATCATCCGCAAGGTTCACGATCTTGCTGACCTTCACACCCATTTCCGGCTGTAATTCATAACGCGTCACACTCGGTCCACAACTTACATTCGTGATTGTAACGTTTACGCCAAAATTCTTCAATGTCTGCTGTAATTTATTGGCGGTCTCCTGTAAATGCGCTTTAGTATCCCCCATTGTCTTTGAAGATCCCTTTTGTAACAAGCTGACCGGAGGAAATACATAGTGACTGTCTTTATGGTCATTTTGCCGGATTTCCTCCGCAATACCGGAAATTCCCTGTTCGATCTCTGTTTCGGACTGACGTGGTCTGACCGTCCTCTTTTCCGTCCGTTCTGCCACAGGCTCGTCCACTGCCGGTTGTGGTGCGACAGCTTCTGCCTGATTTCTCTGCAGTCTGCTTACTGCAGGCTCCGGTACGATCTCCTGCGGCTGTGCATATGCACTTCCATCCGGTGTCAGTACCACATGGGATTCTTCGCTGACCGGTGGTGTCTCTAAGATATCGTCAATATTGATCTCATTCATTGCATCGGATAAATCCGGTTGTCTTACTGCCTTATTTTTCTTTAAGGAAGTCTTCTTATCTAAAGCAGCCGGTTTTTTGACCGGTTTTACCGAAGTATCCATTGCCACACCTTCTACCACACGATCACGACGCTTCTGCTGCCTCTCCTCTCTCTGTTCCCGCCGTCTGGTATTTTCTTCCTTAGCCACATGATAAACCTTCTGACTGCCTTTTTGCATACCACGGAATGCCGAGCGTTCCGTAATGATCACTAAGGTAATGATCAGTCCGATAATATCTATGACATAGGAACCGATCAACCCAAATGCCGGCAAAAGGATTCCCGTGAACAGACCGCCGAAAAATCCACCGCCGCTCTTATGCTCTTTTCCATATGTAAATGCCGCTGCTGCCGTGTCTTTGGCACTTCCACTGATCGTCAGCTCCATAAACAGGCATAATAACATCAAAAAGAGGATGGATGCCCCCACCTTGAGCCACGCGACCTTATTTCCTTTATTCGATAGTCCGAATGCGGTCAGCAGTACCAAACCGATCGGAAAGATATAAGATACCAGACCAAACAGCCCGAAAAATACGGAACTCAGTTTGTTTCCAACGCTTCCGCCTATGCCGAAATTGCTCAGACACAGAATAATGGAAAATGCTAACACGACCCAGAGAATGATCTCATCTCTCTGGAACGCTGCACTTTCCATTGTATTTTTTTTCTTTGATTTCTTTCTTTTTGAAGCTGATGCCATGATTTCCTCCAGCCCTTATGCCATATAAAAATATGCTCCGATCGAAAATGCCCCCATCAGAAGACAATAAATCGAAAAGATGGTGAATTTTTTGTTTCTGACGATCACTAACATCGTCTTAATGCAGATATAGCCGACTACTGCCGCAACTGCCATACCTACCAGATAATACGCAACCTCGGTTCCACTGACAGAAGCCGGTGAAAAATCCTTCAACTCTAAAATTGCCGCACCAAGCACTGCCGGGATTGACATGATAAAAGAATACTTCACTGCAAACTTACGGTCAAATCCGCTGATCAGGCAGGACGCGATCGTGGTTCCGGAACGTGAAAGTCCCGGCAGAGTTGCAATTCCCTGACAGATTCCAATGATAAATCCATTGGTATAGCTGATGTTCTTTGGCCCCTTATGACCGGTCTGTATCCTGTCTGCAATAAAGAGCAGAACACTTGTCACGATCAGGCAGATTCCCGGAACTAAAAGGATCTGGGATGCCATTGTTACAAGGTCAGATGCCGCATAACCGATCACTCCGGTCGGAATCGTAGATACAATGACTAACATTACAAATTTACGATAACCGTTTTTTACGATTTTCAGATATTCATTCTCTTCATGCATGAATTTGTTACGGAAAAAGCGGGCAATATTGATACATACATCCCTGATAATACAGACACCTTCCACGATCATCCGTAAAATATCCTTATAATATACTGCAAAGATCGCGATCAGCGTTCCTAAATGCAGGATAACATCGAATAACAGTCCTGTGTCGGTCTCCATATGAAATAAAATCTTAAAAATCGCAAGATGACCGCTGCTGCTTACCGGAAGAAACTCTGTGACTCCCTGTATAATTCCCATGATGATTGCTTGTAATAATGACATAGTACCCTCCTGATTTTCTCTTCTAGTTTATATGCCAAAAAGCGTAAAGTATGCTTTACACTGACAAATTCTAACCATACACGGTTATAATATCACATTTGAGCATGCTTGTCATTAAAACTTTCCTAAGATTTTCAGTCTTAATTTCTTATTTTATGCCCGCATCAATCATCTGATGAAGCTTGGCAAGTGCCTCTTTCATGCCGCCCACTTCATTGATGATGCCTTCTTCCACGGCTTCTTTTCCTACTAAGATCGTTCCTAAATCTTTTGACAGCATAAACGTATTCATCATCAGACGTTCCATCTGATCCGGCTTTGCAAAACAATGCTCACAGATGAATCCGATAATGCGATCCTGCATCTGTTTAAAATAGTCGTAGGTCTGTGGTGCTCCAATGACCGTTCCGCTCAATCTGACCGGATGGATGACCATCGTTCCACTCGGCACGATAAAGGAATAGTCTGCGGATACCGCTAACGGTACTCCAATCGAATGGCTTCCTCCTAATACCAGTGAAACCGTCGGAATACTCAGTGATGCAACCATTTCTGCGATCGCAAGTCCGGATTCCACATCTCCACCGACCGTATTTAACAGGAGCAACAGCCCGTCCACCTCTTTCGAATCTTCAATCTCTGCTAACTTTGGCAGAACGTGTTCATATTTCGTTGTCTTGGTATTGGCGGAAAGTGTCTCATGCCCTTCTACTTCTCCGATCACAGAGAGTAAGTGTATCTTGTGCTGTTTGTCATTTTTATCTAAAAGTCGCTGTCCATCGTCACTGCTGTTTCTGTCTTCTCCCATAAATCTTCTCCTTGTCACTGTATTTTCTTTTCTGCAGTCCGTTTTGTTCTATCAAATCGGTCCTGACGAAAAAAGGATAGAGAATCTTACTCTCTATCCTTTTCATCTTTATAGTCTATGTAATTTTTTTCAGAATATTTATGAGATCAGATTCTGACGGATCAGGATCTTCTCTCTCTTCTGCATCTCAATTTTTTCTTGCACAAGTGCTGCATCAATCATACCATTTTCGACAGCATATTTCAACAATTCTGCATCAGACATTCTCGCGTCCGACATAGACGGCTCCGTCCTTTCTCCTTTTCGATATAGTCATCTGCTGTATTTCTATGCTGCAAGCAATATTTGTTTGCATGCCCTTTTTATTCTGTTTTTACTCTTGTTTTTATTGCGCAAATTGTTTTTGTGTGCTACGCTATGTATGCCGATTTCGTATGTTGCAATAAGTAACAGCCCCGCCGCCGTCTGGTAGCGGGGCATTTTTTACTTACCGGCGATCTCATTCAAGCAGGCATTAAATCCTGCTCTGAACATTCTTTCTCCATGTTCTCCGATTCTGCGTTCTTTCTTCTCCGGCAGTTCCCGGAGCGGACACCAATCTGGCTTTTTGTCATAATAATCAGTCGATGATATGTTTTTTAGTGTCAAGTAACAACACACATAGCTAGTTTTTTCACTACTCCTCAATGGACAATCAGCACATCTTTCCGGCATATCCATTACCAATACTGCTTTAGACATCCGTTACACCTCTCTATCATTTAATTCTTCAAGACTATCCTGCAAGTCGTGATAATAGTTGATTTGGTCGGTGAAATGCTCGTCCAGTATATCAATCATTTCTTTTTTTGCATCCTCTAAGGATTCTGCTTGCATAAAATCCATGTGACCATCAATCACTGACTGCCATCTTATCTCTTTGCCACAATAAACAATGCTTCCTACGGTGATACTGCCATAATAGGCAACGATGTCTATTTGCTTTTCCCAGTCATCTTGTTCTGGTTCAACTTCTTTCCATTCAAGTTTAGTCATACTTCACACTCCTTCCGGTTTCTCGCACCGCTCAAATTCGATAACCCACACCCACGGATTTGCATTCCATCCGTAGCGGTCAATATCGGATTTCTTGATTGTTGAATCCCATAAATCAAAAGCAAACGTATCTCTGTATCTAGGATATCTTCCGCTGTCTGGATCATAGTATGTAGGTCTCCACCAGCTACAAACCCATTCATCGTTGATTCCTTCTGCTTTCGCTCCGTCTTCTGTAATCTCCTGCAGCCGCTCCACTCTCACATCCGTAACCTTAAGCCAGATACGTGCCGCTTTTTTCGGCATGTGGATGCTAGGTTTCCACTTCGTAACATCGGCAATATCATTTCTTTGCCAGCTTTCATAGTAATAGTATCCGTTCGGCGCCTTTTTCCATGTTTCCCGGACATACAGGATATCGCCCGACTCGCAAGGCAACTTAAAAAATTTCTCTCCATACCCATCTGCAAATGTACCTCTACACGATATGTACCCTTTAGGTGTAAAAGCGGTATATCCCCATACTGCATCATCAGGAATAAAGCCTTTTACAATTCTTCTCGTTGCATCTTTTCTCCCATCCAGAATCGCCCGAACCATTTTTGTGTTAAATAATATTGGTTTAATTGCCATCTACACCACCTACTTTCTCAAAATAAAATGTAATTGGTTGCTTATTGGGAATTACTAAACCAAAGCGAACCGCATTTTTATAAGTTACGCTATCCCGCATCAAGGTATCTGGCATTGCTTCAACCATCTTTCGGAATCCCTCAAGAGTAGAACGGCTTTTATAATGATTGCAACTCCGGCAGGCAGGGAGCATATTATCCACCGTGTCCGTTCCCTGTTCGCTCCAACCGTTTAAAGGAATAACATGGTCTACTTGCATATCCTTGTACTCTAATTCACACCCACAGTAAGCGCAATGACCGTTGTATTTTGCATATACTTGTTTTCTAACAGATTTAGGAATCGGTTTTCGCATCTACTCCACCGCCTTTCACAATCTCGATTGCGTGCTCATAACTTCTTGCTTTCTCTTTTCCCAAATTCCTGTTATATGCATTCTCCCAAAACTTTCTCTCATTTTCCAACTGCTCCACAATCTTGTCCGGGTCATAGGCGGTCGGATATTCTTCTAGTAAATACAATACTGCATTTGTATTTACTAAAGTTCCATTGCTTAAAGTAACCGATTTTAAATCTTTCTTTAGTGCATCAGCATCAATCAATCTCATCGCTCGTCCCCCAATCTAATCTCTGACCGCAATCACAATATACGGTATCCTCTTCCAATATGTCTCCACAGCAAGGACATCTCCCTATAAGACCGACATAGCTGTCTCCGTCTTTTACCTGGGATATTGATTTCACTTTCTTCGCTGTCTGCTTCTCCATTGCCGCCCGGCACTCTTCTGTCGTGCCGATTGCGCGGTACTGCTGTACCTCTTTCAGTGCGTTTATTGCCATTGCATAAGCATTTTCAAAAGATTTCCCCCATGATGTATCACACGGAATCGCTTTTCCAAGTTCGTTACAATCATATTTTAATTCTTCAATTGCTTCATTCTCCGTCATATCTATACCTCCAACAGCTCCGGATTGTCAAACTTGTTACCGACAACCTCATAATCAAAACCACTCATAGAAATATCATCTGTGCACTCATCAAGTGTCATTGGGAAATTGCAGCCCAGAGCTCTCACATCGAATCTTGCCTTGCACTCATTCCACAGAACCAAACATCTGTAAAAAGCCAATCCACGCTTAATACTGCCATTTACAATATCATTCTCCCAAATCAGATTGCCATTCTTATCTTTAAGTCCGGTGCACTGACAGATTGTAGATGGGTTCACCTGCGCGGCATCCAAATCGTGAGGAGTACCATCTTCATTCGTTCCAAGTACATAACCGATAAAATATTTAGAGTAGTCCTTCTCGTCTACAATCAGATACCCTTCCACCCATTCGCCGTTATCAGTTCGTTTTGCTTTGCATAAATATCTATCTTCCATCCTTTTTCTCCATTTCTGCCAGCTTGGCTTCGGCTTGCTCTCTATTTGCAAGTCTTTCCGCAATCTCTTCCAGGGCTTTGTATCTTCCATCTTTCGCAAGCTGGGTGATGGTAATTCCCTCATCATCTGGTAAATCTGCTGGATGAAATAAAACTTCTCCATTCTCTGTCACATATGTTAATCTCTCCATGCTATTCCTCGCTTTCTGCCTTAAGCCACTGTTCCACCTCTGTAACAGAACACATTGCTACGCCGCCCTCAATGGTCTTTACGCTACCCTGCTCATATGTTTCGATTGAGCAAAGGAAATCTAAAAGCTCTTCATCCGTCATGCTCCGGATCCGGTCTGCATTGGTCTGTTTATTTGTCACTATGCATCCATCAGGATGTATTCCATCTTTCATATCATTCCTCACTTTCTCTGTATGACTCTGGTAGCGGCATCCAAGCAATAACGTCCAGAATATTCATTCCATCCGTGAAATTAATTCCATTCCAAAATGCTCTAAATGGGTATACCTTGTCTTGCTCACTACTTCCGTATTTTGTTGTTACCAAATACACTTCAAGACATTTTCCCTCAAATAACGGATTTTCTTCCGGTTCTTCTGGAATCTGCTCACTGCATGGAATCCATCCGCTTTCCTGCTCCAAAATTCTGTTGATCTCTTCCTCCGAAACCACTTTTGTTAGAGGAGAATACCCACAGGCTTCTGTTGCTACCTCAGATATCCGGTTTTTAATCCTGCTTATTTTCATTCTGATCCTCACTTTCCGGCAACATAGCATATTTATAGCTACTCATTTTACCGTCGTATGTGCTCCATGACGTTTTTCCGTAATCCCATGTATAAACCGTTTCATCTTCATATTTTGCAAAATGTTCTTTGCTCCACGCAAAAAGTTCAGAATCTCTGACCAAAATCGGTGTATCGACTGGAACTTCGCTCCAATCAACATACTGGCCGTTCGCCCATTCTTTTGCTTTTTCTCTGCAACGACCAGCATTTCTAATGTCATTATCGCAAAAATCGCATTTATTGCAGACTCCCCTGCATTTTTCCAGTTTCCCATTAATTAACGCAATATTGCATCCATCACACGCAATATTTAAAATCTCTTCCGCATATTTTTCTCTATTCAGCATCCTTCTTCTCCTTCCCATACCGCAACTGATACGGTACTTCCTTAAAATCTCTCAATGCATCCGGGTTTGGATGCTTTGGTATTCTCGTCTGACGGTTTTCCATCTCTGCTATGATTCTGCGTCTCTCTTTGCTTTCTCCGTGCAATTTATACCTCCGTCATTTCCCAAGACTGTTTACAAGCTGTTCTGACCTCGTATAGGCCTTATCCAACAGTTCTAAATATTCGCCAAGGGAAATCTGTGCCTTTTCAGATAACTCCCTCGATAACGCTCTAACAAAGCCTTGACGCACTGTTTCATGTTTCCAAAATATCCGATTGTTCGAACACTCTCTTTTTCGTTGCCGTCCTTATCCTGTCCGGCGTATCTCTACCTCAGGGTGTAATTCAGAGAATCAATCTCCACAAAATATCCATCCTGCAGTTCCACAGCTAACTTGTCCATCAACCATTCCTCCTATATTTCATACGTCTTTCCGATAAACCGCTTATCAATGTACTTACATTCCCATTCCAGTACACTTGCGATCCCCGTCATGGTTTCATATCCGGTAGCAAGGCAGTTAATCAAATATCTGATTCTCTCATAAACCTGTCTGATCTGATTTCCCGAAAATTTAAACTGTGTTTTAAGGCAGACACCCAACATAGCAAAATAATTAAATACCTGTGCCAGCAAAAACTTATTTGCCTGTATCATGCAGTTCGGTGCAATCTTTCTCTCTACCAGATAAAAACTCTCACGATACGGAATCTTATTTGTTTCCTTTCGCACGTCAATCTTGCATTTATCTTTCAGATAAAAACCAAGTTCCTCGCCTGTCGTTCCATCCTTTGCATTCTCCACATATGCATCAATAGTCTGCTCAACCTTTATGATTCTTTTGTGTCCGAATCCGAACTTATCATGCAGTGCCTGATATGCCATCATACGGACGTTATAATAGGATTCCTCTATTAGATAATCCGCATTGCTTTGTGCCTTGGCGTGTCTCTGTATTCCGATCAGTTCACTCTTGGAATATCCAAGTGGCTGCATCCGCTTTTTCTTTCTTGCCAGTGCATTACTCATTTGCTCTTCCATCTCCTCTCTACATCCTCAAAATGGCTAAATACAAGACTTTGAACATATTTTGATATATTTGTCCGTGCATATTTTTTAATTAGCATTTCCCCTGCTTCCATCATTCCTTGAAACCACTCATCTTCGTTATCAGCTTCATAAAACTGCTGCCGGAATTTATAATAGTCATTAAAAAACTGCCACTCTTCGGAACCTTTTTCAAATTTCTTACTTGCCATAATCATTCACCTTTTAATCAAATGGTGTGCTGCCACATACTTCTCGGAAACCGTCTTTCTGTCGCATCCGTGCTTGAATCTGTTCAATGGTTTCGGTTCGCTCGATAAATTCCATACGATCACCTTCAAACTGAACAACTTCTCTAAACGGTGTACCCTGTCGATTCTTTTCAACTTTCAAGCCTTTAAATTTTCTGTCTTCATCCAAATTCCACATAAGAATAATATTGGAAGCATCCTGCTCAATATCTCCGGATTCTCTTAATTCGGACATTGTAGGCTCTTTCGTTACATTCATTTCCGATACTCGGTTAAGCTGTGACAATAGGATGATCGGAACGTGAAGCTCTCTCGCAAGTGCTTTGAATTGCTTCGAAACTTCCCCGACTTCGGATGCACGATTATTGAACTTCCGGTTACACCGTACCAATTGCAGATAGTCAACTACGATCACGTCATATCTTTGATGCCTGCATTGCGTTCTCATTTCCTCAATAACATTTGTCTGATCGTCAATTGTGATCGGATATTTTTCAAGCTCATCATTTGCCTTGTCAAAGGCTTCTTTCTCTCCACCAAGAAAAGCCTTTGCCCTGCGAACTCTTGTCAGACCAATCTTTGACATTCTTGAAACAAACCTTTCATAAATCTGACTGTTGTTCATCTCCATGTTGTAGTAACAAGTGTTATAGCCTTTTCTTGCCATATTCTCGATTATTTGTGCCACAATAGCAGACTTACCAACTCCCGGTCTCGCGGCAACAACTGTAATGTCTCCGCCTTCAAGACCGCCAAGGCAATCGTCAAGATGGTAAAATCCTGTCTTTACCCTGTCCTCTCCCACATCATCATTGAAGTATTTATCTTTGTTCTCTGATACGATTTGCTTCATCAACTTAGATTTCTTCAACTGATTAACTTGGATTTCTTCAAGCCTTGTAAGAACTTCCGCGATCGAATTATCAATATCACATGGTCTAAGGCTCACTCTCTGGAAAAGGCTTTTCGTTTCCCTTGCCCGCCAATCCTTAATGACTGCATCCGCATAGTTTTTCATTGCTGTCGATAACGGAGTTGCGGCAATACATTCCTTAAGCTCCCCGGCAATCATTTCCGGCTCCCATTTGTGGTTTTCAAGTGTCTGAGACAGTGAAACGACATTAATATTTTCTCCACGATCATACATGGCAAGCATTTCAGCAAAAGCATCTTGGCAAAATTCAGAGCTGAACATTTCCGGCTTCAATTTGTTATAAACCTTGTACATGGAATCATTGTCAATCAATACACATCCGATCACTCCAATTTCTGCTTCCGTCAACTGCTCTCACCTCGCTTTCGTTTCTCAACTTGACGAATCCAGTAATCGCAATCCTCTTTCAGCCAATCACCATATTTCGGAATATAACGATAATTTGTATCATCCGGATTCTTCTCTATATAGTCAGTAACATATGCCACTGTAGCCTCATATATCAGCTTTGCAACGGCTTTCCTGTTCGGCTCGATAACTTCTAAAAGCTTGTCCATCCATGCTACCTTGGCAGACGTTAACGACGTTTTCTTTGGATATGCATTGATCGTGTATTCCCATCCCCATTCCGCGTCAAAGTCCAAATCAGATGCAGGCACGCTTTCTTTTGTATTTTCTTTCTCTATCTCTATATCTGTATCTATATCTTTCTCTATATCTATCTCTACATTGCAATTTTGTTGCAAAATGTTGCACTCCGTTGCTCCACTGTTGCATTGCAACGCTTTTTGTGCATTTTCCCTAGATTTACGACTTCTTCTTGTACTTGCAGTCTCACTTCCTAGGTTATCTTGCACAAATGGCAACTTGTACTCAATGGAATCTGATGTTTCAAGCAATCCGCAGGAAAGAAGATACTGAATCGTTACTTGAACATTGATTTCGTCCTCGTCAATATCAAGGGCGATCTCTTTGTAAAATTCATCTTCCAAGCCGGAATACTCTAAGTAGCCGCCCTTTTTCAACGACAACAACTGCATCTTAAGGTATATGATCGTGTATGTATCACCGCCAGCCATCTTACGGAGTTTCTTGATTCGTTTACTGTCAAAGAAATCATCCATCAGTTTAAGCCAGTAATACCGCTTATTCCCCGCCATTTTCACTACCTCCAAGCAATTCAATAACCTTTGCCCCTGCATCTTCCGGGCGACAAAATACGAACTCAACGCCATACTTAAGTTGCATTGTCAACATAGCTTTTGCCAATACCTTGCCAGATGTCGGCTTTGTTTTCGGTAGCGGTACATTCAGCAATTTTCCAAGTGTGTGCATATATGCAATATTGTTATACCGGTCTACTCGTGGATTGTTCCACTTAGAAACATCTTCAATGGATTTGATTCCATCTTCGTTTTCTACCAATACATAAAGTTTGATTCCGTTGTTTTGAGCAAGAATACACTCATCACGAAATCTTCCATGCTGACGTCCGCAGATGTTTCCTACAATCTCCTGCATATCTTTCTTAGTATCTACAGATACATCATAAGTTCCAAGGAAATCCATCTTTTTAAGTTCCATTTTTCTAGCTGATTTTCTATGGATAACATCCGCTACCTTGTCTGTGGCAATTATGTAATCTCCAACCGGCAATGGTGCACGCAAGACTTCCATATCGTGGCTTTTGAAATATCTATTCTTAAGGATATGCAAGCCCTCTTTCTGTCCTTTATCCTCAATTATTAACACGTATACTCCTTTCTGGCGGTCACTCTTAGCAACCGCCAAAGGTATCTCATGGCTTTCAATTTAGTTTTTTGTGATATATTAAACTCATTGCCAAAGATCAGATACCGCATGAATTGGTTTCTTTTAGGCAAATGCCAAGGTGTTACAACCTATTTCAGTTTTTCAAGATGCGCAATGTTTTCCTGTGCACGGTCGAGATTTCTTTTTGCAAAATCCGCACGTCTCTTTTCTCTTGAAATGAACGCTTCAATCGCCGCATTCCTGCTTTCTTCCAAGAATACGATTGTATTAGAATGTTCAATAAGATTGCCAATGCTCTCTTTATTAATTCTCATACCCTTATATATACAACCGACTCCACGTTCTAAGGCGGTATATGTCTTAGAACATTCCTTTGCTTCAAATGCTTTTTCTTCCAGCTTTTCACCGCAGAAAAAATAACTGTATAATTTCATTTTTTCTCTTTTCAGAACGGGCAAAGGTTCATATCAACCTCTAATCCTTTTTCTGCAATATAAACATTTGCTCCATATTTAACTGTTTCTTCTGTCTTTTGTTTGAATAGTGCGGGATCTCCGCTTTTATCTGATAAGTGAATTAGAACGACATTTCGCAATGCCGGATTATCGTTAGTAGAAATAAAGTCAAGTGCCGTTGGTAAGCTCATATGACCTCTTAATCTGTGTTCGTAATTTGGCTCTTCTCGGTTCACAAACTGCATATCGTAATTGCTCTCAACCATAAAATGATTGACATTTTTGAATC
>OHXZ01000452.1_pt1 | contig 14642 bp, 10 predicted proteins | sample 1580021 | NCBI WGS metagenome assembly OHXZ01 (sample SAMEA3882520, study PRJEB24775) | human gut metagenome | biome: human-associated habitat; feature: intestine environment; material: feces | place: Netherlands | collected 2009/2010
CCAAGTCAACCCCTATCAGGGATAAGTTTAACCGAGTCAACTCCCATCAGGGATAACACCCAAAACAGTCAACCAAAATCAGGATAGCACACGAAGTATCGCGTCCCTACCATGCAAAATCGTTTTGAGAAATTTGATGCGGCTTTTTACCAAGAAATCATTTTATTCCCAGGAATGTTCCGCTGAACTGGGTGGAGGGCGCGGGTGGCGTTGAGGACGGCGAGGACCATTACGCCTACGTCGGCGAATACGGCGAGCCAGAGGGTGGCTAAGCCGCAGGTGGCTAAGAGCAACACGCCCACTTTCACGCCGATGGAGAATACCACGTTTTGGCGCGCGATGCCGAGGGTACGCTTGGCTATTCTGATGGCGGTGGCTATTTTTGAGGGTTTGTCGTCCATGAGCACCACGTCGGCGGCTTCGATGGCGGCATCGCTGCCCAAAGCTCCCATGGCGATGCCCACATCGGCTCGGGCAAGCACGGGCGCATCGTTGATGCCGTCGCCAACGAATGCGAGGGTGTGTGCTTGCGACTTCTCGTTCAGAAGCTCTTGCACTCGCTCTACCTTGTCGGCAGGGAGCAGTTCGGCATAATATTCGTCGATGCCCACCCCGCTTGCCACTTCGGCAGCCACATTCTGGTGGTCGCCAGTAAGCATCACCGTCTTGCTCACACCGGCGCGTTTGAGTTGGGCTATCGCCTCGGCGGCATCGTCTTTGATGCGGTCGGAAATCTCGATGTGTCCGGCATATTCGCCGCCGATTGCTACATGAATGATAGTGCCGCTATGGTGCTTGCTGCAAGGCACGCACTTTGCGCCCACGGCAGCCATCATTTTCTCATTGCCCACAGCCACCACCTTATCGTTGACCAAAGCACGCACGCCGTGGCCCGCCACCTCTTCCACATCGGTCACGGTGCAGCATCGCGCTTCGTTGGGGAAGGCGTTTTTCAGCGAAATGGCTATCGGGTGATTGCTGTATCGCTCCACATGGGCGGCAAGGTGGAGAAGTTGCTGCTCGCTGATGAGATAGGGGTGCAATGCCGTGACGGCAAATTCGCCATGGGTGAGGGTGCCAGTTTTGTCGAACACCGCCACGCCCATCTTTGCCAACGCCTCCAGATAGTTGGCGCCTTTTACCAGAATGCCACAGCGTGAAGCCGCGCCAATGCCCCCGAAGAAGGTGAGCGGAACGGAGATAACCAGGGCGCAAGGACACGACACCACCAAGAAGGTGAGTGCACGGTAAATCCATGTGGGCAGGGCTGCAAGATAGCCTCCGCAGAAGAATGGCGGCACAAAAGCCACCACCAGCGCACACGCCACCACCACAGGAGTATATATGCGTGCGAAGCGACGAATGAAACTCTCGCTGCGCGACTTGCCCTCGCTGGCGTTTTCCACCAGTTCGAGCAACTTCGAAGCGGTGCTTTCGCCAAACGATTTAGTGGTGCGCACACGAAGCACGCCCGAAATATTGACGCAACCCGAAATCACGCTCTCGCCCACTTTCACCGAGCGCGGCACGCTTTCGCCAGTGAGTGCCACCGTGTCGAGCGACGATTCGCCATCGGTCACCGCGCCATCGAGCGGAATGCGCTCACCGGGCTTCACGATGATGGTTTCGCCTATCGCCACATCGGCAGGGTTCACGCTTTGCACACGCCCATCGCGCTCCACATTTGCCACATCGGGACGAATGTCCATCAGTTGAGCAATCGACTTACGGCTACGCCCCTCAGCCAGATGCTCAAAGAGTTCGCCCACTTGGAAAAACAGCATCACAAACACCGCTTCGGGGAACTGGTGTTCAGCCCCTGGCAGAAAACCGATGACCAGCGCACCGATGGTGGCAATCGACATCAAGAAGTTCTCGCCCAGCAGATGACCGCTGAACAGTTCCTCCACCGCCTCGCGCAGCGTTTGGGCACCCACCACAAGGTAAGGCACCAAATATACAAGGAGCAACACCCAAGTGGGCAGACTGGTGTGAGCTTCAACAGCCCAAGCCACCGCCAGCAGCACACTGGCAACGCCAATCTTGATAGCCCCCAACTTCACACCGCCCTCATGGTGGTGATGCTCACAGCCACAAGCGTGTGAGTGCTCGTGCTGATGTTCGTGACAGCCGCAGCTGTGCTGATGCATATTACATTCGTCCATATCGTAGTATTATTTTACAGTTTCACGCTGCAAATTTACCCCAAAGTTCATGCAACTGAATTGCAAAAACACACGCCACATCAGGGGACAGATAGCGCAAGCAATGAAAAAAAACGCATAATATCACCCATAAAAGTGTAAAAAAATTTGCTTGAGATGCTGTAAAAACATATATTTGCATCACAAAAAGAACAACTCACGCAAATAATTTTGCAAATTATGAAAATAAGCGGTTTTCTCATAGAAGGAGTATTAAACATTTGTAGCTTAAAGCTAAATCTGGAAAATTTTAATGCGCTCATAGCCCCTAACGGCTATGGAAAGAGCAATGTGCTTGATGCTATAAGTTTTGGAATCCAATTTCTATCTGCTTCTGAACAAGGTAAGGCTAAAATGATGCGAAGTCGATATGTACCGATAAACGCCAACATGTATCGTCAAAACTTCCGCTTTGAAATCTGCGGAGCCATCAACGAAAATGGCTTGAATCACGAATATCAATATGGCTATACATTTAAATGGGCAGAAGAAGGTGGCGAAGGTCAAATCACTTCTGAATATTTGAAAATAAAACGCAGCACAGATCAACGCTTTAAACAAGTGGTGAATAGGACTTCTGCCGAAGATTGTCTCGTCATGCCATCGGCTACAGGCAGATGCACAAAAGTGTTTGAAGTGTCGTCGTCACAGTTGGCACTGTCAACAATAGCACTGCGTTCGGATATGTATTTGAATAGTTTCGCCAGCCGCATCTGTGGTATGTCAATTCCCAACCTTGAAACATTGGATAATCCCGAATCATATTTCTCTATGGATGGAGAGCATGGCATACAAATGCTCGACGGAGAAACGATTAGCGCTTACCTTTTTAAGTTGAAAACCACAGACAGAAACAACTATGCCATCTTGGTGGATGGTGTTCTTCAACTTCTGCCAGAAATAGAGGATTTTTCACCAGAGGTTATTACACTTGCCGATGGCCAAAGCAAAATTTATGATATTCGAGTTAAAGAGAAATTCAATGTTCAACCAACGAGCATACAACAACTTTCGAGTGGAAGCAAACGTATCATCTTTCTCTTCACCCTTTGTGTTGCCGCACACAAGAAAAACATTCCACTAATCATGCTTGAAGAACCCGAAAACTCTGTTCATCCTCGTTTAATGGAGAATCTATTGTTGGCTATGAAGAATTATGCCTCCGACACTAAGATTCTAATTACGAGCCATTCGCCTTACCTAATGCGTTATCTTCTGCCACAACAAATGTATTTTGGTCTTCCTAGACATGATGGTATTGCCAACTTTGCGCAAGTGAATCCTGCTAAGATTAAGTACCTCTATCGTTATGCCGGTGACATGGAATTAACTTTTGGAGAGTTTATGTTCGATTTTATGCTCGATATTGAGAATGACGCAGAGAAAGTTTATACATACTTTAAATCTGCGACTCCAAGAAACTGAGCCAAACAATGTTGAATACAAACCAAGTATGGTAAAGAAGAAAGCAAATATGGCTCAACGGGTCATCATCTTCGTTGAAGGGGACACCGATGAAGTGTTCTTTAAAGAACTGCTGGAATATTATAAAAGTATAAAAGCATTAACCCTGCAGAACTTGTGCCATGTGATATTTGTAACCTGAAAGGCGTTACTCGTTATACCAGTAAACTGTTGGCAAAGCTGAAGAATGATATACTGCCTGATGCAAGGAAAAAGAACATCAATATACATACTGTTTGCTGCAGTTATGATACAGATGTGTTCGAGGTTCGCAACCCATTGATAGTCGATTGGGGAACCATTCGCAAAAGTGTCAAGAAAATGGGAATTGAAAACTTCATTCAGATAGGTGTATGCAGTTCCATTGAGGATTGGATTCTTGACGATATGGAAAGCATTTGCAGTTATCTAAAACTGAAACAAATTCCAAAATCGCTAAAGGGTGCTGATGGCAATGCAAAACTATGTGATTTGTACGCTAAGGCTCGAAGAACCTATAGCAAAGGATATGCGACTCATGAAATGATAAAGGCTTTGGATTTTACAAAAATCAGACTACAACGGCTATCGCATCTTAAAGCCTTAGAAGATGTGTTGGGAGTGAAGTTATAGAAAATATTTAGTTTTGAGACATCACCTAACCATAAAACTCAAGTTATTTTCTTAAGTTTAAGGAAATGGGTGGAAATACGAACAAATTGAAAAGAAAGTGGCGGAAATCCTTTGTTTTGTTATGAATTTGTCCTACTTTTGTAGAAATCTTTTCATACATATTTTGTATTGATTCTTTTAAAATAGCCTCTGGAGTAGGGCTGTTTTTACACTTATATATTACTATGACTGGTTTGGAAGTAAACGCCCCGACTTTCAAAATCAAACAGTTGTTATCAGTTCGGGGTTAATTAGTTAGAGTTTATGAAAAGAACATTACTTCTTTCCCTTGCATTGACGCTGTTTACATGCGCCTATGCAGCCGTAGGCGACACATTTGTGTTAGACAACGTCACCTACATCGTGAAAAGCGACAACACCGTCGGTATCAAGAAGGCAGACAGCAAGGTCACTTCTTTCAACCTCACCGACCAGGTCACTAACGAAGGCACCACCTACACCGTGGTATCGGTTGAGGACTACGCGTTCCAGTATTCTGAAGCCACAGCCCTCACCCTTCCATCAACCATCACCTCAATTGGTTACAGTGCATTCTCAAGTTGTAAGGCCGCTTCCATCATCTTGCCAAAGAACCTCAAGACTATCGGCAACTACGCATTCTACGCAGTGCGCAACATCACCTCTATTGAGATTCCTGAAGGCGTGGAGGCACTCGGCACCAACAAGAATTCAAGCGCATTCGGCACTTGCTATGCTTTGAAGTCAATCAAGTTGCCTTCTACTTTGAAGACAATCTGGAACTCCACCTTCTACAACTGCGGTTTGGAAACAGTGGAAATTCCTGAAGGCACAACTTTCATTGGCAAAAACGCATTCAACCACTGCCAAAAACTCACTACCGTAACTCTTCCATCCACTTTGGATAGTATTGACGATGGCGTGTTTGGCGACTGCATCGCCCTCACCACCATCAAGGGTGCAATGGCTGGCGTAAGGACGATTGGCGAAGAGGCGTTCTTCGGCTGCCCACTCACCGAATTTACCGTTCCTGCCGCTTGCGAGACTATCGGCAGCCGCGCGTTCTCAAAAACCAAAATCGCGAAGTTCAACGTGGCTGCTGGCAACGCCAACTTCAAAGTGATTGACGAAGCCCTCTACACCGCCGACAAATCGCTCCTTATCGCATTCCCACCCGAATCTGCAACCACCACATTGGCTGTGGCTGACGGTTGCCGCGGTATTCAAGGTGGCGCATTCCAAGGCGCAAAGGTGACAAAAGTCACTCTCCCTTCATCGGTTATCGCTCTCGACGAATTTGCATTCTGCCAGTCAGCACTTACCGACATCACCCTCTCCGACAACATCGTGTTTTTCGGTCAACAAGCATTCGCTGCCACCAACATCACCTCAATGACACTCCCACAAGGATTGCGCGACCTCGCCGACGCTGTGTTCGCTGGTTGTGAAAAACTCACCTCTGTGACTGTGGGCAGCAACGTGAAGACTTTCGGCATCCGTCAGTTCTACAACAGCAAGGCGCTCAAGGAAGTTCGCTTCACTGGCAGCAAGGCTCCAACAATCGGCTATTGGGAATATTCCTCTGAATCACCATTCTACGGTGTGCCAACCAAGCAAGTGACCATCTATTGCCCTAAGGGCACATCCGGCTCCTACACCTCTGAATTTGGAAGTTTCGAGGCTGTGGCAGCCATCAAGGAAAACGCTACCGGCATCTTCACCCCAACAAGCATCGTTCCTGCCGACAAGGCTGAAGTGGCTACACTCGACAAGCTCACATTCAACTTTGCCGAAAAGGCTATCGCTGTGAAGTCGAACCCTGCTATCAAGGTGCTTTGCGGCAAGCTCGTTGCCAACATTCCTATGGGCGACGAAGTGAAGGTGGGTATGTGGTCGATTCTGGGCAGCAAGACCAACGCTCCTTACGCAGTGCCTCTCGATGAATACGGCGAAAGCGGCGAACCTATCAACATGGAACAAGGCAAAACTTACTTCGTGATTATCCCTGGTGGCACATTCAAGAACGAAGCCGGCGACCTCAATGAAGAAATCACCCTCCAATACACTGGCACATGGGTAGAACCTCTGTTCATGCCTACTGCTGTTGATCCTGCCGACGGCTCTACTTTGAAGAAAATCGAAAACGTGTACTTCACATTCGAGTCGAAGCCAACCAAGGCCTACAACTGCACAAGCAAAATCAAACTTATCGAAGGTGAACTCGTCGACGGTGTTCCTACCGGTAAGGAAGTGCTCGCTCCTGCTGATATGTGGAATGCAAGCGTGTCGGGCAACAAGCTCCAAGTGTTCCCTGCCGACTACGATTCATACCTCACTCCTATTCCTCTTGAAGCAGGTAAGGAATATTTCTTGATTCTCGACGCAAAGGCTGTGTATAACAGCGCTAATGTTTACAACAAGCAAGTGGTAGTGAAATACTCTGCTGAGGTTCCTACTGGCGTAACCGTTCCAGAGGCTGACAGTTACGTGGTGGCTAAAGCCGGTGCAATCGAGGTGGGCGTTTCTACCACAGCCAACGTTCAGGTGTTCAACACCGCTGGCATTCTGGTAGGCAACCAAACCGCAACTGGCACCCTCACCTTCGGCGACTTGAGCAACGGTCTTTACATCGTGCGCATCGCCACTGCCAACGGCAAGGTTAAAACAGTGAAAGTGATGCTCTAATCCGTCACCCACTCCCCAATAAAAAAATAGCCCCCACTCCAGGGGCTATTTTTTTGTGCCTTCACCTTTCGCCATACATACCCAAAAACACCAATTTAATCCATTAAAACCCCATTAGCACCAATTTTTATCTATCTTTTTTAATTGGTGTAAATAGGGTTTAAATGGATTAAATCGGTGTTTCCGTTCGCCATCTCGTGGCAAGTGGCTTTTCCGAAGCCAAAACTATCGTCTTAACTTCTTTAACTTCTTAACTCCTTAACTTCTATGAAAAATCTCCTTGACTTTTGGATTAGTGGGCTTCGAGCCAGTTGGGGGCGGAGGCGTAGGAGGCGGTGAGGCGGACGTTGCCGTGGTAGGCGTTTTCCATTTCCTCCACCACTATCTTTTGCACCTTCTCCAGTTCGGCGGGCAGCACGTCGAAGTTCAATTCATCGTGCACCTGTAGAATCATCTTCGATTTGATGCCTTCCTGCTCAAAACGGCGGTCGATGGCAATCATCGCAATCTTTATCACATCGGCGGCGGTGCCTTGGATTGGAGCGTTCACGGCGTTGCGTTCGCTGAACTGGCGCACCACGGCGTTGCGTGAATTGATTTCGGGCAACATACGGCGGCGGCCATACAGTGTGGTGACATAGCCCTTTTCCTTCGCCTGCGCCACACTGCGATCGATATACGCCTTCACGCTTGGGAATGTGGCGAAATAGCCGTCGATGAGTTGCTTCGACTCGGCGCGTGGAATGTTGAGGCGTTCCGACAATCCGAACGACGAAATGCCGTAAAGAATACCGAAGTTGGCGGTTTTTGCCTTTCGGCGCTCATCGGCTGTGACCTCTTCAAGAGGCTTGTGGTAAATCTGCGCCGCCGTGATGGCGTGAATATCGTGGCCGTGACGGAAAGCATCGAGCATGATTTCGTCGTGGCTGAAATCCGCCACCAGGCGAAGTTCGATTTGCGAATAGTCGGCGCTGAAGAACACATTGCCCTCGGCAGGGATAAACGCCTTGCGGATTTCGCGGCCCATATCATCGCGCACCGGGATGTTTTGCAAATTCGGATTGGTCGACGACAGACGGCCTGTGGCGGTCACGGTTTGGTTGTAAGTGGTGTGAATGCGCCCTGTGCGATGATTGATCAGCTGTGGCAATGCCTTCACATAGGTGGAGAGCATCTTGCGTATGCCACGCAGTTCCAAAATCTTATCCACCAGAGGGTGACGGTCGCGCAACTTCACCAGCACCTCCTCGGTGGTGGAGTATTGCCCAGTTTTGGTCTTTTTCGCCTTGTCGTCGAGGTGCAGACGGTCGAACAGCACTTCGCCCACCTGTGCAGGCGATGCGGTGTTGAAATGCACGCCAGCGGCCTCGAAGCACTCTTGCTCCAGTTTTTCCATCTTGGCGGTCAGCACCTCGCCATATTCGTTGAGTGCCTTCACATCGATGCGCGCGCCTGCCATTTCCATCTTGGCAAGCACCTTCACCAGCGGCAACTCAATGTCGGTGAGCAAGTGCGTCATATCGTTTTCCTCCAGCAGACGCTTCTCCACATCGGGCAAGGCGAGAATAATGTCTGCTTGCTCGCACGCCACCGGGGCGAGTCTTTCTGGATTCACCTCAAATATCTTTTTCTGCCCACGGCCTTTCGGACCGAGGTACGATTCGGGGGCAATCACCTCGTAGTCGAGCAATTCCTGCGCCACCTGCGCAATGCTGTGTCCGCGCTCTGGCTGAAGCAAATAGTGCGCCACCGAGGTGTCGAAATATGGGGCGGTGAAATTCACGCCTTTCTCGTGGAGCATCACCATGTCGCGCTTCACATCGTTGGAGCAGATGGTCACGTCGCTTTCGTAGAGCGGCTTCACCGAGTCTGTCATCATGCCGAATCCGTCCATTGCCAAATATGCGCCCTTATGGGGCTGGGGGCAGATGGCGAAGCCGAGGATATTGGCATTCATCGCCTCGTCGCCCACCGATACGATATGCACAGCCACGCGCTCCTTGCCGAGCAGCGATTGCACATAGGCGGCGGCCTCGTCGAAGTCGGCAATTAAGCGGAAGTCGCAGTCATAACTTTTGATGGTCTTTGCCGTGGTTTGGGGTGCGACATGTGCGGCTTCGCCAAAGAGCGAACCTTGCACACCGCTTTCGGGCAATGGTTGCACCGTGCCTTCAAGTCCCACATTCGCCTCGCCTTGGTCGATAATGCGCTTGGTGAGCGTGCGGAACTCCAGTTCGTTGAACACCTGGCGCAGTGCCACAAAATCCACGGGCACACGCTTCAGTGCATCCTCGTCCCAGTCGAGTGGCACATCGGTCTTGATGGTGGCAAGGTGCTTCGACAGCCTGATTTGCTCGGCATTATTTTCCACCTTCGCCTTCAATGCGCCTTTCAGTTCATCGGTGTGGCTCAACAGGTTTTCAATGGAGCCGAACTGCTGAATGAGTTTTTCCGCCGTTTTCGGACCCACGCCGGGGCAGCCTGGAATGTTGTCGGCAGAGTCGCCCATCAGTCCGAGCAGGTCAATCACCTGAATAGGGTCGGTCAAACCGTACTTCTCCTTCACCTCTTCCACGCCCATGATTTCATTTTTACCGGGATTGTATATTTTAGTGCAGTCGTTCACCAGCTGCCCAAAATCCTTGTCACCCGTCACCATATAGGTTTCGAAACCGTGTTGGCAGGCGATTTTTGAGAGCGAGCCAATCACATCGTCGGCCTCGTAGCCCTCTTTCACAAACACCGGAATGCGATACGCCTCCAGTATGCGCTTGATATACGGCACCGCCACCCTGATGCCCTCTGGCGTCTCGTCGCGGTTGGCTTTATACAGTTCGTATTCCTCGTGGCGGAAGGTCTTTCCGCCTGGGTCGAAGCACACGGCTATGTGGGTGGGTGTTTCGCGCTTTAAAAGGTCTTGCAGAATGTTCACAAAACCGAACACCGCCGAGGTGTCGATGCCTCCGCTCGAAAAGCGTGGATTGCGCATAAGCGCATAATATGCTCTGAAAATCAACGCGTATGCGTCGAGAACGAAAAGTCGTTTTTTGTCGCTCATCATTAAAATCGTTGTTTATTGCCAGTTGTAATGTCAAAATGCCGAAAACTTACGGCTTGATAAAATTACTCCTTTTTCCCCGATTATTGAAATTTTAGCCCATAAATCGCTCCGCATTTTTTGCACCACACCAAGAAATTTTGCAACTATTAACCGCAAAAATCCCCACATAATCAGAATTATTCGTACTTTTGCACTCAAATGGTAAAACTCGACCAAATACAAGAAACGATTAAGCCTGAATTGGCGAAGCTCAACGCAATCATTACCGACACTCTAAAAAGTCCAAGTGCGCTCACTAATCACATAGTTACTGATTATCTTCGCACTAAGGGTAAGCAAATACGCCCAGTGCTGGTGCTGCTGAGCGCAAAACTTTTTAATGGTATCAACGAGCGGGTGCTCAACGCCGGTGCCGCCATCGAACTCCTGCACAACGCTTCGCTCATTCACGACGATGTGATCGACCAAAGCATGTCGCGCCGTGGGCTGCCTACGGTCAACAGCGTGTGGGACAACCACGTGGCTGTGCTCGTGGGCGACTTCTTCGTGAGTGGCGCGCTGTCGTGCGCTGTGCGTGCTGGCGACATTCGTGTGCTCAACTCGCTCTCTACGATGGGTGCGGATTTGGCGATGGGAGAAATCGACCAAATCGACAACGCCCGTAGCCGTGAAATCACCGAGGAGGTGTACATGACCATCATCAGCCGCAAAACGGCATCGCTTTTCACCAGTTGCGTGGAAGTGGGTGGCATCACAGCGGGAGCCGACGAGGAATCACTCAAGAAGTTGAAACGCTTTGCGGAACTTTTAGGTCAATGTTTCCAAATCAAGGACGACACCTTCGACTATTTCCACGACCCAGTAGTAGGAAAGCCCACAGGCAACGATTTGCGCGAGGGAAAAATCACCTTGCCGCTCATCTACGCCCTTGGCAGAAAGGAATTGCCGGAGTGCGAGGAAATGAACAAGTTGGCGCACAAGCAAGAACTCAACGACGAGGAAATCAACCAACTGGTGGAGTTTGCCAAAAATGCTGGAGGCATCGACTACGCATTCCGCACCATGGAACGCCTGCGCCAAGAAGCCGAGGCTTTGCTCGCCGACTTCCCTGCAAGCGACACTGTGGACGCCTTCAAATCCATCTTCAGCTACATCATCACCCGCAACAAATAAAATTCCCCACATATCAAACAGAAAAACGCCCAAAATCTGGGCGTTTTCTTTTTTCCGGATTTTCAAAATCTCGAATCATTTGAATCTTCGAATTTTCGAAACCTCGATTTATCTAATTTCTAATTTCTAACTTCTAACCTCTGCTTCCTCATCTTCTTCCTTGCTGCTTCAAGTATTCGATGAGCAAGGCTGGGCGGTCGGTTTGCAGGAATTGGGCATAGTGATTTAATGCCCAGCCCCATGCGCCGTCGGGGTCGCCATCAATCACAGCACGGTCGTCGTCGTGTCCGCCGTTGAGCGACGGCCACAGCGTGTTGATCCACACCTTCACGCCAGCGTCGTCAATCTTCTTCAGCAATCGCTCCACAGTGGGTGTAACCGTCTTGAAACAGCACTCCACAGCCACCGGGCGAATAGCCAAAAACTCGTCAAGCACCTGTTCCGCATTGTCCACATCGAGGTGAACAATCGGCATAAATATCGACTTTTGAATCACATCGCCTTTCTCCTTCTGTATCTTCTGCAATCTACCCTTCGCCTTAATCACGATTTGGTCAACCATGTCCAGACGACGGGCTGCGGCATACACCTCGTCGAAGTAGTCGTAACCCTTATCCACATTTATAAGCACCTTGCCCTTCAGAGCGGCAAACACCTCCTCCATGGTAGGCACCTGCACGGTGGTCACACGCCCCATGCCATTGCGCAAACGCAACTGCTTGATTTCCGCCAGCGTGAGATTCTTAACCTCACCTTTGCCATTAGTGGTGCGGTACACCTTCTTATCGTGCATCAGCACCAAGTGGCCGTCTTTCGTCATGTGCAAGTCGATTTCCACCATATCCACACCCATTGCCACGCAATTCAGCATCGCAGGAATGGAATTTTCGGGAGCGTTGCGCCAGTCACCACGATGCGACACCACCAGCACACGCTGCGCCTTCGGATTGTTAAGCGCATCCAAAGCCAACCCCAACTCACCATCAGCCCAAGCCAAATTCACACAAGCCACCGCCAAAAGCAGCCCAATCAAAATCCTTTTCATCATCAAAAAAAATTACATTTACCAATAAACCCAAATCGCCCATCAGTCCTAATGACCGATTTGGAATAAACTGAACTTGAGGCCAAGAAAAAACTCGGATTCTCCACACCAAAAAAGGAGTTCTTCAAACTTTTCGCTAAATTTGCACTTGCCAATTGAACCTGCCATAAAAACGAAATAATCAGCAGATATGAAAATAATCGTGTTTTTCCTCTCAAAATATATGGGAAAGCCAAAAAAAAATCGTATATTTGCGAAAAGTGGTGGCGCAAGGAAAAGCCACTCACCCTCAATCCTTGAAAGCAAAAAAAATCACCGAAAGGCGTTTACTCACGCTCCCCACCATGCGAGCAAACAGTAGTGGCTTTCACGCTTTTCCCATTTACACAAACCCTAAAAGCATTGCGAAGTGAGCCCGCAAGCACCATTAAAGATTATGAAACGCTTTTTACTTTTAGTTATCACAGTTTTTGGTCTTAAAACAGCCACAGGTGCCCCTATCGAAAAAAGTATGCTCGACACTTTCATAAAGTATGCCTCTATCAGCAGCCAATCGAGCAACGACAGCATTTGCACCCAAGGCCAACGCACAATGGCACTTGTTCTCAAAAGCGATGTGGAGTCGATTATTCGCGAGCAAAACGCCAAAAATGTAGAATGTGTGCTTTCTGAGCACAATTACCTCTATGTCACAATTCCATCGAATGTGAAATCACCATGCCCAAGCATAGGTATCAGTTGCCATCTTGATGTCACACCTGAAGCACCAGGCAGTTCAATCACTCCAATAATCGACGCGCTGAATGGCAGGACCATCGTTCGTACCGACGGCACTACGCTTTTAGGAGCCGACGACAAATGCGGATGCACCATCGCCGTTCATCTGATACAGAAAATCCTCTCCGACAAGAAAATTAAACACGGCAAAGTGATGTTTGCTTTCTGCCCCAATGAGGACGTGGGACGCGCCGCCGACAATATCGACTCCACCATATTCTCTCCTGAAATCATTTACGACCTCGACGGCGAGGGTGGAGAGGCTATCACCAAATCAAATTTCACGGCCCGCGGACTTGCACACAAATTTATCGGACACGACGCACACCCTGCCGATGCGAAAGCCGACAAACTCGGCGACGCCACAGCCGCCGCTGCCACGTTTATCGCTTCCGTACCAGTGGAGTATCGCCCTGAAAACACCGAGGGGCTTCAAGGCTACATCCACCCCTGGGGCTTTGAAAAGAGTGGCGGATTCGACGTGGTTGTGCGCACACGCGTACGCTATTTCGATAAAGCCGAGGGAGAAAAATTCAACAACATTATCAACGACGCACTCGCACGAGTGGCACGCGACTTCCCTAACGTGAAAACAGAAGTGCTACAAGATGTAATGCAGTATGAAAATGTGGCCTACACCCTTCACCCACAAGCACAAAAACTCGTAGAAAACGCCGCCAAGAAAATAGGCAAAAAGGTGGTTTTCACCGATGAGCGTGGCGGCACCACAGCGGCAATGTTCGCAGCCAAGGGGCTAAAAGGAGGTATGTGCCTGTTCACCGGCCAACACGAAGTGCACTCCACACGCGAATATGCCGACCCCAAAGAAATGGAAGAGGCCTATCTGCTCATGCTTGAAATAATCAAACAAATACCTTCAATCTGAAAAAAAATAAACAACCAGCACAATGAAAAAGATTCTTCTAATTTTAGCAATCATTCTATGCGCCATGTGCGCCGATGCACAAACCGGGAAAATAGCGCGAGGACTGTCAAGGGCGAAAACTGCATTCAAGGAGCCACGGATCAAGATTCCCAGAGTGGCAAGACCTCGCTATCGCTTTATAGGACCTACAATGAGCGAAATCAACAAAGCGAGGAAGTCAACACAGCGCACCCCGCTTACTTTCAAAGTGCCTACCGTAAGTCCCCCCAACAGCAAAACGCAAAAGAACGCTGCCCAAAAGGCAAAAAAGGCGAGAAAAGCGAGAAAAGACATGCTGGAAACCATCCAGCGCACAAACAAGTACATGGAGATTCTTAATCTACAATCCGACGACCCTGCCACTTTTTTGAAATTGGCTTGCGAGGCCATCAGCGAAAACGACGAGTCATTGGCACGCCTTTGCATCAGACGCGCCATACTCACAAAGAAAGTGACAGCCGAAACGTTGCTGACCATCAAGCCTCAAGGCGATTATCTGCAAAAGGAATGGACCTACATGTCGCAATACATCATCAACAGCACCTTCCTTTCCTACGCCAATGCCAAATTATGGGACAATGTGCCACAATTAAAGCAAAAGGAGTTTTACAACTCACAACTGCAACTCGCCAACACCTATGCGCCAGAACTCACACCACTTGTGAAGATTATACAAAT
>OHXZ01000463.1_pt1 | contig 14182 bp, 10 predicted proteins | sample 1580021 | NCBI WGS metagenome assembly OHXZ01 (sample SAMEA3882520, study PRJEB24775) | human gut metagenome | biome: human-associated habitat; feature: intestine environment; material: feces | place: Netherlands | collected 2009/2010
TTTAAAAGACCATAACACATCCGGAAATATGGATAAACTTAAAATTAAGTTTGATTCATTAGCCTCTCACGATATTACCTTTGTTGGTATTGTACAGACCGCTAAAGCGTCCGGTATGGAACGTTTCCCGCTGCCGTATGTGCTGACCAACTGCCATAACTCACTCTGTGCTGTGGGCGGCACCATTAACGGTGATGACCATGTTTTTGGTTTATCGGCGGCCCAGCGTTATGGCGGTATTTTTGTGCCACCGCATATTGCGGTCATCCATCAATATATGCGTGAAATGATGGCGGGCGGCGGCAAAATGATCCTCGGGTCAGACAGCCATACCCGTTACGGTGCGCTAGGGACAATGGCGGTTGGCGAGGGCGGCGGCGAGCTGGTAAAACAACTGCTTAATGACACCTGGGATATCGACTATCCGGGCGTGGTTGCGGTGCATCTGACCGGAAAACCTGCGCCGTATGTGGGGCCGCAGGATGTGGCGCTGGCTATCATCGGTGCCGTGTTCAAAAACGGTTACGTCAAAAACAAAGTGATGGAGTTCGTAGGTCCCGGTGTTGCAGCGCTCTCTACCGATTTCCGCAACAGCGTTGACGTGATGACCACTGAAACGACCTGTTTAAGTTCTGTCTGGCAAACCGATGAAGAAGTCCATAACTGGCTGGCGCTGCACGGTCGCGGCCAGGATTACTGCCAACTTAACCCTCAACCAATGGCGTACTACGATGGCTGCATCAGCGTTGATTTAAGCGCCATCAAACCAATGATTGCGCTGCCATTCCACCCGAGCAACGTGTATGAAATCGACACGCTGAACCAGAACCTGACCGACATTCTGCGTGAGATTGAAATTGAGTCCGAACGCGTGGCGCACGGTAAAGCCAAACTCTCGCTGCTGGATAAAGTGGAAAATGGTCGCCTGAAAGTGCAGCTGGGGATTATCGCGGGCTGTTCTGGCGGTAACTACGAAAACGTCATCGCGGCGGCGAATGCGCTGCGCGGTCAATCCTGCGGCAACGATACCTTCTCGTTGGCGGTTTACCCGTCATCACAGCCGGTGTTTATGGATCTCGCCAAAAAAGGTGTGGTCGCAGATTTGATTGGCGCAGGCGCAATCATCAGAACCGCGTTCTGCGGCCCATGCTTTGGTGCGGGCGATACGCCAATCAACAACGGTTTGAGTATTCGCCACACCACGCGTAACTTCCCGAACCGCGAAGGCTCTAAGCCAGCTAATGGGCAGATGTCAGCGGTGGCGTTGATGGACGCTCGTTCTATTGCGGCGACTGCGGCAAACGGTGGCTATTTAACTTCGGCCAGCGAGCTGGATTGCTGGGACAACGTGCCGGAGTACGCCTTCGATGTAACGCCGTATAAAAATCGCGTCTATCAAGGCTTTGTGAAAGGGGCGACCCAGCAACCGCTGATCTACGGACCGAACATTAAAGACTGGCCGGAATTGGGCGCGCTGACTGACAATATCGTCCTCAAAGTGTGCTCGAAGATCCTCGACGAAGTGACCACCACCGACGAACTGATTCCTTCCGGTGAAACCTCTTCATATCGTTCAAATCCGATTGGTCTGGCGGAGTTTACCCTGTCACGCCGCGATCCAGGTTATGTTGGCAGAAGTAAAGCGACTGCTGAGCTGGAAAATCAGCGTCTGGCGGGAAATGCCAGTGAGCTGGCAGAGGTGTTTGCGCGCATTAAGCAGATTGCTGGTCAGGAACATGTTGATCCGCTGCAAACTGAAATTGGCAGCATGGTTTATGCGGTGAAACCAGGCGATGGTTCTGCGCGTGAACAGGCGGCGAGTTGTCAGCGTGTGATTGGCGGTCTGGCGAATATTGCCGAGGAGTACGCGACTAAACGCTATCGTTCTAACGTCATCAACTGGGGGATGTTACCGCTGCAGATGGCGGAAGTACCGAACTTTGACGTAGGTGATTACATTTATATCCCTGGCATTAAAGCGGCGCTGGATAATCCTGGAACGACGTTTAAAGGTTATGTGATCCATGAAGATGCACCGGTAACGGAGATTACGCTCTATATGGAAAGTCTGACTGCTGAAGAGCGCGAGATTATCAAGGCGGGTAGTTTGATTAACTTCAATAAAAACCGTCAGATGTAAAAAGCGCCATGTGAATGTAGGTCGCATCCGGCACTTATTGTCGGATGCGATGCTGGCGCATCTTATCCGACCGACAAATCGCATCGAACCGTAGGCCGGATAAGGCGTTTACGCCGCATCCGGCACATAGTTAACAGCTCCTACTTCTTCGCCTCTGCAACCACTTTGCTACCCACGCCGCGGTTATTGTATTCCCACATGCGGTTGTAGTTAGTGTCATTCAGATTGCGCTGTACTTCGTCGTTATCATCAACGCTGCCGGTGTTACCCGCAAACGGACGATTAGAGATCACCGCATCAGCCCACGGTTTGGCTGTGTTAAAACCTTCGTTGATGGCGCTATCACGGATCACTACCTGACCGTTGGTATTGGCATCAACATCCAGCGAGCGGCCCAGTTGCGCCACGCCATCACCGGAAGCATTGAAACGGCTGTTTACGGCGAGGAAACCGTAGTAAATGTTGGACAGCGTAGCCGGTGCAAACACATACGCTTCTTGCTGGGTACGGGAGTTCACCACGCGGAATTCGGTGTTATCGAACACCACTGCGCCGCGACCAGAAACGATATCCACATCCCCTTCAATATAGCTGTTGGTCACCAGCGTACGCGGCTGACGATTCGTTTCCAGACGGTTCTGCACACCGCTGTTGGTGACAAAGAAGGTGTTCTGACGACCGAGAATGTTGACGTTATTGATCTGCACTTTGTCGCCATCAGTACGCAGTGCCACCGCCGGATGGTTACCCGCATCTACGCTATCGCCCAGCGTGTTTTCGATGGTCAGGTTTTGCAGTTGCAGGCCATTGTTTTGTGACCAGAAGACCGCAGAGCAGAGAACACCGATACTGTCGCTGCGTTTACTCTGGCAGCTATCGTACATATACCACGCCGGTTTACCTGGCATATATTTGCCGCGCGGGTTGACGTCGTGACGCCAGTCGGCAGGGCTCATGCCACCATCAAGGGAAAGCCCAATCTTCACATCAATCGATTTTTCACCTGTACCGTACAGAGTAATTCCACCCGGAGCGGCAGGGACATACACCGTTCCCTGATACTCACCAGGCATCACGGCAATATACTGGCGCTTGTTGGTACGCTTGATAATTGCCGCATCTACCGCCGCCTGAATCGTGGTATGCGTTACACCTTGAGTACCCGCCGGGCCGACAACAAAGTCAGGTTGCGCAGGCAGGGTAATCGGGGAAGGATTCCATGCTGCCGCACCTGGTGTCAGGGATGCAAAATAGTGTTGAGCATCGAAATTCTGCGCTTCTTTTGCCGACAGAATCGGGCGAGAAGAGGTACCAGGCGCGGTTTGATCAGAAGGACGTTGATCGGGCGGTGTTGAGCTACAGGCGGTCAGCGTCACGCCAAAAGCCAATGCCAGCGCCAGACGGGAAACTGAAAATGTGTTCACAGGTTGCTCCGGGCTATGAAATAGAAAAATGAATCCGTTGAAGCCTGCTTTTTTATACTAACTTGAGCGAAACGGGAAGGTAAAAAGACAAAAAGTTGTTTTTAATACCTTTAAGTGATACCAGATGGCATTGCGCCATCTGGCAGAGTGATTAACTAAACATCGCAGTAATCGAGGCACTCGCCAGAGAGTGAAAATGAACGTTAAACCCGACCATCGCGCCGCTGGCACCTTCATCGACATCAATACGTTCTACATCCAGCGCGTGAACGGTAAAAATGTAGCGATGGGTTTCGCCTTTCGGCGGCGCTGCGCCATCGTATCCGGTTTTACCAAAGTCGGTACGCGTCTGCAAAACGCCGTCTGGCATTGCTACCAGACCAGAGCCAAACCCTTGCGGTAATACGCGGGTATCAGCGGGTAAATTAACAACTACCCAGTGCCACCAGCCGGAGCCGGTTGGCGCATCCGGGTCGTAGCAGGTGACAACAAAACTTTTCGTTCCCACAGGAACATCATCCCACGCCAGATGCGGTGAAATATTATCGCCATCGTAACCCATGCCGTTAAAGACATGACGATGCGGCAGCTTATCGCCATCGCGCAGATCGTTACTGATGAGTTTCATTAGAATGCCTCCGGGAAACCTCGGCCTTCAGACCGGGGAGGAAAGGAGGCGGTTTTCCGACTAACTGTACTTTGCATAATCACATTTTCCTCTTTAGTATGTGAACACATGAAACGCGCATATAAATACCGGTTTTACCCGACAACTGAGCAGGCTGAGCTTTTAGCTCAGACGTTTGGCTGTGTGCGCTTCGTCTACAATTCCATCCTTCGTTGGCGTACCGATGCGTACTACGAGCGAAAAGAAAAGATCGGTTATCTACAGGCCAACGCTCGCCTTACGGCGCTCAAAAAAGAGCCTGAATACATATGGCTGAATGATGTTTCCTGCGTTCCCCTCCAGCAGTCGTTGCGCCACCAACAAGCCGCCTTTGCTAACTTCTTTGCTGGACGAGTTGCATATCCGGCTTTCAAAAGCAAACGGCACAAACAGGTGGCTGAGTTCACTGCCAGCGCGTTTAAACACCGTGACGGCGAGTTGTATATAGCAAAGAGCAAGTCGCCGCTGGATGTTCGCTGGAGTCGAGAATTACCATCTGCGCCGTCAACCGTTACCATTTCCAGAGATAGCGCTGGCAGGTACTTTGTTTCCTGCCTGTGTGAGTTTGAACCTGTATCAATGCCTGTTACCGCTAAAACGGTCGGCATTGATGTGGGCTTAAAAGATTTATTCGTCACCGATACCGGATTCAAAACCGACAATCCCCGCCACACCGCTAAATATGCGAAGCGATTAACGCTGCTACAGCGACGTTTAAGCAGGAAGCAAAAAGGCTCAAGAAACCGTATTAAAGCCCGCTTAAAGGTCGCCCGACTCCACGCGAAAATCGCCGATTGCCGGATGGACAATCTGCACAAGTTGTCCCGCAAACTGATTAACGAAAACCAAGTTGTTTGCGTCGAATCCCTCAAGGTGAAAAACATGATCCGCAACCCGAAGCTGTCTAAAGCAATAGCTGACGCAGGCTGGAGCGAACTTGTTCGCCAGCTCCAGTACAAAGGCAAATGGGCCGGGCGGTCAGTGGTCGCCATTGACCAGTATTTACCGTCCTCAAAATGCTGTAGTTGCTGCGGTTTCACCATGCAAAAAATGCCTCTTAATGTTCGTAAATGGCACTGCCCTGAATGCGGCGCAGACCATGATCGCGACATTAACGCGGCACGTAATATTAAAGCTGCCGGGCTGGCAGTGTTAGCCCACGGAGAGCCTGTAAACCCTGAATCGCAGCACGCGGCTTAGGTTCGGCTCGTTGAAGTGGGAATCCCCGTCATTCAGGGCGGGGAGCCGTCAAGAGCCCTCCTTTCTTGTTTGCAGAAAGTGTAGCCAGAAACCCTCACGCTGACTTCCCGTTATTGGCAAAAAAATGTTTCATCCTGCACCGCACGGTTAACCGCTGCGGTCAGACGCTGCAACTGTTGCGGGAGAATAATATAGGGCGGCATCAGGTAAATCAGTTTGCCAAAAGGCCGGATCCAGATACCCTGTTCGACAAAGAATTTTTGCAGCGCTGCCATATTCACCGGACGAGTGGTTTCGACCACGCCGATTGCCCCCAGTACGCGCACATCGGCAACCATTTCGGCGTCACAGGTGGGGGCAAGTTGCTCGCGTAGCTGCCCTTCAATAGCCGCCACCTGATGCTGCCAGTCGCCAGATTCGAGAATCGCCAGGCTGGCGTTTGCTGCTGCGCAGGCCAGCGGATTGCCCATAAAAGTTGGCCCATGCATAAAGCAGCCGGCTTCGCCGTTACTGATGGTTTCCGCAACCTCGCGCGTGGTGAGCGTGGCGGAAAGGGTCATTGTGCCGCCGGTTAAGGCTTTACCGAGACACAAAATATCCGGCGCGATTTCTGCATGTTCACAGGCAAACAGTTTGCCGGTACGACCAAATCCGGTGGCGATCTCGTCGGCAATCAGCAAGATACCTTCGCGATCGCACATTTTGCGGATTCGTTTTAACCATTCCGGATGGTAAATGCGCATCCCACCTGCGCCCTGGACAATCGGTTCAATGATCACCGCCGCGATTTCATGACGATGCGCTGCCATCAGGCGGGCAAAGCCCACCATATCGCGCTCATCCCATTCGCCATCCATGCGGCTTTGCGGGGCGGGAGCAAACAGGTTTTCTGGCAGATAGCCTTTCCACAGGCTGTGCATTGAGTTGTCCGGATCGCACACCGACATCGCGCCAAAGGTATCGCCATGATAACCATTGCGGAAGGTTAGAAAACGCTGGCGCGCTTCGCCTTTGGCCTGCCAGTACTGCAACGCCATTTTCATCGCCACTTCTACCGCTACGGAGCCGGAGTCCGCGAGAAAAACGCACTCCAGCGGTTGCGGCGTCATTGCCACCAATTTGCGGCACAGCTCAATGGCGGGCGCATGGGTGATACCGCCAAACATCACATGCGACATAGCATCAATTTGCGACTTCATCGCCGCATTAAGCTGCGGGTGATTGTAACCGTGGATCGCCGCCCACCAGGACGACATACCGTCAACCAGGCGCCTGCCGTCAGACAAAATTAGCTCGCAACCTTCGGCGCTTGCCACCGGATAAACCGGCAGCGGGGAGGTCATGGATGTGTATGGGTGCCAGATATGGCGTTGGTCAAAGGCAAGATCGTCCGTTGTCATAATCGACTTGTAAACCAAATTGAAAAGATTTAGGTTTACGAGTCTACACCGAATTAACAACAAAAAACACGTTTTGGAGAAGCCCCATGGCTCACCGCCCACGCTGGACATTGTCGCAAGTCACAGAATTATTTGAAAAACCGTTGCTGGATCTGCTGTTTGAAGCGCAGCAGGTGCATCGTCAGCATTTCGATCCTCGCCAGGTGCAGGTCAGCACTTTGCTGTCGATTAAGACCGGAGCTTGTCCGGAAGATTGCAAATATTGCCCGCAAAGCTCGCGCTACAAAACCGGGCTGGAAGCCGAGCGGTTGATGGAAGTTGAACAGGTGCTGGAGTCGGCGCGCAAAGCGAAAGCGGCGGGATCGACGCGTTTCTGTATGGGCGCGGCGTGGAAGAATCCCCACGAACGCGATATGCCGTACCTGGAACAAATGGTGCAGGGGGTAAAAGCGATGGGTCTGGAGGCGTGTATGACGCTGGGCACGTTGAGTGAATCTCAAGCGCAGCGCCTGGCGAATGCCGGGCTGGATTACTATAACCACAACCTCGACACCTCGCCGGAGTTTTACGGCAATATCATCACCACCCGCACCTATCAGGAACGTCTCGATACGCTGGAAAAAGTGCGAGAAGCTGGGATTAAAGTCTGTTCAGGTGGCATTGTGGGCTTAGGCGAAACGGTGAAAGATCGCGCCGGATTATTGCTACAACTGGCAAACTTGCCGACGCCGCCGGAAAGCGTGCCAATCAACATGCTGGTGAAGGTGAAAGGCACGCCGCTGGCGGATAACGACGATGTCGATGCCTTTGATTTTATCCGTACCATTGCCGTAGCGCGGATCATGATGCCGACCTCTTACGTACGCCTTTCTGCCGGACGCGAGCAGATGAACGAACAGACTCAGGCGATGTGCTTTATGGCTGGCGCAAACTCGATTTTCTACGGTTGCAAACTGCTGACTACGCCGAATCCGGAAGAAGATAAAGACCTGCAACTGTTCCGCAAACTGGGGCTAAATCCGCAGCAAACTGCCGTGCTGGCGGGCGATAACGAACAACAGCAGCGTCTGGAGCAGGCGCTGATGACCCCGGACACTGACGAATATTACAACGCGGCAGCACTATGATCTGGCAGGAGAAAATCGACGCGGCGCTTGATGCGCGGCGTGTTGCTGATGCCTTGCGTCGCCGTTATCCGGTGGCACAAGGAGCCGGACGCTGGCTGGTGGCAGATGATTGCCAGTATCTGAACTTTTCCAGTAACGATTATTTAGGTTTAAGCCATCATCCGCAAATTATCCGCGCCTGGCAGCAGGGCGCGGATCAATTTGGTGTCGGTAGCGGCGGTTCCGGTCACGTCAGCGGTTATAGCGTGGCGCACCAGGTGCTGGAAGAAGAACTGGCCGAATGGCTGGGCTATTCGCGGGCGCTGCTGTTTATTTCTGGTTTTGCCGCTAATCAGGCTGTCATTGCCGCGATGATGGCGAAAGAGGACCGTATTGTTGCCGATCGGCTTAGCCATGCCTCATTGCTGGAGGCTGCAAGTTTAAGCCCGTCGCCGCTTCGCCGTTTTGCTCATAACGATGTCACTCATCTGGCGCGACTGCTTGCTTCCCCCTGTCCGGGGCAGCAACTGGTAGTGACAGAAGGTGTGTTCAGCATGGACGGCGATAGTGCGCCACTGGAGGAAATCCAGCAGGTAACGCAACAGCACGATGGCTGGTTGATGGTCGATGACGCCCACGGCACGGGCGTTATCGGGGAGCAGGGGCGTGGCAGCTGCTGGCTGCAAAAGGTAAAACCAGAATTGCTGGTGGTGACGTTTGGCAAAGGATTTGGCGTCAGCGGGGCAGCGGTGCTTTGCTCCAATACGGTGGCGGATTATCTGCTGCAATTCGCTCGCCATCTTATCTACAGCACCAGTATGCCGCCCGCTCAGGCGCAGGCATTACGTGCGTCGCTGGCGGTCATTCGCAGTGATGAGGGGGATGCACGGCGCGAAAAACTGGCGGCACTCATTACGCGTTTTCGTGCCGGAGTGCAGGATTTGCCGTTTACGCTTGCTGGCTCATGCAGCGCCATCCAGCCATTGATCGTCGGTGATAACAGCCGTGCGTTACAACTGGCAGAAAAACTGCGCCAGCAAGGCTGCTGGGTCACGGCGATTCGCCCGCCAACCGTACCCGCTGGTACTGCGCGACTGCGCTTAACGCTAACCGCAGCGCATGAAATGCAGGATATCGACCGTCTGCTGGAGGTGCTGCATGGCAACGGTTAATAAACAAGCCATTGCTGCGGCATTTGGACGGGCAGCCGCACACTATGAGCAACACGCCGATCTACAGCGCCAGAGTGCTGACGCCTTACTGGCAATGCTCCCACAGCGTAAATACACCCACGTACTGGATGCGGGTTGTGGACCAGGCTGGATGAGCCGCCGCTGGCGAGAGCGTCACGCGCAGGTGACTGCGTTAGATCTCTCTCCGCCAATGCTTGTTCAGGCACGCCAGAAGGATGCCGCAGATCATTATCTGGCGGGAGATATCGAATCCCTGCCGTTAGCGACTGCGACGTTCGATCTTGCATGGAGCAATCTCGCGGTGCAGTGGTGCGGTAATTTATCCACGGCACTCCGCGAGCTGTATCGGGTGGTGCGCCCCGGAGGCGTGGTCGCGTTTACCACGCTGGTGCAGGGATCGTTACCCGAACTGCATCAGGCGTGGCAGGCGGTGGACGAGCGTCCGCATGCTAATCGCTTTTTACCGCCAGATGAAATCGAACAGTCGCTAAACGCCGTGCATTATCAACATTATATTCAGCCCATTACGCTGTGGTTTGATGATGCGCTCAGTGCCATGCGTTCGCTGAAAGGCATCGGTGCCACGCATCTTCATGAAGGGCGTGACCCGCGAATATTAACGCGTTCGCAGTTGCAGCGATTGCAACTGGCCTGGCCGCAACAACAGGGGCGATATCCTCTGACGTATCATCTTTTTTTGGGAGTGATTGCTCGTGAGTAAATGTTATTTTGTCACCGGAACGGATACCGAAGTGGGGAAAACTGTCGCCAGCTGCGCGCTTTTACAAGCCGCAAAGGCAGCAGGCTACCGGACGGCAGGTTACAAACCGGTGGCCTCTGGCAGCGAAAAGACCCCGAAAGGCTTACGTAATAGTGACGCGCTGGCGTTACAGCGCAACAGTAGCCTGCAGCTGGATTACGCAACGGTAAATCCTTACACCTTCGCAGAACCCACCTCGCCGCACATCATCAGCGCGCAAGAGGGCAGGCCGATAGAATCATTGGTAATGAGCGCCGGATTACGCGCGCTTGAACAACAGGCTGACTGGGTGTTAGTGGAAGGTGCTGGCGGCTGGTTTACGCCGCTTTCTGACACTTTCACTTTTGCGGATTGGGTAACACAGGAACAACTGCCAGTGATACTGGTTGTGGGCGTGAAACTCGGCTGTATTAATCACGCGATGTTGACTGCGCAGGCAATACTACACGCCGGACTGACTCTGGCGGGGTGGGTGGCGAACGATGTCACGCCTCCGGGAAAACGTCACGCTGAATATATGACCACGCTCACCCGCATGATTCCCGCGCCGCTGCTGGGCGAAATTCCCTGGCTTGCAGAAAATCCAGAAAATGCGGCAACCGGAAAGTACATCAATCTTGCCTTAATGTAGTCATCCTGTGCTTGGTTAAATTGTGAGCGAGATCGCGTCTCCGATTGACTGCAATTTAACCAATTAAATTCTAAAAAAATCACGAAAAAAATTTTACCTCCGCATCATGCGGTGAATGTGGGAATTGCCCAGGCGGCGGGGGATAGGGGCTGCAGACAGTTATCCACTATTCCTGTGGATAACCATGTGTATTAGAGTTAGAAAACACGAGGCAAGCGAGAGAATACGCGGCTTGTACGCAAATTGGCGTTAAAGACGGCTCAAAGAAATATCTTTTATTTTTTAACAGGTTAGATAATTGCAATGGCAGTCACTGAACAGGCATCTCTTGCCATAAAACTGTCATCAATCATCTTGACAAATGTTAAAAAAGCCGTTGCTTTGGGGATAACCCGGTAAGGCCGGAGTTTTATCTCGCCGCAGAGTAAATCTTGTTCATGATTGACAGCGGAGTTTACGCTGTAACAGAAATATTATGGTGATGAACTGTTTTTTTATCCAGTATAATTTGTTGGCATAATTAAGTACGACGAGTAAAATTACATACCTGCCCGCCCAACTCCTTCAGGTAGCGACTCATGAGTAAACCGTTCAAACTGAATTCCGCTTTTAAACCTTCTGGCGATCAGCCGGAGGCGATTCGACGTCTCGAAGAGGGGCTGGAAGATGGTCTGGCGCACCAGACGTTACTTGGCGTGACTGGCTCCGGGAAAACCTTCACCATTGCCAATGTCATTGCTGACCTTCAGCGCCCAACCATGGTACTTGCGCCCAACAAAACGCTGGCGGCCCAGCTGTATGGCGAAATGAAAGAATTCTTTCCGGAAAACGCGGTGGAATATTTCGTCTCCTACTACGACTACTATCAGCCGGAGGCCTATGTACCGAGTTCCGACACCTTCATTGAGAAAGATGCCTCGGTAAACGAACATATCGAACAGATGCGTTTGTCCGCCACCAAAGCGATGCTGGAGCGGCGTGATGTGGTTGTGGTGGCGTCTGTTTCCGCGATTTATGGTCTGGGCGATCCTGATTTATATCTCAAGATGATGCTCCATCTCACGGTCGGTATGATTATCGATCAGCGCGCGATCCTGCGCCGACTGGCGGAGCTGCAATATGCTCGTAATGATCAAGCATTCCAGCGTGGTACTTTCCGTGTTCGTGGCGAGGTGATTGATATCTTCCCGGCAGAATCGGATGACATTGCACTTCGCGTGGAGCTGTTTGACGAGGAGGTGGAACGATTGTCGTTATTTGACCCGCTGACCGGGCAGATTGTTTCCACTATTCCACGTTTTACCATCTACCCGAAAACGCACTACGTCACGCCACGCGAGCGCATCGTCCAGGCGATGGAGGAGATCAAAGAAGAGCTGGCCGCCAGACGTAAAGTGCTATTGGAAAACAACAAACTGCTGGAAGAGCAGCGGCTGACCCAGCGTACCCAGTTTGATCTGGAGATGATGAACGAGCTAGGCTACTGTTCGGGGATTGAGAACTACTCGCGCTTCCTCTCCGGTCGTGGACCGGGTGAGCCACCGCCGACGCTGTTTGATTACCTGCCTGCTGATGGGCTGCTGGTGGTCGATGAATCTCACGTCACCATTCCACAAATTGGCGGTATGTATCGCGGTGACCGGGCGCGTAAAGAGACACTGGTGGAGTACGGCTTCCGCCTGCCATCAGCGCTGGATAACCGTCCGCTGAAATTTGAAGAGTTCGAAGCATTAGCGCCGCAAACCATCTATGTTTCGGCGACGCCGGGTAATTACGAGCTGGAAAAATCCGGTGGCGATGTGGTGGATCAGGTGGTGCGTCCAACAGGCTTACTCGACCCGATTATCGAAGTGCGGCCGGTAGCGACACAGGTGGATGATCTTCTATCGGAGATTCGTCAGCGAGCGGCAATTAACGAACGCGTACTGGTTACAACTCTGACCAAGCGGATGGCGGAAGATCTCACTGAATATCTCGAAGAACACGGTGAGCGCGTGCGTTATCTTCACTCAGATATCGACACCGTCGAACGTATGGAGATTATCCGCGACTTGCGTCTGGGTGAGTTCGACGTATTGGTAGGGATCAACTTACTGCGCGAAGGTCTGGATATGCCGGAAGTTTCGCTGGTGGCGATCCTCGACGCTGACAAAGAAGGCTTCCTGCGTTCCGAACGTTCGTTGATCCAGACCATTGGTCGTGCGGCACGTAACGTTAACGGTAAAGCGATTCTCTATGGCGATAAGATCACCCCATCAATGGCGAAAGCGATTGGCGAAACCGAACGTCGCCGCGAGAAACAGCAGAAGTACAACGAAGAACACGGCATTACGCCGCAAGGCTTGAACAAGAAAGTGGTCGATATCCTGGCGCTGGGGCAGAACATTGCCAAAACCAAAGCGAAGGGCAGAGGAAAATCGCGCCCGATTGTTGAACCGGATAATGTGCCGATGGATATGTCGCCTAAAGCGTTACAGCAGAAGATCCATGAACTGGAAGGGTTGATGATGCAACACGCGCAGAATCTGGAGTTCGAAGAAGCGGCGCAAATTCGTGACCAGTTGCATCAGTTGCGTGAGCTGTTTATTGCCGCGTCGTGACAAGATGACGAAGCCGGAATATTCTTCCGGCTTCGTGTTAACCTAAAGCCTGTAATGCCTTTTCCAGCGCGCTATGCAACAACTGGCGGTCATGACGATACGGAATATCGCTGGCCTCCAGCACTTCCTGAATCACAATCCGCTCTTTCACCGCCGAGACATCCTCTTTTGGCCCGACGATGACCGCATCAATTACCTTTTTACCAACATACTGCTCCATAATTGCCAGCTTGCTTTCCAGCTTCAGATTAGCCGCAGGTAAACTCAACTCACGCCCCAGATTGCCGATATAGACCATCGGCGCTGGCGTGCGGCGTAATGCCTGTGCGATTTCCTTCAGCAGCAGAATTGGCATCAGGCTGGTGTAAAAACTGCCAGGCCCAATAATGATGAGATCCGCTTCACTGATAGCGTGAACCGCCTCACGCGTTGCGGGTACATTCGGCGTTAACAATAACTCTTGAATCGGCACAGTTAACTGGTCGATATTGACCTCGCCGTAAACTTCATGCCCCTGATCGTCAATCGCCATCAGATCAACAGGATGCTCCGACATCGGAATCAAATGTGCGTCCACTTTCAGCAGATTTCGAATCAGATTGATCGCTTCAAGAGGTCGCACGCTAAGGTGATCCAGTGCCTTTAACATCAGGTTTCCAAGGTTGTGCCCGGAAAGTTCGCCATTACCGCCGAAACGATATTCAAACATTGCGGAAGCGACGCTGGGTTCAGTTATCAGCTGATTGAGGCAGTTGCGCATATCGCCCCAGGCAATGCCGCCTTCTGAGCGGCGAATACGCCCCGTCGAGCCACCGTTATCGGTGGTGGTGACGATACCCGTTAAACGAGAACCCAAAGACGAAAGTGATGAGAGAACGCGTCCCAGTCCATGCCCTCCGCCGAGAGCAACGACACGATCAAGATCAGCCAGCGTACGATTGCGCATATAGTTTCCTGGAGTCAGATTATCCGCGCTACAGTAGCGCAAATTGCGAGGAAACAGCAATTAACCTGCCAATATTGAGGATACAAACTATTTTCTTCTACCTCTAAAGGACGAT
>OHXZ01000465.1_pt1 | contig 14134 bp, 10 predicted proteins | sample 1580021 | NCBI WGS metagenome assembly OHXZ01 (sample SAMEA3882520, study PRJEB24775) | human gut metagenome | biome: human-associated habitat; feature: intestine environment; material: feces | place: Netherlands | collected 2009/2010
CATCGGGCATTATCTGAACATAAAACACTATCAATAAGTTGGAGTCATTACCCAATTAGCCTTGGTTCATCTGTTTCATCAGAATAAACATCAATAGGCAGAACTCTTTTTTGCAAATCATCTTTTATCCCCTGAATCGGGATGATTTTTTTTAGCTCGGAGACAATAATGCTTAACGTTGTAAGACGTTGTTGTCCATCTACAACTTCATACTGATTTTGCCCTTTATTGATACAAATCATACTCCCAATAAAATATTCATTCTCTTCTGATTGAGAGCTTTTATAAATGTCATCAATGAGTTGCTCTGCATTATCTACCGTCCAACTGTAAGGACGCTGATAAGAAGGAATAATAAACTTTTTGTTTTCAGTAAGGATATCCTGCACCTTACATTCTTTAGCTTCCATTTCATATACCCAATCAAACAATCAACAATAACATTATCTTTCTTGCTCGAAAGAAACGCAACTATAAGATTTTTATATATTTTGTTAGAGTTGATACGGTTCCTGTAACTTCTGTTTATCTGTCTCTGATATGCCCAGATTAATTCAAGCAAGATATAACAGAGATATCAATGTGATCTCTGCTACGTACTTCACGTTGAAACACCGCCCTAAGTCATAGCCAGGCTATTGATTTTATGTACAATCAGAATCGTCCTGATAAAAGCGAGAACACCCCATGGCGGAACTGAACCTAAGTAACCTGACGGAAGCAGACATCATTACCAAATGCGTTATGCCAGCCATTCTCAATGCAGGCTGGGACAACACAACGCAAATCAGACAGGAGGTCAAACTCCGGGACGGTAAAGTCATCGTACGTGGTAAAGTTGCGGCACGCAGAACGGTAAAATCTGCTGACATCGTGCTGTATCACAAACCAGGCATTCCCTTAGCCGTGATTGAAGCAAAAGCCAACAAACATGAAATTGGCAAAGGGATGCAACAGGGCATTGAATATGCGCGCCTGCTGGACGTTCCTTTTGTTTTTGCCACCAACGGGGATGGCTTTATCTTCCGCGATGCCACCGCAGCCGAAGGTGAATGCCTTGAAAAGCAAATAACGCTGGATGACTTCCCCTCCCCCGCTGAACTCTGGCAAAAATTCTGCCTCTGGAAAGGATACACACAAGCTCAGCTTCCGGTGATTACTCAGGACTATTACGACGATAGCAGCGGTAAATCGCCACGTTATTACCAGCTTCAGGCAATCAACAAAACCATTGAAGCCGTCTCCAACGGGCAAAACCGCGTTCTGCTGGTCATGGCGACCGGAACAGGGAAAACCTACACCGCATTCCAGATCATCTGGCGCCTGTGGAAATCAAAAAATAAAAAACGCATTTTGTTCCTTGCCGATCGCAACATTCTGGTCGACCAAACCAAAAATAATGATTTCCAGCCATTTGGTACGGCAATGACCAAAGTCAGCGGACGCACCATTGATCCCGCTTATGAAATTCACCTCGCGCTCTATCAGGCTATAACTGGCCCGGAGGAAGACCAAAAAGCGTTTAAACAAGTCGCACCAGATTTCTTCGATCTGATCGTGATCGACGAATGCCATCGCGGCAGCGCATCCGAAGACAGCGCCTGGCGAGAGATCCTTGATTATTTCAGTTCCGCCACCCAAATTGGCTTAACCGCCACGCCAAAAGAGACGCATGAAGTCTCCAGCACGGATTACTTCGGCGATCCGGTTTACGTCTACTCACTAAAAGAAGGGATCGAAGACGGCTTCCTCGCCCCTTATAAAGTTGTCCGTGTTGATATTGATGTTGATCTGCAAGGCTGGCGCCCAACCAAAGGGCAAACTGACTTAAACGGCGAAGTGATCGACGATCGTATCTATAACCAGAAAGATTTCGATCGCACGATGGTAATCGACGAACGCACAGAACTGGTTGCCAGAACCATTACCGACTACCTCAAGCGCACCAACCCGATGGATAAAACCATCGTCTTCTGTAACGACATCGATCATGCAGAACGTATGCGCCGCGCCCTGGTGAATCTCAACCCGGAGCAGGTGAAAAAGAACGACAAATACGTCATGAAAATCACCGGCGATGATGAAATTGGCAAAGCTCAGTTGGATAACTTCATCAACCCGAAAAAAGCGTACCCGGTTATCGCGACCACTTCAGAACTGATGACCACTGGTGTGGATGCTAAAACCTGCAAACTGGTAGTACTGGACCAGAACATCCAGTCGATGACCAAATTCAAGCAAATTATCGGTCGTGGTACACGCATCGACGAACGTTACGGCAAACTCTGGTTTACCATCCTCGACTTTAAAAAAGCCACCGAACTGTTTGCCGATGAGCGTTTCGATGGCATTCCCGAAAAAGTCATGGATACCACACCAGAGGATATCGCCGATCCAGAATCTGATTTTGAAGAGAAACTCGAAGAAATCAGCGAACATGACGACGAACAGGTAACAGGCGTTGATGAACCGCCTGCGCCACCATACCAGGTTACCGATACCGATGATGTTGGCCCACTTCCGGAAGAAGACGAGAAGAAAATCCGCAAGTTTCACGTCAATGGCGTGGCGGTGGGTGTTATTGCGCAGCGTGTTCAGTATTACGATGCCGACGGTAAACTGGTTACCGAATCTTTTAAAGATTACACCCGCAAAACACTGCTCAAAGAATATGCCTCGCTGGATGACTTTACCCGCAAGTGGCAAGACGCCGATCGCAAAGAAGCGATCATTCACGAGCTGGAACAACAGGGGATCATCTGGGAAGTACTGGCAGAAGAAGTCGGTAAAGATCTCGACCCGTTCGACATGCTTTGCCACGTAGTGTATGGTCAGCCGCCGTTAACCCGCAAAGAGCGCGCCGAGAACGTGCGCAAGCGGAACTACTTCACAAAATACTCTGAAGCAGCGCAAGCCGTGCTCGATAATCTGCTGGATAAATACGCCGATGCGGGCGTACAGGAGATCGAAAGTATTCAGGTGCTGAAACTTAAACCATTCGACAGCATGGGCACCCTACCGGAGATTATTAAAACCGGATTTGGCGACCGTAACGGGTATAATCAGGCGCTCAGCGAGCTGGAAAACGAAATCTACCAATTACCGCCCCGCTCTGCTTAACAACTCTCTTTTGTGCCTTCTGCAACCAACATGTTGCAGAAGGCCTTGTTTTTCATGGAATACAACATGTCTATCAGTTCAGTAATCAAATCATTACAAGATATTATGCGCAAAGATGCCGGTGTGGACGGCGATGCGCAGCGTCTCGGTCAGCTCTCCTGGCTGCTGTTTTTGAAAATCTTCGATGCCCAGGAAGAGGCGCTGGAACTGGAGCAGGATAACTATCAATATCCGATCCCACAGCGTTATTTATGGCGCAGTTGGGCCGCAAACGCTCAGGGCATTACCGGTGATTCCCTGCTGGAATTCGTTAATGATGATCTGTTCCCGGCGTTGAAAAACCTCACTGCGCCTATCGATAAAAACCCACGCGGCTACGTGGTAAAGCAGGCGTTCAGCGATGCCTATAACTACATGAAAAACGGTACGCTACTGCGCCAGGTGATCAACAAGCTGAACGAAATTGACTTTACCAGCGCCAGCGAACGCCATCTGTTTGGTGATATTTACGAACAGATCCTTAAAGATCTGCAATCTGCGGGCAATGCGGGCGAATTCTATACTCCACGCGCCGTCACTCGCTTTATGGTGGATCGCATTGATCCGAAACTCGGCGAATCCATTATGGACCCGGCCTGCGGTACGGGCGGTTTTCTTGCCTGCGCGTTCGATCATGTAAAGAACAAATACGTGAAGAGCGTCGCCGATCATCAGACGCTGCAACAACAGATCCACGGTGTCGAGAAAAAACAGCTTCCGCACCTGCTGGCGACCACCAATATGCTGCTGCACGGCATTGAAGTGCCTGTACAAATTCGTCACGACAACACCCTGAACAAACCGCTTTCCTCCTGGGATGAGCAACTGGATGTCATTGTTACCAACCCGCCGTTTGGTGGCACGGAAGAAGACGGTATTGAGAAGAACTTTCCGGCAGAGATGCAAACCCGCGAAACGGCGGATCTGTTTCTGCAACTGATTGTGGAAGTACTGGCGAAAAACGGTCGCGCGGCGGTGGTATTGCCGGATGGCACGCTATTTGGCGAAGGCGTTAAAACCAAAATCAAAAAGCTGCTTACCGAAGAGTGCAATCTGCATACCATCGTGCGTTTACCGAATGGTGTGTTTAACCCCTATACCGGCATTAAAACCAACCTGTTGTTTTTTACCAAAGGTCAGCCAACCAAAGAGATTTGGTTCTATGAGCATCCGTATCCGGCGGGCGTGAAAAATTACAGTAAAACCAAGCCGATGAAGTTCGAAGAGTTTCAGGCGGAGATTGACTGGTGGGGTAACGAGGCCGATGGTTTTGCCAGCCGCATCGAGAATGAGCAAGCGTGGAAAGTCAGCATTGATGACGTGATTGCGCGTAACTTCAATCTGGATATTAAAAACCCACATCAGGCGGAAACCGTCAGCCATGACCCGGACGAACTGTTAGCGCAGTATGCAAAACAGCAGGCGGAGATCCAGACGCTGCGTAATCAACTGCGCGATATTCTTGGCGCTGCGCTGTCTGGCAAGGAGGTTAACTAATGAATGTGGAAAAGCTGATCGTTGATCATATGGAAACCTGGACCTCGGCGTTGCAAACCCGTTCCACCGCCGGGCGCGGCAGTTCCGGAAAAATTGATTTATATGGCATTAAGAAATTACGTGAGCTGATTCTGGAACTGGCTGTGCGCGGTAAACTGGTGCCGCAGGATCCGAATGATGAACCGGCGTCGGAGCTGCTGAAGCGTATTGCGGCGGAAAAAGCCGAGCTGGTGAAACAGGGGAAAATTAAAAAGCAAAAACCACTGCCGGAAATTAGCGAGGAAGAGAAGCTATTTGAATTGCCGGAGGGATGGGAGTGGGTGCGATTTGGTAATATCTATGAAATGGAGTACGGTAATAATTTACCACAAGAAAAAAGATCTAATTCTGGTGAATATAATGTTTATGGCTCCAATGGAGTTGTAGGTACACACAATGAAGCATGTATTAAATCACCATGTATTATTATTGGCAGAAAAGGTTCCGCAGGAGCATTAAATCTTTCAAATCAGCCAGCCTGTTGGGTAACAGACGTAGCTTATAGCACTATACCCCCAATTGCTATGGTTCTTGAATTTGTCTTTATACAATTTCATACATTGGGCCTCGATAAATTAGGGAAGGGAATTAAGCCAGGCTTGAATCGTAACGATGCTTATAGTTTAGTAATTGCTATTCCACCTCGAAGCGAACAGAAAGCCATAGTGTCGAAAGTAAATGAATTAATGTCCCTATGCGACCAACTGGAACAGCAATCCTTGACCAGTCTGGACGCACATCAGCAACTGGTTGAAACCCTGTTGGGAACACTTGCAGACAGCCAGAACGCCGAGGAACTGGCTGAAAACTGGGCGCGTATTAGCGAGCATTTCGACACACTTTTTACCACCGAAGCCAGCGTGGATGCGTTAAAACAGACCATTCTGCAACTGGCCGTAATGGGTAAACTTGTGCCGCAGGATCCGAATGACGAACCCGCCTCTGAACTGCTCAAACGAATTGCGCAGGAAAAAGCTCAACTGGTGAAAGAAGGGAAAATAAAAAAACAAAAACCGTTGCTGCCAATTAGCGATGAGGAAAAACCGTTTGAACTGCCTAATGGATGGGAATGGTGCAGGCTCGGAGAGCTTATTGATTCCATTGATGCTGGGTGGAGTCCTGCATGTTCTTCTGAACCAGCCGCTCCAGGAGAATGGGGGGTGTTAAAAACGACCGCAGTTCAATCTCTTGAATATAGAGAGTACGAAAACAAGGCGCTCCCTAAAAATAAAGCCCCAAGGCCACAACTAGAAGTAAAAGCAGGAGATATTCTTATAACAAGAGCTGGTCCTAAAAATCGGGTTGGTATTTCATGCCTTGTTGAAAACACAAGAGAAAATTTAATGATTTCAGATAAAATAATCAGATTTCATTTGATATCAGAGGATATCTCCGAGAAATACATTTCCTTATGTCTAAACTATGGGTTTACTTCAACATATCTTGAAAACTCCAAATCTGGCATGGCAGAAAGTCAGATGAATATTTCACAAGATATTTTAAAAATGGCACCTATAGCTATCCCGACTACACATGAACAATTAAAAATAACAGATAAAATAAATGAAATGATGGATTATTTTATAACTCTAAAGAGTCAAATTCAATCTGCCCAACAAACCCAACTGCACCTTGCAGACGCACTGACTAACGCGGCGATAAACTAATTTTCCCGCCCTCAAAAAAGCAATAAAGCGGCTCAATAGCCGCTTTATTCACATCAGCAAAAATTATATTTCACGCTAATTTTCATCTTATTTTCATTAATTTTTAGCTGGACTTTCCCTGTATTTACTGATGATATGTCCAGGTATTTAGCGCGGTGCGGATGTGCGCCAACACACCCGCACCGCTAATCACAATCACTATTTATAGGGAATAGCAGTTATGACTGACACGCATTCTATTGCACAACCGTTCGAAGCAGAAGTCTCCCCGGCAAATAACCGTCAATTAACCGTGAGTTATGCGAGTCGCTACCCGGATTACAGCCGTATTCCCGCCATCACCCTGAAAGGTCAGTGGCTGGAAGCCGCCGGTTTTGCCACCGGCACTGCGGTAGATGTCAAAGTAATGGAAGGCTGTATTGTCCTCACCGCCCAACCACCCGCCGCCGCCGAGAGCGAACTGATGCAGTCGCTGCGCCAGGTGTGCAAGCTGTCGGCGCGTAAACAAAGGCAGGTGCAGGAGTTTATTGGGGTGATTGCGGGTAAACAGAAAGTCGCCTGATACATTGACCCGGTAGCGCCAGTGCTACCGGGTATTATTCGCCACGTTATACCAACGCGCTCTCCATCTGTTTTTCAAATGCCTGACGAATTAATCCCATAATGTAAGGAAGTTGTGCGAGGTCACTGAAACCAATTTCCACATCACCATTGCCCCATCGCCCAACATTTGTCACATCTTTGGCAATACCTTTCGGATCGACCAGTTCATGAAACTGCATATTAAGCGACAACCGCAGTCGGCTTTTTTGCGGTACAACATCAACAAAATTCGTTTCAGCTTTAAACGCAATATAGAGCTTTAAAACTTCCTGCGTGATCCCTGCGTCCAGGCGCATAACTTCATCGCGAAGATGATCAAATAACACCCGGCTATGCGAACCATCAGCAAGAAAAGGATAATCACTCAGGCTGTAACTGGTTTTGTTCTCCGGCTGCGCCCGATAAACAGCTAAAACCTCTTCAGGAAGAGCAGGCGCTTGCCAGACCTGAACCGCGAGATCGGCCAGACGATCTGCACGGGCGCGAATGGCTGCTTCATCCCATTTTTCGCACTGTCCAAGACCGATATTCAAATAGAGCGGGCTATGTTTAAAGCCGTCTTCAATATCGCGTTTTTCCGCGAAAGGTCTGTCACTGTAGCGGGAGTTATAGCGCGTTAATGTGAGATTCCCCAACGTATGCAACAGTTCTTTATGAATGCGTTGCCAGTCACTTCCCAGCTCTTCACGCCATTTAGCCGACAAATTTTCGTTCTGCGGCATAATATGCTCAATCGTAAACTCTTCCACGCGCTCTCTGCGTTTATCGTTTTCCAGTCGTCGTAACCAGTAGCTGCGACTACGGAAATTATAGAGATCACGAACTTTTAATTCCCGTTTAAATTCATCATCGTTGGGGAAACGACGATATGAAGGCAGATTCAGAAAATGTACCTGAATACTTTCCAGATATTTTTCTTTATTAATGACTTTATAAAAAGTGGCAAACGTCTTGTTCAAGGAATTTGTCGGAATTGCACACACTGCACGGCGGAAAACATAAGATTCAATTAAACGAATTATGCTCAGGAAATCTTCGTGAGACAAATCGCTATTTTTATAGTCATGATAAAGCGCCAGTAAGAAAGGATACGCCACATCGACCTTTAACTCGCGCAAATCCTGAAAAGCCGTAGCAAGCGATTTGTCAATTTCTTTTCCCAATGCCATTGCACAGTAATACTCCGCGTAGATGTGAATATCTTCAACCAGCCGATCTACGCCTTTTTCAGCAACACTCTGGCTGCGGGCATGGAGTTTAAATGCCTCATAGACTTCATCTGTCCGAGGGATCTCCCCCGTTTTTACCGTCAGATAATGACGCATAAAACTGTCAAAATATTCGCTGTAACCTTGCTGACCAAAAGCGACTTCCATTGGACGCCAGTGATCTTCATACAACCGGGTTTGATGCTCTGGTTCGAGGCCCATCAGAATAAAATTGCGCACCAGATCGGCCTGGCTTAACGCCTTACCGGTAGAGTTCATACTTTCAAAAATCAGTTGCGGATTATCCTGACCACGATTAAGCGCCACATCGACAATTAATAACTTTGCTAACCCACGACATAAGGGGATCAAGTCATCACCGAGTTTGGTAATTTGCTCATCAAAGAAAGTAAAGTTTTCCATTATTCGATGGGAATAGTTTTCTGGCATTGGTCTTTGTTTTATTAACGCCAGTAAACTGTCTTTATCAGTCTCGGTCAGCAGTAATTTAAATCCTTTCTCGCCGGACTCATAAGGATTGAGTAAATAATAATTACGCAATTTCATTGCTGAAAAGCCATCAAAAACTTCGTCTTCGCCAAGATGACGCGATAAAGCCTCAATCAGCAACATTGCGGTCGTCAGCCTTTGTTGACCATCAATGACCAGTAACGGAGAAATACCAGAAACCTGATACAACCCCTGCTCAATATAAACAACCGAACCGATAAAATGCGCTGATATATCGTCACGCTTTCCGGCACGAATGATGTCGTCCCAAAGTTGCCGACATTGTTGTTCTGTCCATGAATAAGTCCGTTGATAAATGGGAATAACGAACTGCTGCGAACGTTTTAAAAAATCGAGTAGGCGGGCTTCTGTAGCTTTCATTCTGACGTCTTTCCGTGAAGCGATGATTTCGCAATAATAACCCCTTATCTGACGAGGTGACATATAAATCCCATCGTTTCGTGAAGGACTCTCTCCATTACACCACATCCTCCCTGCATAACCCAATATCCTTTAACCGTTCATCTCTCACCTGCTGTAACACGCACCGGGTCTGCATTTGCTGCCACCAGCAGCGTTAATGTACCGTTCACATAAATGGCGGCGGCAACGTTGGTGCAGGAAGGTCACTATCATCGCCACGTAAAGTGTGCTTCGTTCATGCCGGATGCGGCGTGAACGCCTTATCCGGCCTACAAACCGCGCAAATTCAATAGATTGCAGAGATAATGTAGGTCTGATAAGCGTAGCGCATCAGGCAGCTTTGCGTTTGTCATCCGTCTCTGATTAGCTCTTGAGCCATGAATAAGGCTCACGCTCAGGCAAGGGCTGCTCTAATGCCTGTATTTGCTCTGCCGAAAGTCCGGTAATCTTTTGTATCCATTCAGGATCTACCCCATTCTGCAAAAACAATCGAAGAATGCGCTGTTCCCCTTTTATATATCCATCATTATGAATTCGCTCTGCAATCGTCATTATTCGCTCCCTTTGTTGTGGCAGTCGACGGGTAATTTCACTGATAAACTCATTAAAACGCGCTTCATCACCAGTCAGTAAAATGTAATTTAACAGCGCAGTTATCTGGCTGTCATTAGCACACTCTGTAACCAGTAATACTACCAGTTGGTCAATAAGCCCCATCAGATCGCGCTGGCGAATATGCTTTTGGATCAACTCCAACAGGGCGACTCTGCGATGCTGCACAATCTCGTCGTCTGGCACGACAGTGATATCCACCAGCGGGAACGCGGCGGTATAAAGCTTCCGTGCGGTAGTCGGGTCGGCAAATTCGTCCAGCCAGCACAAAGACCAGGGATAAGGACTACGGCTACCGTGATAAAACAGCATCGGGATGACCAGCGGTAGCTGCCGGCGTTTATCATGTTCGATATGGCGCTGCATCACCGCCATGGAATATCGCATCAGACGAAAGGCCATATGAATATCCTCACGGCTCTGATGTTCAATCACTACATAAATATAGCCATCGCCTTCACGGGTCTTTACCGACCACAGAATATCGGAATGTAGCGCCCGCAATTTTTCATCGACAAAGCTGGCGGATTCCAGTTTTAAGCTATCGAGATCGCACAGTTCACGTAAATCTTTGGGTAAGTGGATCTCCATAAAATCCCGCGCGGTGTCAGAGTGTGTGAGAAAGGATTTAAATAATGCGTCATGCGGCGTGCTGGTCGTAAAGTTTGTCATGGCGATCCGTCACCTGTAGATAAGATGGCCCAACTTTAGCGACTAACAAAGCCATTCACACCTGGCTATTTCCTATTCCCCGAGGCGGTTTCCAGGCTATTTTTATTCTTCTGCAAACGATACATTTTTATGGAAGATATCTCGCTTTTTGCGTTTTCTTACCGTCAGGCTCTATTCTTACGATATGAATAAACTCATTGAACTCAGACGCGCCAAAATGTTGGCGCTCTCTTTACTGCTTATCGCCGCTGCTACCTTTGTCGTTACGCTGTTTTTGCCGCCCAATTTTTGGGTGAGCGGCGTGAAGGCGATTGCTGAAGCGGCGATGGTCGGCGCACTGGCGGACTGGTTTGCGGTGGTGGCGCTGTTTCGCCGCGTGCCGATTCCGATCATTTCTCGTCATACGGCGATTATCCCGCGTAATAAAGACCGGATTGGCGAAAATCTCGGCCAGTTCGTGCAGGAAAAATTTCTCGATACCCAATCGCTGGTGGCATTGATTCGACGTCACGAACCGGCGTTGTTGATTGGCAACTGGTTTAGTCAGCCGGAGAACGCCCGCCGCGTTGGTCAGCATCTGTTACAGATCATGAGCGGTTTTCTCGAACTGACCGATGATGCGCGTATTCAGCGCCTGCTTAAGCGCGCGGTCCACCGGGCGATCGATAAGGTCGATCTTTCCGGCACCAGCGCACTGATTCTGGAGAGCATGACCAGAAACGATCGTCATCAGGTGCTGCTCGATACGCTGATCGCACAGTTGATCGCCCTTCTCCAGCGCGATAAATCGCGCAAGTTTATCGCCCAGCAAATTGTTCGCTGGCTGGAGAGCGAGCATCCACTGAAAGCCAAAATTTTGCCCACTGAATGGCTGGGCGAACATAGCGCGGAGTTGGTTTCTGACGCGGTGAATTCTTTGCTTGATGATATCAGCCGCGATCGTGCGCATCAGATCCGCCATGCGTTTGATCGCGCCACTCTTGCCCTGATCGACAAGCTGAAAAACGATCCGGAAATGGCAGCGCGAGCCGATGCCGTAAAAAGCTATCTGAAAGAAGATGAAGCTTTTAACCGCTATCTCAGTGAATTGTGGGGGGATTTACGGGAATGGCTGAAAGCGGATATCAACAGTGAAGATTCTCGTGTGAAAGAACGTATCGCGCGGGCGGGTCAATGGTTTGGCGAAACGTTAATTGCCGATGATGCCTTGCGGGCGTCGTTAAATGGTCATCTGGAACAAGCCGCACACCGCATTGCGCCTGAGTTTTCCGCATTCCTGACTCGCCATATCAGCGACACGGTAAAAAGCTGGGACGCACGGGATATGTCGCGGCAAATCGAGTTAAATATCGGCAAAGATCTCCAGTTTATCCGTGTCAACGGTACGCTGGTTGGCGGTTGTATTGGACTTATTTTGTATTTGCTGTCGCAGCTCCCGGCCTTGTTCCCCCTCGGCAATTTATAGAAATCCATGAAAAACTAAGTGGCTAACCGCGAGAGAGATCAAATAAACCACACTAAAAGAATGGTAATAATGTGGCCTCTTTTCATTATCTCCCGTGGTACGGGGAAGGAAAATCATGTCACTTGTCACCGATCTACCCGCCATTTTCGATCAGTTCTCTGAAGCTCGCCAGAAAGGCTTTCTCACCGTCATGGATCTCAAGGAGCGCGGCATTCCGCTGGTTGGCACCTATTGCACCTTTATGCCGCAAGAGATCCCGATGGCAGCCGGTGCGGTTGTGGTTTCGCTATGTTCCACCTCTGATGAAACCATTGAAGAAGCCGAGAAAGATCTGCCGCGCAACCTCTGCCCGCTGATTAAAAGCAGCTACGGCTTCGGCAAAACCGATAAATGCCCCTACTTCTACTTTTCTGATCTGGTGGTCGGTGAAACCACCTGCGACGGCAAAAAGAAAATGTATGAATACATGGCGGAGTTTAAGCCCGTTCATGTGATGCAACTGCCAAACAGCGTTAAGGACGATGCCTCGCGTGCATTATGGAAAGCCGAGATGCTGCGCTTGCAAAAAACGGTAGAAGAACGTTTTGGGCACGAGATTAGCGAAGATGCTCTGCGCGATGCCATTGCGCTGAAAAACCGCGAACGTCGCGCACTGGCCAACTTTTATCATTTGGGGCAGTTAAATCCTCCGGCGCTTAGCGGCAGCGACATTCTGAAAGTAGTCTACGGCGCAACCTTCCGGTTCGATAAAGAGGCGTTGATCAATGAACTGGATGCAATGACCGCCCGCGTTCGTCAGCAGTGGGAAGAAGGCCAGCGACTGGACCCGCGCCCACGTATTTTAATCACCGGCTGCCCAATTGGCGGCGCAGCAGAGAAAGTGGTGCGCGCGATTGAAGAGAATGGCGGCTGGGTTGTCGGTTATGAAAACTGCACCGGGGCGAAAGCCACCGAGCAATGCGTGGCGGAAACGGGTGATGTGTACGACGCGCTGGCGGATAAATATCTGGCGATTGGCTGCTCCTGTGTTTCGCCGAACGATCAGCGCCTGCAAATGCTCAGCCAGATGGTTGAAGAATATCAGGTCGATGGCGTAGTTGATGTGATTTTGCAGGCGTGCCATACCTACGCGGTGGAATCGCTGGCGATTAAACGTCATGTGCGCCAGCAGCACAACATTCCTTATATCGCTATTGAAACAGACTACTCCACCTCGGATGTCGGGCAGCTCAGCACCCGTGTCGCGGCCTTTATTGAGATGCTGTAAGGAGTGGCAGTGACATATTCGATTGGCATTGATTCCGGCTCAACCGCCACCAAAGGGATCTTACTGGCTGACGGCGTGATTACGCGCCGTTTCCTCGTTCCAACATCCTTTCGCCCGGCAACAGCAATTACTGAAGCCTGGGAAACTCTGCGCGAAGGGTTAGAGACAACGCCGTTTCTGACGCTCACCGGCTACGGACGGCAACTGGTGGATTTTGCCGATAAACAAGTGACGGAAATCTCCTGTCACGGGCTGGGCGCACGGTTTCTTGAGCCAGCAACGCGCGCGGTAATCGACATCGGTGGTCAGGACAGCAAAGTGATTCAGCTTGATGATGACGGTAACCTGTGCGATTTCCTGATGAATGACAAATGTGCCGCCGGAACGGGACGTTTTCTGGAAATGATGGCGAAAACGCTGGGACTTTCCCTGGAGGAAATGAGTGTGAAAGGGCTGGAATGGAAGCATAATATCGTGATTTCCAGCATGTGTACGGTGTTTGCAGAGTCGGAGGTCGTGTCGCTGGTGGCACAGAATAAGGATGTGGCAGATATTATCCACGGTTTAAATGTGTCAGTTGCCTCAAAAGTCGGCGCGTTGGCAGCCCGCCTTGGAAAGGATCATCCAGGCGAATATATGATGACCGGCGGTGTGGCGAAGAACCGGGGTATTATCCAGGCATTGGAAGAGAAGCTTGGTGCTAAACTTTATATCTGTGATGAGGCGCAGCTCTGCGGTGCGCTGGGAGCGGCGCTATTTGCTTATGAGAAATGTAAAGGCAGCGCGGAGGAAACGCGATGAAGCGGCAGGGTTAAAACACTTGTATCGATATTTTCGTCAGATATTCACTGGGAGAGGCTGTGGCCAATTCGTCGATCACAGCCTCTTTATAAGAGTATTTGCCAGTTTTAAACTTGTGTTCATCGGTCCAATCAAAGAGTTTTTCGTAGGTGGCTTTCGAGTCATAGTAATTTCCCATTAAGTAAGCAACTGCGTAGGTTCCGGCCGGCTT
>OHXZ01000481.1_pt1 | contig 13804 bp, 7 predicted proteins | sample 1580021 | NCBI WGS metagenome assembly OHXZ01 (sample SAMEA3882520, study PRJEB24775) | human gut metagenome | biome: human-associated habitat; feature: intestine environment; material: feces | place: Netherlands | collected 2009/2010
AAAACAAGGACAGTCCGAAAAAGCAGAGAAATATTATCTCGCCGCGATAGAGATACACGAACGTCTTGTGGAAAAGAACGCCGATGCCTATGAACTGGATCTTGCAATAAGCTGTTTTCTGTTCTCTCTTAATTCAAAAGACAAAACATATCTCGACAAGGCATACGAGATAGCAAAGCGCAGGCAGGACGATCCGATGTGCAGAGACATAGTTGAATTTGCAGAATCACACAAAGCCAGCCTCTTTTTCGGCAAGCCGCGGAAAAGAGAGCGTCTTCGTCTGTTTTTTCGCCCTCGCAACAAAAAGCGATAACATTTGACCTAAAGATATTTTTTGTTTGACAATTTCCGGTTGCAAGGTTATAATGAGAACAATAATCGAAGAGGAGCAATAAGCGTGGGAGACGTTCAGATTTTCAAAATTAAATTTTTGATAAGCCTATCCGTTTTAATTTGGCTCATCCCTATGGCTGTTTATATTTGCAACGCGGTTGTGAAGTATAAGAAAAACAGGAGGGCCTCGTCTTCAATGGGCAAATGGCTCATGTTTTGCTCTGCGTGCTTTGTTTTGTCCGTGTGGTGTCTGCGCTTTGCGACTTCGTATTACAGCGAGATTATTGTCGAAAGCTCCGGACTTTCGGGGCCGGATATGTTTTTTGACAGCCTGCTTCGCGCACTCCAGACCATGACTATGAACGAGAGCTGCTCGGAGTTTGTGGTCTTGGGCAAAGAAATGGTCTCGTATCTTTATGCCGGAAGAGACGTGAGCAGAATCGCATTTGTCTATGGAATATATGCGTCATCCCTCGACTTGCTTGCCCCGATTTCCGGCGGATTAGCTTTGTTTTCCGCATTGGCTGCCTTCTTCCCCAAGATAAGACTGCGTATTTCCGCATTCAAAAAGCAATACTATTTCAGTGAGCTGAACGAGCGCTCGCTGGCGTTGGCCAAGAGCATAGTCAATACGGAAGGCAGCTTTTTCCACAGACCCGTTCTGGTATTTACCGATACATATACGGACGAGGATGACGAGAAAAGCTCGGAGCTTTATGCGGCAGCAAAAAAGCTGGGCGCCATTTGCATTAACGACGACCTGGTATATTTGGACATTCGAAGTTACAAGGAAAAAGAAATCTTTTTGATGGACGATGTCGAAGGCGATAACATAAAGACGCTTTCCGAGCTTAGCTATCCCGCCAATGCCGCAATGCTGAGAAATGCGCTGATCTATATATTTTATCAGGATGATTCGTACGCGCTGATTGAAAAGAAAATTTGCGACAGCTTCTCGGAAAATACCGATGCGCCTATTATAACAAGAGTAAAAGAATACGAAAACTTAATACTCGATTTGCTGGAGAAAAAGCCGCTTGTGGGGCCGCTTGTTAAAAACTATAAGGACGGTAAAACCGCAGAGTATACGGACAAAAACGAGTATAACCTAACGATAATAGGCAGCGGAATAATCGGAATGCAGATGCTGCTTTCCTCTTCGTGGTGCGGTCAGTTCTACGGATATAAGCTGAATATAAATGTAGTATCCGAAACGGAGAAAGGAAAATTTATAGACAGTCTTAACGGTATCTGCCCCGAGTTTATCGCAAGCACACAAAAAGATAATCCGATACTTAAAATATACAAGGACGAAACCCCCGAGGAAAAAGCGGAACGCGAGCCGTATTTCAGATTGAGATACGGCGAATATGACTTTAATAATATCTCAACGGCAGATATAGAATGCGAAAGCATATCCGATCAAGAAGAAAAGCCGTTTAATATTCTGGAGTCCGATTATTTTGTCATAGCGTTAGGTAGCGACGAGCTTAATATGGCTTCGGCCGAGAAGCTTGAAAGGAGACTTTCCGTTGTTCAGATAAATCCGGACAAGCCGGAAATATCGTCTAAAAACAGAGTTATTGCATTTGCCGTCTATAACCAAAGCTTCTGTAATATTTTAAAAAATAATAATAATGAGTTTAATATAGACGTCTTCCCGTTTGCCAGCATTGAAGAGACGTATAGCTATCAAAATATTACGATGGCCAATAACGACTCTAAAGCAAAGATCGTTGACGGCACTTATCAAAAAAACAGATTCTCAAGAGAAGAAGTTAAAGCGTTTAAAGACGAAAAACGAGAGGAACAGAAAAATCGAAATAAAAAAATATATGAGATTTACTCAAGCAAAGCAAGGTCGATTCATTTTTATTACAGGATATTTTCTGCTTATTTATACGGAAGGGTGAACCATCCGGATACCGAATGGAAAGTCTTGAACGGTTTTGACGATGAGGCAGTTGACGCATATGAGAAAGCGGTGATTTTGGGCTCTCCCGAAAACGATCTTATACAATATTTAACTTGGTTGGAGCACCGCCGTTGGGATGCCTATATGCGTTCTATCGGCTTCTCCGGTCGCGAAATGGAGTCAAAAGACGTTAACCTCAAGATTCACGGCTGCCTGTGCGAATGCTCTAAGGAACCCGTAGATGCCAACAGTGAAATAAGAATCAACAACTTGAAGAAAATGCTGCTGAAAGCCGCTATGTCCAAAGATGAGATAACCGTGGCGAAGTTCGAGGCCTCCATAAATTCATGGGTAAGGCTTTCGGAAGACGAGCAAGTCCGGGCAGATAAGCTTAAAGAAGAATTGAACAAAAGTTTTGATGAGATATGCAGGCTGAAAACGGAGGGAAAAGACGTAGAATCGATAATTATCCGATGCGTTGATTCGAGCAGGAAACAAGAAGGCGGTTCGTACCCGAAACCACGCAAGTCGGATATGCTGGACTTGGCGTCGGAGCGCGCGGGAGAAGACAAAAAGATTTACGACGACCCGAGAGACGGTGACAAAGAACGAATTCGGGCGTATAGAAACCAAAGAGCTTGATGTAAGAAGTGAAGCGAGCTTTATTATCATAATAAAACGAGGGTGAGAGCATGGACGGAAATTTGACAAACAGTAAATTGTTGCAGCATATTCTTGAAAGTGCGGAGACTATAAAAAAAGAAAAAGGAAAGAAAATTTTAACGGTCAATCATGTTTTCGCTGCAGTGTTGCAGTATTGCGGAGACATTTCCAATGCAGCCGATGTATTTTCGGAGTATGACAGCGATGAAGTTGACGGCCTTTATCGGCTTGTCGGTGATATACTGCTTAACGGAGACGCCTCATCTTGTGTGGAGCAATTGTGTGCGAAGGAGACAACATACGTCGATGATCTTCAGTTCAGGCAGATCGTTGCGCAGTCCGAAAGGCGCGCCAAAGATCGCAACAAAAACACGGTATCCGCAGATATATTTCTCAGCTGTATAATGGATGCTCCGACTGAGGAGATAAAAGATATCATAAAAAAGGCCGGCGAAGGAGCGCTTTCTTTCGATGTGATTTCAGCTGAAAGCACCGAAGACGATAAGATATCCAAGGATGATGCCGATGAACCGGCTCAAAATATTATTTCTAATTCTAAGGAACAGATTGCTCAACTGACAAAAAAAGTGAAAAATATGCAAAAGCAGCTGAGCGAAACCGTGTTCGGCCAGGATAATGCCATAAGTATTCTTACATCCGGGTACTTTCAATCCGAACTGAGAAGTATTACCGATAAGAGCTGCAGAAAGCCGATGGGAACATATCTGTTTGCGGGCCCTCCCGGCGTAGGCAAAACATTTTTGGCGGAGCAAATGGCGGAATTGCTCGAGCTTCCCTTTTTACGATTTGATATGAGCGAATTTTCCGAGAGAGACTCGCTCATGGAGCTTGTCGGCACAAACAAGTCCTATAAAGGCGACAAAGAAGGTGCGCTGACGGGATTTGTTGAGAAAAATCCTAAATGTATACTCCTTTTCGACGAAATAGAGAAAGCTAATATAGCGGTAATTCACCTGTTCCTGCAGGTGCTGGATGCAGGCAGACTCAGAGATACAAACACAGCCAAAGAAGTTGATTTTTCTAAGGCTACGATGATTTTTACGACCAATGCGGGTCGAAAAATATATGAGAATTCATTGACTCCGAATCTGTCGCATATTTCAAGAAAGACGATTCTTAAAGCGCTGGAAACTGATGTAGACCCAAAAACCGGACTCGGGTCATTCCCGGTGGCAATTTGTTCGCGATTTGCAACCGGAAATGTTATTATGTTTAACCATATGGAAGCGCATTCCTTGAGAAAAATCGTAGAAACAGAAATGCTGCGCAACGTTGAGTGCTTTGAAAAAGAAACCGGAATAAAATGTAATGTTTCGGATGATATTTATTCGTGCATATTGTTTTCTGAGGGCGGACACGCCGATGCTCGTACTGTAAAAAGCAGAGCGAGCAGCTTTTTCAGCTCGGAACTGTACGAATTGTTTAGACTGATTTCTAACGAAAATCAGGAGACAAGTATCGAAAAGATAAACACTGTCAATATATCCTTGGAGCTTCCTAAAAATGAGCAGGTTCTTCGCTTGTTCAGGGATGATTCAAAAGGCGTAATATTGTCCTTTGGGGATAATGATATATGCAGTAAATTGGATTCTGCCGCGGAGAAAAAAGGATATAAAAATACAACAGTGTCGTCATTGAATGAAGCGAAGAATATAATCAACAAACAGGACGTTAAGCTTGTTTGTTGCGATCTTTATGTCGGAAAGAGTTCTGGCGAACATGATGAGTTAAATATTGAAGATGTCGATTCGGACGGAAGGACATTTCTTAAATATGTATGCGAGTCAACGGACGCACCGCTTTATATTTTATCTGCAGATGACCGTGACTACAGCGAGGAAGAAAGATTCTCGCTGTTAAAAGATGGAATTAGAGGTTTCATCAATGTTGGCGAAACGGATCAAATAGATTCGTCTCTTTCGGATATCCTGATGCAGCTGCATCACCAGCAGGGCATGATTGATCTGGCAAAATCAAGCAAGGTTATTACATATGAGACCTCTCAAACCATAACCTCAAACGGTGAAACGGCAGAGATAAAGCTGTTTGATATTGCTTTGGAGACAGCGGTAGACGCCGAGGATAGCGGTGACATTCTCAACGATATATCCAAGCCCGATGTAAAATTTGATGATGTGATAGGGGCGGAAAGCGCAAAAAGCGAGCTCAAGTATTTTGTTGAATATCTGCGAAATCCAAAGGCCTTTTCTTCAAAAGGTCTCGGTGTCCCAAAAGGTGTGCTGTTTTACGGGCCTCCCGGAACCGGAAAAACTATGCTGGCCAAAGCTGTCGCAGGAGAGTCTGATGTAAGCTTTATATGCGCAGAGGGCAACCAGTTTCTGAAAAAATATGTCGGCGAAGGCGAAGAAGCGGTTCATCGCTTGTTTGCTACCGCCAGAAAATATGCTCCCACAATCATCTTTATTGATGAAATAGATGCTGTCGCTCAGGAAAGAAGGGGAGGAGAGCGTTCGAGTGACAGCATTTTGACAGCCTTTTTAGCAGAAATGGATGGATTTAAAACCGATGCCAAGAAGCCCATTTTTGTTTTGGCGGCAACAAACTTTGAGGTTGAACCCGGGACAAGCAAAAGTCTCGACCCGGCGCTTCTCAGACGTTTCGATAGGCATATCTATATAGATTTGCCCGACAAAAAGTCGAGAATCGAATATATAAACATGAGAATAAAAAGCAAACCGATCTTTGATATTTCCGACGAGGAAATAGAAAATATCGCGGTTCGTTCAACCGGTATGAGTATAGCACAGCTTTCGTCTGTCTTTGAATATTCCATGCGAATTACTGTGAGAGCAAACAAAGACAAGGTCGATGACGGGATATTGGAAGAAGCTTTCGAGTCATATAACTACGGCGAAGAAAAAAAGTGGGATATTTCAGAATTGAAAAAGACTGCCTATCACGAAGCCGGTCATGCTTTTCTGTGTTGGGAGAGCGGTGAAATTCCGTCGTATTTGACGATTGTTGCGCGTGGAAATCACGGCGGATATATGCTCCACGGTGATAATGAAAACCGCGGCAGTTATACAAAGTCAATGCTTCTAAACAGGATAAGAACGGCTCTTGGCGGAAGAGCTGCGGAGCTGGTGTTTTTTGGAGAGGATGACGGCCTGACAACCGGGGCAAGCAGTGATTTGAAAACGGCAACTGCAATTGCCAAGAACATGATTTGCAGTTACGGTATGGATGAAGATATCGGCCTTGCCGTCGTTCAGGATAACGAGATTGAAAACAGCTTTATGTCTCAAAAAGTCCGTGAAGCGGTAAACAAGGTTCTGTCGGATGAGCTTTCCAAAGCCAAGAAAATACTAAGCGATAATCGCGCAGCGTTGGACAAGATAGTTGAGGTCTTGTTGAAAGAAAATCATTTGAGTTCGAATATGATTGACGAGATCTTCTCTCAAAACGCAAAAAGGACAGAGGGCTGACGGCTTTTTGATCATTTCCCAACACCTGAAATTTCATACAGCTTGTAATAATATATTTGAATGGATGCAGGCGTGATTTTAGTGTGATATGTTTAAGCTCGGCCTTTATTCAACAGCTGCCGAAGTGCTGTTATATTTTGGGAGTTCGGTCGGCGAAGGTTCGTGTTTTCGAATTGCAGAATGATAAAAATAAGACGGGTGTATAGAAATGACATTGATTGAATTCTTTGACGATGTGCCGATAGATAATATGGTGAGCTGTTTGTCCATTAAGCCCGAAAAGGTCGTTTTTGTCGGTGATAAAAAGCCGATGAAGAAACAGGAGGACGTATATCTCCGTTTGACAGAGAAATATAATATACAAGTTGTCTTTGAATACGTGGCGATTAATAAAAACAGCGTTGAACAAATAGTTGAGACGTTGGCTGATATAGTTGAAAACGAAGAAGACTGTGTGTTTGATTTGACCGGCGGAGATGACCTTGTGCTCGTTGCAATGGGAATTGTTTACGAGAGATATCGCAAGAAAAAGAACATTCAAATGCATCGCTTCAATATCAGAACGGGAACTATCCATGATTGCGACAGCGACGGCGTTTTGCCTGAGCTCGCGCCGCTTAAGCTAACCGTGAAAGACAATATAATGATTTATGGCGGCGATATAGTTTCGTTCAATGGCAGCAAGGGTACATACGATTGGAATTTCGACGACGAATTTGAGCTTGATGTAAGAGTAATGTGGGATATATGCAAAAACAATCCCGGATTGTGGAACACGCAGATAGGGACATTTGCATATATTTCGAGGTTTTGCAGCAAGGATCCGTTTCAGCTTGATATGTCCGCAAACAAGCAACATATCAAAGAGTTCATGGAAAATGATGAGAAAAAATATGCCTGGGATTCTATGCTGATAAGGGACTTTCAAAGGTACGGTCTGATAAAAAACTTTTCGGATGACGATGACTATACCAGCTTTGAATTTAAAAACAAACAGGTAAAACTTTGCTTAACCAAAGAGGGTACATTGCTGGAATTGATGGTTCTTATTTTTGCAAAAGCAGCAAAAGATAAGGACGGAGCTCCCAAATATAATGATATTGTTAACGGAGCCTATATCGATTGGGATTCAACCATCCATGATATCACGGATGAAGAGAAAGATACAGAAAATGAAATTGATGTCATTTTGATGAGAGGCTTGGTGCCGATTTTTATATCTTGTAAGAACGGTTATGTGGATGAAAACGAATTGTATAAGCTCAATTCTGTAGCGGAGAAATTCGGCGGGCCGTATGTGCAAAAGGTGTTGATTGCAACTTATTTCGGAAAAAGTACGGAAGAGGGACACAAATATTTCGTCCAAAGGGCAAAGGATATGAAAATCCAGCTGATAGAAAATGTTCACGATATGTCCGACGATGAGTTTGCTAAAGCTATAAAAAATATTCTGTGCTGAATGAACGGTTCTTTCGGATATAGTGAGTTTTAATCATTTATTCATTTTCTAAATCGTCACAACGGATGGAATAATAAATGTCAAAAATATTTCGTATTGACATTAAATGTATAAATATAATATAATTTTATTGGCTAAAGTACAGTCTATATGAAAATCGGCAATGTTGTGAGAAGGATACGTCTACTTGCTTTTTCAAGTGATTTGCGGCAGCAATTTACATAATATTTTTTCAGGAGGCTTTAAAAGATGGATGAATTAAACATGGCAAAAGCAAAGGAAATGTACGATGTTTTGTGCAGGATGATGGACAACAAAGGGTGGCACTATGAAAAAGAAGAAGAGGACCTCATTGTTAAATCAGGTGTTAAGGGCAATGATTTCCCTATCGAATTTATAATAAGAGTCAACCCGAGAAATGAACTGGTGTCTTTCTTTTCAAAGTTACCCTTCAATGTTGAAGAGGACAAAAGAATCGATGTTGCGTTGGCAATTTGTGCAGTAAACTATTGGTTAGCCGACGGTTCGTTTGATTACGATTTGTCCGACGGTTCCATATTATTCAGACTTACGTCGAGCTACAAAGAAAGCACATTGGGCGAAGCGTTGTTTGAATATATGGTTGTTGTTTCTGCGGCAACTGTTGACAACTACAATGATAAGTTCTTCATGATGTCAAAAGGAATGATGACATACCAACAGTTTATCGAGGCCCATGACGACTGATGATTTACAGACGGTTGCGTCAAGGAGTATTTTCTGATTTGCGGTCGATTGATTCTTCGTTGCATTTGTTGCGATTGCTTTTCGGTGCGATATTGCGATGACGGAACGTCGTTTTGCAGCGGTGCAACAAAATTGCAAAAGCCATCCCCTTGCGGGATGGCTTTTGCATGTTTTTCGACTTGACCCGAACAATTGCTTCAATAGCAGATATATTCTGCGCGAAAGACTGCTGCCTGCGGTGCAGTTGGTCTTTGGTGTTGAATCGGGCAGAACATATAATGTATATGCAGCGATTTAGCAGTTTAAACAGATTGACTTGATTTTACCTTTATGATATAATCATCGATGGGAGCGGGAAATCCGCTTTGTGCTTTTCTCAACGTTTTGGGGGACGATGAATTAAATGAATCTGGAAATGGATCTGGTTTCGGCACTTGCGCATATTTTGGAGCTGATTATTGTCTTTCAGTTCTTCAGTGAGCTGTTTAACGGTAAGGGCAAAAAAATTGTCGCAGCGGCAGTGGGATTCGTTTTTTATGCCGCAGCGTGTGCGGCATATTTGCTTTTTAATAAAACATTGCTGAATATTGTGTTTTGCTTTGTTATCAACGCCGTTTTAGCCAAGCTGTTCTTTGACTGCAAAGCCAAAGGCGCGCTGCTCGGCTCGCTGTTTATCTCGGTGTCGGACACGGCGGCGGATTTTATTGTGGTCACCGTGCTCGGCATAGTCGGCGGGGATATCAAAACATACCGCTCGAGCGTCTATGCATATCTGCTCATGGTGCTCCTGAGCAAGTCCGTGCTCTTTGTGCTGACAAAGGCGGCGGTCTATGCGGGATTGTATCTGCGCGACAAAAGGGATGCGAGTATCCCGGCCTTTCTGCTTATTTATCCCGTGGCGTCCATAGCTATTCTCTATACGTTTTGGATAATCTCCGTGCGCTATGACCTGTCGCGGAATATCAGCATTGTAATTTCCGTGGCGGCTGTCGCTATAATAATCTCGGTGTTTTTGACTTTTGTATTTTATGGGCGGACTTCGCGCAGAATAGACGAACTGCACGAGACTCAGCGAGAGGCGGAGCTTCTGCGTATCGACCAAACCTATTACACTCTGCTCGACAGGCAAAACGAGATGCTCAAGACGATAACGCATGACGAGAAAAATCACCTTATCGCGATAAAAGCGCTTGCAAACGACCCCGCGGTCAGCGAATATATTGACAATATATATGATGATATTAAATGCCACTCGATGTTCGGCAACACGAAGAACAAATTTCTCGATTTGCTGCTGAATAAATATGAATCCGTATGCCTGTCTGCCGGAATAAGCTTTGAGTATAGCATAAGCACGGCGAACCTCTCGTTTATGGACGCGCCGGATCTGATAACTCTGCTCAGCAATATTCTCGACAATGCGGTTGAGGCGGCGGGCGCGTCGGAGGGCAAAAAAATTGAGCTTTCGATAAGCAGAGTCAACGCATTTGATATGCTGACCTGTGTCAATTCCTGCGACTCCAAGCCGCAGTCGGTCGGCAAAAAGCTTCGAACCTCAAAAAATTCCGACGGCTTTCACGGTCTCGGAACAAAGAGCATAAGGACGGTTGCGGCTAAATATAAAGGGGAGTTTGACTGGTCATACAGTGAATTTGACAGGAAGTTTACGGTCAAAATCGCGTTCTCACGTACAGATAAAGAGAGCGCAAACGGCTGACGGCGGATTGTTCCCGCGTTTCGCCCGTAAAGTATGTTTATATATGCATATTAATATGTATTATAATGCGTTCTCCTTGCCGTGCCCAAATATCACATCTGCAATTTGCGCGGCAAAATTAATCTCACGCCAATTCGCTATTTCGCTGATTCGGCGATTAGGCGCATTGCCAAAGTTAAGAAAATACCCCGCAAAACGGCTTAACAGCGCCGTTTTTCTGAAATTTTGCGCTTTATCGGCGAAAAAAACGAATATCGCAGACGCCGCCGCAACCCGACTCCGAAAATTTTGACGGCATTTACGGGTGTCTGACAATAAATTCAACCTGCATAAGCTTGCATTTTTCACTGCAATGTGTTAAAATCTATAATATTAAGCAGTCATGAATGGTTGAAAATCGACACTTTGAGTTGTTTGTGGTGCTTTTTCTACGGGGCGGCGAGGAGTTCTCCGCTTCGATACTTTGACGACAGGAGTTGACATACTTGACAAAGTATATCATCAAGCGTGTTGCAATGGGTCTGCTGAGCATATTCATTGTGGCAACACTGACTTTCTTTCTGATGAATCTGGTACCGGGCGGTCCGTTCACGGCTGAGAAGTCTATGAGTGAGGCGGCGCAGAGAGCGCTTGAAGCAAAATTCGGACTGGACAAGCCCATAGGGCAGCGTTATTTGACATATATGTCCGATCTTCTCAAGGGAGATATGGGCCCGAGCCTTAAACAGCGCGGACGTTCGGTCAACGAAATAATTTCCTCGAAATTCCCGATTTCGGCGCGCCTTGCGGGCGTCGCCGTGCTCGTATCGCTGCTCGTCGGTATCCCGTTGGGTTGTGTCTCGGCCTATAACAGAGGAAAATTCGCCGATAATATTATTATCGTGCTTGCGACCTGCGGAATAGCCATACCGAGCTTTATAAGCAGCGTTATCCTGCTATATACGTTCGGAAGCAAGCTGAACATATTGCCGACGATAGGACTAAACTCGTTGGCATCATATATAATGCCGGTAACGGCGCTGTCGATTTATCCGACTGCATATATAACGCGCCTCATGCGCTCGAGCCTGCTCGACGTTATGGGTCAGGACTATATCCGCACCGCGAAGGCGAAGGGCCTGTCTAACTTCAAGATCCTCTTCAAGCACGCCCTGCGAAATGCCATCCTTCCCGTTGTTACTTATGTCGGCCCCATGCTGGCGGGTCTTATGACCGGATCGTTCGTCGTGGAGAAGATATTCACCATTCCCGGTCTCGGCCGCGATTTCGTCTCGGCGATAAACCAAAAAGACTATACGCTGATAATGGGAACTACAATAGTTCTTGCCACCCTTATAATTGTGGCTAATGTTATAGTGGATATTCTCTATAAGATTATTGACCCGCGTATCAAACTTAAGTAAGGGAGCGGCAGGAGAGAAACGATGAACAAAAAATTTCCGAGTCTGCATTTGAACGCAGACGATTTTATCCCGGCAACAAAAGATGAAAAAGAAAGTCTCGTTGTCATGCGCGACAGCGTCAACTTCTGGGCAGACGGTATGCGCCGCCTGCGCAAGAACAAGATAGCGATGATAAGCCTCGTTTTCATCCTTATAATAATGATATTCGCCTATATCGTACCGTCCTTCTGGCCCTACAGCTATGAGGAGCAGATAAAGTACAGCGAAAATCTCAAGCCCTTTGAATACAGCCAGACCGAGCAGGCGCGCATAGACGCGGGCGAAAAGGTGTTCCCGCATATCTGCGGCACGGACAAGCTCGGCAGAGACTTTGCCGTTCGCCTTATGATGGGCACAAGAATAAGCCTTACGGTAGGTCTTGTGTGCGCAGCGCTGGTTCTTATAGTCGGCTCGCTGTTCGGTGCAATAGCCGGTTTTGCCGGCGGTTGGGTCGATAATATAATGATGCGTTTTACCGACATTTTATATACCATTCCCGATATACTTTTAATAATTCTGCTTGCAACCTCCCTAAAGCCGCGACTCGAAGCGCTCTCTGCAAATCCGGGCTTTGGTTGGATGAACACGGTCGGCCCGAACCTTATTGCGATATTCCTCGTGTTCGTGCTGCTCTATTGGGTCAGCATGGCGAGAATCACGCGTTCGCAGATACTTGTGCTCAAGGAGTCCGAGTATGTCACGGCGGCGCGCGCTCTCGGCGCGAGCGGTGCGCGTATAATCAGAAAGCACCTGCTCACAAACTGCATCGGCACGCTTATAGTCACAACGACCCTTCAGATTCCCTCGGCAATATTTACCGAGAGCTATCTGAGCTTCCTCGGACTCGGTGTTGCGGCTCCCATGCCGTCATTGGGTTCCCTTGCAACCGATGCGGTCAAGGGTATGAACACCTATCCGCACCTGCTGTTTTTGCCGGCAATACTTATCAGCATCATCATTCTCGCATTCAACCTTTTCGGCGACGGACTGCGCGATGCGTTTGACCCGAAGCTGAAGAACTGACAAGGAGGGCGAGAACTTTGAGCGAAAAACTTCTGGAAATAAAAGACGAAAGACTCTCGTTCTTTACCCCCGCGGGCGAAGTCAAGGCGCTGAACGGCGTGTCCTTCTCCATGGAGGAGGGCGAGGTGCTCGGCATAGTCGGCGAGTCCGGCTCGGGCAAGTCCGTCACCGCTTATTCCGTCATGGGGCTTACCGCTTATCCCGGCAAGCTCATCGGCGGTACGATAAATTTCAACGGTCATCAGATTGACAAGATGAGCGAAAAAGAAATGCGCAAAATCAGGGGCAACGAGGTTTCGATAATCTTTCAGGATCCCATGACGAGCCTCAACCCCGTCTATACCATAGGCAATCAGATAACCGAGGTTATCTGCCTGCACACCGGCAAGAGCAAGAAAGAGGCTCATGACCGCGCAAAGGAGCTGCTCGAGCTCGTCGGCATAAACGAGCCGGCAAAGCGCCTCAAGCAGTATCCCCATGAGCTTTCGGGCGGTATGCGGCAGCGCGTGATGATCGCGATGGCGCTTTCGTGTGAGCCGGATATTCTGATCGCGGATGAGCCGACAGGAAACCTTGACCCGACAAACTCATGGGAGATCATGAGTCTGTTAAAAGAGGCGAATGAGCGTGGAACAACAGTACTTGTTGTTACACATAACCAGGAGATCGTAAACGAGATGAACGAGCGAGTTATCACAATGAAACAAGGTGTGATCGTAAGTGATGAACAAAAAGGTGGGTATATAGATGAGGATTAGTACATTTGGATACGTTGGAAAGCAGGGCGTTAAGAATATCTGGAGAAACAAGATGTTTTCACTCGCATCCATAGCGACGATGTCAGCATGTATTTTCCTGTTTGGATTGTTTTTCTCGATACTTGTTAACTTCCAGTATATTATCAAAAGTGCAGAAGAAGGTGTTGCAATCACCGTACTCTTTAATGATGACGCAACAGAGGAACAGAAGAAAGAGATCGGTGAGCAGCTTGAATCCCGTGATGATGTCTCGGAAGTGAAGTATGTGTCAGCAGATGATGCATGGGCAGAATTCCAGAAA
>OHXZ01000485.1_pt1 | contig 13757 bp, 13 predicted proteins | sample 1580021 | NCBI WGS metagenome assembly OHXZ01 (sample SAMEA3882520, study PRJEB24775) | human gut metagenome | biome: human-associated habitat; feature: intestine environment; material: feces | place: Netherlands | collected 2009/2010
GGATTATGAGCCAAGACTCGCCTTAGATGGCAGTGCAGATGGTCTTTTGTTTTATCGGTGCATTATAAAAGAGGCACCGAAATATTTAAGGAAAAACGGTTATTTGTTCTTTGAAATTGGCTGTGAACAGGCAGACGCAGTAAGCGGACTGATGGAAGCGGCAGGGTTCAAAGAAATTACAATAAAAAAAGATTACTGTGGACGAAACCGGATTGTGTTTGGTTTACAGACGGAAATGGTTCGTTAGGAGGAAGCATATGTTTGACAAATTAGAAGATATTTTGTTTCGTTATGATGAAGTGCTCAAAGAATTAAGTGAGCCGGAGGTGTTAAATGACGCATCGAGATATCAGAAACTGATGAAAGAACAGTCAGATTTGGAGCCGATTGTGGAAAAATACCGCGAATATAAGGAGACAAAAGCGGGGATTGAAGATAGTTTGGCGATGCTCGAAGAGGAAACTGACGAGGAAATGAGAGAACTCGCAAAAGAGGAACTCAATGAGTGCAAAGGGAAAATTGACGACATTGAGAATGAACTTCGCATTTTGCTTCTGCCAAAGGACCCGAATGATGATAAAAACGTAATCGTGGAGATTCGTGCCGGTGCCGGTGGGGATGAGGCTGCATTATTTGCTGCTGAGATTTATCGTATGTACAAAAACTATGCCGAATCTAAACGTTGGAAAACAGAGTTCATTGATGTGAATGAGAACGGTATCGGAGGATTCAAAGAAGTTTCCTTTATGATTAATGGCCAGGGCGCATATTCCCGCCTGAAGTACGAGAGTGGAGTTCACCGTGTACAGCGTATCCCTGCAACAGAGTCCGGCGGACGTATCCATACTTCCACTATCACAGTTGCAGTGATGCCGGAGGCTGAGGAAGTGGATGTGCAGATCGATGACAAAGATATCCGTATCGATGTCATGAGAGCATCCGGTAACGGTGGTCAGTGTGTCAACACCACCGACTCCGCAGTACGTCTGACCCACTATCCTTCCGGAATCGTGGTATACAGCCAGACAGAGAAGTCTCAGATCCAGAACAAGGCGAAGGCATTCGCACTGTTGAAATCCAAGCTGTATGACATCGAGCAGCAGCAGAGACACGATGCGGAAGCAGAGATGCGCCGCAGTCAGATCGGTACCGGAGACCGTTCTGAGAAGATCCGTACCTACAACTTCCCGCAGGGTCGTGTCACCGACCATCGTATCGGTCTGACCCTGTATAAGTTAGACAAGATCATGAACGGAGATATCGAAGAGATCATCGACGCCTGCATCGCAGCCGACCAGGCAGCCAAGCTGGCTAAGATGAATGAAGAATAAAATTGTAAAAGAAACGGTCTTTGGCATAAGTCAAAAGACCGTTTCTTTGATTATGAGTTTTTGATTATGAATAAATAGGTTGAAAAAGGGTATAATTATGGTATAATTATGGCATAAAAGGAGGTGCGTATTATGCCGCAAATAATTCCAATTAAAGATTTGAAGAATACGTCTGAGATATCTGATATGTGTCATAAGACAGAGGAGCCGATTTATGTTACGAAAAATGGTTATGGAGATATGGTAATTATGAGCATGGAGATTTATGAGGCAACCATGAAACAAATTGCTATATATCGAGATATCTGAAAAACAGATTGAGGCAGGACAGATAAAGGATGCCAGAACAGCACTTAGAGAAAAGAGGGCAAAGTATGGTTTATAAATTAAATGTTACAGAGCATGCTGATGAATTGCTTGATAAGCTTGTGTATCATTTGATTTATCGATTAAAAAATGACCAGGCAGCGAAGCATCTGTTAGATTGTATGGATGTAATCTATGACAGACTGGAGGTTAATCCATTTCAGTTTGCAGAGTGCAGAGATACATATCTTTCCAAGAAAGGGTATCGAGAGGCTGTTGTGCCACAGATGAATTATATTATCATTTTTGATGTGAGAGGAGATGTTGTAAATGTAGTTGGTATTTTCCACCAGTTAGAGAATTATCCAAATAAATTGTAGTATTTTAAGAGGTACTTGTTCTGCAACAGGGACCAGATGCGTATCAAGGAAATTTCGCTTTGATAACATAAGGGGAAACGATGGGAAAGTATACAGCATGGAAAATGAAAGCTGCAATATGTGATGATACAGTAGAAGACGCGGAGTTCATAGAAAAACATATAAAAGATTATTTCATGAAAAAAAGCATTCCTTATGAATGTGATGTATATCAGAGCAGTAAGGCATTGTGGTATGAAATTGAGGATGGTCAAGCGTTTGATTTGTTGTTTTTGGATATCGAAATGCAGGAATTAAATGGCTTTGAACTGGCAGCTAAAATTCAGGAAACAGCACCGGATATTCTGATCATCTTTGTATCAGCTTACGAGAGTTATGTGTATAAATCATTTGAATTCCGACCATTTCGTTTTATTCCGAAGCAACAAATGGAGAGCATGATCACACAGGCACTGGAGGCAGCATTCAGGGAAATTGTATCACGGATTTCAGAGGTTTATATCGCAGAAAACCAACAGGGCATAGAAAAAATCCCACTTAGAAAAATTGTATATATTTGGAGAGAAGGCAAGTATTTATATATTGAAAAGACGGATGCTACCAGGTGTAAGGTAAGAAGCTCCTTAAAAAAGATATCGGAGAAATTACCGGAAGATGAATTTGTATGGGTGGATCGGGGATATTTGTGTAATTTATATCATGTGAAACAGATCAAAGATAACCAGATGGTTTTATCTACGGGGCAGCAATTGTACATCGGAGAACGACGGCTGGCGCAATTAAAACATCAGATAATGGAATATTGGCAGGCAGGTACGGATAATGGAAAATGGAGTACAAATGATTAAAATTCTGTGGGGCATACACAATTCGGCATGGCTTCTGATATGGATGGATATGCTTTTTGATCGGAGAAAATACATAGATTCAGATAAAAAATTTATTGTAACGATTTTTTTATCGGGAATGCTATGGTATGGTCTGCAAAAGTATTTGTCGTGGATTCCGTTACTATTACTTCTTACTATTTTAGGATACCTGTTATGGAATGGCTCTGTGGAAAAAGTGGCATCCCTTGTAGTCAGTTATGTTTTTATCTGGACTGTTTTACTGGGACTGGTGGAACATTTCTGGACAAATGCAGAATTTTGCGCACAGGCAGGGTGGCTGGTTTTAAATGGTATATTGATATCTGCTATAAGACATAAAGTAATAGGAAAAACTTTTACAGCGTTGAATCTGTTGAAAACATTTGGCATTGCTTTCTTTAGCACAGCATTTCTGTGTGATTTTTTCATGGATATGATTTATGGAAATGCAATTCAGAATTATGTTTTCCTGTCCTGCCTGGTGAGTCTGCTTCTTATGGTATATTTTTACTTCCGCCAATCGCAACTGAAGATGCAAATCTCTGTATTAGATACACAATATGATCTGATTGAGAGTCAGTATGTCAGAGCACAGAATTTTTATGCAGAAAATGCTAAACTGTACCATGATATCAAACATCACCTGCGAGCGCTGGAGAGACTTCTGCAAAATGGTGATCGGAGAGAAGCTTTAGCATATATAGAGAGCGTGCAGGAACCGCTGCAGTGTAAAATGATTCCGGTACATACAGGCGTAGATATTGTAGATACCGTAATTTATGAAGTAAAAGAGAAAGCGGAACAGCGTAATATTCTTTTGGTGGTCGAAACACCGATTCTTCCGTCAGGGCTAAAACTGGAGGATAGAGAATTTTGTGTATTATGTGCCAATTTATTGAACAATGCATTGGAAGCAGCAAAAGAACAAATCAGATTGAATATTGCGATAACAGCAGGGTTTCTTGTAATTGAAATGAAAAATGACTATAAGGAAAAACCATTGGTTAAAAATAATCATTTTGTATCTGAGAGAGAGCAGGATTCATTAGCGCATGGCTGGGGAATGAAGATTATTGAACAAATCGTGGGAAAATATCAAGGAGAGTTGTCAATCAGGGTTGATATGCAGGTAAGTATTAAAATATTGTTGGACGTGCAATAATTGGTGGTCAGATTTCTGCTTTTTGTGGACAAATTATGATAATAATAAAAAAATAAATTATTATAAAAAAGAACGAAAGAGTAACAAAAGTCTACAAAATTAGAAGGAGAATCTTATGATGAAAATCAAGGAAGCTGTTAAATGTGTGCCTGTGATCTTAGGATATTTTTTGTTAACTGAGATTGGCAAAATGATAGAGTTTTGGATTTTTATGGCACATCAAACGGAAAGTGATTTATATGAGCAACAATGGAGTTGGATCACTATGCCGGAAAGCCGGCTCTTTCAGATCCCGGGAAAAACAGGACTGTTGTTTACTGCATTGACAGCAGTTGTGCTATGTATGTTAGCTCATGGGAAAGACTTCCGTGTGGGACAGTTGAAAAAGATTCAGGAAACACTACAAATAAATTGGAGAAAAATATTGTTTCAGGCAATACTGATCGTGGGTGTAGTATTGGGAATGTCGTATACCAGATTCCTGGATCGCATTGCCTCTGTTATATCCATGAAAGATATTTATTTCTATATCAGCGGAACCGGTGCACTTGCCGGAACACAGATACTTGAAAATATAGCTGAAAGGTTTTCTATCCTTGTCACATTTCATGAACCCGATTTGTGGACAATTCCGATTTCCTTTTTAGTATTTGAACTACTAAGAGTTTGCTTTGATTCTAAAATGACACTAACATGAGAAATATGTGAAGAGGATGTAGAAGATCACAAAAATATAGATGAAATAGTCGATGGGATGTGATAAAATGACGCTATCTTTCTGACAAATGGAGGAATTACGGAATCATGGAAAAACACATCCTGTGCAATGGAGATTCGAAGACTCATGGGCGCTGCACCAATCTGTCGGAGGAGATCGTAACGGCAACAGAGGCAGACCTGCCCCGGATCCTGGAGATCTATGACATCGCCAAAGCTTACATGCGGGCAAACGGCAATCCGAACCAGTGGAACGGCGCCTATCCGGATCCGGAGACACTGCGGACAGACATTGAGAAACAGCGGCTGTACGTGTATAAAAAGGCCGGAAGCATCCACGGAGTATTCATGCTTTTGCTGGAGGAGGAACCAACCTATGCCTATATTGAGGATGGCAGCTGGCGGGAGGAGACCCTTACGGCACGATCCATCGCCTGGCAGGAGACGGGGAAGTAAGGGGCCTGTTTGCAAAATGTGTTGCTTTTTGTGAGAGCAAAGTGAAATATCTGCGGGCCGACACCCATTTCGATAATCACACCATGCAGCACTTATTGGAGAAGAACGGCTTTGAACGCAGAGGCATTATTTACCTGAAAAACGGAGATCCACGCATCGCCTATCAGAAATAATGCACAATACCTGACCGATTTCCTATGAGCAATATTCACAAAAATATTCAGAAACGCCGAAAGATACTGACATTTCGGCGCTTTTTCTGTTAGAATAGTTAAAAATGGATATATTATTGGTAGTAAACGGAAATTGTGTTTTGCATTTTTCTGCAGTCGGCAGAGGAAAGGAAGGTTAAGGTGTTTCAGAAGGGCGAACGTGTAGTATGTGGCAGTAAGGGAGTCTGTGTGGTGGAAGAGATCACGACATTGGATATTGCAGGAGTGGACAAGAAGAGAGAGTATTATATTTTAAAACCTCTGTATCTGTCCTCCAGCACGGTATATATTCCGGTGGATACGGCGGAAAGTTCCATGCGGAAAGTGCTTGCACATGAGGAAGCGGAAAGCCTGATCCACAGGATTCCGGAGATCCCGCTGATCACCATTGCCAATGATAAGCTACTAGAGCAGGAATACAAGAATTGCTTAAGGACCAGCAGCTGTCAGTATCTGATCCGGATCATCAAGACGATCTATTTAAGAAAACGTGCCAGAGCGGAAGCCGGACGCAAGGAAACTGCGGTAGATGCCAGGTATTTCAGAATTGCAGAGGATCATCTGTATGGAGAACTGGCGGTAGCTTTAGATATGTCCAGAGAAAATGTGGAAAGCTATATAAATACCTCTTTACAATCCGTGTGAAAAGGTCTATGATATCAACATAAGTCCTAAAGCAACAGATTTTAAGATCAGAAAACGTTGAAGAGAAGAGTAGGATGCATAGAAAGGCACCAGAGAGAACCGCCTTGTTATTCGGAACAGGAGCTGTGAGCGGTTTTGCCGGATGCGGACGAAGACCATCTCTGAGTGGCTTTAATACAGCCCGGCAGCTCCCGTTACGAGTAAATGAGTGGCAGTTATTTTATATAATTGCAATCAGGGTGGAACCGCGTGTGATACGTCCCTTGCAGATTGTTGCAAGGGACTTTTTTGTGACTATTCAGCAAAGCTCTGAAAGAGCGATTTCGCAAATGGAGGTTCTGAATAGTTTAGAAAACAACAAAAAGGAGAACGAAAATGGTAAATTTTAAGGAAGACGAAAGACTGTCAACTCTCAATCATTCCTGCGCCCATGTCATGGCACAGGCAGTAAAGCATCTGTACCCTCATGCAAAATTCTGGGTAGGACCTGTGGTAAAGGAAGGATTCTATTATGATATCGATCTCGGCAACGATGTGGTCAATGATGAAGTGATCGCTGCCATCGAAAAAGAGATGAAGAAGATCTGCAAGGAAGGCAAGAAGATCTACAGAAGAGAAGTCTCCAAGGCAGAAGCTATGGAAATGTTCAAGGACGATATGTACAAGCTGGACCTGATCAGCAATCTGGAAGACGGCAACATCACAGTATACGACCAGGGAGATTTCACCGATCTGTGCCGTGGACCTCACGTAGACAACACCAAGCTGTGTAAGAACTTCAAGCTGGTAAAACACTCCGGCGTTTACTGGAAGGGCGATGCCAGCAACCACGTGATGCAGCGTATCTATGGTGTCTGCTTCCCTACCGCAGAGGAACTGGAAGCACATCTGAAAGAGCTGGAAGAGGCCAAAGAGCGTGACCACAGAAAGATCGGCAAGGAAATGGAACTGTTCATGACTGATGATCTGGTAGGCCGTGGACTTCCCATGTTCCTTCCCAAGGGTTACACCGTATGGCAGGAGCTGGAGAATTATATTAAGGACAAAGAGAGAAGACTGGGATATCTGCACGTTATGACTCCCTGTGTCGGTACTGTAAATCTGTACAAGACCTCCGGTCACTGGGATCACTACCGCGAGAATATGTTCCCCGCCATGGAGATGGAGGGCGAAAGCTATGTGCTGCGCCCGATGAACTGCCCCCATCACATGATGATCTACGCAAACCGTCCCCACTCCTACCGTGACCTGCCCATGCGCATCGGTGAGATCGCACACGATTTCCGCTACGAGTCCTCCGGCACCCTGAAGGGCATCGAGCGCGGCCGTCACTTCTGCCAGAACGACGCCCACCTGTTCTGCACCCCGGAGCAGATCAAGAGCGAGGTCGCAAACGTGTGCGACCTGATCTTTGAGGTGTACAAGGACTTCAACATCACCGATTACCGCTGCGTGCTGTCCCTGCGTGACCCCGCCGACAAGAAGAAGTACCACGACGACGATGCCATGTGGAACCACGCCGAGAACGCTCTGCGTGAGGTGCTGACCGAGCTGGGCATCCACTTCACCGAGGAGATCGGCGAGGCTGCCTTCTACGGCCCGAAGCTGGACGTGAACGTGAAGCCCGCCGTGGGTGCCGAGTACACCCTGTCCACCTGCCAGCTGGACTTCTGCCTGCCCGCAAAGTTCCACCTGACCTATGTGGACAAGGACGGCTCCGAAAAGACCCCCGTTGTCCTGCACCGTGCAATCCTGGGCTCCCTGGACCGCTTCATGGCCTACCTGATCGAAGAGACCAAGGGCAAGTTCCCCACCTGGCTGGCACCTGTTCAGGTCAAGGTCCTGCCCGTTTCCGAAAAGACCCTCGAGTATGCGGAGAGCATCACCGAGAAGCTGGTGGAGGCCGGTGTCCGCGTGGCTCTGGACGACGACAACCAGAAGATCGGCTACAAGATCCGTGCCGCACAGCAGGTGGACCGTGTGCCCTACATGCTGGTGCTGGGTGCCAAGGAAGCCGAGGCCGGCAACATCTCGGTGCGTGACCGCAAGGGCGAGACCACCACGATGGAGCTGGATGCATTCATCGCAAAGGTGACTGCCGAGATCCGCAACCGCAGCCTGTAAGCAGACACTGCAAAACACAAAGCGCCGCTTTCCCGGCAGGGGAGAGCGGCGCTTTTTTTGCATGGCAACAACGAATGTAAGGATCCGTATGGATGCCGCAAACTGAAAAAAATACCGCCGCCTTGACTTTTTTGCAAGGATGCATATAATAAGGGTAGAGAAAGTTGATAGAGATTGAGGATTGCATCGGTCTCACACAAAAGTGAACCCCCTCGGAGTTGCCGCTCCAAGGGGGTTCTTGTGCTTACTTGCCCTTGCGGTGACTATCAAGCCACTTGCACAGATAGTAGGCAACTACCTGCGCGGCAACGGTTTGGATAAATGTAGAGAGAGTTTCCAAGGGGTTCACCTCCTTTCCGCGGTTAGGGGAATGGAGAAGGGCCGCAGGAACAGTATAGCACAAAAACCGGTATCGCGCAATTTTGACGCAATACCGGTTTTCTTTTGCATTTATTCGTGCTTTACGCGCTGGATCTCGCCCAGATCATAGGGGGTGTTCTGGTAGACATAGTAGTTCAGCCAGTTGGTATACAGCAGGTGCGCATGGGCACGCCAGCGGAAAATGGGGTCCTTGTTGGGGTCATCGTCCGGGTAATAGTTGACCGGCACATGAATTTCCTTGCCCGCCTTTACATCGCGGCGGTACTCGGCATCCAAAGTGTACTTGTCGTATTCCGGGTGGCCGATGACAAAAATCTGGCGGCCGGACTCGGTAGAAAGCAGCATGGGGCCGGCAACATCGCTTTCCGCCAGCATGCGCAGCTCCGGGGCGGCATCAATATCGGCGCGGTTCAGCCCGGCCCAGCGGCTGTGCGGGGCATAGAATATTTCGTCAAAGCCGCGCACCAGCGGATTGGAGGGCCGCACCACGCGGTGCTCGAACACGCCGAACATTTTTTCTGGCAGGTGTACCTTGCGCACGCCGAAGTGGTAATACAGCCCGGCCAGCGCACCCCAGCACAGATGAATGGTGGAATATACGTTTTCGCGGCTGTAATCCATGATTTCGCACAGCTCGTTCCAGTAGTCCACATCCTCATAGTCCAGGTCCTCAATGGGGGCACCGGTGATGATCATACCGTCAAAGCGCTCATTGCGCACCGCATCAAAGGTTTTATAAAACGCCTTCATGTGCTCCTGCGGGGTGTGGGTGGTATCATGGGTCTTGGTCTGCAAAAAGGTCAGCTGCACCTGCAGGGGGCTGTTGGCCAAAAGGCGTGCCAGCTGGGTTTCCGTTACAATTTTTGTGGGCATCAGGTTCAAAATCAGGATGCGCAGGGGACGGATCTGCTGGGTCTGCGCACGCTGCTGGTGCATGACAAACACGTTCTCGCGCGAAAGTTCGCCATAGGCGGGCAGCTCTTTGGGAATGATCAAAGGCATAAACAGTAAACTCCTTAACGGTCAGATCTGGTCAAGTGCCTGGGCAATATCGTGGATCAGGTCGTTCTTATCTTCCAGACCGCAGCTCATGCGCACCAGGTCGGGCTGAACACCGGCGGCAATCAGTTGCTCGTCGTTCATCTGGCGGTGGGTGGAGCTGGCGGGGTGCAGGCAGCAGGTGCGGGCATCGGCCACATGGGTCTCAATGGCGGCAATCTTCAGGTGGCCCATAAAGGCAGCGGCGGCTTCGCGCCCGCCCTTTACGCCAAAGCTGACAACGCCGCAGGAACCATTGGGTAGGTACTTTTCGGCAACAGCATGGTACTTATCGCCCGGCAGGCCGCAGTAGTTCACATAGGCAATCTTCGGGTGACTGGCCAAAAACTCTGCCACAGCCTGGCCGTTCTCGCAATGGCGGGCCATGCGCACATGCAGGCTTTCCAGGCCAAGGTTGAGCATGTAGGCGTTGATGGGGCTCTGCACGCAGCCAAAGTCACGCATCAGCTGTGCGGTTGCCTTGGTGATGAAAGCGCCCTCCTTGCCAAAGTGCTCGGCATAGGTGATACCGTGGTAGCTGTCATCAGGGGTGCACAAGCCGGGGAACTTATCGGCATGAGCCATCCAGTCGAACTTGCCGCCGTCCACAATGGCACCGCCCAGGGTTGCGCCGTGACCGTCCATATACTTGGTGGTGGAATGGGTCACGATATCGGCACCCCATTCAATGGGGCGGCAGTTGACGGGGGTGGCAAAGGTGTTATCCACAATCAGCGGCACACCGTGGGCGTGGGCTGCATTGGCAAACTTTTCAATATCCAGCACCGTCAGGGCGGGGTTGGCAATGGTTTCGCCAAAGACAGCCTTGGTGTTGGGCTGGAACGCGGCGTTCAGCTCTTCCTCAGTACAGTCAGGCGAGACAAAGGTGGCGGTAATGCCCATCTTTGCCATGGTGACGGAGATCAGGTTGAAGGTGCCGCCGTAAATGGAGCTGGAAGAAACGATGTGGTCGCCCGCGTTGCAGATGTTGAACAGGGCAAAGAAGTTGGCTGCCTGGCCGGAACCGGTCAGCATACCGGCGGTGCCGCCCTCCAGTTCGGTAATCTTGGCGGCGACGGTATCGCAGGTGGGGTTTTGCAGGCGGGAATAAAAATAACCGCTGGCCTGCAGGTCAAACAGCTTGCCCATATCGTCGGAGCTATCATATTTGAAAGTGGTGCTCTGCACAATGGGAATCTGGCGGGGTTCGCCGTTGCCGGGGGTATAGCCGCCCTGTACGCACAGGGTATTGATGCTGTATTTGCTGGACTGATCCATGATCTTACTTCCTTTCCGCAAAAGCGGTAATATTTAATCTTATTGTAAAGGTTTTGGTGGGTAAAATCAAGGGCAGCGGGGGATAGTTGCCATAAAACAGGAAAGGAACACAAAAATGCCGCCTGATTTGCGGCAGGCGGCGGGGACGTTTGGGAAAATGCATGATGTGTGAGGGAGATTGTTTTTTTGAAAGCAAGCAATGCAACAAGGCCCATCCAGCGGGACGATGCAAGCATCGTCCCCTACAAATTGCTGGAGGCGTTGCCTTAGCATCGGCTTTCTTGCAGAATAAAAGCGCAGAATTTGGAACAAAATACCCGGCTTAATCCAGCATCCCAACCTCGGTATAATTCGGGGTGCCGGTCAGGTAATCGGCATACGAGATCAGCCCAAAATAGCGGTGGGAGGATTGAATCGTGTAGGGTGCGCCGTCTGTTCCGGTTGTGGTGCGGGTGTATGGCTCCGCACGGCAGAGCACCAGCAGCCGGTCTTGCAGCTGGGCCAGGATGGTGGTGCTGGTGTGGTCGTACCCGTTCCAGTTCAGCGGCGGCAGGGCGGGCTTTTCCGCTACGGTGCCGGCGGCAAGGTCAACCAGGTAGACGGGTGTTTTTGTTTCGGCGTTGTCGTCCGTCCAGTCGTTGGAATAGTACTCCACAACCAGCTGGCCGTTCAGGATGCGGGTAATTGTCACATCAAACGCACCGCGCCCCTCATATGGGTCAGGCGGCAGGGCATCGGTTACGGTGCGGGTCTGCCGGTCAGCCAGCCCGGTGGCGGTCAGCTCGCCGGTGGTGTAGTAATATTCATATAAAGTATCGTCCAGCACAGCGGTGCTTATATGAGTGGTGCGCCCGGCGGAAGCGTTGGTGATCGGGTATTCCCGCAGCAGTTCTGCCGCGCCGGTGTCGGCATCTACTAGATACAGGCAGGAAGTCTGTGGCTCGCTGCTGTCATAATAAGGAGATACCGAAACCACCAGCTGCCGCCCGGTGCAGCCGATGATGTTGGCGGATTGCCCGCTGGTATCCCCGGCATCAAACAGGGTGGTGATGCCGCCGGTGGACAGATCGAGGCGTTTGATGCGGTCATAGCTGTCCCCGCTGGGGCAGGTGGAAAACCAGAGGGAAGAACCGTCCGTGTAGCAATAGAAACTTGAAATGCAATTGCAGTGGTATAGTACCTGTTCCACGCCGTAATCCTGATTCAGCCGCACGATGGATATGCCGTCGGAATCATATCCATAGACAAAGGAAAGATAAGTGCCGTCCCCAACCGGGCAGGGCAGCGTGACGGGCACGCCGGTAAAAAAGCAGGCCGGGCAGCTTGGGCTGTCATGCGTGCAGCCGGTAATATGGCAGGCCGGGGCCTGGGTACCGGTCTGGTAGTCCGCATAGAGCACCTGCTGGTAATCGCCCGAAGCGGCAGTCATGAAGGTATAATATCCGTTTTCATCCCCCTGGTACAGCGGGCGCAGGCTGGGCAGATCAGGTTTCGTTGCCGGTTCCGCGGCGGCAGGGGAGGGGGACGGCTCCGCCGCAGAACTGCCGGAAGAGCCCGGCACAGCGCTGCAGCCGGAAAAGGCAACACAAACGGCGGGCACAAGCAGCAGTGCAGCCAGGCGCACAGCGCACGGCATGGTCTGGTTGAACGTCTTTTTCATGGGGCAAACCTCCTTTATGGCGTAACATCCCCGCGGTAAGCGGCGGCATCCTGCGGGGAGAGCGATGCTGCCGACACCCGCAGCCCTTGCCCGCTGCGGGCCACGCAAAGGTAAAGCTGGGCACTAACGCTGTAGCGTACCGCGCAGGGCTCGTGCAGCTGCAGGGGCAGCGTTTCCCAATCGGTGATCGCATCCCCGCCTAAAAATGCGGCGTAAGCATCCGCTATTTCATCCAGCGCGGAATCCGCAAAGCTGCACTGCTCCACCGTAAACCCAACGGGCAGGCCGCTGGCTGTCAGGGTGAGGGTGACATGGTTCTCATCGGATGTAAAAACATATTCGCTCTGGCCGGTATCGTCAGTGTAGGTAATACAACTGTCTGTTTGCTGCATGGCGGAAAGAAGCACATCCGCCATGTTGGCAGGCAGTACCCCGGCCGCCTGCAGCTGCTGCACCGCGGCAAGGGTGGGGGCAGTGCTGGCTGGAGTTGAATCAGGCTCCACCATGGTGCGGGATGTATTTTGCCAGGTCATACGCCAGCAGTAAAGCTCCCGTGCGGCAGCACAGCTGCGCCCGGCGGGGCTTAACGCTTCAGCATCCTGCTGCACCGCAATGCTGTGCCCGGCGGCACGGTCCAGCACGGCAAAAACCGGCAGCGGCAGGGCCAAAGCCGCTGCAGAAAGTGCAATAGCCACAGCAGCCAACCGCAGTGCAGGCGGAAAAAACATTTTCCTTTCCCTCATGGCTCCACCTCCGGTTGGCTGCCCGCTTTTTGCAGGCAGAAGCTGACCGTGGTTCCCTGGCTGGGCACACTTGCAAATTGCAGCGTTGTGCCGTGCAAGGCGGCAATTCTGGCGCACAGGGCAAGCCCCATGCCGCTGCCGCCCTGCTCCCGTGCACGGGATTTATCTACCATATAAAACGGCTCGGTAATGCGGGCAAGTTCCTGCGGCGGAATGCCGCAGCCGGTATCCTGTACGCGGATGGTCAGCCGGGTGGGTGTTTCGTCCAGCAGCACTTCCACTTTGCCATCCGCCGGGGTGGCTTTGCGGGCATTCTGGATCAGGTTGTACAGCATATCGCACAACAGTTCCGGCTGGGCCAGCACCACGGCGTCACTGCGGGGTAGGGTGGGCACCGGGCTGCCCTGGGGCAGGGCGCGGCGCAGGCTTTGCAGCACACGGCCCAGGGGTACGGC
>OHXZ01000486.1_pt1 | contig 13722 bp, 10 predicted proteins | sample 1580021 | NCBI WGS metagenome assembly OHXZ01 (sample SAMEA3882520, study PRJEB24775) | human gut metagenome | biome: human-associated habitat; feature: intestine environment; material: feces | place: Netherlands | collected 2009/2010
GCGGGATCAGAAGACATACCTTGATATTGCGGAAAAGACGGGGGCGTCTACAGCGACGATCAGCCGTGTCAATCGTTCTCTGAACTATGGAAATGACGGATATGAGATGGTATTCAGCCGTCTGTCACAGAAACATCCGGAACAGGAATAGAAAAAAGGCACGGATGCGTATCTGCATCTGTGCCTGAAAATACAATCATCCGTTTGGATTAAACGGTGTCTTTTTTGGAGGATTCCTTTTTGGAATTCTCTTTTTTATTTGTTTTACTGTTTTGACTGTTGATATTGTCGATAACACTTTCGATAATCATCTTTTTGATGTATACGTCGTAGCTGAGCAGACAGATAAAACTGAAATTCTGCAGAAATTCCTGATCATTTTCCGGAAATTTCCGGAACGTCTCACGGGAGAGAGCATATTTTTTTCCGAGATCTTTTAATAATTTCTCGGACTCGGTGCTCTCTAAATTAAAAACCTCGTTATAGACATCTTCCATATTAAATCCGGCTTTGTTGCCAAAATAATGTTCCGTCAGGGGATTTAACAGGGACTGGATGTCGTTGATGCTGAGCAGATTCTTAAAATAGTAAATGAATAACAGGGTCAGCACATGCTCCTTGGAATATTTTTTCTTCTCCGGGGCAGGGAGCAGATTGTTTTTGGCATAATTGTTGATCATTGTTTTGGTCAGAATTTTATCATCTTCATAGCGTTTGCAGGCTTCTAACTGCTCGTCCATAAAGGTCGTGACCTGATCCATATATAAACCGATATTTGGAATGTCTTCCGTTTTGATGTAATCGATTGAAACCAGTTTCTTCTGCAGTGCAGCAAGAAATTCTTTTACTTCGTTGTCCATATTTTCACCTCATATCACATTATATAGTAATAAAAACTAGATGACAAGGCATTTTCATGCTTTTTTCAAAAAACAAAAGAATGTATGTTCTATTCGGACTATCTATGATATAATGAGACACACGAATAATGAATTATGGAAAGAGACGGAGAAACGATATGAGCTTATTAGATGCACTGAACGAACCACAGCGGCAGGCTGTGATGGCAACCGACGGACCGCTTCTGATTCTGGCAGGTGCCGGGTCCGGAAAAACCAGAGTACTGACACATCGTACGGCATATCTGATTGAGGAATGCGGGGTTAATCCCTACAATATCATGGCAATTACCTTTACGAATAAAGCCGCAGGAGAGATGCGGGAGCGTATCAGTGAGCAGGTCGGATACGGGGCAGAGAGCATCTGGGTATCCACCTTCCACTCCACCTGTGTACGGATTCTTCGCAGACATATAGACCGGCTGGGGTTTGATAACAATTTCACGATCTATGATTCCGATGACCAGAAGACGTTGATGAAAGACATCTGTAAACGTTTAGAGATTGATACAAAAATTTACAAAGAGCGGACATTTTTAAATGCGATCTCTTCTGCAAAGGACGAACTGATGGACCCTGTGGCGTTTGAACTGTCCGCAGCAGGAGATTACAACAGACAGCGTCAGGCAAAGGTATACCGGGAATATCAGGCAGCATTAAAAAAGAATAATGCGTTGGATTTTGACGATCTGATCATGAAAACAGTAGAGCTGTTCCGTGCGGATGCAGAGGTGCTTGACTACTATCAGGAAAGATTCCGCTATATCATGGTCGATGAGTATCAGGACACCAATACGGCACAGTTTGAACTGATCCGGACATTAGCGTCCAAATATCAGAACCTTTGTGTGGTCGGTGATGATGATCAGTCCATTTACAAATTCCGTGGTGCGAATATCTATAATATTTTAAATTTTGAAAAACATTTTCCAAATGCCAGAGTGATCAAGTTAGAGCAGAACTATCGTTCCACACAGACCATCTTAGATGCTGCAAACGGAGTCATCAAAAACAATGAAGGACGAAAAGAAAAGGCACTTTGGACAGAAAACGGCACAGGAGACAAGATTGATTTTGAACAGTTTGATACGGCATATGAAGAGGCAGACTACATAGCAAAAGATATCAGAAAAAAAGTAGAGGCCGGTGATTATCAGTATAAAGACTGTGCCATTTTGTATCGTACGAATGCCCAGTCACGTCTTTTTGAGGAGCGTTTTGTCATCAGCGGGATTCCTTACAAGATTGTTGGCGGAGTCAACTTCTATGCGCGAAAGGAAATCAAGGATTTACTGTGCTATTTAAAAACGATCGACAATGCAAGAGATGATTTAGCAGTGCGGAGGATCATCAACGTGCCAAAACGCGGGATCGGAGCGACAACCTTAAACCGTGTGCAGGAATATGCAGATGCCCATGATATCAGCTTTTACAATGCGTTGCGTGGAGCAGAAGAGATCACCAGATTAGGACGTGCCGCTTCAAAGATCAAACCGTTTGTAATGTTTATCCAATCCATGCGTTCTAAAGCGGAAATTTTAGGCGTATCAGAGCTGTTAAGGGATATTATCGAGCAGACCGGATATGTGACGGAATTAGAGGCCGAGGATACGGAGGAAGCAAAGGCAAGGATTGAAAATATTGATGAGTTGATCAGCAAGGCGGCAGCCTATGAGGATGTCTGTGAAGAAAACGGAGAGCCTGCGAGTCTGAGCGGATTTTTAGAAGAGGTTGCATTAGTTGCCGATATTGACAGTCTCGATGAAGATCAGGATTATGTTATTCTGATGACACTCCACAGTGCCAAAGGGTTAGAGTTCCCGCAGGTATATCTTGCAGGAATGGAGGACGGACTGTTTCCAAGTTATATGAGCATTGTGGCAGACGATGCGGCAGCGGAATTAGAAGAGGAACGCCGTCTGGCATATGTGGGGATCACAAGAGCAAAACAGAATCTTGCCATTACCTGTGCAAAACAGAGAATGGTTCGTGGAGAAACACAATATAATAAAGTATCACGATTTGTAAAAGAAATCCCAAGAGAACTGTTAAGCGGTGCTGTCCGTAAAGAAAAAGAGCATAAAGAGCCAAAAGCGGCAACGTATCAGCAGGCAAAGCAGATCTTCCGGGCAAAACCATACGGTATGCCGCAAAAACCGGAAAAATCCTTTGGAACACCGGGCAATCCGGCATCGCTCGGCTATCAGGAAGGAGACCGCGTCAGACACATGAAATTTGGCGAAGGAACGGTGCAGAATATCGTGCAGGGCGGACGTGATTATGAGGTAACCGTGGACTTTGATAAGGTCGGTGTGAAAAAAATGTTTGCTTCTTTTGCAAAGCTAAAAAAAGTATAAAATTTTTAAAAATTTACGAATTATGTATAGGCTATTAGGAAAAAATATGATATACTGAAAAAAATCAAACAGTAACCAGCATATGGAAATGGAGGAGCGTGGCTATGAGCAGAGTAGAAGAGATGTTAAACGAGTTATTAAAGAAAAAAGAGGAAGAAGAGAAAGAAAATAAAAAGGTTCTCAAAGTACTTGCAGTAGTAGGGATTGTAGCAGCAGTAGCAGGAATTGCATATGCTGTATATCGTTTCTTTGCACCGGATTATTTAGAGGATTTTGAAGATGACTTCGACGATGAGATGGACGAGGATTTCTTTGATGATGATGAGAATGAATTTGAGGACGATGCAGATTCAGAATAATGAAGAATAATACGAAAGGGCTGCAATCATATTGCAGTCCTTTTTTTGCTCTATAGGAAATACCATGTTATGTTAAAGCATAAAAGTCGTGTTTCCTATAGAGCAAAAAGCCCTTCGGGCGAAGATGCACAGCTCGCGGAGGAGTAAATAGCTGCTATGCAGCATCGCTCGCGCGCGGAACAAAAGCTGTGTTACGAATGAAAATAGAGTGTGGAAGTGTGCGAAGCACACTTTTGTTGAGTATAGGTATAGGAGCATGTATGAAAAAAGGACAGGTTTTAGAAGGAATTGTAGAAAGAGTGGTGTTTCCGAATAAGGGAATTGTCAGTGTAGAAGGAGAAGAACAGAAGGTCATTGTAAAAAATGCAATAGAAGGACAAAAGATCCGTTTTTCCATTAATAAAAAAAGAAAGGGCAAAGCAGAGGGCAGGCTTTTAGAAGTGATAGAAAGATCACCGCTTCAGACAGAAGAAGAGTGTGCGTATTTCGGAAAATGCGGCGGTTGTATGTATCAGGGAGTACCGTACCAAGAGCAGCTTAAGATCAAGGAAACGCAGGTAAAAAATCTGTTAGCACCGGTGCTTTTGAATGCAGGTTATGAGTTAGATGAGATTTTCGAGGGTGTCAAAGAGAGTCCGAGAAGTCTTGCTTATCGCAATAAAATGGAGTTTTCTTTTGGAGATGAAGTCAAGGATGGTCCGCTCAGTCTTGGAATGCATAAACGCGGAAGTTTTCATGATATTGTAACGGTGGACGGATGCCGTATCGTGGATGAGGATTATTCGAAAATTTTAAGAGGTGTACTGGACTTTTTTACCGAGCGTCAGGTTCCTTTTTATCATAAAATGGGTCATGTGGGTTATCTGCGTCATCTGCTGGTACGAAAAGCCGTCAAGACCGGAGAGATTTTAATTGACCTCGTAACGACCACGCAGATGATCGAGGGTATTGATACAAAAGAACTGTTATCAGAAATGGTATCTATGATCTGTTCCCTGGATTTAGAGGGAACGGTTGTCGGAATCCTGCATACGGAAAATGACAGTGTAGCCGATGCCGTGATCAATGAACGCACGGAACTTTTATATGGTCAGGATCATTTTGATGAGAAACTGCTCGGACTGCATTTTTCTATTTCGCCGTTTTCCTTTTTCCAGACAAACTCTCTTGGAGCGGAGGTACTCTATGAGACGGCACGGGAGTATGTTGCCGATGCAGGAAACGGAAAGGTAGTCTATGACCTTTACAGTGGAACCGGAACGATCGCACAGATTCTAGCCCCGGTTGCCAAAGAGGTGATCGGAGTAGAGATCATTGAAGAAGCGGTGGAAGCAGCGAAAGAAAATGCAAAACGTAACCGTTTAGAGAATTGTGAATTTTTAGCAGGCGATGTTTTAAAGGTGCTCGATGACATTGAACAAAAACCGGATTTCATTGTCTTAGATCCGCCAAGAGACGGGATCCATCCCAAGGCATTAGAAAAAATCATCAGCTATGGAGTAGAAAAGATGGTCTATATTTCCTGCAAGCCAACGAGCCTTGCAAGGGATTTAGAGGTGTTGTTAGCGAGAGGGTATGAGGCAGAGCGGATCTGCTGTGTGGATATGTTCCCGCAGACGACCGGGATAGAGACTGTGTGCCTTTTGGGCAAACGAAAACCAGATGCCAAGGTAAAAATAGGCATTGATATGGATGATTATTACCGTATCAGGGAGAATGCTGAAAGCAAATAAACCTTTACAAAACCGAATAATACACTGAATCAAATCTGAAAGGAGTCAATTCTATGGCAAAGAAAAATGTAAGGAATATGAAGGTTTGTGGACAGAGTGGTTATAAATATGAGACAGTTCCGGCAATTACATTAAAAGGAAAGTGGCTGGAAGAACTGGGATTTCATCTTGGGGATAATGGCAGGCTTATTTTTTTGTTTGAGGTCTCAAACTTTTATGTGACAAACATAACTGTCTGTGTTATTATAAAAATGATATAAGCGAAAATGACTTTTGCGGAAACGAAAGTATCTTTATAGTTTTTTATGCGTATACTTCCTATTGTGGGATTAAATGATTGCAGAGTTGGATACTAATATTTTTTCATTATTACAGGTACAATAAGAACATGTAATAGCGGAAATGAGGTATAGTTACTTGCAGATAGAGAAGTATATTGCGGATAAAATAACATCTTTATGTGAAAAGCGTGACATCAGTAAATACAGATTATCGCAGCTGTCGGGAATTTCCCAGTCGTCACTGGGAAGAATCATGGCGCAGGAAAACCTGCCGTCGCTGATCACACTTGAAAAAATATGTATAGCATTGGGCGTGACATTATCACAGTTTTTTCAGGAAGGTAATTCAGAGAATCTGACAGAAAAACAGAAAGAAGTTCTAGGGATATGGAACGATCTGAGTACAAATGAGCAGGAAACAGTAATGTCAATGCTGCGTGGACTTCGGAAGTAGAAGAACAGTTCGAGTATATGTATCGGCTGTTCTTTTTTGTTTTTCGGGCGTTAAAACGGTAAATTTTTCTTGTGTATAGTTGAGCGTTAAAGTATAATAAAATCAATTTTTTGCATAAGATTAAAGCTATAATAAGGAAATCGGCAAACCAGATGAAAGTCTGGGACGCAAAGCTACAGGGCCTGTAAAATGGCAGCCAGTTGCATGAAATGAGGTGCACTGTCTGTTTGACAGTGCTTTTTACGGTGTTATTTCATAGACGTAATAATAATAATTTTATCAGGAAGAGAGAAAACATATGAAAATCAAAAAAGTACAAAGTGTATGTCTTATTCTGGCATGTGTAGTAGCAACAGGATTTATAGGGTGTGGGAAAACAGATGAAACACCAAAGAAACACGAAGCAATTACTTTTATGGCTCCTTATTTGGATATAGACAGCTTCATAGAAGAAGTACACAAAACCTATCCGGAGATTGAACTGGAAGTTGTTCCGTACAGCGGAGCAAATACAACAACCTGTCTGCAGAATATGTTAGAGGCGGATGATCTTCCGGACATCTGCACACAAACTTTTTATAAGCCAGATGTGGTGGATGTCAGTGATAAGATGATTGATCTCTCTGGATACGATTTTACAGATAATTATGTGGAATCACGTCTGAAAGAGGTATCCGATGAGGGGGCACTTTATATGCTTCCATCTTTGTACAACTGTTATGGAATCACTTATAATAAAACACTGCTTGAGAAAAATGGATGGAAGCTGCCAACATCTTTTACAGAGCTTGAAGAACTTGCAGACAAAGCAAAAGAAGCAGGAGTTACGTTATGTATGGCACAGATTCAGTACCCTGGTTCCGCCTTTCAGTATGTATGTAATATTGCGGATGCGGGATTCCTTAGTACCATGTCTGGAAAGCAGTGGCAGAAAGATTACCTGTCAGGAAAGGCAAATGTAAGCAATACACCAGGCATGATGGAAAGTATGAAATATATCCAAAAATGGAAAGACCTTGGGATGCTTGACTGCAGCAATAGTGATCCGGCAGATGATGGCAAAACAAGAGAAGCTTTTATAAAAGGAAACTCGCTGTTTCTATTGGGACCACAGAATGGCATTATGGACGCAGAAGATACAACGGACAAATTTGGTCTGATGCCATATCTGTCTGAAGACGGAAGCAGGAATGTGTTTATTTTAAATGTAAACCGTTTTTATGGATTGAGTAAAAAGCTGGAGAATAATCCTGAAAAACTGGAAGATGCATTAAAAGTTATGAAGGTGCTGTCTACGGTAGAAGGAACCAGCGCCCTGTATCCGGATAGCACATTAAAAGCAGGATTACTTCCTTTCAAAGATGCAAAGGCGGATGAAACCTTCTATGCAGATATTTCAGATATGATCAATGCAGGGAATACGACACCGTTTATTTATTCCGGATGGGAAAATACGATTGTAAATACCGGAACAAAAATGCTGGAATTCATGCAGGATCAGGCATCAATAAAGGATGTGGCAGACCAACTGGATGAGGATCAGAACAGCGTGGTAAATAACCAGCCGGAAGTGATCACAACAGCCACAGAGGAAATCTCACAGGAAAGCTGTGCAAAGCTGGTGGGCAGATGTTTTGCCGAGGCGACCGGAAGTGACATTGCTCTTATATCCCTTGGAACATGGGTCAGTGGAAATGGCACGAACCAGAACAATGATGGCGTGAGCGGAAAACTGTATGCAAAGAATATTACAGATTATGATGTCTGTACCATTCTTCCGACTGGCTGGTCACGGACGATTAATACAATCAGACTGACAGGAAAACAGATTCAGGCATTGTATGAAGAAGGTTATGATGCAGTTGGTACAGGCAAAAATTATCCATATATGCTGGTAAATCCTGAAAATCTGAAACTGGAGGAAGGAAAGACTTATCAGGTCGCAATTTCCGGAATCAGTGAAAAACTGGCATCAGAAACAGAAGTGACAGACAGTGGTATTGTAGGCCTGGATGCGGCAAAAGACTTTTTGGGGCAATTTAAGACTTTAAGTGAAGCAGATGCTGAATGGAAATAAGCGGAGGGGAAGGATGCAGAAGGCAAAGAGTTACCGGAACTTAATATTGGGCTGCTGTATGGCTGGCGGAGCGATGCTTCTTGCATTCTTTTTCCTGTATCATACTTATATCCAGGATATTATCTATGAGGAACGATTAAACCAGATGGAAGAGATTACCCATCAGATGTTTCAAAATCTGGAGGATGTAATCGATTCCCACTGGGACCGGGTAACGGAAGAATGTAATTATCTGAGAGATGCAAACATACAGACTACAGATGAACTCTGCAGACATATGAAAAAGAAATATGAATTATCAGCATATGCAGATCATAAGATCATGTTGATGGCAGTGGATTCAGAAGGCGGATATTATACAGAATCCGGAAACAGGGGACTTTTCCGGGATCTGGATTATTTTGAAGAAAATCCTGAAAAGCTCAGTTTTGTTTTTGATTCTATGACGGACAACCAGTCAAAGATGATATTTCTGAATCGTCTGCAGGAACCCATAGATCTTCAGAATGGAGAAAAGAAAACTTCAATTCTCTATTTTGGAATTGCTCAGGACATGGAACAGCTGAATCCTTATTTTAACTGCGAGGCATATAATGGAAACAACAGTGTGTATGTACTGGATGATAATGGATTTAAATTGTTTAATAGCAATCAAGTAGAACTAATCAAGGGACATAATGTTTTTTCTGTTTTACAGAACATGAAGTATCTTCACAATTCTTCCTTTGAGAAAACAAAGGCGGAACTGGAAGAAAAAGGCTGCAGTTATTCTAATGCAGTTCTGGATGGAACAGAATATTTTTACGGGTTAAAAAGAATGGAAAATGCCGAATGGACCCTTATCTTTCTGGTTCCGGCAGAATATGTTGCTACGAATACCTTAAAACTTGTCAATTTTGTTACGATAGTTATCGTTATCTTTACGGTTATCGCAGCTGTCTGCGTTATGCTGGGAATTTCTTTTATTATGCGTAGAAATCAACAGGAAGCGATTCGTGTGGAGCGGGAAAATAATGCGAGACTGGAAACAGTGAATACAGAACTGCGGCAGGCAAAAAAAGCGGCAGAGGAAGCTTTTCAGGTGGCAGAGGAAGCGAACAGATCCAAGAGTAGTTTTCTTGCCAATATGTCTCACGATATACGTACTCCTATGAATGCAATCATTGGTATTACGTCATTGGTCCGACATGATGCCGCTGATAAAGGCAAGGTAATAGAGTATGCGGATAAAATAGATATTTCATCACAGCATCTGTTAGGAATTATTAATGATGTTTTGGATATGAGTAAGATTGAGGCAAGAAAAACAGTCTTCAAGTATTCTGACTTTTCTATTCTGGATTTTATTCAGGAACTTGACACTATATTTCATTCTCAAATATATGAAAAGCATCAGACCTTTACAATTATAAAAGAAAATATCAAGCATGAGTGGGTGAATGGGGATCAGGTTCATTTGATGCAGATTTTCAGTAATCTGCTGTCTAATGCCATAAAATATACGCAGAAGGGTGGAAAAATTCAGCTTTTGGTAGAAGAATGTGAGACAAAGTCATCTGTCTATGCAAAGTACCGTTTCTTAATTAGCGATAATGGATTGGGAATGTCGGCAGATTTCAAGGATACAATTTTTGATGCGTTTACCCGTGCGGAAAGTTCCCTTACAAACAAAATACAGGGAACCGGACTTGGAATGGCTATTACTAAGAACCTGGTTGAGGCAATGGGAGGTACCATTGATGTGGACAGTGAATTGGGACAGGGAAGCTGTTTTGAGGTTCTCATGGATCTGAAAATTGCAGAGGATAGAACGGTTGCTCTGGCGGCACAAGAAGAAACAGATGAGCAGGATGGTAATATCCTTCAAGGAATGAGATTCCTGTGTGCAGAGGATAATGAGCTGAACGCAGAGATCCTGACGGAACTGTTAAAGATTGAAGGTGCGGAATGTACCATCTGTGAAAATGGCGAAGAGATTTTGAAAGCATTTGAACAGTCTGCTCCAGATGATTATGACATGATTCTAATGGATGTGCAGATGCCTGTTATGAATGGTTATGAGGCAACGAAGGCAATCCGCAGAAGTTCTCATGAGTTGGCAAAGAAGATTCCGATTATTGCAATGACCGCCAATGCATTCTCGGAGGATATTCAGCATTCTCTGGCAGCCGGTATGAATGCGCATGTTTCAAAACCGGTTGAGATGAGGGTACTGGAAAAGACGATCAGAAGCATAAAATCTGGTGGGGGGGTACCGAACCGCAGGTCACTGTACAGTGACGAATGGAAAGTAACCGGACATAGAAGAATCAAAAAGGATAGTTAGGGATGGACAGAAAATGAAAGGAAAAAGAGTGATTGCAGGCATTCTGCTTGCGGGAATTTTAGCAGTCACCCTGGCAGGGTGTAAAAACACAGATAACACGAAAGAAGAAACCGAAAAGCCTGTTATTACCCTCGGCAGCGACAGCTATCCACCATACAATTATCTGAATGAGGATGGTGTACCGACAGGAATTGATGTAGAACTGGCTACGGAAGCATTCAAAAGAATGGGATATCAGGTGGACGTTGTCCAGATCAACTGGGAGAAGAAAAAAGAACTGGTGGAGAGCGGAGAGATTGACTGTATCATGGGCTGCTTTTCCATGGAAGGACGCCTTGACGATTACCGCTGGGCAGGACCATACATAGCAAGCCGTCAGGTGGTTGCTGTAAATGAGAACAGTGATATCTATAAACTGAGTGACCTGGAGGGAAAAAACCTGGCTGTCCAGTCCACAACCAAACCGGAAGGCATCTTTCTGAACCGGACGGATGAGAGAATCCCAAAACTGGGGAATCTGATCAGCCTTGGCCACAGAGAACTGATCTATACGTTTCTGGGAAAAGGATATGTAGATGCAGTTGCCGCACATGAAGAATCTGTTGTCCAGTATATGAAAGATTATGATGCAAGCTTCCGTATTCTGGAAGAACCTCTAATGCTCACCGGAATAGGTGTTGCTTTTGCAAAAAATGATGACAGAGGAATCTGTGAGCAGATGGAACAGACACTGGAAGAAATGCGTCAGGATGGCACATCCCTGAAAATCATTGAAAAATATCTGGATGATCCCCAGAAGTATCTGGAGGTGGATGATCTTGGATATTAAGAGAAAGAAAAAAGAAAAACGAATCCAGCTGCTCGGTGGTCTGATAGGAATTTGTGTAGCTGTAGTCTCTCTGTTTTATTTCTTCCACGCAGAAAAAGCAGAAGCAGAGAAAAGAATGGTGGAGATTGTAAACTATGTGAAAGTGCAGTGTTCCACCTACACCCATTATAATGAATCTTCGGAATCCAAAAGTCTTCTCCGTGCCATTGAAAGTGCCAGACAGATGAGTACAAATATTAACATGGAAACAGAAAACGGCAGGCAGCTAAGCCGGGATTTCCTGAAAGAAAATCTGCAGACTCTCTGGGTGGATGGCATCATTGTACTGGATACAGAAGGAAAGATAGATTGTGAATACAGTACGGATGAATCTCTGGCAAATGAGATTACAGAGTATCTGCAAAAAGAAATTATCATGGATTTTGCCGGATATGAAGAAAGAAGCTATTCGGAACGGTTTACCAGGGAAGACGGGTCACATATCGACATTGCAGCCTGTGCCAGAAAAGATGCACCGGGTATCGTTGCAATCTATTATTACACATCTCCTGAATTTGCCAGAAACTATACGCTGACGATACAGGGGCTTTTAAATGGTTATAGTATCCAGAAAGATGGAACGATTATTGTTGCAGACGACGGAATCGTTGTTGCCAGCAATAATGAGAGCCTGTTGGGGCAGAATACGGCTGGCAACGAGGTTGTTCAGGCAATGAAAAAGCATACAGACAGTCAGCACATTTATCATTTTAAGAATGAAGGAACCGGATGTTATGGAATCATGCTGAAGCAGCGGGATTATTATATCTATGCGTATCTTCCGGATACGGAAGTGTTTCATAACCTTCCATTAAGTGTGATAAGCGTTATTTTTCTTTATTTTCTGATGTTTAGTATATTCTGGTTCTGGACATACAGAACCAATCAGGCACATCAGAAACAGGAACAGGAAAAAGATGAAAAATATAAAGCAGAACTTCTGACAGCAGCAAAAAAGGCAGAAGCCGCCAATGAGGCAAAAACAGAGTTTCTTCAGCGGATGAGCCATGATATCAGGACTCCGATCAATGGAATCTACGGTTTGATCAATATGGCAGACCATTATGCAGATGATATGGAGAAGCAGAAGGAATACAGAACAAAGGTTAAAGCGGCAGCCAATTTGTTGCTGGAACTGGTAAATGATGTTCTGGACATGAGTAAGCTGGAATCCGGTGAAGTTGTTCTGGAAGAGAGTCCATTTAATCTGAGCAAAATTTCTGAGGAAGTGCTTGTTGTGATCGAACAGATTGCTGCAGAACAGAATATCCGGATTGTATGGGAGAAAAAAGAAATCACACACCGGGATCTTATTGGAAGTCCAAGGTATGTGAAACGTGTGATGATGAATATCCTGTCCAATGCGGTGAGATATAACAGAGAAAACGGACATATCTATATCAGCTGCATTGAAATTCCATCCGGACAGCCAGAAACGACGACAATGGAATTTGTCTGCCGGGATACCGGAATCGGAATGACAGAGACCTTTCAGAAACATATTTTTGAACCATTTGCACAGGAACATGCAGGAAGCCGCACAAAATTCGCCGGAACAGGACTGGGAATGCCAATTACAAAAAAACTGGTGGAGAAAATGGGCGGAACCATTTCCTTTGAAAGTAAAGAAGGCACAGGGACTACATTTGTGATCCGGATTCCATTCCAGATTGATGCAGATATGAAGGACAGGAATGAAACGGAAGAAAAAACAGAAACTTCTATCCAGGGGCTCCATGTTCTTCTGACAGAGGATAATGAGCTGAATATGGAGATTGCAGAATTTGTGCTTCAGAATGAAGGCGCTGTGGTGACAAAAGCATGGAATGGACAGAAGGCTGTTGACATATTCAGAAAAAGCAGACCTGGAGAATTTGATGCTATTCTTATGGATATTATGATGCCGGTCATGAATGGTTATGAAGCAGCAAAGATGATCCGCTCTCTGGACAGAGAGGATGCAAAAGTGATACCGATCATTGCCATGACAGCAAACGCGTTCACTGAGGACAAAATGAGAGCAAAGGAAGCAGGAATGGATGAACATATTGCCAAGCCTGTTGATGGGAAATTATTAGTAAAAGTGATCAATGAGTTAGTAAAACGCAATCAGAGGGAGAAGTTATAATGAAAAAGAAAAAATGGAACAAAAAAACAGAAGAATTTCAACCAGACAGCTGGTTTCTATGGCGATGCTTGGAGCAATCTCTATTGTGCTGGTGGCAGTGATACATTTTCCGCTGCCGTCTCCCTCGGCATCAAATGAAAGCTCTGAAACACAAATCCGATGCTGCGCAGTCTTAAATCCGACAGTTCACGGTCTTTTAATTTCAGTACATCTTCTCCCGCCAGCTCATAGGTTCCGCTT
>OHXZ01000488.1_pt1 | contig 13689 bp, 6 predicted proteins | sample 1580021 | NCBI WGS metagenome assembly OHXZ01 (sample SAMEA3882520, study PRJEB24775) | human gut metagenome | biome: human-associated habitat; feature: intestine environment; material: feces | place: Netherlands | collected 2009/2010
CGTTTATTGCTTCGTCGTAACAACGGATAATATTCAAATATTCACCTTTAACAATACCGGTTTGTCCCTCTTTGAAATTTGAATTGCGGTAATGCGACTGCTTACATCATTGCAATTTGAATATATACTGTTAAAACGAAATCCGACTTTTTGTAAGAGTAGTTTAGCAATAACTTTCCAAGAATAATATGAACGATGTCTCGCGGATTCGGACGGTCGAAAAAATGTGCTGTCCGGCGCGTAAAAGACATAATAAAGAAAAAACTCCCAATAGCCAAAATCGGAAGTTTACTGTTATCTTTTATATGTGATTTATTAAAGGAAAATAAACCTAATGATAAATACCTTCGTAATTCACACGCGGTTTTTTATGGCTTTCAAGGTTTTGTTCGCTGTTGCTTTTTTGCAATTAGCAGTGTATACTTATACTTGTATAATTGCGAATAAGAAAGAGGTGCCGCATGTGTCTACAATGTCGGAAATGGAATATACAAAAGTGCTCATGTCGGTTCACGACGAACTCGGAGATGAGTTCAAGCAGCTTTGGATGCGTGATGAACTTGAAAGCCTTCGCAACGAACTTATCACTGCGGTAAACAACGCAAAAAAAGGAGATAAGTACGGTTCACTGTTTAATGAAGTGCTCATAAAGATTAACGACTATGTTAGCAGAGCCATGCCGAGCCAAGACATCATTCCTGCGCTGCCGGGCGAATACGATCAAAAGAAATATGAACAATTGCTCGAAAATTTGAACCGTGCTTTATCACAACTTAAGACCCAAGAAGAGGCTGACAGGTCCTTTTTTAAGCTGCTTTCTGAAAAATATACCGAGTATAAAAGTTCGGTGGATTATATCAGAAGAGTTGTTGTAAAAAGACTTTACAAAATATCTCCGGAGTTTGTTTGCAAAAAAAATTCCGAAGGACATATTGTTTGCAATTCAGAAGGTAAACCGAAGATTCTTGAAGATATAATGCAAAAGGACGTGAACGGTAAATACGTCATTTCTACGCGTCTTCTGATATTGAAGCAGTTTATTAAGCAATTTGGATGGTGTGAAGGCGTTATCCATGACAAGGACGCGCGCGGAGAAGGATACAGATGTGAAAAACTTCGTAAAGAAATAAGCGAATACCGCGACCGCTTAGAGGCGGCCGGCGAACTTTTTGATGCCCGGGGAAAGGAAAAAAATGTTATTTCGGAGTTCGCGGCTACTGTTGACGAGTCAATCTTTGACAGGTTCGATTATAACGCCAGAGGACGTATAAAAAGCTATAACTTTAGAATGCTGAAAGTTGCGGATTCCATTGCAAAAGGCTTTTTTGCCAGCAAGAATCCTACCAGAGAAGACTTGTATGTTTTTTCGATAGCGTTTGAGATGACTTTCTCCATGGTTATACCCGACAAGGATACAAACCCCGACGAATACGAAACGGATATTCGTAAAAATCTTTTCTTTGATTATTATAGTGATAACTTGGTAAATGCCGTTCTTAATGCTCAAGATGTTGAAAAAAAAGAGGAGAGTGCCGCAAGGGAAAAATATATTAGTGGCTATGGCATTAATTATAAAAATTATTTGGAAGTAATCTATTTGTTCTTCATTTCACAAAACAACATGACTGCTTTGGAAAAATTTGTTAATGCAAGACTTATGATCAGCGAATGTAATAAATCCGAAGAAGCTTTATCCGAAGAAGAAGTTGTAAATCAAATTGAGGCCGGAACCGAGCAGTACCGATTATGGTTTGACGAATTTGCGCACAAAGGTGTAAATGATTTTAAGGATATGATTCTCAGAAGGTATGCTTGCAAAAAAGACAGCATTACCGTCTGCCTTGATTTGAGTGAAGCCCTTAGCGGTGAAAAGCCCAATAAACGTTTTACCGAGGTGCTCAGGATTGCGGCTATGGAAATAGCGTTAAAGGAATGTGATGACCCGGGAGAAGTAGATCAATATGCCGACGGTATTGTTTTGGATTTAACAGAGTTTTTTAATAATGCAAATTCCGTTTGGTGTGAAATACAAGAGCTTAACTGCAAGCAAAACAGAAGTGATTCGGAGGAAAAAAAGCTTAAAGAGCTGAGGTCTCTTATTGTGAAAACCTCATTAGAAAATATAAATTTAGACAACAGTTACATCAGCTATGACGGAATAGCTAATACATGCAGCTTGGTAATCGGAAGTCGTGAAATGAATACAAATATATATTCTGAAACAAAGACCGCTCAATATATTGTCGGCGAGCTGCTTTCTCCTTTCTATCATACAGAGTACGTATATATTGACGATAATGGCCGGCCGACAAAACGGGAAACAGCTCGGATGAAAGAAAAAGTTGTTGTAGACTATTTCGATACGGTTAGCGGTTTTAGATTCCGCGATGAATACGGAAGGCAATTACAGCAGGATGATTTTATTGCAAGAAACGGGATTGGACACTTTAGAGTTTACGACGGCAAAAAAGAGCTTTCGAAGGATGACGTAGAGCAGCTGATCTCAGAGCGAACCGGAATTGCATATAAAACCGGATTAATGATGCCTATAGACGAGTTTGAAAAAAGATTTCGTTATCTCATGGCACCTATGGGAACCGAGTTTTTTCGTAGCGATGGCACCCCGTTGTCGCGCAATGAAATAAATGCGACAAAGAAAAATTCATCATACTCGATGATTGGAAAAAAAGAATACGACAATATTTTTATCTTTGACGGGAATAGTGAACCGATCTCTATAGACAGATTAAAGTCAACAAAACGATTGATTAAAAAGAAATTTAGAATAGTGTTTGATTCCGAAGAAAAAAATGGCAAGTGCTTGGAAAAACGAGATGTTTGTATTGATGAGATCGCTTCAATGTTTGTTTACGACAATTATGTCAACCCCGTTATTGGCTATGATGCGGGATTGCTTCGCGCTTGTTGGAATTTTGACGATATCTTAAAAGCCGAAAAGACTTTCCGAAATTATTACAAGGAGAAGAATAAAAGGCTTGCGTTTGGGATTAAGAACAACGGCTCGCTGATTGTTACAAGAGCCAATTTGATGATTGCTGCTTGCAATTATGTTTTGAACGAAAAAATTATCTCAAATAAAAAAGGCTTAGAAAAACCGTTTAATGATTTTTCGCAGTTCTATACCTATGCACAAGAGAAACATCGTTTTAAGCTTGGAGAGAAAAGCTATAGAGGGCTGAATGATTTGCTCATAGACGGTGGCTTTATGGAAGTAAATCATAAGAATTTATTCGACATAATACTGCTTTATTTCACATATAGAAATCTGTGGAAAACGTATCGCTTTTCTATGATGTAAGCTTTCGAGGAGGGAAAAACAATTAATTTGCAGTCGATAGAGTATTCCAAGACGGGTGAATACCACAAAGAGAACAATCTTGATAATCAAGATTATATATATACTCAAGAAACGGCTGCGGGGGCTTTTTATGCTGTGGCAGACGGTGCGTCATCATGCGAAAACAGCAGAAAAGGCGCCGAGATTGCGTGTAAAATAAGCGCGAAGATCATTTTGGATGACATAGATTATTATTTCGATTCCAAGCCGGAGAAAACTATAAATCTCATCCTATCAAATATAAGGAACAAGATAAACAAAGTCGCCGGTGACTTAAATGAAAATGAAATGTCTTTTGCCAGCACGTTGTGCTTCATATGTGTACACAAAAAAAGGCAGCAGGTCATGACCTTTGTCTTGGGCGACAGCAAAGTTTTTGCATTGTATCCGGAGAGCATATGCCAAAAGAATCCGGTGAACGCTTATAAAAACAATGAGACTTGCACTGTTTTAACCGATTTTGCTAATGAGGATGTCGGGTTCAGTATAGAAAGCTATTTTGAAAACTCACAATTTGTGTTATGCACGGACGGGTGTTGGAAAGAATTGTTTTATATGAATGAAGACAATCGTGTCGCAATGCGCAGCGAAAGCGTTGAAGGCATAGAGGACTATCTTGAGAGCGTTAAGATGTTTGACGACTGTTCATTTTTGGCGGTCTTGTAAACGAAAAAGAGAGGAAGCGCTATGAACGATTTGTACGATCAAAGAAAAATATTGGCTGATGGCAGCATAATTCAACTGCTTCCGTATGTTCCTAAGCGGTTTAATTCCGGCGATGTTGACGATTCTTTAAAATCAGGCAGTAATGATACGCTGCCGGATTCATTTGTCATTGAAGGACTGGAGGGAAAAGGAAGCTCGGCCGTTTGCTACAGAGCTAGAAAAATCGTTGGAGATGAGCAGCTTTCAAGAAGGGGCATATTGAAAGAGTTTTATCCTGTTGATTTTGATGATTCCGGTTTTGAAGTCCACTTGGACAGGACGATATCTGTAGATGATGCAAGCAGAAATCAGTTATATGCTAAGTACGGGACGTTTGAAAACTTCTTTGCCTTGAGAAGTGCCTATGAAAATTCATATGCCATAATAAATGAGAAAAGGAACAAAGACAGCAAAAGTGTTTTTGAAGAAGATCTGAACAAGTATATTCCGCATTACAGTTATTATTGCGGAATACCTTCCATGCCCGAAAGCGATGAATTTGATAGGGAAATTGTTCGTAAGAATACATCCTTTTATGTGTGGGTGGAAAACGAAGCAGGATATGAACAATTCCAAGAGTATTTGGACGAACTGTGCGATAAAATGCGGGAGTCCTATGAGCGGAATATCAATATCGGAAACTATATTAAAGAGACGGATTACATTCTCAGATGCATTCTTGAACTTGCGAAATGCATACAGGTACTTCATAGATTTGCTTTGTATCATCTGGATTTGAATCCATATAATTTTGGAGTGCAATTATATTCCAACAAGGTTGACAAGGATAATGCCGTTATAAATCTTTATGATACAAACTCTTTGCTTTACGGCATGGATCCAAATCGGAGAGTTTTTTCTGCCGGCACACGGTTTTTCAGAAGCGAAGAGGTGAAAAATTGCTGGACAGACAGATGCGGAATTCAATCGGATATTTATTCTATAGGCACAATATTGTTTTATGCACTTGTAATAAAAGAAAATAATGGCTCTTTTAAAAATGTTCATTTTTGTGAAGGGATGCCCGAATACAGCAAAGCTGCCTTTGATAATATAGCTGTTGATTTAGCGAATTCGGAACTGCTGAATTCTTCAGATGAAACAAGAAGCAGCTTGATTCAGGAAAAACTTGCGCTGATAATAAAGAAGTCATTGAATCGATTCAATGATGAGTGCGGAAAATATTGTGTCGTCGAAGATATGGTAAAGGATATTGAAGATATTCTTGAAAACACCGGTTTCGGGAAATTGGCAGCAAAGCGACCGGGATACAGAACATCCTTTAATCTTGTTGAGGAAGAGGAGGCGTCAGATAAAGAATACGGTGCAGCCGGAGCAATTGAAAAGTTATTGATTAAACGTCCGCTCTATAAGTTCTTTTCGACCGGGGAGAACGGAGAGAAGGTTCATAATGTACTTGTGCTCGGCTGCGGTACTTATGCTTCCGAATTTATTGATTTTGCGCTTGAACTGTCGCAGATAAAAGATTGTATGCTGCATATAACCGTAGCAACAAAGGATTGCGAAAGAAGAAAAAAAGACTATCTCGATAAGCGAAAATCTTTGCGGGATTTTGTTGTTATAGATGGAAATATAACTGCAAAGTATCCCGATTTAAGCTCGAATCCGTATGGATATCTCGACTTTTGTGATGTGGACTTGGATTTGTCTTTTTCAGAAGAGACTTCCGTAAGAATTACAGAAAAGAAGCTCAGAAAGGTTATACAGCAAAAAAAGTATTCTTATGTATTTATTGCGTTGAACGAACAAACTCTAAATTCCGGAGTTGCGAATATCTGCGCCAACCTTAGAAATACCGATAATACTCCGGTGTTTGATGAAGACACAACGACAATAGCGTATGTTCAGTATAGACAGTACAGACAACGAACGCAGAAAAATCTTTATCCTGTAAATGTTGCCGAAGTTTTGAGCGAGTCTGAGGAATATAGATTTCTCAAGCAGATGGCGTTCAACATCCATATGTCTTGGTACAAGGATTATATAAACGATTTTGAAGGTGCGGAGCGGGAATTCAGAAAAAAATACAATTTCAGCTCATCTATGGAAAACTCTTTGAGTATCGTTTATAAGCTTTACAGCGTGGGAATTGAATTGGACTTTGATAATCCGGAAAAGGCTGCGTTGGAGTTTTCAAGGAGATTTCAATTTGATAAAAACGGAATAATACAAAACAGTGAAGCATGGCGTGAATTTAAAGAATTAATCTGGTATGAGCACAGGCGATGGGTTTTGGAAAAAATTACCAATGGCTGGAAGACTATGCCGCTCAACGAGATATATGCTCTCACAACGACAACGAAAAACGAAGCAAACAAAAGTCATCCGTGTATCGTTCCGAGTGAAGTTTCTTTAGGTTTAAGCACTCCGGAATGGAATATCAAGAAAACCGATAACAGGGCTCGATGGAATGATACGGCAGTTAGCACACAGACTCTTGACCCGCTTGATCGGTTAAGCATTGAATTTCATAGACATTGGGCGGAAATAATTAAAGACAAAAGAACAAAAGAGGTTATACGCGATAAGTGTGAATTGTTATGTCATAGCATAGCCGGCGATCGTAAGCTTTTGCTTTTGTGCGAATCTCTTTTAGGTGTCATTAATGATTTGTTTGATAATTTGGACAACGGCAAAGAGATTTTAAGCAAATATAGGCATATTGTAACACAGATCATACGGTATGCGAAGGAATGCAAACTTAAAGAAGTGACAGATCGGATGAACGAACTCGGTAAATATATGCTGCCGATAGTCGAATACACTTCGTTCACAGATTGGAAAATGAAGGATGATGCACTTATAAGGAACCTTCCGTTTATATTGACATATAACACGGCTCTTCACCTTTGTGTGCCTCTGTACTTCGAAAAAAAGTCCGATAATACATCTTCCGGACTTTTTTCCAATATTGCGTCGGCACTTATGCTGAATCCGAAATATATAACTTATGTTGTTGACAGTAATATGATGGCCGAGGACAAATCGGGACTTTTGGAGGCGTTGAATTATGCATCAAATATTGTCGATAAGCACGGTTTGCAAACTAAATTCAACATTAAACTGCTGTTCGACATTAAATGCGACACTCCTTATGAATTAATTTATAAAATCAAGGGGATTCAAAGGATATGTGCGGTGGATTTGTTGCCGTATAATTGCGGACAACAGACAAACGTATTGCATAGATTTTTGATGCAGAAAAGCAGCCAAAAATTTACTGCTATAGAAATTAATGAAACAGCACTCAGCGATTTTCTGCAAAGTGCCAACTATGTGGCAGAGGACGAAAAGACAGCGAACAAACGAAAGCTTCCCGTGTATAGATTTGATGCGATAACACGGAGCTTTATCACAGATGATGATTCCGCTTCCTTGGAATATGTAAAAAATTCTCCGATTCTTTTTATGGAAGATTTGTATACCTCAAAAGGAGGATTTCTTCAAGAATCAAAGACGGATTTATATTTTGCATATAAAAAGACATGGGAGCTCTATTCCGGACAAGCGAAAGAATTCTGTATATCAGATAAGAACGCTTGCGGTATTGCGTGGAAGATGCTGTGTAAGGCGATTTCGGAGTTCTTTGAAACGAACTGCAAATTGATCGAGATTCACTGCGATAATAGCGATTTTAATCCTGACGCACCGGATTGGTTGTTATATGTTCCCGATTTTTGTGAAGATTTTTTGGAAAAATTTCTTTCTGCACTAAACGGCTCGGAGAATGCGTTTTTTGCAGGCTATTCGTGGGAAGACAGATCCTCAAACATGAAAGAGCTTGTCATTAAAGCTCCGATTCCGTGCCTAAGGGGAGCGATAAACAGCTTGATGTCGGATCCGTTACGAATATCTCAAGACAGTTTGCTGGATATTGTAAGATTGCCGGATGGTTACAGGGTAAACTATAAGCCGATGCTAATATCCGATTTGGCCTTACCCGAAGAGGCTTATGAGTTGTGCTGGAATATGCTGAAAGCGTTGGAAAGATACGGATTGATTCGCTTCCTGCGAAAGAATGATCCGGCTAAAGAATCAGATTTACCGACAGTGTCCTTTGCTTTTGCGGGAGAGCCGATAATAAGACTTTTGTTAAGTGAAGGATATTTGTTCAAGTTGCATACATATTATGAAGCTTTAAAATCCGGCTTTTTTGACGACGTGAGCATGGGTGTTGAAGTAACATGGAGCGAAGAGCACGGAACGAAAAATGAAATAGATGTGGTTTTGACGAAAGGGTTCCAAACCTTAACAGTTGAGTGCAAGGCGACAAATGCCATAAGTCACGAATTCTATCACAAGCTGTACTCGCTGCCAAAAACGTTCGGAATCAACACGATACCGGTATTGCTTGTTGATTCGAGCGCCGCTTCCCAAAACGATATGGAGATTCAGCGTGGGAGGAAGTTAGGAATAGAAACGATATGTGACTCTTCAAATATCGCTCAAAAACTAAATGATCTGTTTCGAGTATAATCCGACTCTCCGCGAATGAGACAAAAACCTTGCGGTATTTTAATTACACTGTAAAAGAAAGAGATTATTATCATACACAAGCGGTACCCGACAGATGCAGACGTGAGGAGCCGAACAAAAAGTTCGGTGAACTGTTTGGCACAGATGATGATTCGGAGATTGGGCTATATATAAACGGATTTTATTAAAACCGCTTGCTTGTTTTTGCTCAACCGCTCCATCCCACCATCTATCCTATCCGTACTTGAAGAAATTCTGTATTTGTGGTATCATATTAAACTGCGGGTGAATACGTTTGCCCGCAGATATTTATTACAATATTGCACCCGACAGGATGAGTCGGTGCAACGCAAAACGGGAGAAAAAGATGATAACAGTATCCGATCTCAGCTTCAATTTCGGCACACAGACCCTTTTTAAGGGCGTCGATCTCAAATTTACGCCCGGCAACTGCTACGGTATAATCGGAGCAAACGGCGCGGGCAAATCAACATTTCTGAAAATACTCTGCGGTGAGCTTGAGCCGTCGCACGGTTCGGTTATAATCCCGCCGACGGTCAGGATGTCGGTGCTGCGCCAGGATCACTATGCCTTTGACGAATACACCGTGCTCGACACCGTGATAATGGGCAACCGCCGCCTCTACGATATAATGAAAGAAAAGGACGCGCTCTATGAGAAGTCGGACTTCAGCGAGGAGGACGGAATGCGTGCCGCCGTGCTCGAGGAGGAGTTCGCCGAGCTCGACGGCTGGGAGGCGGAGTCCGATGCGTCGAAGTTGATTCAGGGCCTCGGCCTTGACGAGAGCCTGCTCTATGAGCAGATGTCGTCTCTCTCGGGTTCGCAGAAGGTCAAGGTGCTGCTTGCACAGGCGCTTTTCGGAAACCCCGATATAATCCTGCTCGACGAGCCTACAAACGACCTCGATATAGCTGCCGTCAAGTGGCTTGAGGACTTCCTGAGCGAGTATTTCGGAACGGTCATTGTCGTCTCGCATGACCGCCATTTCCTAAATAATGTCTGCACGAGAATAGTCGATATCGATTATTCCGAGATAAAGACGTATGTCGGCAATTACGAATTCTGGTACGAGTCGAGCCAGCTTATCCAGAAGCTTATAAAACAGCAGAACAAGAAAAATGAGGAGAAGGCGAAGGAGCTTCAGGCGTTCATCGCAAGATTCTCCGCAAACAAATCGAAATCCCGTCAGGCGACCTCGAGAAAGAAGCTGCTTGATAAACTGACTATCGAGGAGCTGCCCGCGTCGAGCCGCCGATATCCGTTTGTCGGCTTCGATATGGACAGAGAAGTCGGTAAGGATATCCTCACCGTTGAGGGACTCACAAAAGAGGTCGACGGCGTAAAGCTGCTCAACAATGTCAGCTTCACCGTGCGCAAGAATGATAAAATCGCATTTGTCGCAAAGAGCGAGCAGGCGATAACCATGCTATTTAAGATACTCACGGAAGAGGAGGAGCCGGACAGCGGCAGCTTCAAGTGGGGACTGAGCACATCGCGCTCCTATTTCCCTGCGGACAACTCCGCATTCTTTTCCTCCGACCTCAATCTTATCGATTGGATGCGCCAATATTCAAAGGATCAGACAGAAACTTATATCCGCGGCTTTCTCGGCAGAATGCTGTTCTCGGGCGACGCGGTTTTGAAGCCCGTAAACGTCCTTTCGGGCGGCGAAAAGGTCAGATGTATGCTCTCACGAATGATGCTCTTCGGCTCAAATGTGCTCATTCTCGATCAGCCGACGAACCACCTCGACCTCGAATCCATAACCGCCGTCAACAACGGACTGTCGGAATTTAAGGGCAATGTCCTGTTCTGCTCGCACGACTATGAAATAGTCAATACCGTGGCAAACAGGATAATCGAAATATGCGACGACGGCATTATCGACCACTCGGGCAACTACGACGATTTTGTCGAGTTCAAGGAGAGCCGCGGAATGGCGGTTACAACGCTCTGATACGGATTGATAATTCTTGCGGTTTGTGGTATAATCAAAGCGGAAAATGAAAATGATTTTCGGGAAGGACAGTGAATTATGAAGAATCAGAAAACTGTCAAAAGTTCAAACAACGAAAAGGGTGCGCTGCTCTATATCGTAACCTGCGCGCTGGTTGTTATCCAGCCGCTGCTCGATATAATTTCATCTGTTGTCATCAATCTCGGCAAGGCGAATTATATCAGCTTCTCGGGTGCTGTAAGGGCACTCATAATAGCTGCCGTCACCGTGTTTACCCTCGGCTTTTACAAGGGCAGATACAGCCGGCTGTTTAAGATTTATAACGGCATCGCGGCCGCATATATCATACTGATGTGCCTGATGAGCGCGACCCGCGGCGACCATGTTACGTTCCTCTATATGCTCGGACTCATGGCGGATACGTTCTTCTTTGCCTTTATGTTCCTGCTTATATTCGAGACCGCGCAGACCGTCGGACGCAGAGTGCACCCCTCGGTTATTGCGGCAACGGCGCTTATCTATGCGATTACTCTTGTCACAAACTATATTTCCAAGAAGGGCACCTTCCACTATTCGACCTCGTTTGCGGTGGCGCTCGCCCTGCTTATTCCTTCCGCGCTCGTTTTTCTGGTCTCGCGCCTCGGCAGAAAAAAGGCGGAGAACGCAAAGCCGATTGACGCGGCGCTCTCGTGGATAGTCCCGGCGGCGGGCAGTATTTTGCTTCTCGTCGGCGCAGTGCTTTCAAATTCTAAGCCCGTACTTTTTGTGTCCGTCATATTCTCTGCGGGTCTCTTTATTTGGACCTTTTCTTCGTGGAGAGACGGAAGAAAAGAGAACCGCCCGCCCATGATGCGCGCGTTTATTTCGAGTGCGCTTTTCTGCGTGCTTGTCCTTGCGTTTCTGCCCGTTTCTCCCGTCAAGAGCAGCTTTGACGGCAGATTGAGCTTCAAGGAACTGTTTTATACATATAACGGTCAGCAGTCGCCGACAGTCAACCCGAACGGAGAAGATCCGATTTTTGATGACGAAGATGATGACGGCAACTCCGACTATGTCCCGAACCTCGACTCCGGCTATGTGCCCGGAAGCGACAAGAAAGATGACGATACAACAAAGAAGACTACCGATAACAGCTCTGAAACTCCTGCGACAGAGTCCACAAAAGAACCTGCGGGAGACAGCACTGACGACACCTCGGAAGAAACCTCGGAAATAAGCACCGAGACCACAAAGTGGTGGCAGACGAAGCCTACCTTACCGGACAAATCCGATCTCGAGAGCTTTATAAAACCTTATATTCCGACCCTCCCCGGAGAAGACAGCACAGGGGAGTCGGAAACCGTTACCGAAAACACCACCGACAAGTCCGACACCGAGGAGCCGGGAACAGCGGCATCGGAGGAGAATCGCAGCCCCGCCGCCGCGATAGGCTTCGGAGCCCTCAGAAGCCCCGCACTTCCGAACGCCGGTGCGATAAATATTGACAGAACGGTCTATTATGGAAAGATGTTCGGCGAGGGGGATATTCAGACTAAGCTCTTCGGCCTGAGATTTGCCGCGCTGTTCGATCAGACGGATTCGATAAAGACGGCGACAAAGGTACATTCCGACCCCATAACCGTTGCGCTCAACTACGGCATCTTGGGCTTCCTCGTTTATATCCTGCCTGCGGCGTTTATATTCCTGAAGCTGCTCGCGTATATTCTCTTGAATCTTACCGAGATTTTCCGCTCTGCGGGCTGCGCGGTCTATATGTTTACCTCATTTGTTATTATGATTCTTTCCGCGCTCGACGGCGATATTCTTGCCTTTTCTGCAGTCGGCGGCATAGCGTCGGTCATTTTGGCAAATGCGCTTTCCGTCAGCGAGGATGCGCGGGCGAATTCGTCGGAAAACGGATAATCGCAGATATGTGAAAAATCAACAAAGCGTTCCGATTGCGGGACGCTTTTTCTATTTCTGTCGCACTCCGAAATTTTTGTCTCTGCACCTCGAAAAAATTCCGAAAAATTTTCATAAAACTTCGATTTTTCGCAAAAAAATATTGAAAGTAAATCGTACTATTTACTTTTATATTTAATAGTGTGTATAATTATTATGCTGAAAAACGCGTTGAGAAATGCACCTTTTTGTTACATTTCACCAATGCGCGTTTTTGAATGGCTGCTGATTATATCCTGCATATGTGCAGGGAAAGGAATGATATTCAAAATGAAAAACCTTGGGTACTACAACGGCAAATTCGGTCCTCTCGAAGAAATGATGGTTCCCATGAACGACAGAGTCTGCTATTTCGGCGACGGCGTCTATGACGCTACCTACAGCCGCAACGGCGTCATCTTCGCTCTCGACGAGCACATTGATCGCTTTTTCAACAGCGCAGGACTGCTCCGCATTGAGCTTCCCTGCACAAAGGATGAGATGAAAGACATCCTCAACGATATGGTCGGCAAGGTTGATGGAGGTGTTGCCCACGATAAGGCCGGAGGCGCGGTTGACCACGCTCTGCGCCGCCTCAAATACGCCCATGCCGATATTCCATGTGTTGGACACGATGAGCACGGCAGCCGCCGTCTTGAATACCCAGCGAAAAAATACCCATGTGTCGATGTCGTGGAGGTTATTTCGGTCTGCGATAAGCTGGATCAGCTCCAGCGTCATGACGAAGGCGAGGATCACGCCGGCGATGGGCAGTATCACGTTGTCCGAGAGGGAGCGGATCATGCTGTAAATGCCGGCGTTCCACGCCTGCGGGGTGCTGCCGATGTGTCCCGCCGCCTCCGCGACCTTGGCGTTGACGTTATCAAAGAGGCCGGTGAGGTTGTCCATGATGCCCCCGACCAGCAGCTCCTTTAGCCATTCGGTGAATTTTTCCCATATCAAATCCAATGGGTCAGCCCTCCTTTCCCGCCCCCGCCCGTGTCAGGCGGGCAGGGGCGAAGGGTTTTACGTTGCGGCACGGACGGGATTAACCGAACAGCCCTTTGAGCAGCGGCACGAGGATCATACCGATGAGCGCCACACCGCCGCCCGCCATGAGCTGTTTTATCCCCAATTAGGTGTAAAACTCTGCTCGATGGCGGGCGGCGGCGTACAAAAAATCTATATGGTGTTTTTAAGAGAACCGTCCCGGCGGGACAGGTCAGGCAGT
>OHXZ01000490.1_pt1 | contig 13641 bp, 11 predicted proteins | sample 1580021 | NCBI WGS metagenome assembly OHXZ01 (sample SAMEA3882520, study PRJEB24775) | human gut metagenome | biome: human-associated habitat; feature: intestine environment; material: feces | place: Netherlands | collected 2009/2010
TTGCCAGCCACTAAGTTGTGAGTCGCCTTTTGACACCCTAATCCATATATATATAATAGTTCAGATACTGACGGATCAGTTCGGTAGAAGTATTCGCGATCAGTTCCTCCGGAAATTCCACACTCTCTAATACTTTTACTGCTTCACTGTGATTTCCTACTGCATTGTCTGCATGGGCATCCGAATCCATGATTACCGGCACCTGATATTCCTTGCAGTATGCAAGCATTTTTTCATAGGACTCTCTTGGATTTCCACGATAGCTTGTCGGTAACAGGGAAGAATTGTTGACCTCTAACAACACATGATGCTCCTTTGCCCCTAATACTAATTCTTTATAATCAATGGGAAATCTTGCATCGTCAGGATGTCCGATAATGTTGACATATGGATTTTTCATCACATTCAGATAGGCTTTTGTATTTTCCACAATCCCTCCGCTTGTATAGCACGGCAGATGCATACTTGCAATTCCAATGTCCATCTCCGCAAGCACTCTCTCTGTTAAATCCACATGACCCTCCGCATCTAAAATATTTAATTCGACTCCATGCAAAACGGTCATTCCGTCTTTTTCTCTTGGAAGAATTCTGAAATTCTGAAAATACACCTCTGTGCAGCTTCCGTTCATCCGTGGTGCATGCTCGGTAATTCCGTAAATTTCCAGCCCCCGCAATTTAGCGGCTGCAATCATCTCATTCATCGTATTGTAAGCATGTCCGCTCGCAATGGTATGTGTGTGCAAATCCAAAATATCTTTCATGTCAATCACTCCTCGTATCGTATCTCTGATTTGTCCGTATGTAGTATAGCACGACCTTTTATTTTTTTCAATGTTCTTTCGCCGCTTGCACCAGTCAGATATGGAAGGTTTCATTTCCATTGCACAAAAAGAAACCTTCCATATCTGTAATCTTTACATTCCTCTAACACTTTTTTTATTTTGGCATACGCTAAACTAAAAACAATCGGAGGATTCTATGAAAAAGAAATGTATGGTTCTGTTTCTGAGTCTTTCTATGGTTCTGACACTGTTTGTCGGATGTTCCGATTCTAAAGACTCCGAAAAGCAACTGCAAAAAGTCACACTGAACGAAGTGGCTCACTCTATTTTCTATGCACCGATGTATGTTGCCATCGAAAAAGATTATTTTAAGGATGAAGGCATTGATTTAGAACTGGTAACCGGTTTTGGTGCTGACAAAACAATGACTGCCGTGCTCTCGAATGAAGCGGATATCGGCTTCATGGGACCGGAGACGACAGTCTATACCTATAATGAAGGTGCAAACGATAAAATTGTCAACTTTGCACAGCTCACCCAGAGAGCCGGCAACTTCTTAGTTGCAAGAGAAGAAATGCCGGACTTTCGCTGGGAAGATTTAAAAGGCAGGAAAGTTCTTGGTGGTCGGTCAGGTGACTGACACAGCACCATGTAACTTTCTTGTTATATGATATTTTCATATAACATGTTCTATTTAAGACTTATTATTTATCTCTGCACACGTCCGCTGGCATCTCCACCTGCTAACTTCAGAACTTCTTCTTTTGATACCAGATTAAAATCTCCCTCAATGGAATGTTTCAGACAGGATGCTGCCACGGCAAACTCAATCGCTTTTTCTGAATCATACCCTTCTAACAATGCCGCAATCAGACCACCGCCAAAGCTGTCCCCACCGCCTACACGGTCAACGATATGCATGGCGTATTTTCTGCTAAAATAATAGTCTGTTCCGTCAAAGAGCATTGCCGACCAGTTGTTGTCATTTGCAGAAATAGATTCTCTTAAAGTAATGGCTACTTTTTCAAAACCAAACTTCCGGGCTAACTGTGACGCAACCTCTTTATAGCCTTCACGATTTACGCTGCCTGTGGTGACATCGGTGTCTGCTGCATGAATGCCAAAAACATCTGCCGCATCTTCTTCATTGGCAATACATACATCCACATACCGGCAGAGTTCTCCCATCACCTGTCCGGCTTTTTCTTTGCTCCAGAGTTTATTACGGTAGTTCAGATCACAGGAAATCTTCACACCCATTTTTTTTGCAGTTTTGCATGCCTCTAAACAGATTGCCGCTACCTCGTCGTTCAACGCAGGGGTAATCCCCGTAAAATGAAACCACTCGGCTCCTTCTAAGATTTTTTCCCAGTCAAATTCTTCTTTGAGGGCAGAATAGAGTGCTGAACCGGTACGGTCATAGATGACTTTGGACGGTCTTTGCGATGCTCCTTTTTCCAGATAATAGATGCCGATGCGTTCTCCGCCTCGTACAATCTGTGACGTATCTACTCCGTATTTTCTTAAGGAATTGACTGCTGCCTGTCCTAACTCATGCTGTGGAAGTCTTGTGACAAATGCAGCATCAAATCCATAGTTTGCCAAAGACACTGCTACATTCGCTTCTCCTCCTCCATAGGTTGCCCCTAATTTGTCCGCCTGCACCAGACGGTAATATCCCTCCGGTGCCAGACGCAGCATAATTTCTCCAAATGTAACCACACGTTTACTCATAGTTTACCTCTCTTCTCTCTTTTAAAATTGCAATATTCCCTTCTACCTTCTTTTTATTCAGTGGATAGATAAAAATCAGACAAAGTCCTACACCGATATAAAGGATTCCCGGCACTAAGGTTGCCACATTGTAGATTCCGCCTGCCACTTCTGCTGTCTGTACCTGAACGCTGGAATCATATCCCACCAGTGCCAATGCATAAGCTCCTAATCCGCCGGAAAGCGCCTGTCCGATTTTTCTTGCAAACGAATATACGGCGTAGATGGTTCCATCCTCACGTTTTCCTGTCCGCACCTCCTGATCATCAATGATATCCGTAATAAATGCCCAGATAATCAGATTGAAAAATCCAAAGCCAAAATAGCCAATGACGGAAATGGCAATATAGACTGCGGCGGATTTTACCTGTAGTACAAATAACAACAGGCTCGCGATTCCACCGATGATACATCCGATAGCTCCGACTTCTTTCTTTCCATATTTGCGGGTAATTGGTACGGCCAGTGGTGCCATCAAAAGCGTCGGAAGGATTCCGGCAATGCTCATAACCGCCAGTGCCTCTTTATTTTTAAAATAGTCCACAAAAACGTACTGGTTGACAGACTGTGTCATCAGGGATGCCAACAACAATAAGATTGCGGCTGCGATGATTCCAAGCAATGCCCGGTTAGAAACAAGCGCTTTGACGGTTTCTTTGAAGCTGACCTGTTCCTCATGGTGTGTCGGGGCGATTTTTACCCGTTCCGTGGTCATAAAATAGCACAACAGATAACAGCCGATTGCCCCTAGGGAAAAGATCCCTGCGATCAGTGTAAAACGCGGTCCATGCACAAGCTGGTTTCCCGCCGCATCGGTCGTATACACCAGCATCGGTCCACCGACACCAATGATGAGTCCCGCTAACGTTGCCCCTACACTACGATAGGTTGAGAGTGCGGCCCGGTCATCAGAATCTGCACTTAAGACAGATGCCATGGAGCCGTATGGAATATTAATGGAGGTATAAAAAATACTTCCCCACAAGATATAAGTGACAAACATATAAATGACTTTGACCGTCATGGATGCACCCGCTAACGAGGACTGGTACATCAGAAAACTTGAAATCGCAACCGGTGCACACATCCGTCGCAGCCACGGACGGAATCTTCCATCTTTTTTCGGATTCATCCGGTCTACAATTCTTCCCATTGTCACATCTGTAAATGCATCAATGCATCGTGCTGTCAGAAATAAGGTTCCCACCAGTCCCATGCTGATCCCTAATACCTTTGTATAAAAAATCATCAAAAACGTACTGGCAAATAGAAAGGTAAAATCATTTCCAAAATCGCCAAACATATATCCTACTTTATCCCGCCAACCGAATGGACGGACTGTCTTTTCTCTATCCATGGTATTCTCCTGTCTGTTCTATTTTTTGTAATCTAACGGCAGCTTCTCCCAGCGTTCCTTTAACTTATATGCAATATCCTTTGGCTGTCGCTGTCTTGTAAAGACACCTTTTTTATTGCCATTGACACGCATAATTCCCTCTGTGGTCTGGAAGTCTGCAAAGTTCCAAATCTGTTCTCCCTTGATAAAATCATAGGAATCAAAAACCTCATGTGTCATCTTCAAATACTCATCCTGATATTCCTGACTCCACATCACGGATGGAAGTTTGTGTTCAGAAGCAAGCGTATCTGCACCGTACTCCGTAAAAATAAAAGGCTTATTTAATTTTTTCTCTTTCCATGCATTCATTTCTTTGCGGAAAAGTTCTTCTGCGACACTGATCTCATAGCCCCCCTTCATATACCATCCGTAGTAACGGTTGAGTGCAATGATGTCGCTGAACTGATAACATTTACAGGTATCCGGCAAGGAGTTCATAATCAGTGCAAAGGTACGCGGACGTTTCTGCATGTCTAACTTATTTGCAAGATCAAATACTTCTTTAAAATATGGCACGGCTGCCTCATTCGTAGTCTCCGGCTCATTCAAAAGACTCCATGCAACGACACTCGGATGATTTTTGTCCCTTGCGATCATCTCTTCAATGGCTCTTAAATGCGCCTTTAATAAAACCGGCGTTGTCTCTTTTTTAAAGAAAGCGGTCTGCTTTCCGGTACTTGCCTCCATAAAATTCATCAGACTCTGGAACATTCCCACTGCCGGAACTTCATCTATAATCAAAAATCCCTCGCGGTCTGCCATCTGATAAATTTCTTCGCTGTACGGATAGTGTGAAGTACGGAAGGAATTTGCCCCAATCCACTTCATCAGTTCAAAATCACGCTTCATGATACCAATGTTAAAACCTCGTCCGACGATATCGCTGTCCTCATGCTTTCCGAAACCTCGCAGATAAACCGGCTCTCCGTTTATCAGGATATCCATTCCCTCTACCTTCACGGTACGGATTCCGATTTCCTGCTCATACTCATCAATGAGTTCTTCGCCATCCATAATGCGGATACGCAGACGATAAAGATAAGCATTACGAACCTGCCATAGATGTGCGTTTTCCACATACAGAACACCTTCTTTTCCATCCTTTTGTGCCACGCAGCTACCTTCAGCATCCAAAAGCTCCAACTGTACCGCATGCTCTCCATTCGTTCTTACCTGATAGGAAACCTCCGCATTTTTCCCATGAATTGCATAATCCAAATCAAAATCTACTACGGATTCTCTCGGCACTGCCAAAAGGTATACCGACCGCTGTAATCCTGCATAATTAAAGAAATCAAAATACGGCTTTGACATCTTCTTTCCATTTGGCAGTGTGATCGTCTCTCCGCATGGAATATTGGTGCAGTTCAATTCATTATTGACTTTTACGACGACTTTATTGTAGGAATCGTAGCGTACCACAGTGGTGACCTTAGCACTGAAAGGAAGGAATCCCCCCTCATGCTCTGTGATCAGGATACCATTTACATAGACACTGGCACGATGTGTTGCGGCTCCAAACCGAAGCAGGATCTCTCTGCCTTCCCATTCGCCCGGCACAAAGAAGTCTGTCTCATACCAGAAGTCTCCGGTATATTCCCGGATATCTTTTTCTGTATAAAAATCCTGAAAACTTGCCGGAACCGGAATCATTTCCTCTCCCGGAATCCCATCCATCCAGCCTTCTTTCTCTCCGACTGCCTTTTCATCTAAGCAAAACTTCCACATTCCATCCATGGAAATTCTTCTTCTTGTCAATGTTGTCTTTGGATATAACATAGAATGTTCTAACATCGTTTTCCTCCTCTATCTCTGTTGTGATTCGGATTGTAACGTATCTGTTCGTTACAGCGTGAGTAGAATTTCTTGCTATTCTGGTACTTTTTTTATAAATTTTTATAAATTTTAAAATTAATCTAAAAAATCTACGAAAATGGGAAATAATATTACGAAAAGAAAACGCAACTTAGAAAGGACTCTGCAATGCAAAACGAAGCTGAACTTCATTTTTTCAGGAAATTACTGGAACAATTTCATGTAAACTTTCGTATTCTTGGCGAGCATGACGGACCGATCCCGGAGCTGGATTTAGGACTGCGCCGTCTTTTGAATCCTGACACGGACTATCTATTGGAATTTCAACGGCTCTGTTTTCTTTGTAAACCGCAAAAAATCTATAAGATACGGGATGAATTTTTCTGTCACTATTTCTTTTTCCAACTTCCGGAAAACACTAATGCTTCCTACGTCCTGATCGGCCCTTACCGGCTTAGCAGCGTTTCCACGGAGTCCTTATTAGAAAATGCAAAAAAATTATCCCTTCCCGATCCACTGCTGTTACAGTTACAGCTTTACTATCAGTCGTTGACTACCGTTTCGGATGAACAGTTCATCCTGACTGCCCTGTACGTTCTCTGTTCCGGGCTTTTTGGCGGTATGGATGCTTTTTCGTTTCAGGAGATCCACCAATCTGCTTCTTTTGATTATCATCCGGTTGCCAAACGTCCGGTTCCTTCCTCACCGGAAGAGACTCTTTTCAGTATGAAGTTTTTAGAGGAACGCTATCACAAAGAAAATATGCTGATACAGGCAGTCTCCAAAGGACAGATTCACAAAGCAGAAATGTTTTTACATGCCCTTCCGGCAAAAGATTTAGAGCCACGCACCAGTGACTCTCTTCGCAATGTAAAAAATTACACGATCATCCTCAATACCCTGCTTCGCAAAGACGCAGAAGCCGGTACGGTCCACCCTCTTCATATTGACAGCCTCTCCTCCCGCTTTGCCCATCGGATCGAGGCTCTCACCTCCGAAGAAGATGCTTTTTCCCTGCAAAAAGAAATGGCTCACAAATACTGCCTGCTTGTCAAAAATCACTCGATGAAAGGCTATTCCCTGTTGATCCGAAAAGCCCTCACACACATCGATTCGGATCTGACCGCCGACTTAAGCCTGAAATCTTTAGCAGAGCTTCTCGGTGTCAACTCCAGTTATCTCTCCACTCTTTTTAAAAAAGAAACCGGTTCAACATTGACAGAATATGTGAACCGGAAACGTGTGGAACATGCTATTTTTCTTTTAAATTCTACTAACTTACAAATTCAGGAGATTGCCGCAGCCTGCGGAATTCCTGATGTGAATTATTTCACAAAGATCTTTAAAAAACAGGTGGGAAACACCCCGAAAGAATATCGGGAAAAGATTTTTTAATGAATTTCCCCGAAGCACTCTCTGACCTGCCCTGTGATTTTGGCATCAATCCACCCTTTTTGTGCCATATCCTCTAAAATTCCACATGCCTGCTCATGCGTCATGCCCTTTTTATATGGTCGGTCTTCGGTCAAAGCCTGATAGATATCCACACATGCTAAGATACGCTCCGGCTCGTTCAGCTCCTCTGCCGTCTTACCAAAAGGATATCCACTGCCATCTAACTTTTCGTGGTGAAGTGCTGCCCAATCCCGTATTTCTTCAAAATCCTCTACTTCCGACAGAATCATATAGGTATATCCGGCATGATTTTTCATTTTAGAAAATTCCTCATCGGTCAGCCGTCCGGGCTTTTCTAAAATCTCATTTCCGATTGCCATTTTCCCAATATCATGAAGTGCGCCTGCTAAATAGATTTTTTGAATATCTAACCGGTCATAACCGAGGTGTTCTGCCAGTGCTGCCGCCTTTTTGGCAACTCCGATCGAATGCATCCCCGTAAATTCAGATTTGTAATCTACGATCTGTGCAAAAAAATCCGCAAGATCTTTACAGGTCTTTTCATCACAGAACTGTTTTTTTCTCGGCACTTTTTCCCAAAGACGTTTTTCTAACTCTTCTCCTCCCATGTCTGCAAATTTTTCTTCGGAAAAGACTTCTAAGAATGCCTTCACACATTCCGCATCAAAGATCGTATTTTCATATTTCACTAAATATGCCTTTGCCTGTTCCCAGTTCTGCTGATCATAACCACCGGTATTTCCTATGATGTCAATGGTATCGCACAAATGGATGATCCTTGCAAACAGAGGGATTTCCTCCCATTTTTTTCTAAACGGTCCTGTACCGTCTGCATTTTCATGGTGATATAAGATCACATTTGTCACATCTGTATAAAAGGGAAGTTTTTTGATATTCTGCTCCGAAGGATCCATGGAGTACAGGGTGTTACTGTCATAAGCATTGGCAAAATACACCGTTCCGTCGTACTCACAGAAGTAACCGGAATTGTTCAGATTGCCCGCGGTATTGCCTACCGTCTCCGGGGGATTGTCGGGGATCCGGTCGCCCACGATGGCAAGTGCACCGACGATGATTACGAACAGAAGAAAAGGAATTAAAATCAACAATGCTTTTTTATCTTTCATGTATTAACCTTCTTTCCAACAAGATGGAATGTAAAGTTTGTGTAATATCTAATATTATACCGTGCTTCTTGCTTGCGAACAAGGTGAAATTGATATAGAATGTAACTATTCTGAATAGTTACATTTGAAATCAGCGGATTCCGAATGCTTGAGAATTGCGATAGCTGCTTTGCAGCGGAACAATTCGCAGATATCAGTTAAGTTAAGGAGAACAGCATGGATTTATCACAGTTAAGACAACAGATCGACACCATTGACAGACAGATCGTAAATCTCTATGAGGAGCGCATGGATGTCAGCAGACAGGTGGCGGAATATAAAATAGAGACGGGGAAAAAAGTATTCGACAAGCAACGTGAGCAGGAGAAGATCGCCGGTGTCAAGGCACTGACCCACAACGATTTCAACAGCCACGGCGTGGAAGAACTGTTTGAACAGATCATGTCCATGAGCCGGAAGCTTCAGTACCAGCTGTTAGCCGCCCACGGAAGTGAGGGAAGGCTTCCTTTTATCGGCGTGGAAGAACTGGAAACCGACTGTGCCAGAGTGGTCTACCAGGGAGCGGAGGGATCTTATTCCCAGGCTGCCATGCGCAGATTTTTCGGGGAAAATGTCAATGCCTTCCATGTGGAAACTTTCCGGGATGCCATGAGTGCCATTGATGAAGGCAGCGCAGATTTCGCGGTACTTCCCATTGAGAATTCCACCGCCGGAATCGTGAATGAGATCTATGATCTGCTGGTAGAATTCGAGAATTATATCGTAGGAGAGCAGGTCATTCCCATCGAGCATTGTCTGCTGGCACTGCCCGGGACGAAGATGGAAGAGATCAAAAGAGTCTATTCCCATCCCCAGTCCCTGATGCAGAGTGCCAGATATCTGGCGGAGCATGACTGGCAGCAGATCAGTATGCAGAACAACGCTTTCGCAGCATTAAAAGTAGCGAAGGAAAAGGATAAAACCCAGGCAGCTATCGCCAGCGAATATGCGGGAGAGACCTACGGACTGGAAATTCTGGAAAAAGGGATCAATGATTCCGACAGCAATTCCACCCGTTTCATCATTGTGACGAACCAGAAGATCTTCCGTAAAAATGCCAACAAAATCAGTCTGTGCCTGGAGATCCCCCACGAGAGCGGATCCCTGTATCACATTCTGTCCCATTTTATTTACAACAATCTAAACATGACCAAGATCGAGAGCCGCCCCATTCCCGACCGGAACTGGGAGTATCGTTTCTTCATCGATTTTGAGGGGAACCTTGCGGACAGCGCAGTGAAAAACGCACTGCGGGGACTTCGGGAAGAAGCCCGCAGCATGAAGATCCTGGGCAATTACTAAGTATTACGAATACAAGCATCCGACGACCATTCGATAATCGTTACATGGCTCTGAACAGTTAAAACATAAGACAAGAAGGTTAGACATATGAGAGAAAAAGAACTGATCGTATATCGTGATTTTGAGGATGGGGAACTGCTGTATGATATGGCATTTCTCATGTCCCATTACGATGATGAATATTACAATACAGAGGACATGGCGGCACTGTTTTACGAGTGTATCCATGACCTGATCGACCTGGCGGGTAATTACGGATTTCATGGGAATCTGTGGCACTGTTACCTGGCAAATCTTTTGGTGAACAACGAGAACAGCTACAGCTGCGGCTGTGAGATCCGCGGAGAGATTGCCGGCTCCATCAACGATGCGGCGCTGCATGATATCTGCATTTTCAAGGAATTCTATGATTTTGATTTTGCGCCCATGATGGAGATACTTAAGGTACCGGAATTTTCCTTAATAGAAAATTATGCCAGCAGCATGCAGGAGAGCAAGGTCTATAATAAACGGATCTGCGCCAGAATCTGTGAGCTGGCGGAGAAGTTCTGCGCAGACGGAACCGCAGAAGATATGAAATCCACACTGACCCAGTTCTATAAAGAATACGGTGTCGGTAAATTTGGCCTGCACAAGTCTTTCCGCATCACCCATGATGAGGAAGGAGTACATATCGTTCCGATTTTAAATATTGCCCACGTGAAGCTGGATGATCTGGTAGGCTACGAGCTTCCCAAGAAAAAGCTGGTGGACAACACAGAGGCATTTGTGAATGGAAAAAAGGCCAACAACTGTATGCTGTTTGGCGATGCGGGCACCGGTAAATCCTCAAGCATCAAAGCGATTGCCAATGAATATTATGACAGGGGACTGCGGATCATCGAAGTCTACAAGCATCAGTTCCAGGATTTGAATGCGGTCATCAGTCAGATCAAGAACCGCAATTATAAATTCATTATTTATATGGATGACCTAAGCTTTGAGGAATTTGAGATCGAGTACAAATACCTCAAGGCAGTCATCGAGGGCGTACTGGAGAAAAAGCCGGAGAATGTTCTGATCTATGCGACATCCAACCGCCGTCATCTCATCCGCGAAAATTACAGTGACAAGGAAGAGACCCGCGAGGATATGCACACCAGTGATACCGTACAGGAGAAACTGTCGCTGGTATATCGTTTCGGCGTGACTATTTACTTCGGCGCTCCCAATAAAAAGGAATTCCAGAATATCGTAAAGACACTGGCGGAGCGTTATCATGTGGAGATGCCGGAAGAAGAGCTTTTACAGGAGGCTAATAAATGGGAACTGTCCCACGGCGGATTGTCCGGAAGAAGTGCCCAGCAGTTCATTGATTACCTGTTAGGAAAGTGAGGAACCCTATGAGTGTAAAAACTTTCGCTGCCATCGATGTGGGCAGTTTCGAACTCACCATGAAAATATTTGATTTTTCGGGGAAAAATACCATGCGGGAGATCGACTGTATCCGTCAGAGAATCGATCTGGGATCGGATACCTATGCCAATGGGAAGATCAGCAATGAAAAAATGGATGATCTGTGTCATACCCTGAAAGAATTCGCACAGATCATGGAATCTTATAAAGTGATCGCTTATAAGGCATACGGCACCAGTGCCATCCGTGAGACGGAGAATGCACTGATCCTGCAGGATCAGATCGAGCAGCGCACCGGCATCCGGGTAGAGATCTTAAGCAACTCCGAGCAGAGATTTCTGGATTACAAGTCGATTGCCTCCAAAGGGGAGACGTTCCGCAGGATCATCGAGGAGAAGACGGCGATTCTGGACATTGGAGGCGGAAGTATTCAGATCTCTCTGTTTGACAAGGATACTCTGGTATCGACCCAGAACTTACGCCTTGGTGTATTACGTTTACAGGAGCTGTTGAATCATCTGAATGCGGGCAGTACCCAGATGGAGCAGCTGGTGGACGAACTGGCTACGGCACAGCTGGATGATTATAAAAAGCTGTATCTTAAGGATCGTGAGATCAAAAATATCATTATTGTGGATGATTATCTGTCACCCTGGGCAGTGCGGAAGGCGCATGAGCGGGGAGACGGAAATGCCATGGTGGACAGTAAGGCATTTGACCAGCTGATGGAAGCACTTCGGGCCAGAGGAACCACGGAGCTTGCAAAGCGGATGGATATTGCGGAGGAAAAAGTCCCTCTTGTGTATATCAGTGCGGTTCTGACCAAACGCATTGCCGAGCTGATGGGAGCGGCGCTGATCTGGGCACCGGGTGTCACATTGTGCGATGGTATCGCTTATGAATATGCGGAGCAGAATAAATTACTCCGGGGAGAGCATGATTTTGCGGAGGATATTATCGCCTGCGCAATGAATATCAGCAAACGCTACAACGGTAGTACCAGGAGAGCGGATACCCTGGAACATATCACCACCACGATTTTTGACAGTATGAAAAAAGTCCACGGCATGGGACAGAGAGAGCGTTTGTATCTGCGCCTGGCTGCGATCTTGCATGACTGTGGAAAATATATCAGCATGATCAATATCGGAGAAGCGTCCTATGATATTATTATGGCGACGGAGATGATCGGACTTTCCCATATGGAGCGTGAGATCGTAGCTAATGTGGTGCGTTTTAATCACAGTAATTTCGTGTATTACGGGCAGGCACAGGATCGTCCCCAGGGATTGGATAAGGAGAGCTATTTAACGGTAGCGAAACTGACAGCTATATTGCGACTGGCAAACAGTCTGGACCGCAGCCACAAACAGAAAATGAAGGGTGTGAAGGCCACACTGCAGGATAACGAACTGATCCTGAAAATAGATAGCCAGGAAGATATTACTTTGGAAAGAGGATTCTTCCAGACGAACACAGATTTTTTCAAAGAAGTATACAGCATCACACCGGTGATCCGGCAGAAGAAGAAATTTTAAGGGAGGCAGCAGGACGATATGGAAATCAATTTCAGTGATCCCAAGTATTATACCAACCGGGAACTCAGCTGGGTGCTTTTTGACCACAGAGTGTTGAATGAAGCCAGGGATAAAAACATCCCTCTGTTTGAACGGTTGAAATTTTTAAGCATTACAGCATCTAACCTGGATGAATTTTTCATGATCCGGGTGGCATCCTTAAAGGATATGGAAAATGCGGGCTATACCAAAAAGGATATTGCCGGCATGACTCCCACAGAGCAGCTAAAAGCGCTGCATGTGGCGATCCATGAACTGGTGGATCTGCAATATTCCACTTATAACCGTTCCTTACTCCCTCTTTTGGAGAAAAACGGTCTGCATATCATCAGAGAGCATGAACAGCTGACAGCGGAGGAAGCTGTGTATGTGGATCAGTATTTTCAGGAAAATGTGTATCCCGTATTGACCCCCATGGCAGTGGATTCTTCCAGACCGTTTCCGCTGATCCGCAACAAGTCTCTGAACATCGGAGCCATGGTGCGGAAGAAAAACAGCGACGAGGAACTGGAATTCGCCACCGTACAGGTACCCAGCGTCTTAAGCCGTGTAGTGCGGATCCCGTCCAAGGGCAAGACCTGCAAGATCATTCTGTTAGAAGAGATCATCGAACGGAACATGGATAAACTGTTCCTGAATTATGATATTGTCTGTGCACATCCTTTCCGGATCATGCGTAATGCGGACTTAAGCATTGACGAGGATGAGGCAGCGGATCTGTTAAAAGAGATCGAGAAGCAGTTAAAGAAGCGTCAGTGGGGCGAAGCCATCCGCCTGGAAGTGGAAAGCGGCATGGATAAACGACTGCTGAAGATCATTAAAAAGGAACTCAACATTGAGACACAGAATATTTATGAGATCGACGGCCCCTTAGATCTGACGGTACTGATGAAAATCTACGGACTGGATGGTTTTGACCATTTAAAGACGCCGAAGTATGAACCTCAGCAGTCGCCGGCACTTCCCGCAGGCTGTAATATTTTCGAGGAGATCCGCAAGGGTGATATTCTGTTA
>OHXZ01000495.1_pt1 | contig 13474 bp, 9 predicted proteins | sample 1580021 | NCBI WGS metagenome assembly OHXZ01 (sample SAMEA3882520, study PRJEB24775) | human gut metagenome | biome: human-associated habitat; feature: intestine environment; material: feces | place: Netherlands | collected 2009/2010
ATCAGCTCCGTGTTTATGGCCATTACATCGCTGTTTACGAAAAGTGCAGCGGCTCTTTTAACTGCCGCTCGCCTCACCAGCGTCCTTTCCGGCACCGGCACGCTGATCGTTGTTTTTCTGATCGGCGAGGAACTCTTTGAACGCCGCGAATCGGCACTGCTTGGCGGCATTTTCGTCGGCTTCCTGCCGCAATTCGTGTTTCTCTCCTGCTACGTGAACAACGATTCGTTTGCCATTTTCACGGTCGCGCTGATTATCTATTTCTGGATCCGCGGCATGAAAAGCGCGTTTTGCCAAAAAGACTGTATCGGCCTTGGAGCAGGCTGCGGACTCTGCGCGCTGTCGTATTACAACGCCTACGCATACCTGCTGTGCAGCATTCTGCTGTTCTTCGCACTGATGATGCATTTTAAGAAACCGGCAAAGGAGATCTTCGCCAAAGCGCTTCTGATCTTCGCTATCGCCTTCCTGATCGGCGGCTGGTTCTTCATCCGCAATGCCGTCATCCACGACGGCGATCTGCTCGGCATGCGCACCTCGAATGAATCCGCATCGCTGTACGCAGCCGATGAATACAAACCAGAGAATCGTCAGACCCCGGCATCCGAAGGCTGGAGCTTCCAGCAGACGTATTTACAGACCCCGGAGGGCCGCACCTCCAACTGGCTGTTCTCGACCGTCAGCAGCTTCATCGGCTCGTTCTCCTACATGACCGTCCATCTCCCGATGGTGCTTTATCTGCTGTACGGCGCCCTGATGGCATTCGGATTCCTAGTGTTTTTGTTCCTCGGCATGGTTACGCACTGGTTCCGCAAAAAGCCGCAGCTTCTCCTCTTTGTGATGCTGTTCCTCGCCTGCCTGATCACGCTGTTCATGGACATGTACAACACGTATTTCAGCGACTACCAGTCGCAGGGCCGCTACCTGATGCCGGCGCTCGTCCCTCTGATGATCTGGATCGACGACGGCTACTCTTCTCTCACCGCGAAACTTCCCGGTGAGTGGAAACGCGCCTCCTGCCATCTGACACTCCTGCCTGGAACGATCTGGCTGGTACTGTTCCTCATCAGCTACATCGGATTTCTGATTCCGGGCTGCTGTATGGCATCCTAAACGTTTTCAGAACGTCAAAAAGCGCTGCAAAGAACTTTTTTCTTCTGTTCTTTGCAGCGCTTCTTTTATTTTCTTTGAATTTTTTACTGAATCGGCTCCTTCGCCGGTGTTCCCGCTTTTCTCGGGTACTTTTTCGGCGTTGCCTTCCCCTTCTCGATACAGACAAACGATCTCTCATCCTCCGTTCCCGTAAGCTGGAAATAAACCGGCTCTTTTGCCTCGCCGCCAAGCACATGAATCGCTTTTTGGGCCGCAGTAAGCTCCTCATTCAATTTGCCCGATTTATACGAGACAAACCGTCCTCCCACCTTCACATATGGCAGACAATATTCCGAAAGGGAGCTTAAATTCGCCACTGCCCGCGATACCACGAGATCAAACTGCTCCCGGTAATCCTTCTGGCGTGCGAAATCCTCAGCTCTTCCGTGAACCGCCGTGATTTTCGAAAGGCCAAGCTGTCCGATCACCTCATTCAGGAATTTTACCCTCTTATTCAGTGAATCCAGCAATACAACTTCCACCTCCGGAAACGCGATTTTCAGCGGGATTCCCGGAAAACCGGCTCCCGTTCCCACGTCGAGAATGCGTCCCGCCTGTTCCACATCACAGACCTTCACCAGCGACAGACTGTCGAGAAAATGCTTCGTAATCACCTGATCGAACTCCGTAATCGCCGTCAGATTCATAAACGAATTCCACTCCACCAACAGCTCGTAATACTGCAGAAACTGCGTTTTCTGCTCCTCGGAAAGTGTGATTCCAAGCTCAAAAAGGCCGCGCTCAAATCCTTCAAGATTGTATTCTTTCATGTTGTTCTCCGTTCTTCTCTATTCTTCCAAGTGCCCGCTGCACTTTTTGTTCCTGTCCACGCAGTATCAAAACACTTGCTGTTTCGCTGCATAAGAATGTAATTCAGGCATGCATATCTGCCATTTATTTATGTCCCAGATACACCAGCAGAACCGAAATATCCGCCGGGGAAACGCCCGAAATACGGGATGCCTGGCCGATGTTGATCGGGCGGTACAGGTTCAGCTTCTGTTTCGCCTCGATGCGCAGGCTCTGGATCTCGTCGTAATTGATGTTCTCCGGGATTTTCTTCTCTTCCATCTTCTTGAACTGCTCCACCTGCTTCATCTGGCGCTTGATGTAGCCGTCATACTTGATGTTGATGTTGACCTGCTCCTGCACATCCTCCGGCAGCTTTGGTCTTTTCGGATCTACTTCCGCCAGCATCTTATAATTCAGTTCAGGTCTCCGGATCAGCTCTGCGAGCGAACTTCCGCCGGAAAGCAGCGTCGATCCATACTCTTCCAGAAGCTCATTGATGTTCGAGCTCGTTCCCACATACGTATTCTCCACACGCTCAATCTCTTCCTGGATCTGCTGTTCTTTCCGTTTCAGCCCCGCATACTGCTCCTCGCTGATCAGTCCCACGCGGTAGCCGTATTTGCGCAGACGCAGGTCCGCATTGTCCTGGCGGAGCAGCAGACGATATTCCGCGCGGCTCGTCATCATTCGGTACGGCTCGTGGTTCTCTTTCGTTACGAGGTCATCGATCAGAACACCGATGTACGACTCGGAACGGTCGAGCACCAGCTCCTCTTTTCCCTGCACGCGGAGCGCCGCATTGATGCCCGCGATCAGGCCCTGTGCCGCAGCTTCCTCGTATCCTGAACTGCCGTTAAACTGGCCGCCGGAAAACAGATTTTTGATCGCCTTGAACTCCAGGGACGGCAGAAGCTGTCTCGGATTGATACAGTCATACTCGATCGCATACGCATTCCGCACAATTTTTGCATGCTCCAGACCCGGCACGGTGTGATACATCGCAATCTGCACATCCTCCGGCAGTGAACTCGACATGCCGCCGACGTACATCTCGTTTGTATATCTTCCCTCTGGCTCCAGGAACACCTGGTGGCGGTTTTTATCGGCAAATTTTACGACTTTATCCTCAATCGAAGGACAGTACCGCGGACCAGTTCCCTCGATCATGCCGGAATAGAGCGGCGACCGGCTGAGATTTTCGCGGATGATTTTGTGCGTCTCCTCGTTCGTATACGTCAGCCAGCAGGATTCCTGATCGATCTGTACACTCTCCGGATCGGTCGAGAACGAGAACGGCACAACCCGCTCATCGCCGAACTGCTCTTCCATCTTGGAGAAGTCGATGCTCCGCTTGTCGATACGCGCCGGTGTTCCGGTCTTAAAGCGCACCATCTCCACGCCGTTTGCTTTCAGGGAATCCGTCAGATGCGTTGCCGCCTGCAGACCGTTCGGTCCCGTATACGTGCTCACATCACCGTAAATGCACCGCGCATTCAGGTAAACACCGGTACAGAGCACTGCAGCCTTGCAGTGGTAAATTGCACCGGAAACGGCTTTTACGCCCGTCAGAACGCCGTCTTCCACGATCAGCTCCGCAATCTCCATCTGGCGGATCGTCAGATGATCGGTGTTTTCGAGAACCTCGCGCATCGACTGGCTGTACGCCCGCTTGTCTGCCTGCGCACGCAGTGAATGCACCGCCGGTCCCTTTGATTTATTCAGCATTTTCGACTGAATAAACGTCTTATCAATATTTTTACCCATCTCACCGCCGAGCGCGTCGATCTCTTTTACGAGGTGTCCCTTCGAGGTTCCTCCGATGTTCGGATTGCACGGCATCATCGCGATGCTGTCGACACTTACCGTAAATACAACCGTTTCCAGCCCCATCCGCGCTGCCGCAAGTGCTGCCTCGCATCCCGCATGGCCCGCACCGATGACGGCAATATCAATTGTTTCTTCTAAAACTGCCATTTTTCCTGTCCTTTTCTATCTAAACTCTACGAACTGTTTCGTGACTATTTGCCTGTACAGAACTTGCTGAAAATCTCATTCACAAGGTCCTCTCCCACCGCTTCACCGATGATCGAGCCAAGTTCCTCATACGCATTCATTAGGTCAATCGAGAAGAAGTCCTCCGGCATACCCATTTCGATGCTGCCTGCCGTCAGCTCCAGACTCTTTTTTGCTTCCAGAAGCGCCTGTTTATGGCGCGCATTCGTGATGTAAACCTCATCGTTGAACGAAATTTCACCTTGGAAGAACATCTTTTTCATCTGCTCCTCCAGCTCTTCCATGCCCGTCTCTTCCCGCGCCGAAATGCTGATGACCGGAGCACCTGTCTTCTGCTCCATCTCCTCTTTTTCGATCACCGCGGTCAGATCTGATTTATTCAGCAGCACAATCGCCTTGCGCCCTTTCAGGATCTCCATAATTTTCGCATCATTCTCATCGAGCGGCACCGACGCATCCACCACGTAGAGGATCAGATCCGCATCTTTTGCGTGTTCGAGCGCACGGTCCACGCCGATTTTCTCGACCGTGTCCGCCGTCTTGCGGATACCCGCCGTATCGAGAATCCGAAGGGAAATACCCTTCAGCACCAGATTTTCCTCGAGCACATCGCGCGTCGTTCCGGCGATATCCGTTACAATCGCCTTTTCCTCTCCGGCCAGCAGATTCAAAAGCGACGATTTTCCGGCATTCGGCTTTCCAAGAATAACCGTCTTGATGCCCTCCTGGATCATCTTACCCTCATCCGCAGATGCCAGGAGCTTTTCAACCTGCTTTTTCTGCTCCGCAACAACCACGGCCAGCCGCTCCGGGTATCCGTCCAGACTGATGTGCTCCGGGTCATCAAGCGCCGACTCGATAAACGCGATCTCATAAATCAGCTTCTCGCGAATTGCCCGGATCGCCTTTTTCACCGTTCCGCGCAGCTGGCTCTCGGAGCTTTTTAAGGCATACGCACTCTTTGCCGAGATGACATCCATAACCGCCTCGGCCTGCGTCAGATCCATTCTTCCGTTCAGAAACGCCCGTTTCGTAAACTCACCCGGATCTGCCGCCCGCGCACCGGCATTTAAGACTGCCTCGAGCACTTTTTTCACCGCCAGCACCCCGCCGTGACAGTCGATCTCGACGGTATTCTCGCCCGTATATGTTTTCGGCCCTTTCATCACCATGACAAGGACCTCATCAATCACTTCCTCCCCTTCGGTAATCCATCCATAATGAATCGTATGGGATTTGACCGCGGAAAGCTTTTTTCCTTCTTTTTTTGCACGGAATACGCGGTCCGCCACTTCGAACGCATCGTTTCCGCTGATTCTTACAATACCAATTCCCGCCGGCGCCATCGCTGTGGACACTGCGGCAATTGTATCATCCAAATGAAATCCTGCCATTGTTTCCAGTCCTTTCTAAAACCTCTCTTTTTGGGGATCCCAGTATTCAGATCCACATTTTTTCTTTCCTTTCGCATGGCTCTGAATAGTTCCATTTTAGCAGAAAACCAGAAAAGACGGTACCCCGTATTTTCAACAGGTACCGTCTTTTTGCATATTTTTTACGCTTTCTTATCGTTTCGGCGCTACAACTACGTGGCGGTATGGCTCGCTGCCCTCTCTCGTAAGGATTCATTGGCTCCAGAGAAACCGGTCTTCTGGTCTTTTTCACTTTGTAAGCGATGTTTCTTGCCAGATTTTCCAGTGTTTCTTTTCTGCGTTTGCGGTAGTTCTCCGTATCAAGTTTGACACGAACGTAATCCTTCTGCTCTTTGTTGACCACAAGGCTGGTCAGATACTGAAGGGAATCCAGTGTCTGTCCTCTTTTTCCGATCAGGATACCCATATCCTCACCGGCAAAATCAACTTCAAGAGAACCGTTCTCGGCATTATACTCCATCTGGATCTCAACCGGGAGCTCCATGGCTTTGAATACACCGCTTAAGAACTCAAGTGCCGTTGCCTTGATCTGGGCGATTTCCTCGTCTGTTCTCTGAACTACTTCACGCTCTTCTCTTGGCTCGGAGCGTCTTGCAGTTTCTGCCTGACGCGGAGCAGATTTTCTTTCCGTTTCTTTCTTTACAGCTTCTTTTTTCGGCGCTTCCTTTACCGGTGCAGGAGCTGCCTCTTTTTTCTCTGGTTTCTGGGGTGCTTCCGGTTCTTTTTCCGGTGCGGCTTTTACAGCGGCACGAATCACAGCCGGTTTACTTCCGATTCCAAAGAATCCGGAACTGCCTTCGCTGATGACCTGGATCTCCAGTTTATCGCTGGCAGCCTGAAGCTCAATGCAGGCTTTTGTAATAGCGTCGTCCACTGTTTTTGCGGATACTTCGATAAACTCCATAAAGATTTACCCCCTATTTTTTCTTTTTGCTGTTCTTTTCATCAAACTGTTTTACCATGTTTGCTTTCGCAGCGATGCTTCCGGCGCGGTATTCCTGATTACTGTTGTAATACTCAGTCGAAGCCTTTCTTGCTGCCTCTTTTTCCTCAGCAGACGGCTCTTCGTTCTCCTGTACCTGAATATTACGCACACTCTGCGTTGCAGCCTGTGTGATTTTCTGCGGCGGAAGGCCGGCTTTTTCTCTCTTCTTGGCCGCTTTTTCCTGATTTTTGCGGATCACCTCATCCATGTCAATCGAGGACATATGACGGTTGATCACAACCTGCTGTACGCTTCGAACAAGCGCACCTGCAATCCAGTAAATACCAATACCGATGGAGAACGATAAACACATAAATGCGGAGAAAACAGGCATTACCGTGTTCATGGTCTTCATGGAATTTTCCATGGAATTTGCTGTCTTATTTCCGTTGTTGGAAGATGGTGCCTGCGGCATCAGCTTGTAGTTCAGCCACTGGGTAAACCATGCCAGAACCGGCACCAGAATTGCTCCTACAATCAGAAGAGCAGATCCGTTTGCCATACCCTCGCGGATGACATCCATCGGAGACTGTGTGATATTAAATCCAAGGAACATGTTGATATGCTTGGACTCCGCGGCGGTTTTTGTAATGGTATCCGCAATACCGGAGAACTCGCTGATATCGGCCAGCTTCGTCCACTGGGACGGTTTCAGCACATAAAACATGTCCAGAAGGTTATTTTCGGTTAATGTTTCACTTACTTTACTGTACATGGTAACACGGTTATCTGTGATAAACTGTGTCAGGATGTCAGAATATCCTGATACACCCATCATCTGTGTTGTCAGTCCCTGGAATACATTGCGGACACTTCCGATATATCCCGGAATATGATAGATAACCTGGTACAGTGCAAGCAGAATCGGCATCTGAACCAGCAGTGTACTGCAGCTTCCTGTCGGGGAGACACCGTATTTCTGATAAACTGCCATGGTTTCTTCAGATTTTTTCATCTGAGAAGCCTGGTCTTTTTTGTTCTGATATTTCTTTTCAATTCTCTGCAGATCCGGCTGCATTACGCTCATCATCTTCGACATCTTCTGCTGCTTGATCTGAAGCGGCGTCAGAACGAGATAAATGATAATCGTATACAGAATAATCGCAATACCGATGTTCGGAATTCCAATTTTTTCCAGGCAAAAATAAATTCCATTGATCAGCCAGCCGAGGATCTGGCATACCCACCCGATAATCGGCCACGTTGACTTACTCAGTACGATATCCAAAACGTCTTTTCCTCCTTATTTATCTACGGCACAGGGTCGTAACCTCCGTGTGAAAACGGGTTACATCTCAGTATTCTCCATAATGCCAGCAGACTTCCTTTGAAAGCACCATATTTCTGAATCGCTTCCAGCCCGTACTGCGAGCAGGTCGGCGTATAAGGGCAGTGCACCCTCTTCAGAGGAGACAGGTACTTCTGATAAAACCGGATACCTTTTATCAATACCGTCTTCATTTTTCTGTTTCCTTTAATATATGATGTAGTTTTCCCAGATGCAAAAGTGCTCCCTCTATCTCGAAATACGTACAGTTTTTTGCATTAACTCTTGCGATCACAACTACATCCATTCCACACTGAAATTCCTCTTCATGCAGACGATAACTCTCCCGGATCAGTCTCGCCAGATGGTGGCGCACAACGCTGTTTCCCACCTTTTTACTTACTGAAATTCCAATCCGGTTCCGTCCCAGCTGATTTTTCTTCACATACATGACCAGAAATCGGTTTGCAAACGATGTTCCCTGCTTATAAACCAGCTGAAAATCTCTGTTTTTTTTCAGGCTTTCCGAATATTTCATGAATCCATTCTTTCCTTCATGATTTGTCTAAATTTTCTTTTCATTGAATAGCTTTAGATAGAAGAAAAGACCACATAAATTTTATGCGGCCTTTGGTTTTATGCTGATAATTTTTTTCTTCCTTTTAATCTTCTTGCAGCTAAAACTTTTCTTCCACCTTTTGTGCTCATTCTTGCTCTGAATCCGTGAACTTTAGCTCTGGATCTTTTTTTCGGCTGAAATGTCATTTTCATAAGATAAGGCACCTCCTTTAAATTCTAATCAATAACTGCCTGCAAGGCAGTATTTCACTACATGTATGACAGAAAACATCATTTCAATTATATTCATAAACCCCCATTTCGTCAACCCTAAAATCAATAATTTTCGCAGTTTTTTTCGGAAAAAATGCCGCTCTGACGCGGTTTTCCGGTCTGCCGCTGCCCGTGCCTTCCGTGTGCTGATTTTCGGTTTATCCACAACTTATCCACACTGTCCGCCGCACGCGTACAAATACCAGTTCGATTTTTGTGCTTTCCACACGATATCTTGTAACCGTAATCAACATTATCCACAATCTGTGGATAACCTTGTGGATAACTTTCGGTTTTGCTGTGTACAACCTGTGGGCATTTCCAATTTTTCCAGTATTTACGCCATGTATAATGTGTATATAAGTTTTCCAGACTTTACACATTTCGGTTTTTCCAGCCCTCTATCCACAATTTTATCAACATAAGATTCCCTGTTATCCACAAACTATCCTCCATTTCATCAACAGGAAAATTTTTTACACATTCTGTGGATAAAAAAATAATTATCCACATTTTTGGGTTGAATAAAACGGCATTTTATTATATCATATAGAAGTAAAAATGCGACTATTCGGGGAAAATTTCGTTTTCCACACAGAAGTTATCGTTACTGTTCACTCAGCAGTGAAACACTTGCTATTTCGCTGCGTAAGAAAATGATTCAGGTGTGAGCAGCCCTCCTTTTGCATAGCAAAACTTTAAATGAGGGCTGCGAATGTTACAGTTCACAGAGTAGCTGTGAACTGTAACAAGTTATCCCCAAAAAGCAATGATTATAGAAGCGGAGCGACAGAAAAAGCATGGAAATCGTACAAGATAAATGGAAAGAAATACTGCAGAGAGTGCGGGACGAGCACGAATTATCTGAGATCTCCTTTACTACATGGATTGAACCACTTACGATCCATTCGGTTGAGGACAATCTGATCACAATCCTGGTTCCATCCGAAAAAATGGGTCTCGATTACGTGAGCAAAAAATATACTCTTCCTATTAAAGTGGCAATCGCGGAAATCACAGGTGTCAACTATGAGATCCGCTTTATTCTTCCGGAAGAAGTGAAACAGGAAAAAGCGCCTGCTCCCGTCCAGAAAAATCTCTATGTGCCGAACCTGAATCCAAAGTATACCTTTGATACCTTCGTGGTCGGCAGCAATAACAAATTTGCCCATGCAGCTTCTCTCGCCGTGGCCGAATCCCCGGGAGAAATCTACAATCCGCTGTTTTTATACGGTGGTGTTGGACTGGGCAAAACCCATCTGATGCACTCGATCGCACATTTTATTCTTCAGAAGAACCCGTCTTCGCGGATTCTCTACGTAACGAGTGAAGAATTTACCAATGAAGTCATCGAGGCTATCCGAAACAGCAACAACACCGCAATGACCAAATTCCGTGAGAAATACCGCAATATCGACGTACTTCTCATCGATGATGTGCAGTTTATTATAGGAAAGGAATCCACGCAGGAAGAGTTTTTCCATACCTTCAATACGCTGCACGGCGCCAACAAACAGATCATCCTTTCTTCGGATCGTCCCCCGAAAGACATGGATATCCTGGAAGACCGCATCCGTTCCCGTTTCGAATGGGGACTCCTTGCCGACATCCAGAGCCCGGATTATGAGACGCGAATCGCCATTCTCCGAAAGAAACAGGAATTAGACGGCTATTCCGTCAGCGACGATGTGATCGAATACATCGCTTCCAATATTAAATCGAACATCCGTGAGTTGGAAGGCGCTCTCAACAAAATCATTGCATACGCAAACCTTGAAAAACGTGAAATCAACATTGATCTTGCAGAGCAGGTGCTGCGCGACATCATCTCCCCGAACGAGAAGAAGGTGATCACGCCGGAATTTATCATCGACACCGTTGCAGATCACTTCGATATTACGCCGTCCGACATTGTCGGCAGCAAGCGGAGCAGCAAAATCGTATTCCCGCGCCAGATCGCAATGTATCTGTGCCGCGAAATGCTCGATGCCCCGCTGACCGGAATCGGAAAAATGATGGGCGACCGCGATCATACCACTGTCATGCACGGCATTGAGAAGATCGAAAAGGAAATGAGTGCTAAAGACAGTGTCCGCAACACGGTAGACATCTTAAAGAAGAAGATCAACCCGTCGAAATAGGCGGAGCCTTTGTAACTCTGTCAAAACGGTTAAAACCGATTTACATTTATATAAGAAGAAACTCATCGGTTGACAGGCCCTTATTTATACACAAACCGATGTGGAAAGCCTGTGGATGAATTGTGGACAAATTTGGGGCCTGAAGTTATCAACATTTCATACACAGGTTCACGTTCGATTATTCACAGAGTTATACAGATCGATTTTTCCAGTATTTCCGCATTCTTGACGGGGTTTTCCACATATCCACAGCCCCTACGACTAAGACTACGGATTTTTACTATATTTTTTCTTTATAAGCAGACTCACCAAACAGTGAGGAAAGGAGAGTTATCCACAATTATGAAATTAGTGTTTGACAAAGCAGACCTTGTAAAAAGCGTTGGTATCGCTATGAAAGCTGTCTCCGGTAAAACAACCATGCCGATTTTGGAATGCATTCTGATTGATGCATCTTCCAATGTGATCAAATTTACCTCCAACGATATGGAACTCGGAATCGAAACCATCGTCACAGGTATGATTCTGGAACGCGGTATTGTTGCTCTGGATGCAAAGATTTTTTCTGAGATCGTAAGAAAACTTCCGGATAATCAGGTTACAATAGAAACAGATGAAAATCTGGTAACCACGATTACGTGTGAAAAAGCAAAATTCAACATTCCGGGACAGTCAGGAGAAGATTTTTCCTATCTGCCGATTCTCGAAACTTCCGATTGTGTTTCCATTTCCCAGTTCACCTTAAAAGAACTGATCCGTCAGACCATTTTCTCCATTGCAGCCAATGAGAACAACAAACTGATGACTGGTGAGCTTTTTGAAATCAAAGATAACACACTTCGCGTCGTATCTCTGGATGGACACCGTATTGCGATCCGCAGAATTGAGCTGAAAGATTCGTATCCGGACCGAAAAGTCGTTGTTCCGGGAAAAACCCTGAACGAAATCAGCAAAATTCTGTCCGGCGAGATGGATGATCAGATTGATATTTACTTCTCGGAAAACCACATTATGTTCAAGTTCAATGATACAACGGTCGTTTCCAGACTGATCGACGGTGAATATTTCCGCATCGACCAGATGCTTTCGAGTGATTACGAGACAAAAGTAACGATCAACAAAAAAGAATTCTTAAGCTGTATCGACCGTGCGACGCTTCTTGTCAAAGAAGGCGACAAAAAACCGATCATCATCGACATCCAGGATGGAGCGATGGAACTGCAGATCAACTCTGCGATGGGTTCCATGAAAGAAGAGATCGATATCAACAAAGAAGGCAAGGATATTATGATCGGTTTTAACCCGAAATTCCTGATCGATGCACTTCGTGTTATTGACGACGAGGAAATTTCGATTTATCTGGTCAACCCGAAGGCTCCATGTTTTATCCGGAACGAAGAAGAGAGCTATATCTATCTGATTCTGCCGGTAAACTTCAATTCCGTGAGATAAGTCACATAAGTTTGAAATCTGCCGGAACCTTTTCTGAAAGAACTTTCAGCGGTTTTACAGCCACACAGGTTGAAAACTGCGAACTTACGTGAGGAAAAGGCACGGCAGTGCAGGAGGAAAAAATGGAAATTATTACGCTGCGTGAAGATTACATCAAACTGGGCCAGGCATTAAAAGCTGCGGCTCTGGTAGAAGACGGCGTGGAAGCAAAGCTCGTCATCAAGGATGGCGAAGTGACCGTAAATGGTGAAGTAGATACCCGCCGCGGCCGCAAGCTCTATGACGGAGATGTTGTCTGCTACAATGGAAATGAGATACAAATTAAAAAATAAGGCTTAAAAACTTAAGTTAATTTTTCACGGACGAGTGCTCATGTATATCAAATCTTTAGAACTGAAGAACTATCGGAATTATGAGAGTTTATGCATAAATATCAGCCCCGGAACGAATATTCTCTATGGCGACAATGCCCAGGGAAAGACGAATATTCTCGAGGCTTTATATCTCGCGGGTACGACAAAATCGCACCGCGGCAGCAAGGACCGCGAAATCATCCAGTTTGACCGGGAGGAAGCCCATATCCGGATGATGGTGGAGCGGAACGGCAGCACGCATAAAATCGATATGCATCTGAAAAAAAATAAATCCAAGGGAATCGCCATCGATGGAGTTCCGATCCGCAAAGCGTCGGAACTTTTTGGCATTGTAAATATTGTGTTTTTCTCTCCGGAGGACCTGAATATCATCAAAAACGGTCCTGCGGAGCGCCGGCGTTTCCTGGATAGCGAAATTTGTCAATTGTCAAGACTATACATGATCGAGCTTGCCAATTATAATAAAGTGGTGGCGCAGAGAAACAAGCTGCTTAAAGAGATTTCGTTTTCCGGCAGAATGGCGGATACGCTCGAGATCTGGGATGAGCAGATGGTCCGCTATGGAACAAGCATTATTTCCGAGCGGAAAAAGTTTATCAGCCGCCTGAATGATATTTTATCCGAGATCCATCAGAATCTGACCGGAGGAAAGGAGCAGATTCTGATTACTTATGAACCGAATGTGTCCGAGGAAGCGTTTTCCGAAGAGTTAAAAGCCGGAAGAGAGCGTGATCTGCGTTTCGGACAGTCCTACACCGGGCCGCACCGGGACGATTTCTGTGTGCGGGTCAACGACATTGATATCCGTAAATACGGTTCCCAGGGGCAGCAGAGGACGGCGGCGCTTTCGCTGAAACTGGCGGAGATCCGTCTGGTCGAGGAGGAAATTCACGATACACCGGTTTTACTGCTGGATGATGTTTTGTCGGAGCTGGACGGCAGCCGGCAGAATTATCTTCTGCAGAGCATTCACAGCATACAGACACTGATTACCTGTACCGGACTGGACGAGTTTGTCGAAAATCATTTTGAGG
>OHXZ01000503.1_pt1 | contig 13290 bp, 10 predicted proteins | sample 1580021 | NCBI WGS metagenome assembly OHXZ01 (sample SAMEA3882520, study PRJEB24775) | human gut metagenome | biome: human-associated habitat; feature: intestine environment; material: feces | place: Netherlands | collected 2009/2010
GCCACCGCGCCCCGTCTTTTGCTGGGTGCAGTTTTATGTTTTGTTACGCAGTAGAACGCTGTTTTTGAGGGGTAAGGATAAAATACCTTGCCTCTCTTTTTTCTTGCCGGGAAAGCCCTGAAAATCAAGGGGAAATATGCCCTTACTCCGTAACATGGGAGCGCCTTTTGCGCATACGCTCGGCTGCCTGCCTGCGGGTGATCTTCTTGCGGCAGTCCGGGCAGTATTTGACACTGTTGGAGCTGGACGCAAAGGAAGCGCCGCATACTATGCAGCGGCGCAAGTCCTCTGTCTTATAAAGCTCGGCATACAGCTTTTGATCTGCCGGAAGAACGGCATTACGAAACCATTTACAAAGCAGTGAATAGGAAATGCGCTGCGGGCAGATACATTCCTCGCCATCGTCCAGCAAGATACAGTTGCCGTCAATATAGTTGCAGCACGTCTTTTTTATCAGGGCATTTACTTTCCGGCTCTGCTTCGGCGTCAGCCGGATCAGTTCGCCCATTCTTCCCCTGCGGCAGAGGGGGCAAGCTCTGCATACTCCGCTTCGGTCAGCTTGTCCAGCTTTTCAAGCGTGCGGTCTGCCAGCGCCCGCATTTCCTCGTCCATATACGGCATGGCAGCCCGGATTTTTCGGGTTGTTTCCTGCTTGCCGCCCTCATGGTAAATGCTCAAAAGATTTGTTTCTTCTACGGTAAATCCGTTCATGTTCATACCTCCAATTCGTGATGTTTTGTTTTCGCTGCCCTTTTCGGGGCAGATGTTTCTTTTGCAGCTTTAAGCTGCGCCCGAATGGACGGGCGGGGTTTTCGTATTTCCTTGCTTCTGTCCTCATTCTGATTGACAAGGGCAAAAACGCCGTGCCTGTCGCTGATTTTTGAAAGGGCAAGCGTCTTATACGGAAGCAGATCAGAAAGCCGCTGCGTATCACGGCTGGACGCAAGCATCATAAAAACGGGAGAGACTTCAACCATGAAATGCGTTCTGTTCGGGCTGTTCGGCTCGGTAAGCCCTTTCATTTCACTTGCTATGCGCTGTGCTTCCTGTTCGATCCTCGCCTCACGCAGAGCTTCGATATGTTCTTTGAGATTGCCGGGTGCAAGCTGCGCCCGGCGCTGCTTTTCCTCCTGTAACAGCTCTTGCAGTGCATACGGATCATTGGGGAGCGTTTCAAAGCGTTCAAACTTCCCAAGCTGCGGATCGGAACAGCCGTCAAAGAGTTTATCTGTCGGCTGCTCCCGATTTCCGAGAACGTAGATCAGTCTGTTCGTATCAGCAGGAAGCTCCTTTGTTCTGACGCGCTCATAATGCTGCGCATAGTCCAGCTCATACAGGTTTCCTTTGATTTTCCCGTTTTCAGTCCCCGTCAGCTCCACCGCGTAGGCAAGGATGCGGTCGCGGGTCTGCTCCTTATGAAAATGCCAGGTATTGTTTGGGGCGGTGCCTTTCAGGAAAACGTCGCGCTCCCGGAAGCAGTGCGTTCCAGAGGGACGGGAGAGCCACAAAAGCGTTTTGTCTGCGTCGTTATGGCTTGCCGCCGCCCGCAATATGATTTTCTTGTCGATCTCAAAATCACTTTGGTAAAAGCCCGTGTTCTGCTTCATAATGGCACTGAGGGCTGAAAACACATCTACATTTTCAAACTTGTTCATTTCATCAGTCCCTTTCCAAGTCCTGCGATCTGCTTCTTGTCCGCTTCGCCTTTGCATTCTGCTCCTTATACGCTTGAAGCTGCGCACGGATGGAGGGCTTTTCCTCGCGCTCCGGCTTCTTCTGCTTTTCGTTTTTCAAAGCGTCTGCATACTCGGACAGGGAAACAGGTTCGCCCGATTTCATTTTCTGTTCCAATTCGTCCACGCTCGGCTTATTGTTGATTATGCCGTCGATCATATTGTTGTTCTGCTCGGTGGAAAGCTCGGCAGATTTCAGATAGTTTTCCGGCTGCATGGATGCCACGGCATAAGCCTGTGTGCCGTTTCCCATGATGATATATTTGCCGTCCTCGGACGAATGGTGCATACCGTACCCGGCAGCCTCCATCTGCTCCCGGCTCATGGACGTTACATAGAAGCTCCCGCGCGGCGTTTTTATCATTTCGCCTGTCATCTGCTTGTCCGGCGAAAGCGCCTTTTGCTGCTCCTGTAAGAACTGCGGGATCTCCGTATAGCCGTAACTGTCAACATAGTGCGCCGTGTCCTGCCCGTTCTGATGCAGCACAACCACGTCCGAAATGGAAAGGCTGTGTCCCTTAAAATCTTTCGGGTGGTCGGTGTTAAAGACTTCCCAAATACGCCCCAGCGTCATATCCGGCGTAAGGGGCGCAGAATAGATCAGGTCATAGTTCGCCTTATCCACACTGTACCCGGCAGCGGTCAGGCGGTCTAACGGCTCAAAGCGCAGATCCCGCGTTTCGTCGCCGCGCTTTAGCTGATAGATCGTAAAGGTGTCCTGCTCCTGTCCGTCCGTTTTCGGCTCATAGCCGTTTGCGGCGTATTCCTCAACGGTCATTCCTGCGGCGGCTGCTTCCTGTGCGATTTCCTCCCGTACATGGGCTTTGTAGGTTTCCAGTTCTTCGGCTTCGTGGAGGTAGTCGGAAAGCTGCGGCGGGTCGGGTAGCTGATACTCACCGTTATTCAGCTTTTCACGGCATACATCCACATGAGCAAGGACAGCTTCAAAGTATTCCGTCTGCCCCGGGGTGAGAGCTTCGCCGCCCTCCAACACGCCGGAAGCCTCCTTTTCCTGCGCGGAGAGATTGCAATGCAGTTTCAGATACGGGATAAATTCATTAAGCAGCATATCCCGCTGTGCCTTGTCTGCGTCAAGAGCTTCCTTGCCCTGACTGTGCAGAAGAAAACTGTCCCAATCGTCGTTGTTCTGATAATAGGCGTGATACTTTTCGATATGCGCGATCAGGCCGCCGTCCCCGTCGCCAAAGTCCTGTCTGCCCTCGTAATAATCGGGTTCTCCGTTCATTGTAAAATCAATGCGGAACTTCGTTTTATCGTAGCCGGGAATATCCTTGTGGGCTTCGTCAAGATTTGCAAAAAGGGTATCTGCGCGGGCAAGGGACAGCTTTTCGCCCTCCTGCAATTTGTCGCTTTCACTCCAAAGGACGGTTACGACGGGCTGCACGGCAGGATCAAGGGACGGGGGTAATGCTTCTCTTTCCTGCGCGGCTTCGCGTTCCTGCTGGATTTCTTTCAAATGCTCGTCAATGCTGTTAATGATCTCGTTTGCGGCGCTGCGGATCGTTTCCAAAGAGCCTTTCAGTTCCGTAAGCTCCTTGCCGCTGCTCCACCCGGCGACATACCCGAAAGAGTAGTCCGACGTATCAAGCCCGTAGTGCTGGCAGACGGTATAGGCAACGCTTTCCGCTTCCACTTCGCGGGTACGGCGGTCAGGTCTTACTTGCTGCTCGTCTTTCGGTGCGTTCAGGTCAATATCATGCAGCTTTGCGTGTGATACTTCATGGATGGCGGTTTTCAGCGTTTGCAGTTCGCTCATGCCCTCGTCAATGGCAATGCGCTTTTCCTCCAAGTGATAGTACCCATGTGCGCCGCTTTCGATCTTTTCAAAGCCAATCGGCACGGGGGAAGTTCGTTCAAGGGCTGCGAAAAAGTCCTTGTACTGCTCCACATCGCCTGTCAGCTCGTCAACGGCAATATCGGGAAGCTCCTTGCCCTCGGTCTGCGAAACGTCAAAGACGGATACCACCTTAAAGGCAGGGATCGTAACCTCCTGTTCTTCCGTTACGGGCTTGCCGTCCTTTCCGATGATCGGCTGCTGTGTCTGCGGATCGAGCTTTTCCATTTCCCGCTTTACCTTAAACGGTGCCGGGGCAAGGATGCGGATGCCTTTCTCGCCCTTGATAACATTTCTCTGAAAGTTGTTTTTCCATGCGTTAAAGCCCGCCACATAGGAAGCATCCGGCTTCTGCATGGCAATCAGCATCGTATTATTGAAGCTGTAATTATAAAACTTCGACATGACGCGCAGATATTCTTTGTAGCGTTCACTCTCGAAAAGCTCCTTGATGCCCTGCTCTAAGCGGTCTGTGATTTCTTTCAGTCTGTCCGCGCTGTTTTCCCCGGACAGCATAATGGGATTAACGGGTACGGCTGTGTTGGTGTTTTGTTCGTCCATTTGATTACTCCTTTCAATGATGATTTGATTAAGCGGCTGTTCCCAGCTTGCGCCAAAACCGCGTATCACGGTATTGCCGGCTGCGCCGTTATCACGGAACATCTGCAAGGTGGAATAAGCCCGGTCAAAGGCCTGTACGTTGTCTGCCGGAATGTTCGGTGCAAAGTGAATGATGCCGTGCGGGTAGGATTTTCCGCTGCCGATCCAGCCGCGAATGAAGCTGTCGAACGGCTCTGCGGCACCGCTTTTGAAATGCTCGTCGGCGTGGCTTGACGCAAGGTGATTTCCTTTGTACTGATAGCCCAGAATGAGCGTTCCCGTTTGCGGCTGATACATAAAGCGGCGGTTTTCGATCTGCTGCATATCAAAGGCTGTTTGCCCGGTATCAATCCGCATAACGTCGTTTTGTATCTCGATTTTTGCTTTTTCGGCTATGGCGCTGCCTCCTTTCGTCTCATAAGGGTTTGGGATTTTCCCAACAAGCCAAAATCCCCGCAATCGCCGTCAGGCGAAAGCAGGGATTTTACGGAAAAGGGTACCGTTTTCCTATGCTTGCTGCGTCAGTTATTCTTTCCCCGGAAGCGTAATACGGTAGTTGACGTATTTCCCGCCCGTATCGGCTAAAACAATGCTGCCGTCATAGCTTTTGCCCGTTTTGGGGGAATAGAGCTTTTTCACCTTTACGCTGCCGTCTTTCAGAAGTGCAGCGGCGATCTTCGGGGTGAAGCTCACTTTTCGTTCTTCAAAAAAGCGGTCATTTTTCCACATGACAAAGCCGCAGCCTTTGTCCGAGCAGTAATAGTTTTTCTTTCCCTCATAGACAGGAGCGCCGCAGCGGGGGCAGCTCCCGATCACGGGCTTTTCCTCTTTGAACAGTGCCGGATCGTTTGCAGCGGGAACAGGATAGCTTTCTACCAGCTCCCGCGTCATAGCTTCAATGCCCTGCATGAAGATCTCTGCGTCAGCGCGTCCCTTTGCAATCTGCGTCAGGGTGTTTTCCCATTCAGCGGTAAGCATGGGGCTTGTCAGAGTGTCGGGCAGAATACCGACAAGGGTATTGCCGTCAGAGGTCGGAAGAAGCTGCTTACCTTTGCGCACTGCAAAGCCGGATTTCACCAGCTTTTCAATGACGGCAGCGCGGGTAGCTGGCGTACCTAAGCCCTTGCGCTCGGCGTCGGGGTCTGTGTCCTCGTTTCCGGCGCGTTCCATAACGGAGAGCAGCGAGCTTTCCGTATGGGGCTTCGGGGGCGCTGTGAAATGCTCCGTGACCTTTGCACCGGGACAAGCAAAGGTCTGTCCCTCGGAGAAGTCCGGCAGCGTCGTTTCTTCTTCCTCGTCCGGCTTTTCTTTCAAGCCGCTGCGGTAACGCCGTTCAAGCTCTTTCCATCCCTCCGAAAGCACCGTCTTTCCCTTTGCGGTGAATACTGCATCCGCGCAGGAGAATACTGCCGTTACCGCTTCATAGATATACGGCTCAGAGCTTGCCAGCAGCAGACGTACCCCGGTCAGAATGAGGATGTTCCGTTCACTCTCCGGCAGCGTCACAAGGTCGGTCTTTGAAAGCTCCATTGTGGGGATGATCGCGTGGTGGTCGGACACTTTCTTGCTGTCAAGCACCTGTGAAACCGCCGGGACAAAGGCGATACCCTGCATAAAGGGCAGCTTATCCAAAAGCAGCCCGGCAATTTTTTCAGCCGTTTCTTTCATGTCGTCTGTCAGGAAATTGCTGTCTGTCCTCGGATAGGTCAAAAGCCGCTTTTCATAAAGCGCCTGTGCAAGGTCAAGGGTCTGCTTTGCCGTATAGCCGAAAATGCGGTTTGCCTCCCGCTGTAAGCTCGTCAGGTCAAAGAGCTTCGGGGGTGAAACTGTCTTTTTCTCACGGGTGACGGAAGTACAAACGGCCTGCGATTTCTCGCAAGCCGCTTTCATCTGCCGCGCCGCCGCTTCGTCGTCCTGCCTTTCGGAAAGGGCGGCAACGCCGCCAACGTCCAGCCGGACGACATGATATTTCTCTTTCTTAAAGCTGCTGATTGCATAGTCGCGGTTTACCAGCATAGCAAGGGTGGGCGTTTGCACTCTGCCGACATTCAATGTTTTATGGTAGAGGATAGAGAAAAGGCGGGTCGCGTTAATGCCAATGAGCCAATCGGCCTTTGCTCTGCAAAGCGCGGATTGATAGAGGTTGTCATAGCCGCGCCCGTCTTTGAGATTTGAAAAGCCCTCGCGGATTGCACTTGCTTCCATGCTGCTAATCCAAAGGCGGGAAAAGGGCTTTTTGCAATTCGCCTGTTCATAGACAAAGCGGAAAATGAGTTCCCCCTCGCGCCCGCTGTCGCAAGCATTGATAATCTCGGTAACGTCGCTGCGGTGCATAAGGTCTTTGAGAATGGAAAACTGCTGCTCCTTGCCGCTGGCAACAATAAACTGCCACTCCTGCGGGACAATGGGAAGATCGTCGTACTTCCATTTACGGAATTGTTCATTGTAGGTCGCCGCGTCTGCAAGGCTAATCAAATGCCCGATACACCACGACACAAGGTAGCCGCCGCCCTCAAAATATCCGCTGCGCTTTTCATTCGCGCCCATAACGGCGGCAATCGCCGCCCCGACGCTCGGTTTTTCTGCAATTACAAGTTTCATAGATTATCGTCCTCCTGCTCGGTCTGTTCGGTTTCGACTACTTCCGTTTCCTCGTCGTCCTCGTCAAAATCAAGGTCGTCAAGGCTGCTGCTGCCTTTCGCCGCGTCCTTTTTGGGCTTCAAAATCTTAAAGTAGTAGAACGCGCCGCCGCCCGCTGCGGCAACAAGCAGCACGACAAGCAGAATAGCACCGCCCATGCCGCCGCCTTTATCTTCCTCCGGCTCCGGCTGCTCGGTTTCTTCCGGCTCCGGCTCGGCTTCCACACCCGCGCACTCGCTCATGTTGACGCTGCAAACCGGGCAAGCGGTGTTGACGCTTCCGGCAACGCATTTATCGGTGCAGCTACAAACGGGGGCTTCGGTCTGCCCGTCCTCCATAAGGGCGGTTAAATCCGCTTCGTCCACTTGGTTAAGGAAATGGACGGTATTTTCCCCGTCCTCGGCGCGGTCAATGATGATGTAAAAATAGTTGCCACTTTTGGTAACGACGGTGATAAACTGCTTGTCGCCGGACGCTTCACCCGTTATATCGTCCACAAGGGACATATTCCCGTCCGGGGTAAGGGGCTGCGGCTCATAGCCGCCCGTCGTTTCTTCCGGCTCGGTTTCCGGCGCGGGGGTTTCCTCGGTTACGGGGGTAGGCGTGTCGTCGCTTTCATCGCCACCGCCCGCATAAGCGGTAACAGAAAAGCCGCACATGATAACCAGTGCGGCAAGCAATACGGTAAACTTTCGGATTATCTTTTTATTCTTCATTGTCGTTGTCCTCCTGTTCGGCGGGGTAAGTGGCTTCCGGCTGCGGCAAGGTGATTTCGCCGCTGGCGTAAGCGGAGAGGAACGCGGCAAGCTGCGTCCCGTCAAGGTGTACCGCCTTTACCATTTGCACGATCTGCGCGTTTTCTTCCTCGACTTTCTGCGCTTCAAGGTCTTTCAGCTTCTTTTGCTGTTCAAGGATTTTTGCCCTCGTTTTCTCAATATCCCTTTCGATACGGTCAAGTTTCGTGTTCGCCATAGTCATTTACTCCTTTCCAAACTGTTCTTTCCATGAATAGCTGCGCCCCAATCCCTTAACGGTTTTAAGATAGGGCATAGCGTTTTCTTCCAAAGTCGCCGCCCGGTTAAATAGATCGGGATAGTGTTCTTTGAGATATAAAATCTCTTGTTTCTTCATGCTCGGACAAAAGAAACAGGACGATTTACCCGGCTGCGGCAATCCTGCCGCTTTGATTTCCCGGATACAATCGTCCCTGTTCCAGCCCCATTCTTCAATGAGGGGGTAGCGGTTATGATATTTTTTGTCGGCTTCGTTGTACTTGCGGGAATGTTCATACCGTTTCACTTCTCCCGCGTCATAGCCGATATAGCGGTTGACTTTCTCGCCGCGCTGCCATACTTCGCGGCAAGGCGCATAGTGGTTGCAAAACTTTTCCTGCGGTGCGATTTTGTGTTTCTGCGAACAACGCTTATGCCCGTAGGCAATCGACGGGAGCGTATGAGAGCGCAAGCACTCGGTTTCAAGAGATAGGCGGTTGCCGTAGCGGTCAACATACTGCACAACGGTAATCTGCGGCATACCGTGTTCCGCAAGCCATTGATTGATTATCTCGATAAATTGATAGGTATGCGGGTGTTCCGCGCCCGTATCGGCAAAGGTGATAAGGTCAATCGGGATTTTGTGCTTGTATAGGCCAATAAGTAAGGCGGCACTATTCGTGCCGCCGCCAAAAGATACAATATTCATTTTTCAACTCCTTTTAATTGTAATTTAACCGCCCGTAGGCGTAAAAGTGGGATTGCCAATAGCTGGTGTCCAGCTTTGAATACTGGATAGGGTCGCCACAATGCAGCATGACGGGGCTTCCGTCCCCGTCCTCGCCCACATAAATCCCCACATGGGAAACGCCGGGGGTGTCGTATGTACCCGTAAAGAACACCAAATCCCCCGGCTGCGGGTTAGAAACAGGGGTTGAGATGTTGTAAAGCCCTTGCGCCCCAAGTCTGCCCGTATTGTATAGGCCGCTGTTCGTCAACACATAACTCACAAAGCCGCTGCAATCAAAAGAGGTTTCCGGGGTGCTGCCGCCCCACACATAGGGAAAACCGACGTATTTATCTGCTTCCTCCATGAGCCGCGCAAACTTTTCATCGGAACCCAGCAGCGCGGCGGGTACTTCATAATCGGCGGGCGGGTTTTCATAGTATTTAGACACATAGCCGGATTGCGGGAAAAGGTCGGGTCTGTTTCCCAGCGACGACATATACATAGCGTACATGGATAGCTGTTCCTCGCCCATAATGTAAACGGGAACATGGGAGAGGTTGAAGTTTTCCAGCGTGACCGTGCAGATGTAGTAGTCATACGGCACCTGATAGGTGTCCGTATGGGTGTTGCCGTCCGCGTCCGTCCATGTGTCGGTTTCTGTGCGGTAGCGGGTTTCCACCACCACATCCTCAGTCAAAATGTACTGGCGGTCAAAGAGCATCTGGAGCGTACCCTGCACCTCATCCAGCGTCCATTCCCCTTGATGCAGCGCCGTAATCATGGAAATGAGTACATAGGGGTCATGCTCGATGGTGTCCAGATCAAAGTGGTACTCATCGTAGTCATGGGTGCTTTCGTAGGTGTCGAGGTAGCGCTGAAGCTCTGCTTCCATTTCGCAATACTGCGCCTCCGCACCCAGCATATCGGCGTCCTGCGACGGATAGGTGCTGGCCGCGATCCCGGAGCCGACGCCATCCATTATCACCGAGCAGGAGGACAGGCCGTTGAGCAGAAATGCCAGCATCAGCAGAATTGCGGCGGCAATGGCAAAGCCGCGCCGGTGTTCCCACACATATTTGCCCGCTTTCTCAGCCTTTTCAGCGGCTTTTTTCGCGGCCTTGGCGGTATTCTCTGCCGACTTTGCCGTAGTCTGCGCCGCCTGATTGTGCTTGGCAGCGGCATACTGCTTCTTAATTGCCTGCTTCTGCTGCCATTTGGAAACGGGATTGCTGGTGGGGTTGTCGATCTCCGCTTTCTTCTGGAGCGCGTCAAGATTGGCTCGTTCCAGCTTTTTCTCTGCACGGATGGCAGCACGATAAGGCTTGAGCTGATGGGCGCGGTGGGCAGACTGCACCAGCCGCCCGCCGCTCTCCACGGCTTGCTCTGCCTTGTGCGCGGCCTCTACGCCTACATTGTCATCCTCGCTCTGCCGCACCTCCCGGTGAACCTGAGAGAGAATGAGGTTGGCGGGGGCATCCCGCACGGCATGGGTCAGCTTTGAGGGCGGCTTTTTCTTATCCACTTCCTCAAACCGGAGCTGCGTTTTGACCTTGCCGGTGGCAGGATCAAAGCCGCGTTCCTTTTTGACCACGGTTTTCTTGGGGATTTTCGCCTGCGCCTTATCCGCCTTGGCCTCCGCTTTTTTCACCCGTTTGATGGGCTTTTCCAGCTTCGGCTCGGCAAGATCGGCGTCGGAAAACTGCAAACGCGGTTCTCTTTTCATGCTGACGCCACCTCTTGCGGTTTGGTGGTCATGACGCGGTACAGCTCGGTGTCCTTCGGGAAGTGGTCAATGAAGGGCAGGATCGTGTTGCCGTAGAACAGCAGCCCCTCGCCCTCGCCGGAGTGGGTCACATAAGAAAGCTGATGCGGCGAAATGTTGAGCTGCTTTGCGAGAATCTGCCGGTCGCCAGCGGCCTGATTGAGCATATAGATGAAATCGCTGTTCTCAAAAATGTTCTCAACCTCGCGGCTGGATAACAGGTCGTAGGGTAGGGTAAAGGCGCCTTACCGCCGCTGGCAGTAGGTTTCCTACACCCTCCCTCGGAACCGGACTTACTCCTCTCGAAGTATCCGGCTCCCCATTAGTAATTGGCGTATTGATTAGTGTCTGTGTATTCTTTCATGGCACTTGCTGCAAACAACAAGCGTTTTTCTCCGCTTCTTTTTCATCACGGTTTCCCAATCAGATTTGCCCAATTCGTTTAAGTTCCGTATAACGTGAACCTCATACAAATCGGCTTCTTTACACCCACAAAATTCACAAACTCTGGCATTGAGCCGTTGTCTGATAGTGGTTTTCCAGCTATATTTCTTTCTTTGATAAATGATGTCACTCGCTTCGCCACGCTTACAGTCTGCGATTTTAACAGGGCGAACACGTTTTGTCCCTGTTTTGGTTTCATAGGGGACAGACCATGTTTTCCCGTCTTTATACTGGCGAATGATTTTGCGGATACTGGTTTTATGCTTGTTGGCAATCGTCTTTAAGCAACTGTACTCCATGAGATAGCAGAAGTAGTCCAGCGTGTGATAATCACAAGCCAGATTGTAATAGTTGCATAATCCTCTTGCTTCGGCATTGTACTGTTCCACAATCTCATAATCCGCAAGGTTGAGAAGTCCGGCTCGGTGTACCGGCTGAAACTCCCCGTTTTCCTTTTGGCGAATGACTTTCTTTGCAAACATGAATTTCTCAATCTTTTCCGTATGGGGAACAGACAGGGCAACTTTCATGTGCAGGGTACGGGATTTTCTCCACGTTCCGTTTTTCATTCTGTGACCTTTGACTTCCTGATTTCTGCGGACGCAAATATCATAGCCAATGAAACGGACTTTTTCGGAGCTGTGCGTTATCAGCGTCTTTTCCTCGCTTAGAGTTAATTTCAGCTCTGTGCTTAGAAATTCAGCGATTTCGGCTTTCAAGTCCTCACATTCCGCTTTTGTGCCGCACACGCCTGCCAGCCAATCGTCCGCATAACGGACAAAAGTGAACTTCTTGTTGTCGGCAGGTTTGCAAGGCAGATTTCTCATAGCTTTCTTCTGTGCCCTATGCTGGTCAATCAGTTCTTGTCTTGCCGCTTCATCAGCGGTATGGTCAATCCAATAAGACAGTCTTTTTAATTCTTTGCTTGCCGCATGATATTCCGGTGTCTGATATGCAGACCTTGGCTTATCAAAGCGTTCTGCGATTTCCCGAAACTTCTTGTCCAGCTCATTCAGATAGATATTTGCAAGTATCGGTGAACAGATACCACCCTGCGGAGAACCGCTGTAAGTGGCGTTGTACTTCCAACTCTCGATATACCCAGCTTTCAAAAACTGGCGAATGATGTTCAGAAAACGACTGTCCTTGATTTTCCTGCTCAAAATCTCAATCAATTTTTCGTGATTGATGTTATCAAAACAACCTTGTATATCGCCCTCGATAAACCAGACCACGCCTGTGAAGTCAGAAGAAATCTGACGGAGTGCGGTATGACAGCTTTTGCCCGGTCTGAAGCCGTGGGAATGGCTGTCAAAGACAGGTTCATAGATAGCTTCTAAAATCATTCTGACAACTTCTTGCAGGAGCTTGTCACGGAAAGACGGGATACCCAGCGGACGGAGCTTTCCGTTTTTCTTTGGAATATACTCACGCCTTACAGGATTAGCCTTGTAGGTTCCGTCCTTTAGTGACTGCATTAACTCTTTTACATAGAAGTCACTGAAACCGTCTGCGGTATCGTCGTCGATACCCTGTGTTGTTGCACCTTTGTTTGCATAAAGTTTCTGATAGGCGGCGTAGTAAATATCTTCACGAAGTAAGTATCTGTAAAGTCTTGTGAATACGCCGTCTTTGTGTTCGCTGGAACACTTTTCAATACGCTCTAAAATTTCAGATGTTGGTTTCATTGAGGTTTCTCCTCCCTTTCATTCTTACATTTTAGATGTTACTAACTGGCTCCCTTCGCCATGTAAGGGTTATTATCCCTCTCGGACTACTATGGAGCCTCCGTTACCATATCCGGCAAATGAGCCGGACTTAGGCAATCCCCAGTTAGCACTGTGCATAGGTTAGTGAAGATTGTCGGATATGCTTTCGGTTCGTTGTGACGTGTTCTCACGCCTGTTTCATAACGTGTTGGCAGTTGTCCCGCCGTGAAAGATGACGTGACAGCGTTATGACATGGGTTTCAGGACTTTTCCCACACCTGCAAAAAACAGGAACTGGAACCTTACATTCGATAAACCCAATCTTATCCTCATATCTTCTTAACATTAGGAAACAGTCGCACCTAAGTCCTTTGGTGACTATTCCTTTTTCTGCCATGCGCTGTTCCCGTAAAGGATTTCTCCTTAGTCGGTAAGGCAGATTGTTTCGCACACTGCCGTGTGCGGCAGTACCTTAGACTGCTTTGCACAGCGCCCTATCTGGGCGCACTTTGACATTTTGCGTGATCCCGGTGGGGATGCCGCCCCATTTGCGATAGCGTTTCCAGATTTCGACACTGTACGAAGCCGTCTGTTCCTCCTTCAAAAGAAGATGGAACTCGTCAAGATAGTAGCGGGTCGTTTTATGGGCGGCGCGGTTGATGGTCACACGGTTCCAGACCTGATCCTGCACCACCAGCATCCCGATTTTTTTGAGCTGCTTGCCCAGCTCCTTGATGTCATAGCAGACGATGCGGCTGTTCACATCCACGTTCGTGTGATGGTTGAACACATTCAGAGAACCGGTGACGTAGATTTCCAATGCAG
>OHXZ01000508.1_pt1 | contig 13246 bp, 9 predicted proteins | sample 1580021 | NCBI WGS metagenome assembly OHXZ01 (sample SAMEA3882520, study PRJEB24775) | human gut metagenome | biome: human-associated habitat; feature: intestine environment; material: feces | place: Netherlands | collected 2009/2010
GACAGCCAGAAGGTTTCCAGGCTCACACTCTGAAAACGTTCTTTCCGATAGGCAATGATCATTGCCTCACCGGTCAGATCCTTTTCTCTTCCACATCCGGCAATGTAATATTCTGTCAGATTTTCCTTCAGCCAGGCAGCCACATGCGGCAGTACCTCCTGAAAACCGATGATATCCGGCTTTTCCTGTCTGATTTTTTCCAGAATCAGAGGTCTGCGGTAGATAAAATTATTGGCTCCATCCTGGCCAAAATCACAGCGAATATTAAATGTTACAAATTTCATGGTAAAATCCCTCTTTTCATTTGTTTTCCTAACCCTTATTTTTGCTGGAAAGCGCTGTGCTTTCTTTTCTTTTTCTTCGTATTCACACGGCGCAGACACGCATAGCGCAGCTTCAGCCGCATTTTCCAGCTGCAGCCCGGTACCGGCTCCATCAGCTTTTCCAGAAAATGGTTCAGCGTACGTTCCTCATAAGGAGACAGCAGAATCTCACCGTAGATATGTTTCTCGATCAGATGGCAGACACGCGTATATTCGCCTGGCTCGACCGCCGGAAATCTGCGGGCGAGTTCTGCATCGGTTGCTGCTGTTTCCCAGCCAAGACCGGCATCTATGCCCCACAGACAAAGATACTGGTAAATTCTTGCTTCCGTTCTTCGGATCCGCCTGCCCGGCCGCTCCTTCTGCTGTTTCTTTTCCGCCGGTCCAAGGCAGATGATCCGCGCCGCCTCCGCCGCAATCACAAGCAGCGTCAGCAGAATCAGAAGCACGCCAAGCAGCCCGAGAAGAAACAGCGAAACACTGCGCAGTACCGGAAGAACGGCTTCGCCTGCCTTGCTCTTTCGGTTTTCCACACCGGTAATCTGCTCCGCCGACAGCGAATTGTTCTCCAGCACCACATTCTTCTGTACAGAATCTGGACTTCCGACCATTTTCTGAAGAGATGCAACATTATACAGGAACAGTTTGTTTTTTAGGTATTTTCTTTCACTTGTTTTTCTGTTGCTCCTTCCTCCATTTTTTGCTCTGCCTTAACTTCTAAAGACCATCCCAGAAAAACGCAAGTATTTTTAGTATTCCAGATACGCCCCTTTCATCGGGCTTGCTGCGTGGAGGCTGAAAAGACGGAGTACGCCTTTTTTGTATTTCGGCTCGCGCGGTTTCCAGTTTTGGCGGCGTTCTTTTAAGATCGCATCGATTTCTTCCATGGACTTGCGCTCACCGGCGATTCCGATGATGTTAAGTTTTCGTTCCTTCACATCAATCTCAATCAAATCCCCTTCCTCGACGAGTGCGATCGGGCCGCCGTCTACAGCTTCGGGACTGCAGTGGCCGATGACCGGGCCGGTGGAGGCGCCGGAGAAACGGCCGTCGGTGATAAGCGCGATGCTCTTTCCAAGCTCTTTGTCGCTGCTGATTGCCTCAGAAGTATAGAACATTTCCGGCATTCCGCTTCCTTTCGGTCCCTCGTAACGGATAAATACAGCATCACCTTTCTGAACCTTATGTTTCAGCACGGCATCGAGGCACTCCTCCTCGCTGTCGAACGGTCGGGCACGGAGGACGGCGTGGAACATTTCTTTCGGGCAGGCCGTGTGTTTGATGACGGCTCCCTCCGGCGCAAGGTTTCCGCGCAGAACAGCGATGCTGCCGTCCGTTCCGATCGCCTTGTCATACGGGCGGATAATATCTTCTTTTGTAATCGAAGTTCCATACCGCTCATTAAATTTTGCGAGCCATCCGCTGCACTTCTCATAAAATCCATTTTCACGAAGCTCCGCCAGATTTTCTCCGAGCGTCTTTCCAGTCACCGTCATCACATTGAGATGCAGATGATCTTTGATTTCTTCCATAATCGCCGGAACGCCGCCCGCATAATAGAAGCACTCTGCCGGCCATCTTCCTGCCGGGCGGACATCGAGCAGATACCGCGCATTGCGGTGCAGACGATCGAATGTGTCGCCGGTGATCTCGATGCCCAACTCATGCGCAATGGCCGGGATGTGCAGCAGGCAGTTTGTGCTTCCCGAAATTGCCGCGTGGACAAGAATCGCATTCTCAAAACTCTCTTTCGTCACAAGATCGCTTGGCCGCATATGCTCCATCTGTGCCAGTTTTACCGCCTGGCGGCCTGCCTCCCGTGCATATGCCAGAAGATCCGGGCTTGTCGCCGGCATCAGAGCGCTTCCAGGCAGGGCAAGGCCAAGTGCCTCCGCCATGATCTGCATCGTGGATGCCGTTCCGATAAACGAACAGGCACCGCAGCTCGGGCAGGCATTGCATTTCGCCCAGTCGAGCTTCTCCTCGTCGATCTCACCGCGCTCAAATTTTGCGCTGTACATGCCAAGCTGCTCCAGTGTCAGCATCTCCGGTCCCGCATTCATCGTTCCGCCTGGCACAACAATCGCCGGAATATCGACACGCGCAAGGCCGATCAGATTGCCCGGCATACCCTTGTCGCAGCTCGACAGATAGACGCCGCCGTCAAACGGTGTCGCATTCGCGTGGATCTCGATCATATTGGCAATCATCTCGCGGCTCGCAAGACTGTAGTTGATGCCGTCCGTTCCCTGGCTCTCGCCGTCACAGATGTCGGTGCAGAAATACCGCGCCCCGAAGCCCCCCGCTTCCGCAACGCCTTTCCGCACTTCCTCGACCAGCAGATTTAAGTGGCCGCTTCCCGGATGGCTGTCCCCGTACGTACTCTCCACCATAATCTGCGGTTTTTCAAGATCCTCTTTTTTCCATCCTGTTCCAATCCGGAGCGGATCCATCTCCGGTGCAAGTTTCCGCATTTCCTGACTCTTCAGCATTTCCTTCTCCTCCCGCTGTTTTTTTTTAGGTATTAAAAATACTCTTTCTGCTTTTCACTATAGCAATCCCTGTATTTGATTGCAAGACAAAAAAGCTGCAGTCTGCAGGGATTCCCCACAGACCGCAGCCTCTCTGAACAGCTCACAGATTTCTCTGTTTTCTGTTTGCCTGCTTCCGCAGATAATTTCCAATGCTTGTAAAACTAAGCAGCGTCACAATCAGAAAAACACCCGGGATCAGAATGATCCACCATGCCTTTGTCATCAGCGCTTTTTCCGAAAGTGACAGCATGCTGCCCCAGGAAATCACCTCCAGCGGAAGACCGATTCCCATAAAACTCAGTGTGGATTCTGCTACAATCGCACTTCGGATATTCATAACCACCATAAACATAATAGACGAAAAAAAGTTCGGTGCCAGATGGTGCCATAAAATATAGAAAAAACTGCCTCCCATACAGCGCGACGCAATCACGTATTCACTGTTCCGGATCTGCCGTACTTCGGTCCGCACAACCTTTGTAATGCTTGTCCAGCTTGTCATTCCGATCACGGCAGAAATCGTAATCACATTGGATTTTCCCGCAGCGGCCAGAAGAAAAATGACAAGAAGAAGATTCGGCACCGACAAAAAGATCTCGGTCAGCCGCATCAGAAGTGCGTCCAGCCACGCCGGTGCACATCCGCTGACTGCGCCGAAGAGAACGGCAATCACAGTGGAAATCAGCGTAGAAAGCAGACCGATCGCCAGCGATATTCTGCCGCCGTACCAGATCATCGAGAAAATATCTCTTCCCATCGTATCGGTTCCAAACAGAAATTCCCGGCACGGCATGACGGAACAGTTTTTCAGATCCATATACGAGGGATCCTTCGTCATAATCTGCCCACAGAAAAGGCAGCCCAGCACAAGAAGACCCAGAAAAAGCTCTGCTGCCACCGGCCGGTCCTGATACCATTTTTTCTTTTTTTCTGCTTCTGTTTTTTCTGCAGGCCTCTCTCCTGCAAATTGAAATAATTGTGTTTTTTCTGTCACAGCATCATTACCTCCGATGTTTCTGCCGCTTCTTTCTCCCGCATCCGCGGATCAATTCTCTCGTTGATGATCTGTGCCGCCATATTGCACAGAATCACAACGATTCCGGACATCAGGCAAAGCAGCATCAGAAGATTGTAATCTTTGTACCGTGCGCTCTCATACGCCAGCGTTCCGATACCGGGATACGAGAAAACCGTTTCTACAATATAGGTTCCCCCCAGCACATGCGGAACAGAAATGGCCATGATGCCAAGATACGACGGAATCGTATTCCGCAGGCAATGCCGGAACAGAACCGTCTTTCGTTTCAGCCCCTTGGCTCTTGCCAGAAGCACATACTCTTCCCGCACTTCATCCAGAATTTTATTGCGGATCATGTATGCGTAATACCACAAATGACTCAGCACTACGACCGTCATCGGCAGGATCAGATGACAGACACGGTCAGAAAAATCTGCCTGTTTTCCAACAGAGTAGGCACCGGAACTCGGCAGCCATTTGAGCTGCATGGAAAAAACAAGAATCAGAAGCAGCGACAGCCAGAATTCCGGAATACATCCCGTGATGGTTCCCACCTTACAGATGATGCGGTCCAGCCAAGTATCTTCCTTCCATGCACAGAGAATTCCAAGAAGCAGCGCGAGGGTGAAAATCAGCAGAAATCCAATGCCGCCAAGCACCAGCGTATTTCCAATTCTTCCCTCGATCACGCGCGTTACATCCATTTTATATTTGTACGAAATTCCGAAATCCCCATGCAGTGCATTGCCTGCCCAGCGGATATACTGTACGGAAATGGGATCCTTCAGTCCCAATTTTTCTTCGGCCCACGCTCTTTCTTCGGGCGTCATTTTTTCCACGCGGTCTCCGTAATATGATACCAGCGGATCTCCCGGCGCAAGCCTTGAAATATAAAATACGAGCACAGACAGCAGCAGAACACTTGCCAGAAATGCCGCTGCTTTTTTTCCATAGTAAAGCACTCTGTTCCGGCTTTTCATCCTGCATCGCCTCCCTCCATCAGCACAAAATGATCTTTTTCCACTTCTCGCAGTGTTCCCGTCCGGGGAAATTCTGTATTGGAAAAATCCGGTACAGCTCTCGCTCTTTCCCTTCGCGGATCCGGAATCGGAATGGCCGCGATCAGTGCTTTCGTATATGGATGCAGCGGATTTTCAAACACGGCCCGCGCCGGGCCGGTCTCCACCAGTTTTCCATGGTACATCACACCTACTCTGTCACACAGAAATTCGACCATATCCAGATCATGCGCAATAAACAGAAACGAAAAACCGTGCTCCTTCTGCAGATGACGGAACAGATTCACAATCTGTGCCTGTATCGACGCGTCCAGCGATGCAATCGGTTCATCCGCCACCAGAAGCTCCGGCTCCATCGTCAGTGCCCGTGCAATCGCAACGCGCTGCCGCTGTCCGCCGGACAATTCTCCCGGATATTTTTTCAGATATTCCGGATCCAGCCCCACGTATTTCATCTGGAATCTGGCTTCCTCCTCATAGCTTCCCCGCAGCGGCCGGATTTTCTGCACGCGCATCGGCTCCTCAATAATGTCGCGGACCTTCATCTTCTGATTCAGACTGGAACCGGAATCCTGAAAAATCATCTGGCGTGTCGTCTGCAGCATTTTTTTATTTTTCCGGAACTGGCCTCTGTCGCAGGTATCAATCCCTTTATAATAAATCTGGCCGGCATATGGCTGATAAATATTCATCACACAGCGTGCAGCGGTAGATTTTCCGGAACCGGATTCTCCTACCAGTCCAAAAATTTCTCCTCTTCGAATCTGAAACGATACATCATCGACTGCCTTGACTGCTGTTTTCCGGGACAGTGGAAAAATATGGGTCAGATGACGCACATCCAGCAAAATCTCATGTTCCATCTGTGTTTCCTCCTATCGGCGGCACAACCTTCGGTGCTCTCTCATCCAGCAGCCATGTTGCCGCATAATGGCTGTCTGTGACCCGGAACATCGGCGGCTCCTCCTCAAAATCAATTTCCAGCGCATAAGCATTGCGGCTGGCAAAGGCATCGCCCTTCGGCGGATGGAGAAGAGACGGCTGCATTCCCGGGATAGACGGCAGGCTTTCTTTTCCCCTCGAAAACGCCGGTATGGAACGCAGCAGTCCCCACGTATACGGATGACGGGGATCATAGAAAATCTCATCCACGGTTCCAATCTCTACTATTTTTCCCGCATACATGACCGCTACCCTGTCTGCGATCCGCGCTACAACGCCAAGGTCATGTGTGACAAAGACCGTTGCCGTTCCCAGTTTTTTCTGAATTTCCCGAAGCAGGTCCAGAATCTGTGCCTGAATCGTCACATCCAGCGCTGTCGTCGGCTCATCAGCAAACAGAATTTCCGGATTGCCCGCCAGCGCAATCGCCAGTACGATCCGCTGCCGCATTCCGCCGGAAAAGTGATACGGATATGCCTTTTTCCGCTCTTCTGCCTGCTCGATTCCCACCAGCTGCATCAATTCTGTCACTCTCTGTTCCACTTCTTCTTTTCCCATGTCTTTCTGATGCGCCCGCACTGCCTCTGCAATCTGCGCTCCGACTGTCATCGTCGGATTTAAGGAAGTCATCGGATTCTGGAAAACCATCGAGAACAGTTTTCCCCGCAGTTCCCGCATTCTTCTCTCCCCGTATCCTGCAATTTCTTCTCCATTGACCAGAATTTTTCCGTTTTTGATCTTTGCATTCTCCGGCAGCAGCTTCATAATGCTTTTGCAGAGCACACTTTTTCCGCAGCCTGACTCGCCTACAACAGCGAGCACCTCACCTGCATTCAGGGAAAAGCTGACATCGCGGACCGCCTGTACTTCCCCCTCATCCGTAAAAAAGCTGACGGAAAGATGTTCCACTTTTAATCGTTCCTTCATTCCATTTTTCTCCTATACAGACAAAAAGGAGGTAACCATACCTCCTTCGTCTGCTTTTTTGTTTTTATTCTTCGATTGTCCAGTCCTGAATATTCCAGAAAATACCAACGCCGTGGTGGCCCAGCACCGTGTCTTTGGAAATGCCCTGAATACCGGAATCTGCCACATAATTTGCATCAATATAACAGATGAATGCATAGGCCGGATCTTCTGCCAGTTCTTCCTGGAATTTTCCGTAATATTCTTTCCGCACTTCCGGATCGTCACTCTGACGGGCAAGAGACAGATACTCATCTACTTTTTCATTGGAATAGCTCGAATAATTCGCCCCTTTGTCCGTGCCGAAAACCTTATATGTATGATCGTCCGCATCGAACGGGCTTCCCCAGCCGATCAGGCAGGCCATCTGTCCGCCCCAGTCCATCTGTGCCGGAATTTCTACGGTACAGTTGATTCCGGTTTCCCGGAGCTGCTGTGCTGCTGCCTGGGCAATATCAATGCGGTCCTGCTCACCGGACATCACGCTGATGACAAAACCGATTTCTTCGCCGTCCCGCTCATAGAAACCATCGCTGTTTCTGGTGCATCCGGCCGCTTCCAGAATTTCCTGTGCTTTTTCCGGATTGTAATCATAATGTTCTACGTTTTCGTTATTGTAAATGTTCCGCTGCAGCGGACTGTATGCCGCCATTCCCTCGCCAAGAAGCACAGAATCGATAATGGCCTGGCGGTCAATCGAATAACAGACGGCCGGAATGATATCCCTGTTTTTCGTCCAGTAATCATTCGCAAAGTTAAATAAGATTCCGCGGTAATCTGCCGTTGTCATGTCGTAGCAGGTAAAACCGTCTTTTTCTTTGAAATTCTGCGCATTTTTCGGGTCAAGCAGCGCCAGATCCAGTTCGCCGGATTCCAGCTGCATCGCCTGTGCATTATCATCTGGTACAATTTTGAAAATGACCTTGTCAATCTTTGGTGCCCCAAGGTAATAATCTTCATTTTTTACCAGAACAATCGACTGGCCTTCGTCCCAGCTCTCCAGTTTATACGGGCCGGTTCCAACCGGTGCACGGAAGAAATCCGATTCCTGCATATTTTCACCTTCCAGCAGGTGCTTCGGCAGGATGGCCATCGTCATGTATTCCAGGAAAGCCACGTTCGGCTCGGAAAGGCGGAAGGAAACGGTGCTGTCATCTATAACTGTAATCTCTTCTACATCCTCATAATTTGGTGCATTTTCAGATCCGTTTTCCGGATCCATGATCGCTTCGATGGTGAATTTCACATCATCCGCCGTAAATTTTTCTCCATCATGCCATTGGATGCCGTCCCGGATATGAAAGGTGTAGGTGCAGGTTTCTGCATCGTACTCCCATTTTTCTGCCAGACCCGGAACAATGTTGTCATCCGCATCGTGTGCGGTCAGTCCGTTGAACAGCAGCAGATTAATTTCACCGTGCTCATCCATCGCCGGATTAATCCTGGTATAATCAGCAGAACCATAAACCAGGGTCGTCTCTTCCTCCCCTGTCTGGCCGGAAGAAGCTTCCGTCTCTGTTTTCGACAAATCTGTACTGTTGCTGTTTTTCCCGCTGTCCTGACCGCATGCCGCAAGGGATGCTGCAAGAGACACCATCAGCATCAAAGATAATATTTTCTTTTTCATCCTTTTCCTCCCATTTTCAGACCGTTTTTACCCGGACTGACCGCTTTTTTGCTTTGTACTCCCATGATCTGCGCGCCTGATCCATGTACTGTTCGTTCATTATATTTGATATTTCAGGCTCTCACAAGCCGGGTGGGGGGATATTTTTTTCTTTTCTCGTAAAGTTAATCGTCTCATGCAGAGGGAACTGCTCCGCATGCCAACATAAAACATGACCTTGATCAGGGGACTCTTCCTCTGCATCAAGGTCATGTTTCTTTTCCTATGATTTTAAAATTTTACAGCATATTGATAACAAATCCAGCCAGCATCGTGGACAGAACCGTAATAACCGTAATTCCTCCCACAACATACGGCACGTTTAAGGTATCTTCGATAAACGCTTTCTCCTCCGGTGTCTCTCCGACCGCATCGCCGACCTCGCGGCAGATGACCACGTTGCTCGGGAATCCGAGGAACTGCTCGACACCGATGCCGACAGCCAGATCCTTGTCGCCGACAAGTTTCCAGGTCGGGAGAACCCATCCAACCAGTGCAACACCGATCAGAGCCGCGGTGAACAGAACAATCGTCTGGAATGCCATCGTACCGAGATCGCTCAAGGAAACCTTCGCCAGAGACGGGATGATGGAGCCAAAGACAGCAACCATCATAAGGCCGTAGGAATTCGATTTCTGCAGCGGTTTTGTCGGAACGAGTCCGGAAGCGGCACAGACAACACCGAGAAGCAGCGCCCAGATGCTGTAGTTGATCGGAGTCAGATCGCCAAGGATGTGGGCAACCCAGGAACCGGCTGCAACGAGCGCCATCATGACGTTGGCGGAATACCATTCTTTGTGTTTATCTGCAAAGGAAACTTTTGCGGAAGCACCGTTTCCGGTCTCCTGCTTTTTAAACTGCGCCGGATTCTCGCGGTATGCTTTCAGCAGTTTTTTTCCGTAACGGATACCCATGGCAGATGCGATCGGCGCACCGACGAATTTCTGTACGGAATAGATGACTGCACAGAGTGCTGCCGCCGTTGCCAGTCCTTTTTCTGCTGCGGCGCTTGCCATCAGCGAAGTTGCCATTGCCGCACCGTTGATAACCGGCATGCCGACGAGCATAGTGTCAAATCCGATGATCGAGGATACCAGAAACATCACAAGGCAGGACGCCAGCATACAGAGTGCCGCCATTAATACGGTTCTCCACTCCTCGATCAGCTGTTTCACGTTCAGGGTAGTACCCATGTTGAACAGTACCATCGCAATTGCCAGTTTTGATAACGCCGTAAGGCCTCCCTGGTCGATGATGTCCGCCGGGATCAGTTTCGTCAGAAAGCCTACCAGGAACAGGAGCATGACGACCATCATTCCGGACAGCTTTCCTTTTGTAATTTTACCGACAATGTCGCCGAGTGCAAACACGATCAGAACAATCATGAAGCTGGAGAACATTGCGTTGTTTGTTAAAATCTCAGCCATTTCTTTTTCTCCCTTGCTCTTTTTAATTTGAAATTATACATAATTTTCTTTTATTTTGCAAGTTTTATCCGGTTTTTATTTTATATTTTGCATATTTATGCAATCCTTCCAATTATCCGCGCCACAAGCTCTCCGGCATGATAGAAGTCATCGAGATGCAGATATTCTTCGGTCGAATGATTCTTGAAATATCCTGTTGCGATACCGACACAGGTGATTCCCTTCTGATTGAAAATATTGCCGTCCATACCGCCGCCTCCGCCGTTGATCTGCGGTTCGATTCCCATCTCTTTCAGGGATTCCGTGACGATCTGAATCATCTCGGAATCCTCCGGGATGAAGAACGGCAGGAAGGTGTTTTCTCTTTTAAATTCCACACGCGCACCGCGCTTTTCTGCGATTTCACGGCAGTGCGACTGGAAATACGCTTCATAGCGGTCGAGTTTTTCTCCCGACCGGCTCCGCATCTCTCCGCGCAGGATTGCGTGGTCGCAGACAACGTTCATTGCCTCGCATGTTTTGGACCAGAGGTGAGAAAAGTTCGACGTTGTATTTTCATCCAGTCTTCCCGTCTCCATCGTTGCGAGCATTTCCGCCATAATTTTTGCCGCATCAATGCCTTTCTCCGGCTCATTTCCCGCATGGGCTGCCTTGCCGAAAACCTGTGCTTCCAGAAGGGCACGGCCCGGCGCACCATTTACAATTCGGCCGATGCGTCCCGGGGAGTCGAGCACATACATCGTTTTTGATGTCAGCAGGCTTACATCGAATGCTTTCGCACCGTACAGACCGGCCTCCTCGCCGACCGTAAAGAGGATCTCCAGTTTCGGAAGCGCCTTCCCGGATTCAATCGCCTGACGCACGCCCTCTAAAATGGCTGCCACACCGGACAGATCATCCGCCGCCAGAATCGTGTCGCCCGAAGAACGAAGGATTCCATCCTCCTCCACCGGTTTGATTCCAATGCCGCCCGGCACACGGTCCATATGGGAACAGAAACAGACAACACCGTCCCGCTCTCCTTCCCGAACCGCCAGAATATTGCCGCACACGCCGCCAAACGTAGCCCCGGCCTCATCCCGCGTAATCGCAAATCCCATCTGCTCCAGTTTTTTCACCAGATGCTCTGCAATCTCCGTCTCCTGACCGCTCGACACATCAATCCGCATCAATTCGGTCAGTTCATCTAACATACGTTGATTTTTCATTTCTTTTCCACTCTCCATTCTTGAAAAAAATTTTCAAAAACAATTCTTCTACATCTTACCATTTGCCTTTCGTCCTTAATAGGTGTAAAATTATGCCATAATTCATTTTTATGTCTTTAATTCTCGGAAAGGAATTTTATATATGAAAATCGGCGTAACAGGTTCTGACCATATCTGCGACAGGATTCAGAAAACGCTGGAGAAGCGCATGCCGGACCTTGAAGTGGTCTACCGGCGTTCCAACGATTACCGGTACGGTCTGGAAGCGGCTGCCCAGTTTCAGAAAGGGAAAGTATCCGGCATTATTTTTACTGGGCCGACCAACTATCACTATGCTTTAAAGCGGCTGGAGCCAAACGTTCCCTGGACCTTTCTTCCGCACAATCAGGCTTCCATCTTAAAAGCGCTGGCGGAATCTGCTGTCCGTTATTCCTGCGTGCCGGATGTCATCAGTATCGATATGTATGAGGAACAGCTTGTGCAGGAAACGCTGGAAGAGATCGGCATTTCCAATGGCCGCGTCCTTGTGGCACACGGCTCTTCTCCCGATCAGGGCGATTTTCAGGATGCCCTCACGGATTTTCACCGTTACAACTATTTTCACAACGGGGCAAAAATCTGCTTTACCAACATGGAAAAAACGTATGAGGCACTGTCGGCAGAAGGCATTCCCTGCATCCGCATCTCGGTTTCCGAGGATGTAATTCTGGAACAGGTTTATCATCTTCAGTTTCTAGAAAATACGGCGCAGAAGAACCGCGGGCAGAGTGCTTCCGTGCAGATCTATTTTGATTATTCCTTTGATCAGGAGACGGATCTTTCGCTCCGGGAATGGGAGAAGATTCATTATCAGAATGAGATGCGCGAGCTGATCTACTCTGCCGCCCACCGCATGGGGGCTGCTGCGTTCTCCGAGGGCGCTTCTATTTTTTATATCATGTCATCCCGTCCGGTTCTGATGCGGGAATTTATTCAGAACGGGGAATATCAGAAGATTCTGTTTCACGGACAGCAGACGCCGCACAACCGGCTGTGGATCGGCATCGGCTACGGTGATACTCCCATGGAGGCGAAATCCCGCGCGGCGATGGCGCTCAACCACTCGATCGCGGACCGCTCCGGCGCGAACTATATTGCGGAGGATGAGCATCAGTTTACCGAAATTAAGATCAATGACCCGACCGATCACACGGCGTATCTTCTGCACCGGCTTCACATCAGCAGCAGTACGTATGAAAAACTGAAAGAGATTCTGCGGTCACATGATCAGGTAATCACTTCCGCACAGCTCGCTGCAGATATGGGGATCACGGAGCGGAGCGCCAACCGGCTGATTCTGCGGCTGGAACAGGAAAACTGTGTGACCACGATCGGCAAAATCAGCGGCGGCAGGGGACGGCCGGCACGGATTATGAAAATCACTTTATAAAACATAAGAAATGGAGAATGTTTATGGATAACAGAACGGAACAGGCATTTGCCTATCTCGAGAAAAACGAACACAGTATGATGGAGCTGCTGAAAAATCTTGTCTCCATTGAAACGCCTTCGGCTGATCGCGAGGCGAATGAGCGGATTGCGGCGCATCTTGATACGTACTGTGATGCGCTTGGTATGGAGCGGGAGATTCATCATTTTGAGAAGGCCGGTCCGACGTTTGCGGCATGGACTCGGCCGCAGGAGAAGAAGCCGATTCTTCTGCTCGGACATATGGATACGGTGCATGCGGTCGGAAAATTTGGGCCGGAACCGTTTCTTGTGAAGGATGACCGCGTGTACGGTCCAGGCGTTTATGATATGAAGGGCGGCGATGTCATTGCGCTGTTTGCGCTCCGCGCGCTGAATGCTGTCGGATATGAAGACCGCCAGATCAAGCTGGTTCTCACTGGTGACGAGGAAGTTGCCCACGCGTTTTCCCACGGCGAGGCCGGAAAGCTTGTCGAACAATATGCCAGCGGCTGTGAGGCGGCGTTTAATCTGGAATCGGGCTATATCAACGGTGAAGTGACTACGAAAAGAAGCGGCGGCGCGATCATCCGCGTGAAAGTAAAAGGAAAAGCGGCTCATGCAGGAAAGGAGCCGCAGAAAGGCGCGAGTGCGATTCTGCAGGCGGCGCGCATGATTACAGAGATTGAGAGCCGCT
>OHXZ01000515.1_pt1 | contig 13082 bp, 10 predicted proteins | sample 1580021 | NCBI WGS metagenome assembly OHXZ01 (sample SAMEA3882520, study PRJEB24775) | human gut metagenome | biome: human-associated habitat; feature: intestine environment; material: feces | place: Netherlands | collected 2009/2010
CAATAACGACGCCCGTTTTGCCCGTCGCGCGCGCGTAGCCGTCCGCCGCGTGAGCCGCCGCCTGCTCGTGGCAGGTTAGTATATGGCGAATTTTATCGCATTTGTAAAGTTCATCGTAGATATCGAGCACCGCGCTGCCCGGATAGCCGAAAACCGTATCGACTCCCTGTTCGAGCAGAACATCTATCAGCGCCCGCGCACCCGTTGAATTCATAAACTCGCCTCTGAAAAATTTATTTTACCGAGAATTTGAAGCTCGTGCGGCTTCTGAACGTCTCGCCCGCCTTGAAAATGCAGGGCGGAAAGTTCGGACGGTTCGGGGAATCGGGATAGAACTGAGTTTCAAGGCAGAAGCCCGCGTGCTTGTTCATCAGCGTGCCGCCCTTGCCGGGGATGTTGTTGAGGAAGTTTCCGGTGTAGAGCTGAACACCGGGCATATCGGTAGTTACTTCCATAACGCGCCCGCTCTCGGGGTCATATGCGGTCGCAAACGCGCCCTGCGTATCGGAATCTATGCAGAAATTGTGGTCATATCCGCCGTTTGCAAGCTCTATCTGGGTGTCTGCGCAGTTGATATCTCTGCCGATAGCCTTCATCTGTCTGAAATCGAACGCCGTTTCGGTGACGTCTCTTATCTCGCCGGTGGGTATACTGTCCGCATCCATGGGAGTGTAGTGCGAGCAGGACAGGCGAAGCTCCTGCGAGAGGACGTTCGGGCGCTTGTATGAGCCGAGATTGAAATATGCGTGGTTAGTCATATTTATCGGAGTATCCTCGGTGCAAACGGCCTCATAGGAAATCGAAAGCTCGTTGCTGTCATCAAGAGTGTAGGTCACCCTTGCGCTCATCTCGCCGGGGAAGCCGTTTGAGCCCTCGGGGCTCGTATATTCGAGAACAAGGCTCTCGCCCTCGACTCTCGCCGCCCAAACCGCGTGGGAAAACTCGCCGCCGCCGTGCAGGCAGGTCTTGCCGTTTTCGTTCTTTATCACATCGAACTCTTTGTCTCCGACTCTGAAACGGCCGCCGCAGATGCGGTTTGCATATCTGCCGACGATCTGACCCTGATAGTCGGAGCGCTCGACATGACCCTCCAAATCGTCAAAGCCTATGAGGACATCCTCAAAGTTACCGTCTCTGTCGGGCGCAAAGAGCGACTGCCAGGTTGCGCCGTAGGTTATGACGGACGCGCTGACGCCGTTTGAATTTTTAAGCTCGTATATATCGACCTCTCTTTTGTCGGGAAGAGTGCCGAAAAGTTTCTTTGAAATCATTAATAAATCCTCCTGTTGTTATATTGACTCATAATAAATTATACATTATTATATCGTCAAGTGTCAAGAAAAGCGAAAAATGCGCGGCAAAAAATATTCTGTTTTTATTGACACGCTTAAATCCGCAGTTTATAATAAAATTAATTTAGTACAGTAAAGTCTTGAATCTGCGGCAAAGAATGATTCGGGACTTACCGAAAGGGGAATAACAATGGGTTCGTCAAAGGCAAAATACATGGGCTTCAAGGAGATTGCGGCATATTCGCTCGGGCTTTTCGGCTTTCAGGCGATAGTCGGACTTCTCAACTCGTATCAGGCGGAATTTGATGCGTCGATACTCGGCGCGGATATCGCGGTAGTCGGTATTCTCGTGCTCGTCGCAAAAATCCTCTCCGCGGTTTTCGATCCGTTCGTCGGCAACATGATCGACCGCTCGAAGAGCAAAAAGGGCAAGTTCAAATCGATGATAGCAAAGTCGATACTTCCCCTGCTCGTCATGACCTCGGCGGTGTTCATAGATGTGCCGTTTAAGACGAACAAGGTCGCCGTCTACATATGGATCTTCGTGACCTACCTGCTCTGGAGCTTTGCGATGACCCTCGGCGACGTGCCCTCGCAGGGCATAGCCTCCGTCCTCACCCCCGACCCGACGGAGCGCACAAATGTCGTCTCAATTTCGAACACCTTCAAGCAGATAGGCTTCTCAGCCTGCGTCGTTATAGTGCCGATAGCCTGCCTTATCATTCCCGGAGGCTCCAAGGTGCTCGTCAAGAGCGGCGAGACGGATCTGCCGATGATAGCAAACGAGTATCTGTTCACAGCCGTCCTCACGGCCGTGCTCGGCTGCGCGCTGTTCATGCTCATCCCGCTCATCAGCGAGGAGCGCGTGCCCTACTCGGCGGGCGAAAAGATTTCTTTTAAGGATATGCTGAACACGCTCAAATCGAACAAGCCGTTCATGCTCGTTATAATATCATATTTCCTCGGCTTCGGCCGTCAGATGGCTATGGGAATCCAGGTTCAGGCCGCCAACATACTTCTCGGCTCGCAGAACCTCGTCGCCGTGCTCGGCATCTCGACCGCGATAGGCACGATGATAAGCATGGCCGCCTGCCCGTTCCTCATAAAGAAGCTCGACGAAAAGAAGGTCTTTATCGGTCTGTCGGTCTACGGCTTTATAGCATCCGTGTTCTCGTTCGTGATAGCCCACTTCTGGTTTATAAACCCCGGCAATACGGTGCTCACCGTGCTCTTCTATTTCTCGCTCTTCCTCTTAGGGCTGCAGTTTGCATCCGTCAATCTCATGCCCATGATAATGACCGCCGACTGCGTTGACTACTACGAGTACGAGACGGGCAAGCGCATGGAGGGTACGGCATATTCGGTGCTCACGCTGACCATAAAGATCTGCCTTGCGCTCGGCATGGCGCTCGGTCTTGTTTTCGTTCAGATCTCCGGCTACTCCGACACCGTGCGCGAGATAGCCGCGGGCACCGCCGCCGGCTTTTCGACAAAGACCAAGGACACCGTGTTCTTCGCCTATTCTGTCGTCCCCGGAATTCTCTCCCTACTCTCCGCATTCCCGATATTCAAATACGATATCGTCGGCAAGAAAAAGCAGGAGATATCCGACGCGCTCCAGGCAAGAAGAGCCGCCGCAGAGAAATAAAAAGCAAAAAGCTATCCTCCGTATGAGACATACGGAGGATTCAATCTGTCGAAAAAGTCTGTCATTGCACGGACTCAAGACTCCCCTGTGTAAGGGGAGCTGTCACGGCGAAGCCGTGACTGAGGGGTTGTTGTAATGAAAGTTCAAAATACTCAGCATTTTTGAAAAATTTCAACTTATTCGGAACAATCCCTCCGGCGCTTCGCGCCACCTCCCTTTACACAAGGGAGGCTTTGGTTTTTGCACCCCAAAAACCGGGTTTATCGACACGTTGTATCCCCCGTATGATGCCATACGGGGGATTTTTTGTTGGGGCTATTTTAGGCTCCCTTGTGTAAAGGGAGCTGTCAGCCGTCAGGCTGACTGAGGGATTGTTTTACTGCGAAATCTATATAATCACAAACGCCGTCAAAATTTTCGTTGATTTCATTATTGGGGATACGAATTATTTTAACTCCGTATTTCTCTAAAAATTCTGTTCTCTCCGCATCTTTTTCCATGGCTTCACTTTCATAGTGCTGAGAACCATCAAGTTCTATAACGAGTTTGGCTTTTGCGCTGTAAAAATCCGCGATATATCTTCCAAGTACCTTTTGTCTTGAAAAACGGATAGGATAATTGCGCAAAAAATCATACCAGAGATGCCGTTCCTCTTTTGTCATCTCTTTTCGCAGCTGCTTTGCCAACGGAACAAGCTGTTTGTTATGTTTCGACTGCATTGCAATCCCTCCGTCTCATCTTCGCCGAGCCACCTCCCTTTGCACAAGGGCGGCTGATAAAAGTTGCGATTATTTTATTCAAACATCGCCTTGAAGGCTTTTATCCACTCGCGTGCTATCAGCGCGTGACCGCTCTCCGTCGGGTGGATGCCGTCCCATATCCAGTAGGCGCAGTCGCGTCCCTCTGCGGCGCTGTCGAAAACTTTTTGAAGCGGGATAAAAAATATTCTGTCATCCTTTTCGGCAATGCGGCGGCAGACCTGCGAATATCTGCTCAGCTTCCTGCGGCAAACGTCCTCCTCCGACTTGTATCTGTCCCTTGTCGGCAGGAAAAACGGCTCCATGAGGAACACCTTCAGCTCGGCGTTCGTCTCGAAGGACTGCGAAAGCATATTTTCGAGATTGCTTTCATATTCCTCCGGCTCAATATGATTTTCGTCCTCGAAAAGGAAACAGTCGTTTACTCCGATAAGTATGCTTAAAATATCCGGCTCTATGTCGAGCGCGTCCTCGCGCCAACGGCGGAGCAGTCCGCGCGTCGTGTCGCCGGAAATGCCGCGGTTTACGAATTGAAGTCCGGCATCCGGGTATTCCGCGCCAAGCATCCCGCTGACAATAAATGCGTAGCTGTGCCCTATCTGATGGTTGAGATCGTGGCGGCGTTCGGGCTCTTTGTATCTGTTGCCGTCCGTTATCGAATCGCCCTGAAAAAGTATCTTCATTTTTCTCCTCCTCAGTCTATATCCGCAAAAACCGTGTCTGTTATTTCTCCGCGGCAAGTGCCGTTGCTAAGGTCAACGAGCCGCGCCTCAAACGCAGGCTCGAGCTCCTGCGGTATTCTCATTTTCACCGTCACCGCGTCCTCGAACGCCGTGTCCTCAACTATGCCGCCCTGCTCCGGGATAAGCGAGGCGAGCCGCCCGTAGAATGTATAGTCACAGCGGATTTTCACTATGCTGCACTCGGCACGGGTCACTATGCCGCCCGCATCGACTGCGATTTTCGCCGCGTGCGAATAGGCTCTGACGAGTCCCCCGCCGCCTAAAAGTATTCCGCCGAAATATCGGGTGACAACCAGAACGCAGTCGGTCAGCTCTTCTTTTTGCAGGACATTGAGTGCCGGCATTCCCGCCGTGCCCTGCGGCTCGCCGTCATCCGAAAAGCGGCAGATGTTGCCCTCTCTGATTATATATGCCGGGACATTGTGCGTCGCGTCCCAGTGCTTCGAGCGGATAGAGTCTATAAACGCCGCCGCGTCCTCCTGAGTCGTGACGGGCGATATATAGCCGATGAACCGCGAACGCTTTTCAACGAACTCGGCACTCGCCGCCGCTCTTATGGTTCTGTACTGCATATTGCCGCCTCCCGTGCGTCTTATTCTTCCTCGCCGCCGTCGTTCTTCTCATACGGGAATTCGTAGACAACCTCTAATTTATGCCCGCGCATCCAAAGCGACGGCGTTACGCGCAGAGTGTAGCCGCAGCCGTTGGGGGTTATCCACTCGTGCATCGGAAGCTGCGGAAGTCCGAAATTCGTGAGCAGCGCCATCATAACACCGCCGTGGGTGACTATCGCCGCGCGGTCGGTCTCGGTCTTTATCAGTCCGTCAACTATCTTTATAAAGCCCTCGCACACGCGCCTTGCGAAGGCCTCGTTGCTCTCGCCGAACGGCGGCTCGACGCCCTGCTCACCGGCAAGCCAGCGCGGGAACATAGGATAATCCTTGAGCTCCTCCGCGTCCTTGCCCTCGAACTCGCCGAAATTGCACTCTATGAGCGAGTCTATTGTTATGCACTTGTTGTCGGGATAGAGTATCGCCGCAGTGTCCGTGCAGCGCTTGAGCGGGCTTGATATAACCGCGCCGACAGGCGGATAGACGAGCTCCGAGCGCATATTTTCGAGCTGCTTTCTGCCCTCTTCGCTGAGCTCGACGTCGGTATGACCGATGTATTTTCCCTCGGTCTCCTCTCTTGTGGCGCCGCTTCTGATGATATATATAATATAGCTTTTCATATTTCCTCCAAAAATACGCCGAGTATTTTGTTGAACTGTATAATTGAAAATCGACAGATATCTGCTATAATGATTATACAGATTGTATAAATAAAAGGGGTATCTATATGGCAACAGGTATAACTGCGCGGCTGTCCGCACTTCGAAAGGAAAAGGGCATAAGCCAGAAGGAAGCCGCAGCGGGGCTGGGCGTCTCGCAGGCTCTGCTCTCCCACTACGAAAACGGAATACGCGAATGCGGGCTTGATTTTCTCTGCCGCGCGGCCGACTACTACAATGTCACCACGGACTACCTTTTGGGTATAAGCGAATCGAAGCGCGGCTTTGAGGGCGCATTCGGCATAAACGGCGACATCTACTCCGACGCGGAGCTCAGCACGCTGACAATATTCCGCGTTGCGGGCAAGCTCCGAAAGTTTCTGACCTTCCGCCAGGAGAACAGCGGCACCTCCTCGGACGTCATGCACATGATATACTGCCTGATTATGTACAGAATCATAATCGCAGAGTCCGCCAAGGGCACGCTCCCCTGCGAATGGGTTCCGAACGCCGAAGTGCTCAACGACCGAAATTACCTCAATATCATTGACCGCGTCGCAAACGAGCTGATAACCGCCGGCTCAAACGCGTCGCGTCAGATACCCGATAAGATACCTCTGTCCTTCAAAACCGTAATAGAACAGGCGCAAAGCATTATCAACTCCCGCTGCGAAAAGAGCGGGATAAAGCTCGGCGATATATACACCACCGAGTTCTGATTATATTCTCGCCACTCCGCTGTCTCTCGCAGCCTGCGCCACCGCCTCGGCGACCGTCTTTCCGACGCGCTCGTCGAACGCCGCGGGCAGGATGTAATCGGGATTCAGCTCCTCATCGCTGACGAGAGAGGCTATTGCCTTCGCGGCGGCTATCTTCATCTGCTCGTTTATGTCGCTTGCGCGGACATCGAGCGCACCGCGGAAAATTCCCGGGAACGCGAGGACATTGTTAATCTGATTCGGGAAGTCGCTTCTGCCCGTGCCGACTACCGCAGCGCCCGCAGCCTTGGCAAGGTCGGGCATTATCTCGGGCACGGGGTTCGCCATGGCCATGATTATGGCATTCTCGGCCATGGACTCCGCCATCTCGGAGGTCACTATTCCGGGCGCGGAGACTCCGACAAAAATATCGGCTCCTTTCATCGCGTCGGCTAAAGTGCCGGTGCGGTGATTTTTATTTGTAAATGCGGCTATCTCCGCCTTTGCGGGAGTCAAATCGTCGCCCGCGCAGATTATGCCCTTGCGGTCGCACATGATTATCTCTCCCGCGCCCTTGGAGTCAAACAGCTTCGCTATCGCAACGCCCGCGGCGCCCGAGCCGCTGAAAACAACGGTGCAGTCCGAGAGCTGCTTTTTGACTATTTTAAGCGCGTTCATAACGGCCGCAAGGCAGACCACCGCCGTGCCGTGCTGATCGTCGTGGAAAATCGGGATATCCGTGCGTTCCTTGAGCTTTCGCTCTATCTCGAAGCAGCGCGGGGCCGCAATGTCCTCGAGATTCACTCCGCCGAACGAGCCGGCGAGCAGAGCGACGGTGTTCACTATTTCGTCAACGTCCTTCGAGCGCACGCAAAGCGGTATCGCGTCAACATCGCCGAACGCCTTGAAGAGCACGCATTTGCCCTCCATAACGGGCATACCCGCCTCGGGGCCAATGTCACCGAGTCCCAGCACCGCAGTGCCGTCCGTGACGACCGCGACGGTGTTCCAGCGGCGCGTTAAGTCGTAGCTTTTGCTGACGTCGTCCTTTATCTCAAGGCACGCCGCCGCGACTCCGGGAGTGTAGGCAAGGGACAGCTCGTCCTTGTTGCCGACCCCTGCTCTCGGCTTTATCTCCAGCTTGCCGCGCAGTTTATAGTGAAGCTTCAGTGATTCGCTCAGATAATCCATTTTAGTTTTCCTTTCCTGTTGCTCGGTATTTTTACGGCCGCCGATCAGAAAACCGGTCGGCGGCCAGATAATATCAGTCCTTCGCCCAGTCGCGTGAACGCTCGACTGCGCGTTTCCAGCCCTTGTAGAGCTCGTCACGGTGTGACTTCTCCATCTGGGGGGTGAATATTCTCTCGATTTCGCGGTTCTGCGCTATCTCAGCCCTGTCCTTCCAATAGCCGACGGCAAGACCCGCGAGATATGCTGCGCCCAGAGCCGTCGTCTCAACGGTCTTGGGTCTGTCAACTATCGTGCGTATCATATCCGACTGTATCTGGAGCAGGATATTGCTGACGCTCGCGCCGCCGTCGACGCGCAGCTCCGTAAAGGTTATGCCCGAATCGTCCTCCATCGCTTCAAGGAGATCCGTCATCTGATAGGCTATCGCCTCAAGGACGCTTCGCGCGATGTGGGCGCGGTTGACTCCGCGCGTGAGTCCGACTATGCAGCCGCGCGCATACATATCCCAATAGGGCGCGCCGAGTCCCGTGAACGCGGGGACAAAATATATGCCGTTGGCATCGGGCACGCTCTCGGCGAGCTCGTCGCAGCGTTTGGCGTTGTCTATCATATGCAGCTCATCGCGCAGCCACTTGATAACCGAGCCTGCGTTGAACGCGGAGCCCTCTATGGCATATTCGACCTTGTCGCCGATACCCCACGCGACGCCGGTGAGCAGGTTGTTCTTCGACTTGACGCGCTTCTCGCCAGTGTTCATCAGCAGGAAGCAGCCCGTGCCGTAGGTGTTCTTCGCCTGACCGGGCTCAAAGCAGGCCTGACCGAACAGAGCCGCCGGCTGATCGCCTATTGCGCCCGAAATCGGAATACCCTCGAGTTCCTCAAGGCCGATTATGCCGCCCGCGACCTTGCCGTAGACCATACTTGAGGGCTTGACCTCGGGAAGGATGGACATCGGGATATTGAGATATTCGCACATCTTCTCGTCCCAGCAGAGATTGTCAACGTCGAAGAGCATGGTTCTCGATGCGTTGGAGTAGTCGGTTATATGCACTCTGCCGCCGGTGAGATTCCATATGAGCCAGGTCTCAACCGTGCCGAAGAGCAGCTGATCCGCCTCGGCGAGCGCGCGTGCGCCCGGGACATTGTCAAGTATCCACTTTATCTTTGTGCCGGAGAAATATGCGTCTATGACAAGACCCGTCTTGTCCTTTATGTACTCCTCCATGCCGTCCGCCTTTATCTGCTCGCAGAGCTCTGCCGTGCGGCGGCACTGCCAGACGATGGCGTTATAGACGGGCTTTCCCGTCTCCCTGTCCCACATGATAGTGGTCTCGCGCTGATTGGTTATACCGATAGCCGCTATATCCTCGGGCTTCACTCCGCTCGAAGAAAAGACGGAGGTCAGCGCCTGAAACTGGCTGAAAAGTATCTCCATGGGGTCATGTTCAACCCAGCCCGCAGCAGGATAAATCTGATCGAACTCCTTCTGCGCTTTGGCTATAATGTTGCCCTTCTTGTCAAAAACGATAGCTCGCGAGCTGGTCGTTCCCTGGTCGAGTGCAAGGACGTATTTTGCCACTTGTATCCTTCCTTTCAATTTACAGATGTCTGTTCTCTGCCCGAGCGCCCGTTTTTCAAGCGTCACGCCGCTCGGCACATAAATTTTCATTATAAATAATAGCTCTAAACATACAAAAAGTCAATGTTATTGGCGAAACACTTCGGCACTTTAACTAAAAAAGTAAAATATTATCAGTTTGCCCTGCGATAGTTCTTTAGTGTAAATATTAAAAAGCTTTTTTGATATATAATATGCTCCGCAAGCTTAAATTAAAGGAGTGTATTTTACTAATGGGAGACAAGCTTTCAGTCATCACGGGCGCTACGGGTCACGTCGGCTACGCACTTGTTAAGGAACTCGAGGCACGCGGCGAAAACTTCAGAATACTCATCAGAAAAGACAGCAAGATTTTTGACGGCATCAATTGCGAGCGCGTATTCGGCGACGTCACCGATCCCGCTTCTCTCGAAAAGGCTTTTGAAGGCGCGGACGTCGTCTATCACCTTGCAGGCGTTATCGAGATAAACAAGGGCAACGAGGACATGACCTGGAAGGTCAATGTCGACGGCACAAAGAACGTCGTTGAGGCGTGCAAAAAGTGCGGCGTAAAGCGCCTTGTCTACGCTTCCTCTGTTGACGCTTACCCCCCGCTCCCCGATAATCAGGTTATGCGTGAGATTTCTCACTTCAATCCCGAGATTCTTGACGGCACCTATGCAAAGACTAAGGCTACCGCCACAAACTATGTATTTGAGAATAACGACGACAAGCTTGAGACAGTTGTCTGCTATCCCGGCGCGTGCTGCGGCCCCTATGACTTCAAGGTCTCTTCCGTCGGCGAAATGGTCAGAATGTTCTTTAACGGCAAGTTCCCCGTATCGCTCGCATTCGGCGCATACAACTTCGTTGACGTGCGCGACGTTGCCAAGGGCATGATCGGCGCCGCCGAAAAGGGCAGACCCGGCGAAGGCTATATCCTCACCGACGAGGTCGTCACCGTTGACGAGCTTATACATATGCTCGCAGATATCTGCGGCACAAAGGCTCCCGGCTTCAAGCTTCCTCTCGGCCTTGCAAAGGCGTTTGCTCCTCTCATGGAGGTCTATTACAACGCCGCAAAGAAGACTCCGCTCTTCACCCGCTACTCCATCCGCAAGCTGACCTCCAACTGCAACTTCAGCTGCGATAAGGCCAAGAAAGAGCTCGGCTACGCTCCCATGGGCGCAAAGCAGTCCTTCACCGACATGGTCGCATGGATAAAGGAATACGAAGGCACCGGCAAGAAGAAATAAGCAGGCCGAATAAAAATGCCCCGACGTTAGCGGGGTGTTCATAAGACACAAAAACCGATCTATGGCTCATAGGTCGGTTTTTTATATTATTGCAGGGTACACAAAAGCACGCCCTTTATCGGTTCGGTGAAAATGAGATTGGCGGGGGGTGCGTCGAGTCGCCGCACCCTACAAAGACATTGAAAAACAAAACAGTCGAATCAATGCGGGCGAATCCGTGCCGCAAATCCCAATTTGCCAATATCTGATACAGCTTCGATTTATACAGGAAAAGTCCCGACAGTACAATGCCTGTCGGGACTTTTCGTTTGCTTTTCCGTTCGGATTATTTGCCGAACAGCTTTTTAAAGAGGTATATTATCGCTCTGAACGGAGCGGTGATGATCTTGAGCAACGTCTTGAAGAATCCATCCTTTTTCTCAACCGTGACCTTGCATTCTGCTTTCACTCCGTCGGCCGATTCGGCGGTTATTATCGCTTCGCCCTCGGCTATCGCGGTGACTGTTCCGTTTTCGTCAACAGTCGCTATCGACGGGTCGGACGAGCTCCATGTGACGGTGCGGTTCCACGCATTGTCGGGCTTCACCGTCGCAGTGATCGTGAATGTATCGCCGACAAACACGGTTTTTTCGCTCTCGGAGAGCTCGATTGCGTCCACTTTAACGGCGCCGAGCCTGGGGATTTTTCTTGTCTGCTCCGCTTTGCAAAGCGAGCACACCCTTCTCTCGAGTCCGTCTTTTTCATATGTCGCTTCTTCTATGACTTCCCACTCGCCCCAGACGTGCCTGCACTGGGAGTCGTCGGCGCAGCGCACGTTCACCAGCGCGAACATATAGTTGTCCGCCCCGATAACTACCTCTTTCCACTGCTCGCGCGTGCCGAGGTAGTAAACGGCTCTTATATCATAGCAGTTTCCGAGCGCGGAGGCTTCGATTTCGGCAACGCTCACGGGGATAGTGAGAGACTCAATATATCTGCACCCGTAGAAAGCTTTTTTGCCTATTTTTTCCACTCCGTCGGGAATGGTATATGAGCTGAGCTTGTTGCCTATGGGATATGCCGACAGCTCGCTCTTATCCTTGTTGAACAGCACTCCGTCAACACTCGAATAGGTTTTGTTTTCGGGCGATACGGTTATGTTCTCAAGCCTTCGGCAGGACGCTATCCATTCGTCGCCTAAACTTTCAACTCCTCTGCCTATTGTTATTGACTCGAGACTTGTGCAGTTGGAAAAAGCAGAGCTGCCTATTGATGTAACGCTGTCAGGGATTACAATCTCTTTTAGGCTTTTGCAGCCGGAGAAAGAGCTACCGTAGTATGTGTTTTCATATTCGGACCATGTTCCTATTGCAGTTACACCATCTGGTATAACTATACTTTCAAGGGAACTGCAGCCGGAGAATGTATATGCCTCTATTGTTGACAGCTTCTTCGGCAAATCTACTTTTGAGAGTGATGTGCAGCCAGAGAAAGCAGAAGAACCTATTTCCGTAACGCTGTCAGGTATTACTATCTCTGCAAGGCTTGCGCAACCTTCAAAAGCAGAGCTGCCTATTGACGTCACGCTGTCAGGTATGGTTATCTCTGCAAGGCTTGTACAGCCGGAAAATACATCTGAATTTATACTAGTTAGATTCTTCGGCAGTTTCACTTTCGAGAGCGATGTACAGCCGGAGAAGGCTCTCCACCATATTTCCGTAACACTGTCGGGTATTATAATCTCTTTTAGGCTTGTACATCCGTAGAAAGCTGCTCCATCACACATGAAATCTTCGCTTTTGCTCCGTGTTCCTATTTTAGTTACTCCTTCAGGTATAATTATACTTTCAAGAGAACTGCATCCGGAGAAAGTCTGCGCCTCTATCGCTGTCATATTCTTTGATAAAACCACTTTTAAGAGCGCTGTACAGCCCGAAAAAGCAAACTCACCGATTTCCGTAACACTGTCAGGTATTACTATCTCTGCAAGGCTTGTGCAACCGGAGAAAGCAGAATTGCCTATTTCCGTCACGCTGTCCGGTATGGTTATCTCTGTAATGTTTTTGCAACTGGAGAAAGCATAACTACTTATCCATTTAACTTCATATCCTTCTATTGCTTCGGGGATAACAACCTTACCCGACACATTCTTGTCGCAGCGGGTTATTCTTACTCCATACTCATATTCGGAACCGGTCCAACGCCTATCCACCGCATACTCAAAAAGCCCGTCTTCGGTGGTTGCCGCCTCCGCTTTCAGCGAAAGCATGGGCAGGCGGATGCCGACGAAGCCGCTCAGGGGCGCGGCGCCGAATATCATTGTCAGTGCCATCGCGGCGGCAAGCAGGGATTTGAAAATATTTTTTCTTTTCATTGTCTCTCCTCCAATACATTTATTAATATATTCCGTCAAATATCTCCTTTTCCATAATATACCTTTTATAATTTTCTGTCAAGAGATTTCATTTCAGTGGGTAATTTATCGTACAGTGCTGCCGCAAAACGGGGTTATCGCAGCAAAATAAAGTGATTTTTTTTAAATTTCAGCACTCCGTCGTCCCTGAGCGCGCAGAGCTGAGCGGACATCGCGCTGCGGTCAACGCACAGATAGTCGGCGAGCTGCTGGCGGTCAAACGGGATGGAAAAATGC
>OHXZ01000527.1_pt1 | contig 12866 bp, 7 predicted proteins | sample 1580021 | NCBI WGS metagenome assembly OHXZ01 (sample SAMEA3882520, study PRJEB24775) | human gut metagenome | biome: human-associated habitat; feature: intestine environment; material: feces | place: Netherlands | collected 2009/2010
TATACAATGTGCTATTTAAGTGTGAAAGTATATTGAGCTTGGGAGGATTAAGACATCATTCCTCTTGCTAATCAGCACTAAATGTTATAAAATAATTAAGATTATGTAGCAGCCGATGCAGTTCGATGTAGTCAGGCTGTTGCCTTTAGGAGGATTATATTATTATGGAAAAGACAATGGAGAAAATTGTTTCTTTAGCTAAGGCAAGAGGATTTGTTTACCCAGGTTCTGAAATCTATGGCGGATTAGCTAATACCTGGGATTATGGTAACCTTGGTGTTGAGTTAAAGAACAATGTTAAGAAGGCATGGTGGCAGAAGTTCGTACAGGAAAGCCCATACAATGTAGGTGTTGACTGTGCAATTCTTATGAACCCACAGACTTGGGTAGCATCAGGTCATCTTGGTGGATTTTCTGATCCATTAATGGACTGCAAGGAATGTCATGAGAGATTCAGAGCAGATAAACTTATAGAAGACTGGGCAGACGAGAATTCATATGATCTCGGCGGTTCAGTTGATGGATGGACACAGGAGCAGATGAAGAATTTCATCGATGAGAAGAATATCTGCTGTCCTTCATGTGGAAAGCATAACTTCACAGATATTAGACAGTTTAACCTTATGTTTAAGACATTCCAGGGTGTAACTGAGGATGCCAAGAACACAGTATATTTAAGACCAGAGACAGCTCAGGGTATCTTCGTTAACTTCAAGAATGTTCAGAGAACATCAAGAAAGAAAGTACCTTTTGGTATCGGACAGATTGGTAAGTCATTCCGTAATGAGATTACACCAGGTAACTTCACATTCAGAACAAGAGAGTTCGAGCAGATGGAATTAGAGTTCTTCTGCAAGCCTGGAACAGATCTTGAGTGGTTCACATACTGGAGACAGTACTGTATCGACTGGCTTAAGGCATTAGGAATGAAAGAAGATGAGATGAGAGCAAGAGATCATGGGGCGAGCTCTGGGGTATCGCTGACAGAACAGATTATGACCTTACACAGCATCAGACAGTATCTGGTGAAGATATGTCATACTTTGATGATGAAGCTAAGGAGAAGTATATACCATATGTTATCGAGCCTTCACTTGGTGCGGACCGTGTAACATTAGCATTCCTTTGCTCAGCTTATGATGAGGAAGAGCTTGAAGGAGGAGATGTAAGAACAGTTCTTCATTTCCACCCAGCATTAGCACCAGTTAAGATAGGTATTCTTCCACTTTCTAAGAAGTTAAATGAAGGTGCAGAAAAGGTGTATGCAGAACTTTCTAAGTATTACAATTGTGAGTTTGATGACAGAGGTAATATTGGAAAGAGATACAGAAGACAGGATGAGATTGGTACACCATTCTGTATCACATATGATTTTGATTCAGAAGAAGATGGTGCTGTAACTGTAAGAGACAGAGATACAATGCAGCAGGAAAGAATAAAGATAGCAGATCTTAAGGCGTATTTTGAAGATAAGTTCAGATTTTAATTAATAAAAGAACGGAATTTAAATCGATAATTAAAAGGAAAGAATTATGCTGTGTACTAAATGTGGTCAGGAATATGAGGGCAGTCAGTGCCCAAGATGTGATGGACCTGTTATATTAGTTAACAACAGTGATTATCTTGCCAGAAGAAAAGCATATGAGGAGAAGCAGGCTTTGAAAGAGAGGTCTGCTTCTTCTGATAAAAAAGAGGAATCACAGAGTGACTATGGACAGGCATTAACAAAACGCGTGCAGGCGATAAAGAATCAGAGCAGAAACAAGACAGAAAGTAAGAAGCAGAGTCAGAACAGAAGCAAAGCGGACAGCAGAAAGCAGGGACAAAGTAGCGGAAAAACAGGTGGCAACAGGAATGGTAATCAGGAAAAGCCACAGATAAGAATTGCACGACATAAAGTAAACAAAAGAATGAAAATGATAGCGGCAGCGCTGATAGCAGTAGTGCTTATTGGTGTCGCAGCATTTGGAATATACAAGCTTGCAACTAAGAAGAATTATGCTCTTTATGTAAGCTACAACGGAAAGATATATGATATAGCAGGGCTGGACAGCAATTATGTATGTGATGAAAGTAATGCAATATTTGCGGCAGACAGTAAGACTTTCTATACAGCACAGTGGCCGGAACAGATAGATTCAGAGAAGAATATCTTAAGCGTTGCGAGTGACAATGGAAAGTATTTTGTTACGGTAACATATGATGAGTCCAACTCGTCTGGCAGATATTCAATGTACATATGGAGCAGGGACGAATGTGTTCTTGTGTCAGAAGATAATCTGCAGAAAGAGATTATGTATATCTCTGATGACGGTCTTGTTATATACACGAATATTAATATTATTAATGACGAGGGTTCTACTAATGGAACAAGCCTTGCCATGAGCAGAGTCAAAGAAGTTAAGAAACAGCCTGAGGCACAGACAACTCTTATAGAGGGTAATCTTAATAAGGCATATGTGTATGAGTCAAAGCACCTGATAGTATGTCTTACTAATGCAGGCTCATTGTATACATATGATTATGAGAAAAAAGAAAAGCCGGTTTCAGTTGCAGATGCAGTTATGCAGTTATGGCCTGTGTCAGAGAACATGCCAGGTGTGTATACAGCGAATGCAGACAGCCTTAACACAAGAAAAGATGTGGATACATTGCTGTATTCTAAGAGTGATGGAGTATATTATTACTCATGTAAAGATGCATCTGCGTATAAGATAGACAAGAAGACAGACAATGATGCAGATTATGTATTTGATAGAGACAATTCGCTTATATACAGAATTTCAGGTACATCAATGACATCAGCACTTATCAGAGAAACTAAAGTGAGTGAGTATGTGGATGTTGATTCTATGACTAAGGAAAAGAATTACATATATAATTCATCAGATGGTCAGATAGTGTATGTTAATGTGAAAGGACAGCTTCGAGTAGTTGATAACAACAAGATTACAGACATTGCGTCAGATGTTAATGCAGGTTCATTATCTAAAGTGTATAATAAAGGCAAGGCTTTAACATATGTTTCAGGCGGCAGGCAGTACTATATGGATAACATTAAGAGCAAAGCTGTTGCAATTCTGGAATCAGATGCAGTTACAGATACAGAGGGAACATATTTTTACAAGAACCGAATCTATGCGTATGATGCTGATAATATTCTTTATTCTAATACACTGAAGGGAAATGATATCAGCAATATAGGCTACGTTGAAAGATTGTGGCTTGGAACAGAACTAAGATAATTGCAAATGTATTAAAACAGGTATAAGTTATGGATTTATTTGAATATATGCGTGAAAACAATAAGAATACAGAATCTCCATTGGCTATGAGATTAAGACCGGAAACACTCGATGAAATGGTAGGACAGTCTCATATAATCGGAAAGGATAAACTGCTTTACAGGGCAATTAAGGCAGATAAGCTTAGCTCAGTAATATTTTATGGTCCACCTGGAACAGGAAAGACAACTTTAGCTAGAATAATTGCTAATACAACAAGTGCAGAGTTTAATCAGGTTAATGCCACAGTTGCCGGAAAGAAGGATATGGAAGAGGTTGTTGCCAAGGCGAAAGACAATCTTGGAATGTATGGAAGAAAGACCATTCTTTTCGTAGACGAGATTCACCGCTTTAATAAGGGACAGCAGGATTATCTGCTTCCATTTGTTGAGGATGGAACAATAATTCTTATTGGTGCAACGACAGAGAATCCGTACTTTGAAGTAAATGGAGCTTTAATATCAAGGTCAATAATATTTGAATTAAAACCACTAGAGAAAGAAGATATCAAGACAATAATAAAGCGTGCTGTGTATGATGAGAAGAAGGGCATGGGAAGCTACAATGCAGCAATAGACGATGATGCACTGGAATTCCTTGCAGATATATCCAACGGAGATGCGAGAAATGCACTTAATGCCATTGAACTTGGAATACTCACAACAGACAGATCAGATGATGGAGTTATACATATAGATCTTGCAACAGCACAGGAATGTATCCAGAAGCGCTCAGTAAGATATGATAAAGAGGGCGACAACCACTACGATACAATATCAGCATTTATTAAGAGCATGAGAGGCTCAGACCCTGATGCAGTAAGCTATTATCTTGCCAAGATGCTGTATGCAGGTGAAGATATTAAATTCATAGCAAGACGAATAATGATATGTGCCAGTGAGGATGTAGGCAATGCTGATCCTAATGCACTGCAGGTTGCAGTGGCTGCGGCACAGGCTGTTGAGCGCATCGGAATGCCGGAAGCACGTATTATATTAAGTCAGGCGGCACTCTATGTTGCGACAGCACCTAAGAGTAATGCATGTTACATGGCAATTGATAAGGCACTTGATGTAGTTAAGAATTCAAAGACTGCACCGGTTCCTGTACATTTGCAGGATGCCCATTATAAGGGTAGTGCCAAGTTAGGACACGGTGTAGGATACTTATATGCACATGATTATCCTAATCATTACGTCAGACAGCAGTATCTTCCTGATGCTTATGTGAATGAGAAATTCTATGAGCCGGGAGATATGGGATATGAGAGGGATATTAAGAAACATTTGGATAAGATTAAGTCGGAGGCATAGTTTCCAATGAGGGATTACATAAACAGACTTTCAAGAGGCAGTTCAATTATCAAAGTACCAAAGCTGTCATGCAGTGAGGAACAGATTACCATGGATATTATGTGTAATACAGTTGCTACAGGCAGCTTCATATGTGATGCCACCGATAAGGTTTATGGAATGGTCTATGCTGACAATGAGAGGGTAAAGATTCTTTCAGAACAATTTGGTGGTACGCATATTATAACTGAATATCAGGTGGACGCTTCCGGACTTGAAGAAAATGATGAGATAGAGGGAACATTTACAGTAGTATGTAATGCCGGCGAGAAAAAGATACCATTTGTATTCAGATGTTTGAAAGAGAATCAGGATGATATCAGAAATCATGTTAAGACTGAAGCAGTTGTTCTGCACATTGATAACGAAGAGAATACAATCATGCACAATGATGAAGCAGAGCAGTTTGAATGTGTGCTTATAAAGAGCGGGACAGAAGAAACAGAGATTAATATATATGCAGATGCAGATTTTATTGAATTAGAGAAAGACAGCTTATCAACTGATGATTTTGCAGGTGACAGGGCTGTGATTAAATATATTGTCAATCCACAGAAAATGCATGCAGGCAACAACTATGGATATATACATATAGTAAGTTATATGCAGCATTTAAAGATAAATGTGAGTGTTATATGTAAGAAAGCTGACGAATCGGAAGATTTTGAAGTCAGAAGAGAAGAAAAACTGGCACAATATAAGCTTACGAAGCTTTATCTTGATTTCAGAATGAAGAAAATCAAGAAAGAAAAATGGATTGCTGAATCTATGCAGACAGTTGACAGAATAAGGGGAATTAAGGGCACAGATGTATTTTATGATATTGTGCAGATACAACTGCTTATGGCGTCTGGAAGAGAGGAAACAGCAACACAGATATATAATAATATCAAGAAAGATATAGTTGGAAGAATTGGTGAAAATGTAGAACTTTACTGCTATTTTCTGTATGTTTCGACACTTATTGTGCGTGAAGAGGAGTATACGGCTCAGGTTTTATCACAGGTTAAGAAGTTTTTTGAGAATGGCTATGATACATATAGAATATTATGGATACTTTTTTACCTGAGTACAGATTCAGATAATAAGAGTATAAGACTTGTAAGAATAAAGGATGTAATTAATTCAGGATGCATAAGCCCTGTTATGTATATTGAGGCTATGAACATTATTAATGCACAGCCTGTTTTACTACGGGTGCTTAATCAGTTTGAAATGCAGGTTATTAATTATGGATGCAGGAACGACATTATTAGCGAGAAGCTTGCAATGCAGATTGCAGATGTTGTGGCTAATGAGAAGAATATTAATATTAATACTCTTATTATACTAAAAAAGATATATGATAAATATGAGAAAGACGAGATACTGACAGTTCTTGTAACCCAGATGGTAAGAATGGGCATGACAGGAGAAAACTGCTTTGAGATATATGAAAAAGGGGTATTAAGAGGCTTAAAAATAACAAGATTATATGAGTTTTATATTGCCAGTATGCCTAAAGAGACAGACAGGCAGCTGCCAAAGATAGTGTTGATGTATTTTGCATATGACAATACTCTTATAGATGAAGATAAAGCATTTTTATATGCAAATGTGGTGACGGGCAGAGATTCGTACTATAAGAATATCTATGAAGGTTATGAAAGAAATATAGAGATATATGTGTATGAACAGCTTAAAGCCGGCAATATCAGTGACAACCTTGTTGTATTATACAAGGCACTTCTTAAGACACAGCTTGTGTGTGATGACACAGGCACATTTGTAAGTAAAATGCCATATATGTACAGAATGCAGTGCTTTAGTGATGTCGTAAGATATGTACATGTCAGATATCCGCAGTTTACAGAAGAAACAGTATATGAGCTTTCAGGGGAAACAGCATATATATGTATGTATGGAAGTGACTGCGAGATTACATTTGAATGTATTGACGGACAGCTTAGAAAAGATACAATTGATTATGATATAGAAAAAGTGTTTGATATACAGCAGTATGCAGAGGTGTTTGAGGCTGCAGGTGATTATGGAAAGAACAATTCCAGAATAATTATGAGCAGAATCTGTGAAATGAGAAAGAATTCACAGTATACACAAGAAACACTTAAGCTGTACAAAACAATAAAAAAGGAACAGGGTATCAGTGAACAGTATAAACAGCAGGTTAATGCCTGGATGATTGATTATTACTATCATTATTATGAAGAAGATGATTTCTGGCATGAATACAATTATGTTGATACAGATAATCTGACGAAGAAGGATGCGGGAAAGCTGATAGAGATACTTATAGATTCATCAATGTATTCACAGGCATATGAGATAGCAGGTATATACGGTTGTTGTATGGCAAAAGCGGCAAAACTTCTTAAAATGACTGACTATATTCTTACAAATGTATCAGACGGACATAGTCAGATTATTGATGAGATTACTCAATATATATTCAGACACAACATTTATAATGAACCTGTTCTTTCTTATATGTGCGAATACTATAATGGGACTAATGATGAAATGTATGCGGTGTGGAAGTCAGCAGTTAATTATAATGTAAATGTATTGCATATGTCAGAAAGGATTCTTGCCCAGATGATGTATACAGGTGTGCATACTGGAAGATTTACAGAGGTGTTTGCTGATTATTATAGTAAGATTCCTGATATGCTTATAGTAAAGGCATATTTATCTTATAATTCACAATTCTATCTTCTCAGGCAGAAGAAGGCTAATGATATAGTATTCAGAGTTATAGAGGAGTGCATGGGGGATGGATATGGATTGCCAGAGTGTTGTTATGTAGCATGGCTTAAGAATCTGTCAAGAAACCCTGTTGCGTTAAGAGAAGATACATCTGAAAAAGAACTTGCACAATCAGTTCTTAATGAATTATGTGAACATGACAGAATATATGGATTTTTCAAAAAATTCAAAGGAATACTGGATTTACCATACAATATGCAGGGACTTACTATTGTTGAATACATAGCAGATCCAGATGATAAAGTATCTTTGACATATAGTATTAATGGGGCTGACAGGCTGGTGCAGGTTATGAAGTCTAACGAATGGGGAATATTTACATGCAGGTTTAATCTGTTTTATGGGGATTCATTAGAATATACATTTATAGTTAATGACAGCAATGAACAGGCATCTACAGAGCCGGTAGTCTGCGAATATAAGGATATTCCATCAGAGAACACAGATGGAAGGATTGACATGCTTAATGATTGTCTTGCAAGCAGACAGCAGCATGACCTTACAACATTAAGAAAGCTCATGTATAGTTACTGTGTTGAGGAATACGTCACAAGAGAAATGTTTACAATTGTCAAATGAGGATAGCAGATATGGAGCAGTGTAAAGGACTTATAGCAGGAATAGATATAGGATATAGTAAAATTCAGGCAAGTGTATATTCATATAATTCACGGAATGTGCAGACGGTAAAACTGACAGAGGATTCAAAGGAAAAGACCAGTCTTGCAAATGTTGTCGCTGAATGTATGCGAGCAACAGGTACATCACAGATTCAAAGCATATGTGTAACCATTCCCGATTATCATTCTGATGAAATATCTGCTGTCAGGGATACTCTTAAAAAATGTGGTGTATCAGATGGCAGATGGCAGGTATTAAGCAGAGTTGAAAGCTTTGCATATTATGCGTACAGACAGAAAAGTGAACTTCATGCTGCTGGTGTGGCACTGTTTGACTACACAAGTGAAGGAATAAGGTGTGATTATCTTGCAGTCAGGAAGAATGACAATAGTAACTATCTGCTTCAGGAACATACAGGATACACATCTGATATATTAAAAAAAGCTGTGATAAGCAAAGAACTTGGACTGGCTGAGAATGAGTTGTGTACATTTGCAGAAGAGTATTTTTCTAAAAGACATGTTTCGGCGGCATATCTTACAGGTGAAGGTTTTGATGTTGAAAAGCTTCCTGAAAGATTTGCAAAGCTTATGGTTACGAGAAGAAAAGCATTTGTCGGACAGAATCTTTTTGCAAAGGGTGCATGCTTTGCAGCAATGGAGATATTGAAGCCGGAAGTGTTTAAGAATGTCATAATGCTTATTGATAATCATGTGAAATGTGGTATAGAAATAGATATTTCGTCATATGAAAAGCCAATGAGATTCAGGCTGGTAAGACCGGGAAGTAACTGGTATACTGCCGGACGGACTGTGGAATGTATACTTGAGGATATGAGAAGCATTACATTTAAAATAATAACACCTGAGAATAAATATTATGATGAAGTTGTTGATATAAGTGAAATTCCATTCAGGGAAGGGAAAACAACAAGAGTATCTGTGAGCGTAAGCTTTGTAGATTCTGACAGGTGTAATATTACAATAAAAGATCTTGGATTTGGCGAGTTTGTCAAAAGTTCAGGAAAAGTTATAAGCAAAGAACTTGTATTAAGAAGCTGAGAATGTGGAAAACATCAGGAAACGGAGAAATACAATGGGGAAAATAATACTGTGCAGAGGAAAGAAGGCAGATACACCACTGACTGTTTTACAGACAGGTGTGAAGTTATATACAGCAGAAGAACTCTGTTATTATATTTATAATAATATATATCTGATTGGACAGGATTTTATAGATGATAATCTTATCAGTTTTCTTGATGAAACCGGAGAAAAAGAGCTGGCAGAAAGAGTAAGGAAGCTGAAAGAAACAGGAGGGTCATTAGCACAGATATTTGTAATAATACTCAAGACAATAGATTATTATTCTGTTGCAGAGATTGAGCAGTTAAAAGGGATTCTTAATACTCTTGGAAAGCAGAGCGTATGCGAAAGGCTTAAAGCAAGAGGAGACGGATATCTCAATGCTGGATATTATTTTGCCGCGGTCAGATGTTACGAGTCAATTATAAAAGATTACAAGGGAAAAGATTTGTTGGCAGCTGATTATGCAAAAGTTTATCATAACCTGGGAACTGCCTATGCAAGAATGTTTATGTATGATAAAGCAGTGATATATTATGATGAGGCATATAGGACGGGTCAGCATGAGGAATCAAAAAAATGCAGTATAGCAGCTTTAATTATGGCAAAGAAGGATAAAGAACCTGTTAATGTTGATGCGGATGAAGATGAATATGTTGTCCAGAAGGAATTGGAAACTTTAATGGATAATGCCAGATATAGTGATGAATATAGGGAACTTGAAGATATTGCCAGATTAAAAGCAGACGGCAATCTGGCACAGTACAACAGGGCGGTAGATGAAAGACTTGACAGGTGGAGAACGGCATACATTAAATATAGCAAAACATTTTAAAGAATTGTGGTGGATATATGGGAATATTTAAAAAAACTGAAAAAGAAACGATATATGATGATTATGATGATGAATCGTACAGAGATGAGGAACTGCTAGAAGAGGCAGAGAAGGAAAAAACTGCCAATAAAATGTTTAATATATTGAATATATATGAAACGTTTGATAAGAAGAATAAGAAAAAACATGAAGACCGCAAGAGCGGAGAACTTGATGAGAAAACAAAGGAAAAACAGCAGCAGGCCAAGATAGAAGAAGAAAAATATGATCATCTGTTAAACAGTATGCAGGCACAGACCCTTATCAAGGCAGTTGAGAAATATGGAAAGGATGAGGAAGACCGCAAAGAGATTGATGCTATACCTATTGAGCTTCCAAAGGAAAAATCCGAACTTGATAAAATTGCAGAATATGCGATGAGCAGGAATATAGACAGTGTCAATATAAAGGATTTCAGTACACATGATATTGAGGTTTATGTAAGAGAACAGTGTGATATCATGGAAGAAGCAGCGACACATGTAGAAAATGCTAAAGCTGAGTATGAGGCTGTTACTGAAGAATATAATGATATACAGATTATGGAAGAAGCTCCCACACAGATACGTGATAAAATATTGAGCTGTGCAGAGACCATAGACAACATGATGGTTGACAGGCGTATTCTTAAAAGTACAGAACATAAGCTGTCAAATGCGGCATACAGGCGCATGGAAGCTGTGGAAAATGAAATGCCAGGTGGAATAAAGCTTTTGAAAGCATCCGAAGATTATTATGATACTGTTAAGAGAGATTTAAGGATACTTGAGGCAGAACAGCTTAATCTTAGAACTGATGCGGATGTTCTTGTTACAAGACAGATTAAGATAAGAAGGCTTGCGAAAACAGCAATCTTTGCGCTTGCGGCAGTGTTTGCAGTATTTCTTATATCGATGACACTTGTTCAAAATGACAGTGATACGGCACTTTTTATAGGAATATCTTTATTTGCAGCAATTCTTGCAGTTGGAATGTTTGCTTTATTAAAGGTTACTGAAAGAAATGTGATTATAACTGAAATAAAACTTAATAAAGCTACAGCACTGCTTAACAAAGTAAAGATTAAGTTCATTAATGCAGCAAATACGCTGGATTATGAATATACAAAGTTCGGAGTTAAAAGTTCATATGAACTTGATAAGAAATACAGACTGTACGAGGAGATGAAAAAAGAGCAGATTAGAATGCTTGATATGACATCATCACTTAATTCTGCTGAAAATGAGCTTGAGAATATGCTTAAGAATTTAGGACTTTACAGTCCACATATATGGCTTGGAAGAGTGAGGGCAATCATTAATCCTAAGGAAATGGTTGAAGTGCGGCATGAAATAAATACTCGCCGTTATAAATTAAGGCAGCAGATAGAGTACAATGAAAAACGTATTGATGAAGCAAAGGAAAATATTAAAAAGATAACGCTTTCAAATCCGGCACACAGCGATGGTGCAATGCGCGTAATTGAAATGTATGAGAAGCGACATTCACGGGTTGCAAAATAAAATTGATATGTTACAATAAACAGTGGCTTTTTACGCATATGAATGATAAAAAGCGAAAGAAGTATGGAGGCTATAAGGATGAAAGAAAGACTTGAAGCAATTAGAGAAAGAGCTTTAGCACAGATTAATGAAACTGATTCGCTTGATAAACTGAATGATATCAGAGTCGCTTTCCTTGGAAAGAAGGGTGAACTTACAGAAGTACTTAAAGGTATGAAGGAAGTTGCACCAGAAGACAGACCTAAGGTTGGTCAGATTGTTAATGAGACAAGACAGGCAATTGAAGAAGTATTAGATAAGGCTAAGACAGAATTAGCTGCCAAGAAGAGAGAACTTCAGTTAAAGAGTGAAGTAATAGATGTTACTCTTCCGTCTAAGAGGGATGAGTTAGGACATAAGCATCCTAATACACTTGCATTAGAAGAAATCCAGAAGATATTCATCGGAATGGGTTATGAAGTAGTTGATGGACCAGAAGTTGAGTATGATTACTACAACTTTGAGGCACTTAACATACCAGCTAACCACCCGGCTAAGGATGAACAGGATACATTCTACATTAATGATAAGATAGTACTCCGTACACAGACTTCCCCTGTTCAGGCAAGAGTTATGGAGAAGGGCAAGCTCCCTATCAGAATGATTTCTCCAGGACGTGTATACAGAGCAGATGAAGTTGATGCTACACATTCACCATGCTTCCATCAGGTAGAAGGTCTTGTAATTGATAAGGGAATCACATTTGCAGACCTTAAGGGAACTTTAGCAGAATTCGCTAAGGAGCTTTTCGGACCTGATACTAAAGTTAAATTCAGACCACATCATTTCCCATTCACTGAGCCTAGTGCCGAGATGGATGTAAGCTGTTTCAAATGTGGTGGTAAAGGATGCCGTTTCTGTAAGGGCGAGGGATGGATTGAAATCCTCGGCTGTGGAATGGTTCACCCACATGTATTCGAGCTTTGTGGAATTGATAAGGAAGAATATACAGGATTTGCCTTTGGTGTAGGACTTGAGAGAGTTGCTCTTCTTAAGTACGAAATCGATGACATGAGACTTCTTTATGAGAACGATATCAGATTTATAAAGCAGTTCTAAATCGATTCATATAGTGGTCTAACGACTGGAATAAGATAAAGTATATTTAAGGAGAATGACGATATGAATACATCATTAAATTGGATAAAAGCAATGGTTCCAGGTCTTGAGTGTACAGATCAGGAATTCAGAGATGCTATGACACTTTCAGGAACTAAGGTGGAGTGTTTTAATGCATTTGACAAGAACCTTGATAAAATCGTAGTTGGGCAGATTCTCTCAGTTGAGAGACATCCTGATGCAGACAAGCTTGTAATATGTCAGGTTAATGTTGGCAGCGAGAA
>OHXZ01000533.1_pt1 | contig 12781 bp, 9 predicted proteins | sample 1580021 | NCBI WGS metagenome assembly OHXZ01 (sample SAMEA3882520, study PRJEB24775) | human gut metagenome | biome: human-associated habitat; feature: intestine environment; material: feces | place: Netherlands | collected 2009/2010
CCATACGCACTACGCCGTTCGAGATTATAGCCATTCTCTCGACCTTGCCGGCGTCGTGGGTCTGCTCCCAGACACTGCTGCGGAAACGGTTGTCTATCTCCTTGACTATCTGATATATTCTCGGAAGCAGGCGGCGGAAGAGATCCTCGCTCCAGCATTCGAGAGCCTCGCTCATAACCGTGTGGTTCGTGTAGGCAAACACCTCAGTGACAACAGCCCATGCATCGTCCCAGCTGTAGCCGCACTCGTCGAGCAGCAGGCGCATAAGCTCGGGTATGGCGAGAGTCGGGTGGGTGTCGTTGATATGGATAGCCATCTTGTCGCAGAGATTGTCGAGCGAGCCGTACTTGCGCAGGTGGCGGTTGATGATATCCTGAACGGACGCGGAGACGAGGAAATACTGCTGGCGCAGACGCAGGCTCTTGCCCTCGGGATGATTGTCCGCGGGATAGAGCACCTTGCTTATGACCTCTGCCATGGCGTTTTGCTCCATGGCGCGCAGGTAATCGCCCTGATTGAAGGAGTTCATGTCTATTTCCGAGCTCTTTGCGCTCCAGAGACGCAGGACGCTGACGCCCTTGCCGTCCTTGCCGGCGACCATCATATCGTAGGGAACGGCGTGAACCTTCTTCGCGTTCTCTATATCGACGCTGTGATAGCCGTCCTCCCAGCGGTCAACGACATTGCCCTCGAAGCTGACGTCAACGCTCTTCTCCTCGCGCGCAACGAGCCATACCTCGCCGCCGGGGAGCCAGAAATCGGGCATCTCGGTCTGCCAGCCGTCAACAAGCTTCTGCTTGAAGATACCGTATTCGTAGAGAATAGAGTAGCCCATGCCGAGATAGCCGTCGGTTGCCAAAGCGTCGAGATAGCACGCCGCAAGGCGGCCCAGACCGCCGTTGCCGAGACCCGCGTCCGGCTCGCAGTCATAGAGCTTGTCGAGCTTTATGCCGAAATCCTTGAGCGCCGCCTCCATGACGGGGATGAGGTTGAGGTTATAGAGCGTGTTCTTGAGCGAGCGCCCCATGAGGAACTCCATGCAGAGATAGTATACGCGCTTCGAGCCGCTCTCCTCGCAGCGCTTTTCAAACTCATGCCTGCCCTGTCTGAGCATATCGCGGGTTATCATCGCAATAGCCTTGTAAAACTGTTCGTAGTTGGCCTCCTCGGGAGTTACGCCGAAAAAGTGAGAGAGCTTTGCGGTTATCTGCTCCTCGGCGGCCTTCTTTGTCAGTGAATAATCCATTATACCAAACCTTTCGTTTGTTGCTGCATAGCTGTAAATATAGGTATAAATACAGCTCCTACTATTTTATACCCGATATGTAAATAATACAACCTGAAACTCGCAATTATTGCCCGTTCGGCCTCAGAAAAAACAGGCTTTGAGACAGAATTTTTCAATAAAAATGCCGAAAAAAGGCAAATCATAGCAAAAGAACAGGAAATGTTTACAATTTGTTCATATTTATGTATACTTGATGCAATACGGCACAATTATTCTATATGTGTACCCGGGAGGTACTGAAGAGACAACTACTTATCTGGTTTTAATAATTGTCAACTTCTTTTTTCATTTTTATTTTCTCTTTCCCCAAAGCTAAAGCCGAATGCTGCACACATTCGGCTTTAACTTTTTTTCGGGGACTTTTTTTATTTTACAGGTCATCCGCGTCCTGCACGGGCTGCGAGCCGTCCAATGGCGTGCCCGAGTAGCTGCCGAGCACGTCGGTCGGGATTTCGCCCTCCTTGTTCATCGGGTCGTTATAGGGCGGCATTTCTATTATTTTTTTCTTCTGCTTTTTCGGCTTGTCCATAAATTTCTCCTCTCTCTGCGTTTGCTTTTTTAGCTTTCCGCACGGTCGCGCCGATATTCCGCGAAGAAGAAAGTTGAATTTGCTCGTTATTTTTGATAAAATCATCTTATCCGGTCGTTCAGCCGAAAAACGGAGGTTAATATCATGAAGATTTTTAAAAAATATATCGCCGCTATGCTGATTTTTGCGCTCGCGCTGAGCCTCTGCTCGTGCTCACTCATAGACCGCCTCAAGCCCGCGCCCGCGCCGGAGACGGTGAGACTGACTTTCCCCGAGGGAACAACGGCAATTCAGGCGGCGCAGAAGCTCGAAGAGGGCGGCGTTTGCACGAAGGACGAGTTTATCGCGGCGGTCAATGACGCTTCGCGTGAGAATAAATTTGTGCAGTCGATAAAGAATCCGCAGGAGCGCCCGTTCCTGCTCGAGGGCTATATCTATCCCGATACATATGATTTCTATGTCGGCGAGGGCGCGGAAAAGGCTCTCGGCCGTTTTCTCTCGAACACGGAGTCGAAGCTCACCGAAGGGATGTACAAGAAGGCCGAAGAGCTCGGGATGTCCATGGACGAGGTTATTACGCTCGCCTCGATAATCCAGCAGGAGGCGTCCGTGCCGTCCGTCATGGCAAATGTCTCGTCCGTGCTCCACAACAGGCTCAATTCCCCGAGCTATCCGCGCCTGCAGTGCGACGCGACGATATTCTATTTAAAGCGCAGCGTCAAGCCCTATATAGGTGAGGAGCAGGCGGACAAATACGATGAGTTTTATAACACCTATGACCGAAAGGGGCTTCCCTCGGGTCCGATTACGAATCCCGGCATCGAGGCGATAAACGCCTGAATCCCGCAGATACCGAATACTATTTCTTTGTCACGGATAACGACGGCAACTACTATTTCGCCAAAACCTACCGGGAGCATCTCGAAAACTGCAAAACGGCGGGAGTGGGGCAGTAAAAAAGCCTGCGAATTTGTCACTCTTGTCATTGAATTTTTCGGCCGCGCATAGTATAATTAGATTTTAGGCAAATCAAATATACTTCATTATAGGGGTATAGAGAGGTATTATGAACGGTCTTATCGCATCGGCAAAAAAAATCGAAGAATACGGCGCGCTGCTCGATTGCGTCCGAAACACCCGTCTGCCCGTCGGCATGACGGGTCTTTCCCATATCCATAAGGCACATTTTGCCGCCGCCTTGAATGCGGACTGCGGCAGACCCGTGCTCGTGATAACGGCGGACGAGGCGCAGGCCTCGCGTCTGGCGCTCGATATGAAAACCCTCGGCTGCCGCGCCCTGCTCTATCCCGCAAGGGATTTTGTTTTCCGCTCAACAGAGAGTCAGTCGCGCGAATACGAGCACAGGAGACTCGGCGTGCTCGATAAGATGCTGCGCGGCGAGGCACAGGCGGTGGTCTGCTCGGCGGAGGCTGCGTCGCAGCTGACTCTCCCGCCCGAGGAGCTTAAAAACCGCACGCTCGAGCTTAAAGTAGGCGACGAGATGCCGCTTGAGTCTATAGTAAAGGCGCTGCTGCGCGCGGGCTACTCCCGTTCGGCGCAGGTCGACGGAGCGGGTCAGTACGCGGTACGCGGCGGCGTGCTCGATTTCTTCACGCCCGGCGAGGAATATCCCTGCCGCCTTGAGCTCTGGGGCGACGAGATAGACAGCATGGCGTATTTCGATATCGAAACTCAGCGCCGCACCGACAATATCGAAAAGATAAAAATAACTCCCTCGAATGAGATACTCCCGCCCGACACGGAAGAATTTATCGAGCTGCTCGAGCGTTTTCGCTCGGAGATACGCGGCAAGGGCGCGGTCAAGGCCCGCGAGTGCGTCGATAAGGACATCGACCGAATAAGAGGCGGTCTGCGCCTGCAATCGACCGATAAATATATGCCGCTTCTCTATGACGTGGCATCGATATTCGACTACGCAAAGGGCTATATCCTCTGCGTGAGCGAGAGCTTTTCCGTCAAGGAGCGGTTCAACGCCGCCATCGGGCTCATGCGCGAGGCCATGAAGGCGATGTTCGAGGAGGGCGAGCTCTGCCCCGGACTCGACAGATTCTCTCTGCAGCAGTCCGACCTCCTGCGCGCATATGAGCAGATGGGCGCCGTATATATGGACAATCTCCCGCGCGGCGGCTTCGACACGCCCGTAAAGGAGCTTATAGGCGTCAACGCAAGGCAGATAACCGCGTGGAACGGCTCTTTCTCCGTGCTCAAGGACGATCTCGATGCGCTGTCGGACAGGGGCAACCGCGCCTGCGTGATTTTTGCGGGCACGCGCAAGGCCGCCGACGCACTGCGCGGCGATCTTATCGACGACGGCTACAGTGCGCTCTATATGGACGAACTGCCCGGGGAATTGGTTCCCGGTACGCTCACGGTAGTCCCCGGCTGTCTCTCGGCGGGCTTTGAATATCCGCTTGCAAAAATAACCGTTTTCACCCACTCCGGCAGGGCTGCGGTTGCTCAGAAGAAGAGAAGCGTGCGCAAGAATGCGAACGCGTTCCACAGCCTCGACGAGCTGCACCGCGGCGACTATGTTGTTCATGTCGCGCACGGTATCGGCGTGTTCGAGGGCATAAACAAGCTCGAAGCGAGCGGGACTATAAAAGATTATATAAAAATACGCTACGACAAGGGCGACATTCTCTATGTCCCGGTCACTCAGCTCGACCAGGTGTCGAAGTATATCGGCCCGTCCGGCGACGACAAGCCCGTCCGCCTCAACAAGCTCGGCGGCAAGGACTGGCAAAAGACCCGTTCGCGCGTGCGCAGTGCGGTCAAGGATATGGCAAAGGAGCTCACCGAGCTATATTCGCGCAGACTCAAGATAGAGGGTCACGCCTTTTCGCCCGACACGGATATGCAGAACGACTTCGAGCGCAGGTTCGAGTTCGACGAGACCTCGGATCAGCTCAGATGTATTGACGAGATGAAGGGCGACATGGAGAAAAGCTGCCCCATGGACAGACTGCTCTGCGGCGACGTCGGCTTCGGCAAGACGGAGGTTGCGCTTCGCGGCGCGTTCAAGTGCGTTGCGGACGGCAAGCAGTGTGCCATACTCGTGCCTACGACTATTCTCGCCTATCAGCACTATCAGACGGTGCTAAAGAGGATAGAGGGCTTCCCCGTGGAGGCGCGTATGCTCTCGCGCTTCTGCTCGAAAAAGGAGATAGAGGATACTCTGAACGGTCTGCGCCGCGGCAGTGTAGATATAGTAGTCGGCACGCACAGACTCATTTCAAAGGATGTTAAGTTCCGTGACCTCGGGCTGATAATAATAGACGAGGAGCAGCGCTTCGGCGTGGCGCATAAGGAAAAGCTGAAGGCGCTCAAAGAAAACGTGGATGTGCTGACGCTTTCCGCAACCCCTATTCCCAGAACGCTTCACATGAGCCTTGCGGGAATCAGGGATATGAGTGTTCTTGAAGAGCCTCCGGTTGACCGTGTTCCGATACAGACTTTCGTAACAGAGCATAATGATGAGATGATACGAGAGGCAATCACAAGGGAGCTTGCCAGAAACGGTCAGGTCTACTATGTATACAACCGTGTAAGAAGCATTGATGAGGCGGCTGCACACATTCAGGAGCTTGTTCCTGATGCAAATGTGGCATATGCCCACGGTCAGATGGCTAAACGGGAGCTTGAGAAGATAATGTGTGATTTCGTTAATGGTGAGATAGATGTGTTGGTGTCTACAACTATAATTGAAACAGGTATGGATATATCCAACTGCAACACAATGATAATTGAAGATGCAGACCGTTTTGGACTTTCTCAGCTTTATCAGCTAAGAGGAAGAGTTGGCAGAAGCTCAAGGACTGCGTATGCATTTTTACTGTACAGAAGAGATAAGGTACTGACAGAGGTAGCGGAGAAGCGACTCAGCGTAATCAGGGAATTTGCGGATTTTGGTTCGGGTTTTAAGATTGCGATGAAGGATCTGGAAATCCGAGGTGCAGGAAATGTGCTTGGAAACAGCCAGCACGGTCACATGGCGGCTGTAGGATACGACCTGTACTGTAAAATGCTTAATCAGGCGGTCAACAATCTTAAAGGAATTAAGAATGAGTATGAGTTTGAGACAACAATAGATGTAGATGTGGACGCTTATATTCCGGCAACATATATTAAGAGTGAGTACCAGAAGCTTGATATATATAAGAGAATTGCTGCACTTGAGAACATGGATGAATTATCAGATATGAAGGACGAGTTATCAGACAGATACGGAAGTGTGCCATCATGCGCCGACAATCTGCTTATGATTGCGCTTATCAAGTCAAAGGCACATAAACTTGGCATGATAGAGATAAAGGGCGGCGTTGCGCATCAGGAATCAGGAACAGCAGTATGGCGTACAGTTATGACAGTTTATCCTAAGGCTGAATTAGACCCGGATGCTATAAAGAAGCTGCTTGACGAGTATGGCGGTGCAATACAGATGAGAGTAGACGCCAATCCTGCATTTATATGGACTGTAACTAAGAAGAAATTCACTAATGCGAAGGAATATCTTAAGGGGCTTAATGCGTTGATGGATGTGTTTATTGAGAGGCTGATGGTGAAGTAAAAATCTTACATCAACAGTTGACAACCTCGATAGATGTGTTATAATTCAAAACAGTTTAGCACTTTAAAGCGTAACGGTTTAAAGCGAAATAATTCTGAATAGGAGTAATTCTGAAGCGAAACAATTCCAGAAGGAAATTTTACAGGAGGAAACAGGTTATGGCAGAAAACAGGGGTAATTTGACTTCTTACAGACCAGACATCAAGGTTATGGACTGTACATTAAGAGATGGAGGTCTTGTGAATAATTTTGAATTCACTGATGAGTTTGTTAAAGATCTTTATGAAGCTAATGTGGCAGCAGGCGTTGATTATATGGAATTTGGATATAAGGCTGATAAGGATATATTTGATGAGAAAGAATTCGGAAAGTGGAAGTTCTGTAAGGAAGAAGATATCAGAGCTATTGTTGGCGAGAATGATACACCACTTAAGATATCAGTTATGGCTGATGTCGGAAGAACTAATATGAAGAGAGATATTCCACCTAAGTCAGAGTCAGTTGTTGATATGGTGAGAGTTGCAACATATATTAATACCATTCCAGCAGCTATTGAGATGGCTAACTACTGTTCAGATATGGGATATGAGGTTACAGTCAATATTATGGCGATATCAACAGCAGGTGAGAATGAGTTAGACCTTGCATTAGAGCTTCTTGCATCACAGAGCAAGGCACAGTATATATACCTTGTTGACAGCTATGGTTCATTATACCCGGAGCAGGTAAGAAGACTTGCTGACAAATACATAAAGATAGCAGAGAAGTATGGAAAGAGCGTTGGTATTCATGCACATAACAACCAGCAGCTTGCATTTGCCAATACAATCGAGGCATGCTCAATCGGCGTAAGCCTTCTTGATGCAACAGTAAGCGGAATGGGAAGAGGTGCAGGTAACTGCTATTCAGAATTATTATTAGGGTTCTTAAGAAATCCTAAGTTTAATATAGTTCCAGTGCTTAAGTTTATTGAAAAGCATATGGTTCCACTTAAGGCATCAGGTGTTGTATGGGGATGTGATGTACAGTACATGCTTACTGGTCAGACTAATCAGCATCCAAGGACAGCAATTGCATTTACTAAGGCAGAAAGAACCGATTATGCTAAATATTACACAGAAATTACCGGAGATGAGTAATGAAATGTTGACATGACATTTTTAAGAGCGTAAAATATGCTCAAAATCGTGTAAAACATTTTTTACATCAGTATCTTTAGATGAAAGGAAGTACTAACAATGGAAAAGAAGAATATTGATTGGTCAAGCCTTGGCTTTGGTTACATCAAGACTGACAAGAGATTCGTAGCCAACTATAAAGATGGCGCATGGGATAACGGAACACTTACAGAGGATGACAAGGTTGTCATTAACGAGTGTGCAGGTGTCCTTCAGTATGCACAGACATGTTTTGAAGGTCTTAAGGCTTATACAACAGAGGATGGTCACATTGTTATGTTCCGCCCAGATCTGAATGCAGCAAGAATGAAAGATTCATGTGAGAGACTTGAGATGCCAGTTTACCCAGAAGATAAGTGGGTAGAGGCAGTTGCTAAGACAGTAGAAGCTAATGCAGCATGGGTACCACCTTTTGGTTCAGGTGCTACACTTTATGTCCGTCCATACATGTTCGGAAGCAACCCTGTTATCGGAGTTAAGCCTGCTGATGAATATCAGTTCAGAGTACTTACAACTCCAGTAGGTCCTTACTTCAAGGGCGGTGCTAAGCCTATTACTATCAAAGTTTCAGATTTTGATAGAGCAGCACCACACGGAACAGGACATATCAAGGCTGGACTTAACTATGCAATGAGCTTACATGCTATTATGACAGCACATGAAGAAGGATATGCAGAGAACATGTACCTTGACCCAGCAACAAGAACTAAGGTTGAGGAGACAGGTGGCGCTAACTTCATCTTCATCACTAAAGATGGTAAGTTCGTAACACCAAAGTCTAATTCAATTCTTCCATCAATCACACGCCGTTCATTAATGGTTGTTGCTAAGGAATATCTTGGATTAGAGGTTGAGGAAAGAGAAGTTCTCTTTGATGAAGTTAAGGATTTTGCAGAGTGTGGTCTTTGTGGTACAGCTGCAGTTATCTCACCTGTTGGAAAGATTAACGACCATGGTAAGGAAATCTGCTTCCCAAGCGGAATGGAGAAGATGGGTCCTACAATCCAGAAGCTCTATGATACATTAACAGGTATCCAGATGGGTAAGATTGAAGCTCCTAAGGGATGGATTTACACAATTGCGTAATTCGTATTATTAAAATATTTATTCGGTCTGGACAAGTGTTCAGACCGATTTTTTAATTTTCTAAAGTAGATTTTACATTGAAAATGTGATAACATACTAATATAACAGACGTTAGTAAAGAGGTGCAGCAGTATGTCAGAAGTCGGAACTAATGAACGTTTATTGCGTTCTGATGTAACATTAGAAGAAAGCAGAAAGATAGAGAGAGTGCTTAGAAGAAACAATATATCATATTTTGAGAAGTGGAATTTCCACACAGGTGTGTTCAAGTTCCTTAATAACAGTAAGAATTCTAAGTGCGATATTTATGTTCATATGGATTCTATGGACAAGGCAAAGGAATTGCTTGCAGATATGTAGAATATATTTATAACAGAATATGTCTAAGATAATGGTCAGAGTGATTTACTCTGGCCTTTTTTTATGCTATAATTTTTTTACTTTGTGTGAAAGGATAGAAATTATGACAAAGAAAAGGATAGCATTGAAAATAGTAAGGAGAGTAGGAATATGTATTCTTACCACAGTGGTTCTGCTTCTTATAGGGCTGTTAGGCGTTGTAAGAATTATGGAATTCGGACCATCAAAGACAGCAAGAAATCTGTTTGTTAATTCAGCAATGGAATCAAGTGCAGGAGGAATACTTGTAACACTATTTTTTTCAGATGAAGAGATAGCCAGAATAAGAGCAATCAATTCCATACAGAAGACAGATGAAGTGACAGATTCTTCGCTTATATCAGATACAACAATTCTTACACAAGAAGAAAAATCAATGATAGAGGTTATTGATATAGAGAAGGATACTTACAGAGGTAAGATGATGATTGTAAGAGACCCATCAAGAGTTATGGTAGGAACAAGCGGAGAATATGGGAAAAGCTGTAAGGGAAAGAAAGTATCAGAGATAGCGGAAAGCTATGGCGCAATAGCTGCGACTAATGCCGGCGGTTTTCGGGATGCAGGAGGAGTAGGAACAGGTGGCGAGCCGGATGGACTTGTTATATCAGAAGGCAGGTTAAAGTGGGGGTCACTGGGAACAACTTATGGAATTATAGGTATAGACAATAATAATGTACTTGTAGTGGGAGATATGACAGCACAGGCGGCACTTGACCGGGGAGTAAGAGATGCCGTAAGTTTCGGGCCGGTGCTTGTTGTTAATGGAGAAGCGGTTGAAGTTAATGGGAGCGGAAGCGGTCTTAATCCAAGAACAGCAATCGGACAGAGAGAAGATGGTTCAATACTGCTTGTAGTAATAGATGGACGCCAGGTAAACAGTCTGGGAGCGTCATATTCAGATGTGATAGAGCTCATGCTTGAGTATGGTGCAGTTAATGCGGCTAATCTTGATGGTGGTTCATCATCACTTATGTATTACAATGGAGAATACATCAACAGTTGTGCATCAATGTATGGACCAAGAGATTTACCGACAACAATAATTGTTAAATAAATGTTTAAAAAGGGGCAGGCCGGAGGCTGAGAAAATAATGATTAAAAAGACAATAAAAATCCCGTTATTCTGGAAAATATATATAATAGTTGTCACCATAGTACTGATAGGATTTGTTGTACTGTGGAGCATCCTGTGGACAGCTTTAAAAAAGTATGAGCAGTCACGACCAGAGTATGCTATGGATAAGATAACTGAACAGATACAATTACAGGATACAGGAGATTTCACAAAGTATGTACACACGGGGGAAAACGCTTATGAAGGCAGTGAAGCGTTAGATGAAGCTGTATTATGTGAGGGAGCGTGGGCATACACTAAGAAATCTGGTGAGTACACTAATGATAATCCGGTATATCAGTTAAAGAAAGACGGGCAGAAAACAGATATAATAATATATCTTGAGAAAAGAAGTAAAAATGAGTGGACAATTGCGGATGTGTCAGGACTTAGCTGTGAAGGAAAGACCTATGAGATAATAGTTCCGGAGAATTCAGAAGTGACAGTTGATGGCAATAAGCTAGGAAGTGAATATGTAACAGAAACTAAAGATGCAGAAGTACTAAGTAATGTTGCCAAACACATTAATATGCCTAAGACAACAACATATCATATAGAGAATGTATATAAAGAACATGAAATAAAAGCAACAGGTCCTGTGTATAACAGTGAACTGGAGCTTACAAGCAGCACAGATAATGTATATGAATTTGGATTTGAAGCTAATGGCAAGCTGATAGAGGAACAGGAAAGCCGTATAAAAGAGATTACAGAAATTTACGGTAAATATGTAGTTAATTATGAAAGCTTTGCAAAGCTTTCACCATACATACTGCCTGGCTCATATGCATACTCATACCTGTCCAGAATATCAAGGACTAATATATGGTTAGAGGTAAGCAGGGAACCAGCATTCAGTGATATGAAAGTATATAATTACCAGTCATATACAAAAGACTGTTTTTCATGTGAAGTAAGTTTTGATTTACAAGTATCCTATAACAGTGGCAGTTTCAAAGATTACCCTACTCATATGGAGTATATATTCGTAAAAAGAAGCGGCAAGTGGTATATAGCGGATATGGTGATGTTGAAGTAGTATAGACAACGGTATTCCACCAGCTCGTCTGTATATGGCTTACGCTCTCATGGATTACTGCGCTTAGTGGGAGTAAATGACGTCATCTGCAAAGGCTATTACTGTGAGCGAAAGCAAACGCGCTTCGCTTGAACGAGCTTTCACTCACAGACCTTATGCATATAACGGCATTAACTCCCACACAGCTCGTAATAAATCGAGCGTGAGTCATATACAGACAATCAGGTGGAAATATGTATTGTCTGATACATACTTCCACCTGATGTAATTATTAAGAATATTCTATTTACTCACTATCCTTTGGCAGCGACTGCATATACTGGTGCATGGATTCTGCCACTATCTTGCTGTGTGCGACAGCTTCTACTACGGTTCTTGCACCGTTGACAACATCACCTGATGCGAATATACCCGGACGGCTTGTGTGACCAGTCTCGTCTGCGTCAAGAAGTCCCCTTGCAGTAGCTTTAAGACCAGTTGTTGTGTTGACAATACGGTTCTGAGGTCCCTGACTGATAGAGATGATAACACTGTCTGAGTGGTGAAGTGTATCAGTTCCTTCTACATCAGTGAAAGTTCCATCCTCATTCTCAATAATATCCCTGAATATAACACCGTCATCCTTAATCTCAACAGGGCGTTTGTTATATTCAAATGTGATTCCTTCAAGCTGTGCATAGCTGAATTCATATTTACTTGCAGCAACTTCCTTAGTGATAGAGAAACAGATGACATTGCGGGAGCCTTTTCTCTTGGCAGTTCTTGCAACGTCCATAGCGGCATTACCGGCACCGATAACAATAACAGTTTCACCAAGGTGATAGCTGTCAGGATTGTTGAGGTAATTGATACCAAAGTGGACATTACCAAATGTCTCTCCTTTAATGTGAAGAGAGTTAGGCTTCCATACACCTGTACCTATAAATATAGACTTGTAGCCATCACGGAACAAATCATCAATTCCGATTGCACCACCGATAGTTGTATTCGGACGAATCTTAATGCCCTTCAAGGCAAGATGTCTGTATTCAATATCGTCAAGAACAGTCTTAGGAAGTCTGAATTCCGGAATACCGTATCTTAATACGCCGCCAATCTTGTCCTTTCCTTCAAATATAGTAACCTGATATCCGTATCTTGCAAGAATAATTGCAATAGTGATACCAGCAGGACCTGAACCGATGATTGCGACTCTCATGCCGTTAGAAGGCTTAGGACCTTCGGTCATCTGGTTGGCATATGTACTTGAGATATAATTCTCAATAGTAGAAAAATGTACAGGAGCGCCCTTTCTTCCAAGTACACAGTGACCTTCACACTGGTTCTCATGATTGCAGATGAGACTGCACACGGTAGTAAGCGGGTTGTTCTCGAAAAGCATTTTACCAGCTTCGTTAAGCTTATTCTCTTTAAGTAAACGGATTGCCATAGGAATGTTAGTGTTAATAGGACATCCCTTCTGACACTGAGGCACTTTGCACTGTAAGCAACGGTTGGCCTCGTCCATAACATGTAACGCCATAATATATCCCCCTTTAAAGATGTTATATAGTAGAT
>OHXZ01000551.1_pt1 | contig 12507 bp, 12 predicted proteins | sample 1580021 | NCBI WGS metagenome assembly OHXZ01 (sample SAMEA3882520, study PRJEB24775) | human gut metagenome | biome: human-associated habitat; feature: intestine environment; material: feces | place: Netherlands | collected 2009/2010
CAACATTCTGCTCCGTCATGCGGGTAGTATGTGTTTCAAGCTCCACATATGGTGCAATTTCTTTTAAATTTTCGGATAGTGCTTCTGTCTTATATCTTCCAATCTGTGATGCCTTATATTGCTGCCTGTGCAGATTCGTAACATCCACTTTGTCAAAATCGATCAGGATCAGTTTTCCAACTCCTGCTCTTGCAAGGGATATTGCAATATTCGACCCTAAGCCGCCAAGTCCGCAGATGCCAACGGTTGCTGCAAAAAAATGCTGCTGCAGTTCTTTGCCCTGCCGCTTTTCTAAGGCCTGTCTCATTTCTTCTTTTGTCGGTATCAAATCAGCCACCTCCCACAAAACTGACTACTTCCACAATGTCGCCATCCTGCAATATTTTTGTTTCATACGCTGCTTTTGGCACAATTTCTCCATTGCACTCTATCGCGATCCGTCGGATATCATAGCTTGTTGTTTCTAAATATTGTGCAATTGTTCTGCCTGCTATCTCCAGACTCTCTCCATTGATCTTTACCATTTTATTCCCTCACTTCCTGTTCTGTTCAAAGAATCATATCTTTGAACGCTATTTTCATGGAGTTTTATGAAAAACTATTTATTATAAAATAATTTTTTACAAACCAAAAAACGGAAAGCTACCGATTTGATAACTTTCCGTCTATGAAATACGAAAACATAATTTCCTAAACATCCCTACGTTGGCATTATCCAAATCAGGTCATCGGTCGAAGGTTCTACCTTCCTCTCAGCCTGTAACACAAGCTCCCGTTGTTCTATTCTGTTTTTATCCCGCTGTTACTTAGAACCAGCTGTTAAAATTCGTTCCTGTATTTGTCGTGCTGTAGCTGCCATACTTATTATAAGTATCTGCTTCTCTGCCTGCATAATAGTCGATCAAAGATGTTCTGAGCCCTACCTGATATCCATAAGAGGTATTTCCCTTAAACAGTGCCTCCACCTTTGACATATCTGCTTTCTTAAAGGTATCTTCATCAATAGACAGCTTGTTATCTGCTTTGACCGTGATTCCGATTGCCTTTAATAAAGTCTCATTGCCGGTTGTCGTAGCTGTCAGGCTGCGTACGTTATTCTTTACACCGCTGACACTGCTCTTGTTTGTAGTATCGATCAGATTATTATAATCTTTTACAAACCGGCTGACTGCTTTGTAAATCTTATCTGTGTCATAGGTCTTTGTTACCTTACCGTCCTCGCCCTTTGTCTCTGTCGTTTTAAACAAAGATTTCGTGCCGGTTGCCATCAGTGCATCTGTAGATTTTTTTAAATCGGTTGCACTTGTCTCGATCTCAGTCTGGACACGCTCTGCTGTTGTTTTCGTCTTATTTGTCTTAGCACTTTCTGTTGCAGATTTGGTGGTCTTATCCTGACCATAATAAGCCTTCATCAGCTTCTTATATGTGCCGCTGCGGATAAAGGCCCAGTCACTCAATACAGATGATGAATTGTTACCAAATAAACTGCTCATGCCAAATGAACTGTTACTTCCGAATAATCCTGCCATAATATCACTCCTTTGAAATTAATCTGAACATCCGTGTTCTACCTAGTCTTCCTATTCTCTATATCGTCATTATAGCCCTGATTGTTAATATTTACAAGTAAATATCTTTATTTTTCCTGCTTTTTGTTCTCAATCTGCCAGTCGATCGGTTCGATCCCATGCTCTTTTAAGAACTCATTTGCCTGGCTGAAATGCTTACAGCCAAAAAATCCACGGTATGCCGATAACGGACTTGGATGTGGTGCTTTTAAGATCAGATGCTTCGGATTGGTCAGCATCGGTATCTTACTCTGTGCCGGTCTGCCCCAGAGCATATAGACGATCGGACGGTCCTGTGCATTCACGGCATGGATGATCGCATCCGTAAACTGTTCCCAGCCTCTTCCCTGATGGGAATTTGCCTGATGCGCCCGCACTGTCAATACCGTATTGAGCATCAGCACTCCCTGCTCTGCCCATTTGACCAGATAACCGTTATCCGGGATATAACATCCCAAATCCTCCTGCAACTCTTTATAGATGTTCTCTAAAGAAGGCGGAATGTCCACATCCGGTTTTACCGAAAAGCACAATCCATGTGCCTGCCCCACGTTGTGATACGGATCCTGCCCTAAAATCAGCACCTTGACATCTTTTAACGGTGTCAGATGAAGTGCATTGAAAATATCGTCCGCCGGAGGATATACCACCGCGGTACTGTATTCTTTTTGTACAAATTGGTATAACTCTTTATAATATGGCTTTTTAAACTCCTCCTGCAAAGCAGGCAGCCAGTCATTCGTGATCATTGCCATAGCATTATCTCCTCACCGGTATACCTTTATCTGCTAAATAATTTTTTAAATCCATAATCTCTAATTCTTTATAATGGAAAAGAGAAGCGGCAAGTGCTGCATCTGCTTTTCCGTCTGTCAGTGCCTCATAAAAATGTTCTTTGGTTCCCGCACCACCCGATGCAATGACCGGAATCGAAACATTTTCTGCAATCTGACGTGTCAATTCGATGTCATAGCCTGCTTTTGTTCCGTCACAGTCCATACTGGTTAAAAGAATCTCACCGGCTCCTAACCGATCTGCCTGCATTGCCCATTCCACGGCATCCATGACGACATCGATCCTTCCGCCGTTTTTATAGATATTCCAGCCGGAACCGTCGGCTCTTTTTCCGGCATCAATTGCTACTACCACGCACTGGCTGCCGAATTTATCTGCCGCATCACTGATCAGCCGCGGATTGTTGATCGCAGAAGAATTGATGGAAATTTTATCCGCACCTTCCCGCAAAAGCACCTTAAAATCTTCCACGGTACGAATACCGCCGCCTACCGTAAATGGTATAAATACTTTTTCTGCAACCTTGCGGACCATGTCCACAACGGTCTCTCTCGCATCTGAAGTTGCCGTAATATCTAAAAATACCACTTCATCTGCTCCGGCTTTATCATAAGCCGCCGCAACCTCAACCGGATCTCCGGCATCTCTTAAATTAACAAAATTGATTCCCTTTACAACTCTTCCGTTATTTACATCCAAGCAGGGAATGATCCTCTTCGTAAACATCAGTCCTGACCTCCCTGCAGATTTGCAAAATTTTTAAGCATTTTAAGCCCTACCGTACTGCTCTTTTCCGGATGGAACTGACATGCAAAAATATTATCTTTTTCTACGGAAGCATCGATCATGGTACTGTACTCCGTTGTCGCTTTTACAATGGCAGGCTCTGCGGCTTTTAAATAATAAGAATGTAAAAAATAGACATATGGCTGCTGTTCGATTCCTTCAAAAAGCCTTCCCTGATTCTGTAAATTCAGGGAATTCCAACCGATATGCGGGATCTTTAAACCTTCCTTATCCGGTATCCGAAGGATTTTTCCATCTAAAAGGTGAAGTCCTTCTACACCCGGACTTTCCTCACTCTCTTCAAATAAAAGCTGGAGTCCGAGGCAGATACCGAGTAACGGTATCTTTTTTTCTGCCACTTCGCGGATCACCTGATCTAAGTCATATTTTTTCAGATTATGCATGGCATCCGAAAAGGCTCCGACTCCCGGAAGGATGACCTTATCTGCCGACAGGATCGTCTGAAAATCTCTTGTGATCACACTCTCCTGTCCCACTGCTGCCAATGCCTTTTCCACACTCTTTAAATTACCTGCATCATAGTCTATGATTGCTATCATTTCTCTTCCTGTCCTAAATTCATTTTCTGGATGATCTTTTGAATCTCTTTGCTGTATTCTTCACGGTCTTTGATCTTATAGAGCTTTCGTGCATCGTCCGTGCTCATTCCAAACTGCTGGTCTAAGGCTTCTTCTAACTGATCTTTCAGGTGGTTCATCTCACCCTCTCTACCGTATTTCTTAGCATTATCAAGTCCCTTGTCATAGCGTCCGATACCTCTGACTAACGCATCCAGTGCGAGATCATACTTATCTGCTCCCATCAGGGTAAGGTATGCCTGATACTGTTCCTGCACGGCTGCCATCGTGGACACCTCTTTATAGAGTTTCTGATCATTTCCCTTTAAATTCAGTCCGCTCAGCTGTTCATATGCTTCTACATATTCGCCATTGTCCATGGCCTGTTTTGCAGTGTCTATGTAAGAATTCTTTCCACTCAGTTTCATCATCAAAAGAACTAATGCAAGAATCGAAAATGCCATTAAAAAGATTAAAATGACCGGCTTTTTCGGAAGTGGAGGCGTATTGTCCGGCTCTTCCGGTTTTGGCTCCTTCACCTTCTTTTCCCGCTTCTTTCTTGGTTTCTTTTCCTTTGGCTCTTTTTCTTTCTTCTCTTTCTTGGCTTTCTTCTTGTCCTTTTTCGCCTGTTTCTTATCCTCTTTTGCAGCTCCTGCCTGCTCTGCGGCCTCTAATTCTTTCAGAATCTGAAGATTTTCATCGGAGATATTCTCTAAATCCTGACTTTCCGGAACCTCTACATGCTCTACATCTGTGGATTCTTCTTCTTCTCCGAACAACGTTGCTGCTAACTTTGCAAAGAAACCTTTCTTTTTCTTAGGCTTTTTCTTTTCGTCATCCGCTTTTTCTTTCGTACCTGTGGCTGCACTGCCCGAAGAGGCTGCTTTTACACCTTCATCATATGCCGCTCCGGTTTCCTGTAATGTAATATCATTAGAGTCTGCATTTAAGAGGTCTCCGATCTCGGAAAGGTCTGCATCACCCTCTACCCCATTTAAAAGCTCTAACAGATCAGCATTTGCACTGTCAAGTTCTCCGATCGGCTCCTCTTCGGCATACTCCGGCTCTGAACTCTGTGCTTCCTGTGCTGCTCCCTCATCAGAAACGCCTGACATCTCTCCCTGTTTAGAAGTTCCCTGCGGTGTGCCCTGATCGGTATCATTTGCAGATGCATCGGATACAATCTCTTCTAAGTTTTCAAAAAACTCTGCATTATCCGCCGATGCTGCTGCCTGTGTGTCACCCAATACAGTCTGTTCACTTGTAGCACTGCTGCCCGCGGTGCTGTTTTCGACTGCATTGCTGACCATGTCTGCAATATTTCCTGCATTTTCATCTACAGAACTCTGCGTATTGACGGACTCATTAGCTTCATTCTCTTCTTCCTCTGCTAACTCTAATTCAAACTGACGCAGAAAATCATCCACATCTTCCTGTTCTAACTCGCCTTCAAATTCCTGTAAAAAACGCTGTTCCTCTTCCCTCTTTTTGCGCTGTTCCCGTTTGTATTCCTGTTCACGCTCAAATTTCCGGAATGCTTCACTGGCATTATCATACGGGTCGCTGCCTGAATATGACTTCGACTTTTTTCCTGACATATTGGTATTATTAATGCTATTGAGCAGGCTGTCTAAATAATCTTCTGTATTCGCCATTGGAACTTCACCTCACTGTACTTATTAAGGGATGTGACAATCATCACATCCCTTTTTCATTCTAACTTTATTGAATTACTATCTGGACTGATCGATCAAACGGTCGATAGCTTCCACTAAATGACCTATCTCTGGTTTTGTTAACTGTGCATCGGCTCCTAATGCCTCGCCTTTTCTACGCATTTCCTCATTTACCAAGGATGAGAAGATAACAACCGGAATCTTCTTCAACTCATCATCCTCTTTGATCAGCTTGGTCAGACGGTGTCCATCCATCAATGGCATCTCAATATCCGTAATGACACAGTGTACATCTTCTAATGCTGTTCCGTTTCTCTGGAATTCTGTCAGCTTATCCCATGCTTCCTGTCCGTTCATGGTAACGATCAGATTGGTATATCCTGATTTTTTCAGACAGTCTGTGATCAGTTTACTCAGTAATGGGGAATCTTCTGCGATCAGGATCGGAGAATCACATCTCTCTCTTTCTCCTAAGTTATCAATATCGGATACCTTAAGTCCTGTCTCCGGACTGATGTCTGTCACAATCTTCTCAAAGTCTAAGATAATGACTAACTTATCCTCTAATTTGATCACACCGGTTGATACTCCGTCGTTCTCTGCATTTACGGTAGAATCCGGTTTGATGATATCTGCCCATGATACTCTGTGAATACCGATTACTTCATCTACATGAAATGCAATATTTAACTTATTAAAGTTTGTAATGATCAATAATCCTTCATCGGTTACCGTACTGTCTGATAATCCTAAGCAATGCTTTAAATTAATAACCGTAATCATAACATCACGCGGCATAAAGATTCCTTCAACACTAGGATTTGCATTTGGAATCGGTGTGACCGGCTGATATGACAAAATCTCACGGATTTTGGCAACGTTAATTCCATAATGATTCTTGCCCAGTGTAAATTCCAACACTTCCAACTCATTTGTTCCGTTCTCTAATAGAATATTTGTATCCATATCCGTTCTCCTCTCGAGTTGCTCACTATACTTATTCACATTATATCAGACATTCAGATAATTTGCACGATTTTTTCCGAAAAAGCTCATTCTTTTTTGTAATTTCTGTAATCATTGCAATTCGGAAACAGTTGATGTGCTTCCATCCGATACTTTTAACTGTAAAGAAGTAATATTTTCTACATTCTGTTTCTCTGTTTCAAACAGGAGTACACATTCCTGTGCGCTGCCTCCTGCGATCGTTCCCTGATAGGTTCCCAAATCATTCAAAAGAATGCTGGTCTGCGCAGCAACCGTCTTGTCACCGTTGATCACCACTCTGTATTTCAGATTCTTTTTGAGCATATCACATTCGATATCTCCTCCTGTTGCTTTCAGGTTAACATGTACTACCAGAAATGTCTTGCCTGCTGTTGCATTCATGGCAAAATAATCTGACTCTACATAGGAATCTGTTACATCATAATTTTCAAATGACGCATCCAGCCCATCTTCTAACTTTAATGCCTGTCGCAAAGATACTGTCTCTGCTTTTGGCTTTTCTGTCTCTGCTGTTGTATTCTTTGCAGAATCTCCCGAAGTCTCCTGCTTGTCCTTTGTATCGGTCTGCGTTGTCTTAGAATCCGCCGTGTCTTCTGAAAGATCCTCCTGCTGGATCTTGATAAGTCCTTCATCCTGTCTGTCATTATATCTGGTTACAACATGTGCTGCATAGGCTGCAACCTTCTCCTGTTCTTCGCTTGACAGATCATATGGCTTTGTTCCACATCCCGCAGTCGATAGCATGACTCCGCAGAGCAGTATACTGACCAGTCCTTTTTTCCGTCCCATGATCCTCTCCTTAAAATCGTATCTCTCTTCTTATGATGTTAACAGATTTTTCGCAATTTATCAACTGTTATTCGCACAATCCCTGTCCAATTCAAACCAGAATTCCACACCGTTTTCCCGGTTCTTTGCTCCACATTCCCGATGATGGGACTCCATGATCGCTTTGACGATGGAAAGCCCGATACCACTGCCCCCGTACTCTCTGGTTCTTGCCTTATCCACTTTGTAAAACTTGTCCCAGATATTCGGCAGATCTTCCTCCGGGATCGGGTTTCCTGTATTGAATACGCAGACCCGGACACTGTCCTCTTTTTTCTCATAGGTGACTTCTATGTGCTTCTCAAAATCCGCATGGTTGATCGCATTGCTCAAATAATTTGTCATGACTTCTTCGACTTTAAATTCATCTGCCCAGACATAGACGGATTCCTCCGGATACGTCACGGTAATATCCTTTTGCTTTAACAAGATTCCCGAAGATGTTACTACACCTTTGACTAATTCAGTCAGATCAAACCGTTCCATGGTCAGGGTGTCATTACCAAATTCTAACTGGTTCAGGGTCAGGAGTTTTTTGACCATCTGATTCATCTTATCGGCTTCATCCATGATGACTTCGCAATAAAAATCCCGGCTCTCTTCGTCATCGTTAATGCACTCCTGAAGTCCTTCCGCATATCCCTGTATCAGTGCTAACGGTGTCTTTAATTCATGGGATACATTGGATAGGAATTCTTTTCGCATCCGATCGATCTCTTCTTTTTTCTCTATGTCTTTTTTCAGTTCGTTGTTCGCACTCTTTAATTCTGAAATAGTAGTCTCTAACGTGGCTGACAGCATATTCATATGTTCGCCTAACTCATCCACCTCATTCTGGCGTTTGTTCGGCTTATATTTTGCATCAAAATCCAGCTCTGCCATTCTTTTTGAGATTTTTGTAAGCTGCAGGATCGGTCCCGTGATCCGACGGCTGACAAAGATTGCCAGAATGGCACAGCAGACCGTTGCCATGACCGCAACATATGCTAAGAATTCATTGGCGATCATAACGCTCTCTTTGATACTTGCCAATGCGGTACGCATTAATACCAGATTGCCGTCTTCTAAAGTCCCCCACAGCACCAGATAATCGGCTTCTAACCGGCTGTCCTGCTGTTTTTCGATGATGTAGTTATCCGTTGCCTTGATGACCTCGGATGCATGCTTATTGGAACTTTCATATAATGCCCCATAGAACTGATTTTTTAATTTTTCACTATTGCCCGCCGAAGAACGCAATACCTGTGCATCCGGACTCAACACCAGTATCGAGATGTTTCCATTGCTGCAGATCCGTTCAAAAGCAATATCGAATTCATCACTTTCAAAAGTGTCGTTGATGACCGCTTTATCGATCGTGTGAAAACCTTCTAATAAGGCATTTTCTTTATTGACGGTATAAAAAGACTCCAAAAAGGTGCTATTCAAAAACCAGCACAGTAATACTGTGCCGGTTACCATCCCTATCATCGTATATGCTATGTTTCTCGTAATTGAATATTTTTTCTTCATACCGCTTCTGCCTTTATACTTCGAGCTTGTATCCCATACCCCAGACGGTCTTGATATATTCGCCCTTGTCGCCTAACTTGCTTCTCAGTTTTTTTACATGGGTATCGATCGTTCTTGCATCTCCAAAATAGTCATAGTTCCATACGTTATTCAAAATCTTTTCTCTCGATAGCGCTATTCCTGCATTCTCCACAAAATAGGTCAGCAGTTCAAATTCCTTATAGCTTAATTCGATTGGTTTTCCGTCCACGGTGACCTGATGTGCCGCCTTGTCCACAACGATCCCTTCAAATTCGATCGTATCGTTTGCACTGTATTTATTTGCCCTGCGAAGAATGGCTTCCACTCTTGCAACTAATATTTTCGGGCTGAATGGTTTTGAAATATACTCGTCCACACCCAACTCAAATCCGAGCAGTTCATCATTCTCTGCGCCTTTTGCCGTTAACATAATGATCGGCACCTTGGAATTCTCACGGATTTCCCTGCACACATCCCAGCCATTGATCTTTGGCATCATTACATCTAAAATGACCAGTGCTATATTTTTTTCATTATAAAAGACATCCAGCGCTTCTTCGCCATCGCCGGCTTCTAATACTTCAAAATCCTTTTTTACCAAAAAATCCCTGACCAGTTTTCTCATGCGGCTCTCATCGTCCACAACCAGTATTTTTAAGCGTTCCATGATCCTGCCTCCTGATATTCTAAGTAGTATGTTTATTATAAAAAAGAATTATGTTAAAAATGTGAAACAGCCGCTGATCGTACTATTTTTCCTCTAATGCCTGTTCCTGCTCTTTGACTGCCTGCTCTCTCTCTTCTAATTCCTGCTCCCAGGAAGAATACTTATCGATCAGTTTATTCTCATAGTTTAAAATATTGACATTGTCGGATGTTGCCGCTAACAGCATCATAGACACAACGGAGATCAAAAGGATCAGTGAAGTGACCATAAAGAACTGGCAGCGTCCCTTATAATTCTTGCCCTCTTTTTTTTGTTCTTTCTTATTTTTTGCCTTTTCTTTTTCTCTTTGCCGCTCTTTCCGCTGTTCTTCTTTTTTCTGCTCTTTCTTCTGCTTTTTCTCTTCTTCCTCTGTCTGCGGATACCGGATGGGAATCGCTAAAACCTCTTCATTTGAAATTGCCGGGATCATCAGCAGATAATCTCTGAGTTCCTTTAAAAAGCAATAACCGACCGGTGTTTCAAATAAATCCTGTTCGATCAGATTCTGATATATGGAAAAGACTGCGTTCGGATTCTCCATATCGAGTTTTTGACGCAGATATTTCGTTCCTTCTATCTCACGCTGTGCAAGCTCTGCCTCTTTTTTTGTCCGAAATACAAATCCGCCTGCTTCATAGGTTTCCTGTAATTGTTCCATCGTTCTCTCCTTTGTGCAAAACCTCTTGCTTTCAGTATAAAAAAATGCGTTCCGAAATGCAATATGCAAATTCTATCTTTTAAAAAGGTACGGTTTCCTTTATAATGTTTTTTATGTACGAAGGAGGTTTCTTATGTTTGATGAATTTGTAGATAATACAGAACGATATGAAGAATTTATTGAGGAATTATTAGAGGCTAACCGCGAGGGCAGATTTGATGATGTATTCAACCGTGCCTATGGCATGGGCACTTTTTCCATTGATGAGCTGATCGACATCTATGCCAGGGTGGATAATGACTGCGTCACAAATTACCGCTCAAAAAATGAATCCGAAGAAGCTGTGGAGTTAGAGGCTTTGCGCCTTGCGATCCTACAATCCTTATCGGAGGCAAATACCTCTGCCATTGCATTTGAATTAGCTGCCTGCTTTTTTGACCATTTTTCAAAAGAAGCGGAAGGCATGGATATGAGTGATGAGATTGATAAATGCTTAACAAAGATTTTTAAATGTATTGCTTCTACCGGTTCGTGGTCGGAATTTTTTGCCGGAACAGAGCCTGTGTTCCACATCTACTATTCCCGTTTTTCCGACCGCATTGGTTTTGACTGCTCAAGACTTGCCGGGATCACCTGCAATATGGAACGTGGAAAAGAGATCATGAAAAATGAGAACTGTCATCCAAGTTTCCGGGAGGCGTTGGAATCGAGAAAAGATTTCTGATCTTCCATGCAAGGATCTAAATAACGAAAATCCCCATAAAACAGTTTGATCTTATGTCTCTGTTTTATGAGGATTTTTCTTTTATATTTTTTGATGTTTTTCTTTGATACTTATTTCTGTTTCTCTATTTGTATTTGTTATAGAGGTCTTTCATCTGCCGGATCTCGCTCTCGGTAAACTTCTCTTTGACGTACTGTTTCAGACCTTCTTTGTCCTGATCTTTTGCATATTTGCTGACATCTGAAATGGTCTGTGGCGATACCTTGCTCTCTATCATATCATTGACCGTCTGCTTATCCTCTTCGCTCATGGAATTATAAATATCCTGTGCGTTTTGCAACTGACCTGTAGAGTCATTCTGCACCTGTTCCTCTATCATCTTTTCCGCAACGGCTGACGTTACTTTTTCCTTTGCCTTGTCATAGACAAACGTTTTGCCTGCCCAGATTGCTGCTACTAAAATGACTAATACAACGATGAGTACGATAAGACCTTTTTTCTTCTTTCTTTTTCCTGCCATGATTTCACTCCTCCTCTGTTCGGATTTTTACCGTTCATAATTTAACACATTTTTTTCGGTTTTTCCATGAAATCACAAAATCTTTAAAAAGGTTTAAGAAACACGGTTCTGATTACGGTACTGCACCGGTGTCATCTGGAAATTCTTTTTAAACTGGCGGCTGAAATTCTCCACATTCTGATAACCGACTGCATGGGAGATATTCTCTACCGTCATATTTCCGTTTTTCAAAAGTGTCTTTGCACGTTTCATGCGGATCGCTATCACCTGTTCTCCAAAAGTTTTTCCTGATTTTTCTTTGATATATTTGGAAATATATGGTGTTGACAGGTGGAACTGCTGTGCCATTCCCTCTAAGGTAACGGTCTGGTAGTTCGTCTGCATATAATTCATCATTGCTACCAGGCGCTCATCTAAGCATTTTTCATCGGACTGTATCTGTGGCAGTTTGTTGACTGCAACGGTCAGTGCATGGATAGATGCTTTGATGATATCTTCGTCCATTCCTGCGCCCCAGTAGGATTTTCCATTACAGGTGATCCCTACATAGGCAACTGCCTTTGAGGAGGAACCATGGGAAAGTGCATGTTCTTCGTATACGGAAAGTTCATAGCTGATCCCAAAATACTGCTTGATGGCATTGCTGACTGCATCTAAACGTCCGTTTCCGTTTGCATCTACCACTGCACTCTTGTCTCCGCAGTTGATCGTTGCCTCTGCCATGATCCCGTCTACCTGTGCAAAGCTGCACTCGGAAATACAGAAATATGGTGTGTGATTTACATAATGATCTTCAAAGATATCATATACCCACTGTGGTGAAAGTTCTTTGTGCTCTTCATCTGAAACATGTTTAACTGCATAGCCGACTTCCTCACGCATTTTTTCAGGCAGTGAGATTCCAAAGTTCTGTTTTAAGATGTAGTTGACTCCGCCCTTTCCGGACTGGCTGTTGATACGGATCACATCTGCATCATAAGTACGTCCGACATCCATCGGGTCGATCGGCAGATATGGAACGGTCCATTTGTTATGTTCTTTATCTTTTAAGCAAGCCATTCCTTTGGCGATCGCATCCTGATGAGAACCGGAAAATGCAGTGAATACCAAATCTCCGGCATACGGCT
>OHXZ01000559.1_pt1 | contig 12379 bp, 9 predicted proteins | sample 1580021 | NCBI WGS metagenome assembly OHXZ01 (sample SAMEA3882520, study PRJEB24775) | human gut metagenome | biome: human-associated habitat; feature: intestine environment; material: feces | place: Netherlands | collected 2009/2010
CGGGAATATCAGCCGATAAATCAGAAACGGCAGAAACCTTTTCAGGCTCTGCCGCTTCATCTTTTATATTGCGTAAACTGTTACCGGAAGTATCTCTTCCTCCGCTTCTTTCCTGTATCTCTCCGACAACTGGAGTATCTGAAGATATTTGCCCGAGAGAAGTGCCGCCTTGTACTCGTCCGACTGTTTCTTCTTCTCTATGATATTCTCCATCAGCTCCAAGACTTTCTCGTTCATTTCCTCGCAGTGTTGCGTTATATCCCCGTTCAGCATTATCGCTTCTATCAGACACGGTGTCTGCCATATGAACTTCAATCTCAGAATGCCGTACTTGCCCATCTCGGCTGTCGGTCTCGGTTCGTGTATCTCTATCAGCGGTTCGTATGTCAGATTCTCCTCGTTGAGTTTGCTCCACTCGTTCAGTTCCTCGTCGTACTCGTACTTCATTGCGTGTTCCCGATAATCCGCTACCCAGATCCACTCCACGCCGTTCTCGTCCGTAAAGTTCTGCCCGATCTTCTCTTGATTTACTGTTACCATTTTGTTCCTGTTCATTCAGATCATTCCTTTCAATTATAGCTGATAATTCCTGACCGCACCTGTTAAGCACGATTCCAATATTGGCGATTTCTCTTACAGAAAGGTTTTCTATGCCCGAAAATCTTTCTGTATTCTCGGAAATGTCAAGTTGATACTGTTTGCAAAATTTGTATTCGGCAGTCTCCCTGAAAAGTCTTTTCTGCTCATCGGAAAATGAAACGTTATCGGATAATCTGTCAATCACGGAGTTAAGTTCGGATTTAAAATTGTCCTTATGTGCGTCAGGTATTGCAACACGTTCAGGCTCTTTGGGGAAAGCAGTCTGACTTGTATCAAAGAGGTATGTTACAGATTGCTTTCCGCTTTTATCTCGTGAAAGCACAGGTATTCCTTTTTCATAGCGATTAACGTGATTTCCGTCATTTGTTTTCCACTCGTCGAATTGTCTGCAATCTGTAGCCTTTGAATTACGGGCGTGTATAATCAACTTTGACGAAAATTCAAATTCGCTTTGATTTTTATTAACCATTACTTTCGCCGAAAAGTCAAGAAAATCTCTCCATGTATCGGCTGATTCCTGCACTTTTCGTATTTCGGAAACATATATTGCCTGCGCTTCGCTAAGCTTATCATTTGGCATTTCTATTCCTCCATTCTATTGTAGCACATTAAAGCGATAAAGTCAAGACTTTTTTGCCTTGACTTTATATTTTGGCATTTTATACAAAGTATATTAAATGCTTAAATCATGCTTTTTGTTATTGCTCTTTTCAATATCTTCGTTCGATTTTTCGGATAAAGGCTTAAAATCATTGCTCATTATCCTGCTTCGTGATAAGAGAGGTTCATCGTGTGAATCCTCACGTTCCTGTTTGACAGGCTTTTCGGGAGGAAGATTGTTAAGCATACCGTCAAAGTAGTTATCGTTTTCTTCAAGCAAATCCTCCAGTTCACGCAAAGGGTTCTCTTTCTCCTTATTCTCCTGCGGCTTTATTTCAGGCTCGGCAGGCTTAATTATTTCGGGCGGCTCAATATCCGCAATTTCGCATATTCTTTCGGTGAGCTGTTCAGCGGCAATATTGCCGTTATTCTGTTGAAATTCAGAAATAATATCTGATTTTATATCCACGGGAAGTCTGTTAAGCTCAGACAAGGCAATGCCCGTAACGGCTGCCACCGCAGTAATTATTTTCTGCTCGGTATCTTCCGTCACATTCGGCTTTTGTTCTTCGGGTAAGCGTTCCCGTTCCATAACAGGATCTATCTTTTCCTCACGGTCAACAGTCTTTTCTTCCATTACTTCCGTTATGGCTTCATTTCCTGCTTCTACGGAAACGGCAACAAAGTTATTGATTATGCCTTTTTCATCCTGATTATTGGCATTTACAAGCTGTTCGTTTATTTTATCGGCAGTCTTGGCAACTGATGTTTCCACTTCCGATTCTGTAAATCTGCCGTTTTTCATATCGTCCAAACTGCCGTTAAGCTTGTTTAATCCCTCAATTTTGGAAGATAATATGTCAGCCTTTTTCCTGAGAGAATGTATTGTTTGTCTGATATTAAGCCTTTCGCTATGGGGAATTTCGGGAGAACTGTATTTAGCCGAGAGCATATCAATTCGGGTATTGGTCTTGTGCAGCTTATTTTCAAGACTTTCACGGCGGACAGCAGAAAGGTTTTCAAGTCCTGTTATAAAGCCGGTATGCCTTTCGACTTTATCCTTACTGCTTAGAGCCGAAAAAAAATCCTGCACCTTGTCAATCGTATCAATTTTTCTGTTGACCTTTCCGAGTTTTGAGGTAACTTTATCTTTTTTGGCGTTCTGAGCTTCTATTTTAGCTTCATGCTTTGGAATCTTTTCAGTTTGTATCTGCTCAATTTTAGCCTGCTGTTTGGAGATTCTTCTATCAATAAGCTTGCCGATCGGTGTATTGCCAAAGGCAAGCTTGAAAGCAGACGATGTTTTCAGAGACAGCTCAATATCCGATATTTTATCATTCAGCTTTTCAATGCGCTGCTGTCTGTCCGCAATTTTACTGTCAATGCGGTCAATCTTGTCAAGTAAATCGGCTCTCTTATGTTCCTGTTTGTTTTTTGCAGATGAAAGCAGAAAATTCACTTTCTGCTCTTGGCTCATTTCTGATAAAGCCTTGTCGCTAACAGCTTCATGATTTTCTTTCCGAGGCTCAGGATTTGAGACTGTCTGCTCAGACTTTACTTCTTTCGGGATATCGGGTACGGAAAGCTCCTGTTCTTCTCTCTTTCTGAGTAAGGCTGTTTCCTCACGGATCATTGCATTTACTTTATCGACATTATCCTTTGAAGCGGCTATGACCAAACCGTCTTTTGCAAATTTTCCCGAAAACTGAATGTTTTCATGCTGTAAGCGGTCAAAAAGATTTACGGCGATTGACGGTTCAATGTTGGTAATATGCTCCTTATCGGGGATTTTGCTGTATCCTGTATTTCCAAAAATAACAGATGATTGAATTTCTGACGGTTCTTTTTTCTCTGATGGTGGAATTTCAGGCTTCACCGAGTTTGTAATCTCAGGTTTATCTGAGATTTCTATTTCGGGTTTCTCCGAGTTTGGAATTTCAGGCTTTTCTGAGTTTTCAATTTCGGGGTTCTCTGTACTTGTGATTTCCGGCATAATATCATTCCTTTTATTTTCAGTAGCTGCTGTCTTGGTTTCAATATTCACATCATTTTGTTTCTGTACAACTGTTTCGGGCGGTCTGACCGTTATGGGCGGCTCTTTGTAAAATTTGGGATCGTTATTGAATTTTACAAGCTCATCATTATAGTCATGAGCAAGAGTAGCTCTCATATCATTTACCTCATAACCTTTTTCACGGAACTTTTTCATAATGTTCTCCATGCCGCTTTTTCCTGCTTCATCATTATCAAAGCATATATTTATGGTTTTAACATCATGTGTTTTACAGAACTGTTCTAAGGCATTATCAATTCCTGCGCCGCCTGTTGATATGTAGGTCTTTTCCTTATATGCTCCGCTGCCGTTGAATTTATCCTCCAACGCAGCAAGGCTAAGTGCATCTATGGCAGCTTCCGCAACATAAACGGTATCGGTACTTTTGCCCTCCAATTTAAAGGCAAACTTTTTATCGCTGCCCGAACAGTCTCGCTTGAACGGTTCTTTTCCGTCAGGAGTAAATGTTCCACGCCTTGCGGCATATTTGGCTTGCTTATTATCGTCATATCCGACAAATACAGCATTTTTTCTTTCGTCCTGATAAATCGTGCCATTTTTAAGACAGTCATTTACGATATTTGCAGGAATGCCCCTTGTTTTCGTAAGATAAGCATATACATTCTTTGAAGTATCGGATTTTTCGGGCAAATTAAGCTCTTTGGAAACACTGTTTATATGTTCTGATATATGCTGATGAAATTTTGGCTTTTCGGCTCTTTCGCCATGCGGACTTTCACCAAGTATGAGCTGCATGGAGGATTGAAAATCAAGGTCTCTTATCTCTTTGCACCAGTCGAGAGCTGAAAGCGGCTTTTTACCGGTCTCAGAGTTATAGAAAATTCGGTTTAAATTTGTATCAACTGTAAGTGAGGACGGCTGTCCTGTTTGCTCTGGATTTTGGCACTTTAAATATCTTCCATGCTGCTGAAAAACGTATCCCTCAGTTTTTTCAAGGAACGTGCGGACATCAACATTTTTTGCACGTTCTACCTGTTCGTCAGTAAATTTTGGCATATTAACTCCTTTCGCTGTGTGTCACCGTGACACACGAAATACATAAGCTGTCAGTTAAATGTATGGTCATTCAGACATTTCCACCGAAAACGTCTGTCGTTTGGAATGATTATATTCAAATCTTCAAGCTGAAAACGCTTGTCAAAGTCATGAACGGTATGATCGGGTTTAAAAGTAATTGGCGAGTCCTTATCCCATTGCATAAGAAGTTCCCAAAGGTCAGGATAGCTGTGTCTCAGCAGCCGAAGCTGTTCAACACTTTGGTTATGGCAAAACCAACACCCACCACGGGTTGATGATTCATATATCGGTGAAAGCAGATCATTCTTTTTACACCAGTCATAACACATTTTTTCCGTCCATTTTGCGGCAACAAGCGGAGATAATTTTTTCGCCGATAAAACTTTAAATCTTTTGGGTTCATCATAGGCTATTCCAATATAGGAAACAGCATTTTTATCAATTTTATTTAAAGCTGCAACTTTAAGCTTGCTGTTGCACCAAGCACCTTTTATCATTGGAAAGCCGTTTATATGCCCTGAATTTATGCTTTTTCCTTTGTTTTTTACATAATGATAAAAGATTTCCTCATATGTAATTCCTGCTGAAACGTGTTCAACGGTTATTCCGTATCGTTCTTTTATGATTTTATCGGCTTTATCCTTAAATTCCACCATTGGCGGCAAATCGGCAGGAATAGTTTCAGTTGCCCATATTTCAGCGTGAATTATACGGTCAAGCTGCCACCCCAATTCAGCAATAGCTCCCAAACAGGCAAGACTGTCCTTGCCATAGCTCAAAGAAAGAATATATTCCATTTTTTCAGTCCTTTCATTTTATTTCGGAATAAAACCGAGAATATGCGCTATAACGTCCACAGTCCACCCGTTTCCGATACACTTGTATCTCTGAGTATTGGACACTCCCTCCGTGTAATTATCGGGGAGAGTTTGCAGACGTTCCGCTTCTATCGGGTAAAGCTTGCGTATGATATAATCGCCGTCAGGCAAGTCAATTTTGTATAATCCTGTTTTTGCTCCGCCGCCTCCGCCATTAGCTTTCATTGAAACAGATTTTCCGTAAACAGAATAAATTCGTTCGCCCAAACCGCCTTTCCCAATATGTCCTATCCTTACAGGCACGGCAACCAAATTGTTATATACAAAACTGTCACTTGCAGTAAAAGTAGGGCATTTTCCTTGTTTTATACCACCTTTGTTGTATCCGTGTCCCCTCTGTAATACGACTGGTTCGGCAATCATAGTATGCCTATGGCGTTTAAGTGTGTCCTTAAACGTTGCGCACTGACACCTTGTTGTATAAGCGTAGGACTTATCCTGCCACGGAATACCGCTTACCAAAATATCTTTTAGATTATTTTAGCATTATCATATTATATAAACACAAAAAAACAGCAGGCAGTCTTATTATATGACCACCTGCCTGTTATTTGTTCTGATATTATTTTTTGTATATCATCAATTCATCAAACTGGAATTGAGATTTCATATATTCCAAGGGATTTAATAACTGTTATATTTTATTATCAAATATCTCTCAATCCCTTGAAAACACAAAGTTTATCGCAGGTGAGCTTTCCCTTATTGTTTCCCTTGCGTTATATCGTCCCACCAGTGTTTACGAACTCTGATAAGGGCAAAAACAAGGGCAAGAAAATTATATAAAACAGTATAACACAAAATAAAAGTGACATTGTGAACTGATTGAAATGCTTCTGATTTTTGCAACAAATGATTGATTTAACGATAAGGAGATTTGATACGATGAGAACAATATTTGCAGAATACAATCCCAAGCGCAACAGTATTGATGTTTACACCTCTGTTGGCTATATGCTCCGCATTGACTGTTGGGAAGCTGAAAAGGACTTAAAAACCACACCAGGATCAGACTGTACATTAAACCCACTCGCCATTGATGAACCTCTTGAATATGCAAGATTATATCTTGATGGAAACTTACTTGATGTATCGGTTAGTCAAAGTGTCTATATCAGAACCTTTTATCGTTTCTTGATATAGACACTTTTTTTAATAGTCATTCTATTAACTAATTGATATTTTCGCCATTTGTTGAAATAACTTCTTTATACCACTCGAAAGAATCTTTCTTTCTTCTGGACAAGTCTCCTGTTCCATCGTTATGTTTATCCACATAGATGAATCCATATCTCTTATCCATCTCACCGGTTCCTGCACTGACAAGGTCGATGCATCCCCATGGTGTATAACCCATCAGATCTACACCATCTTCCTCTACCGCCTTTTTCATTTCTGAAATGTGGTGCTGCAGATATTCTACACGGTATGGATCGTGGATGCTTCCATCCTCTTCTAAAGTATCATATGCTCCAAATCCATTTTCTACAATAAACAATGGTACTTTGTAGCGATCTGTAAACCAGTTCAATGAATAGCGCAGTCCGATCGGATCAATCTGCCATCCCCATTCACTTGCCTTTACATACTGGTTCTTTACACGATCCTTTTCTCCACGGTAATCATATTCCGGATTGTCTGGTTCTGCTTTTGTACAGAAAGACATATAATAACTGAAACCGATGTAATCGACACAGCCCTGTTTTAACACTGCAAGATCTTCTTCTGTTACGTCAATCTTAAGGTCTTTTCTTTCCCAGTATTTCAAAATATTTACAGGGTATTCCCCTTTTACATGCACATCTGTATAATAATATCTTTTCTGCATGGCTTTTTCAGCCTGCAGTATATCTTCCGGACGGCAGGTAGCCGGATAGATTGGGCACATTGCGATCATGCAGCCAATCTGAAATTTCGGATTAATCTCATGTCCAGCTTTTATCGCTTCGGCACTGGCAACCAGTTCATAGTGAGATGCCTGATACATCAATTCTTCCGCATTTTCTTCTGGTTTAATTATAATCCCGGAATTAGCATAAAGCATAAATCCATCACCGATATCTGCCTGGTTGTTAATCTCATTAAATGTCATCCAATATTTTACTTTGTCTTTATATCGCTCAAAGCATGTTACTGCAAATTTCACGAAGAAATCAATCAGTTTTCTGTTTCTCCATCCACCGTACTCTTGTACAAGATGCAGAGGCATCTCAAAATGACTCAGTGTGATCACTGGTTCGATCCCATATTTCAGACATTCATCAAACATGTCATCATAGAATTTTAATCCGGCTTCATTCGGCTGTTCTTCATCACCATTTGGGAAGATACGTGTCCATGCGATACTTGTACGGAAACACTTGAATCCCATTTCCGCAAATAAGCGGATATCTTCTTTATAGTAATCATAAAAATCGATTGCTTCATGATTCGGATAATTCTCGCCTTTTAGTATTTCACCTGTTATTCTTCTTCTTGTATTTACATCTCCGCCGGTTACAACGTCCATAATGCTCAAGCCTTTTCCATCTCGATCATAGGCACCCTCCAGCTGATGGGCAGCAACTGCGCCACCCCAGAGAAAATCTTTTCGAAATCCCATTGTTATTTCCTTCCTGTTGTCTTAATTACTTTGTATAATAGCGTTGGGGGCTTTTGCCCCCAACTTTTCTGTTTCTATATTCAATTACATCTTGATGATTATTTCTCATCAATTCTCTTATACAGTGTAATGAATTCATCTGCAAGAATGCGGAATGCTTCTGCACTCATAAGCTGATCTTCTGCATGCATCAGAAGCATGTATCCATTGGAAATTTCACCATTTGCATCCATTGCCAAAAGATCTGCATGAACGTTGTGTCCAAGTGAAAAGGCTTCATCTCCTTGTTTAATCAGCTCTGCTGCCTCATCATATTTTCCTTCTTTCGCACAATGGATCGCATTGATAAAATGTGTTCTTGCTGTACCTACATATGTGATGATCTGAAAACATGACAATTCAAATTTTTCGTTCATTTTTTTCTCCTATCCTGCTATTATTTTTATTCTGATTTTACCAGTCTTCATCCTCATCTTCTACCGGCTGATTCTTCTCCTGAACCAGATTCATCTTGTCAACCTTCTTAATGAATGGCAGATAAACGAAGAATGAAACACAAAGGATCACTAACTGAAGTAAAGCACTTTTCCATCCTGCTAAAAGGAATCCTGAGATAATCGGTGGACAAGTCCATGGGATCTGTGTTGCTCCATATAATGGGCAGATTCCTGTATACAGTGCAAAATACTGGATTAAACATGCGATCACAGGCATTCCAATAAACGGAATTGCAAGCATTGGATTCATAACGACTGGAGCACCAAACAGAATTGGCTCATTGATTCCAAATAATGCCGGAATAATTCCCAATTTACCAAGTGCTTTCAACTGTTTTGATTTTGCAAAGAAGAACATATACATTACAAGTCCGATTGTGATACCTGCACCTGTTATATTGATAAACTGATCATAAAACTGCTGTGTTACAATATGGCCTCCGTTTGCTATTGTAAGTTCTACACCACTGTCAATAATAGCCTGATTTGCAAGGCTGTTTGCCTGTAATAGTCCTGTCATGATTCCACCAACTACTGTTGAACCATGAACTCCGAAGAACCACAGGAATGGTCCTGTAAAGCACATCAGAACTGCTCCACCAAGGGAGTCTGTCATTTTCTGAAGTGGTGTCTGAACAACTTTGTAAATAATTTCCATACCTGTTGTGTTGAATCCAATAGAACAGATACCGTGAATTACTGCAGCCCCTGTCAGGATTACGAATGCCGGGATTAATGCTGAGAATGCATTTGTTACACCTTCCGGAACTCCGGCCGGCATTTTAATACGTATATTTTTCTTTAAGAACCAACAGTAAATAGGCGGTACGATCAATCCGACAATGATTGCTCCAATCATTCCCTGTCCTGCTGTCCATGTCTTATTAATAATTCCACTAACAACTTCTCCACCTTCTGTTGTTATGGACGAAGGCATCAGAATCAAGAATGTTGCCAGTGAAATAATTCCACAGTTGAGTGGTTCCTGATTTTCCAGTTTCGCATAGCTATAGCTGATACCGATAACTGCAATCAACGCACTGATGGAGAATGTTGCGCCACATACCTGATCTAATACTGGTTTGATTCCTGTAGACTCTAATACATCGACAACTGCCTTTACCGGAAAGTTTGACAGGATCAGGAAGATTGATCCGATGATCAGAGGAGACATGGAAGTCACCATACCATTTTTTATTGACTGTATTGCCTTTGTATTAATAAACTTAAGGATTACAGGGATTACTTTTTCGTTAAATTTCTCTTTCATTTGCTACTACCCTTTGCTCTGTTTTTTGCTTTAAATTGTGTATCTTTGTTTTCTCTTATTTATTTTTCGCAAGCTTATATGCAAATTTCAAAACATTCATTCCATTGCACATTCCATAATCCTGCATTGGGATCACATCTACCGGAACCCCTTTTGGATCACAGATCTCTTTTGCTCTGGCAAGCTGATATCCTACCTGTGGTCCGAGCAGTGCTACATCCACGCCTTCAATCACGCGTTCCATCTCTGTAAATGGATATGCTACGATATCAACATCTTTTCCTTTTTCCTTTGCTGCCTCTTCCATCTTCTTTACGAGAAGACTGGTTGACATTCCTGCTGCACAAAATAATCGAATTACCATGATTGTTTCCTCCCTTATTTTTTTCTCATTTGCTTTGATGGTGCTAGTATAACAAGTATTTTTCGTTTTGTCAGTACTTTTTCCTGTTTCTGGTTTCTGTTCCATATAGACGGAATTTGTTACATAAAAAAAACAGGGCATTCTACTTTATTGTGTAAAATGCACTGTTTTCCTTTTCCTTTTTTGTATATTATGATACTTTTTAGTGTATTCTGTTTTTTTTGTTACTTGTCTGGTTACTATTCGTACCATTACATTCTACAACCTTAATGAAATAAGTCTTCCATATCATTTTAAAACAGATCATCTGTATCGTTATGGACGCCCTTCAATTCTCTTCCGATTAATTCCAAAATAAAAACGACTGCCATCTGGGATGTCAGATCATAATCTTCGTCTTGTTTATATTTATACTCTGAAACATAATAATTTATATTGCAGTCACTCATCTTCGCCAAAGAACAGTTTGCCTTATTTGTAATAGATATCAGGCTGCTCCCTCTTCTTTTCAACTTTTCTGCCAACATCAGTGTCTGTTCCGTCTCTCCTGATACAGACAATGCGATTGTAGCTATTCTCTCACCTTTTCCACGAAATACTGGCGTGAACGGATCATCAATAGCAAATGAAAACCAGCCTACATTATTAAAATATCTTGCCCCATACTTTCCTATAAAAGAAGAATTCCCCACACCTACAAATATAATTGACGATGCCTTTGTAAGTAACTTCACAGCTTCCTGGATATTCTCAGCAAATGCCTGTGTCTGCACCCGTTCAAAGAAATCTTTAACCGCAGTAAGATCCATATTGATTTTCTTCTTTTCCTTGCTGCTGACTTCCTGTTTTAATTTCAAACGGAATTCAGAATATCCCTCGCATCCTACCTTTTTACAAAAGCGAAGGATCGTCGTTGTTGAAACATGAACCGCCTCTGCCAGCTCGCGTACTTTCATATATACTACTTTCTCTTCATTGCTGATGATGTAATTATACACATCCATCTCCAACTGATTAAAGGATTTTATCATCTCATGCGTAAACATATGAATTCAGTTCCCTTCTGTTTTTCTCTCTATTCCATAATCATATTATGTTCTTTAGAAGCAGTGTTTATCCCGCATTTTAATCGTGTTTTTCATTACTTCATCGTCTTCGCCAGTGAATTGAGAAATGCCCACATCTCTGGATTAGCCAATACTTTTGCCAGAAGTTCCGAATCGACTTCATCAACAACGATTATAAATAGTAGACCTGCTTACTCCTAAGATTTCCTGTAACTCTTGAACTGTATAACATCTTTTTTCTGACATTTCTTTATTCTCTTTTTTGAAATATGAAAAAAACAATATTATATCTCATTTCCGATGGTATTGCTGTACATTGCCTGTGCATTAACAATTTCTGATTTTGAAATTGTGTATGTTGTAATAATGCTTATCTGGATCAGTATTCCAGCTCTTGCTATATATATACGACATGATTTCGGGCATGTCAAGAGCAGACGTCAAAAACGTCCTTCTCATCATGCATACAGATTCTGTTATTCTGGGAGTCGTCCCTCATACATAATGCTGAGTTCGCCGTTATTGCATCTTTTGTTATTTAATGTATTTAGTGATTGTATCAGTTACTTCTTCCATGTTAATCGGCTTGGAAATATGGTCATTCATGCCTGAATCCATGGATTTCTGAATATCATCTATAAAAGCATTTGCAGACAAAGCTATAATTGGAATCGTAACTGCATCGGACCGCTCTATACCCAAGGCTCGAATGGCTTTTGCTGCTTGGTGTCCATCCATGTTTGGCATCATAATATCCATCAAAATAAGATCGTATGTGCCTCGTGGATGATTTTTAAACAAATCCACAACTTCTTTTCCGTCTGATGCGCGTGTTACGGTCATACCAGCATCTTCCAGCATTATCGTAGCAAGTTCAGCATTTAGATCATTATCCTCAGCCATAAGAACATGAATACCCGTCAAATCTCTATGTAGATGTTGTTTTTGTTCTGATTGAATAACCTGTTCTGACAACTCCAGTGGGATCTCCACTGTGAATGTAGAACCTACACCTTTTTTGCTCTCAACAGCAATCGAACCGCCCATCATATCCACATATTTTTTTGTGATGGCCATACCAAGACCGGTTCCCTTATATTGAGTTCTGGCATTAGCATCATCTTCTTGTGAAAACGGATCGAATAATTTTTTCTGGAACTCTTCGCTCATGCCAATACCGTTATCTCGAACAACATAACGAGTTATGATATGTTTCTCATCCGCTCCTGGGTAACTGCTGATATCCAAAGTAATCTTTCCGCCGTCCTTTGTGAATTTCACAGCATTGCCAAGAAGATTCACCAAAACTTCTCGGATACGCGCAACATCCGCAAGGACATATGGGTTCTTGGGAATTTCTCGATGTACTTCAAACTTAAGATCTCGGTTATAAAGAAGTCCATTCATAAT
>OHXZ01000562.1_pt1 | contig 12358 bp, 10 predicted proteins | sample 1580021 | NCBI WGS metagenome assembly OHXZ01 (sample SAMEA3882520, study PRJEB24775) | human gut metagenome | biome: human-associated habitat; feature: intestine environment; material: feces | place: Netherlands | collected 2009/2010
CTATCGTCTTATAATGTTCCTGCTCCTTTTTCTTAAGCTCTTCAAAAAGCTGTTTTAACTCATCGTCCTTTGCAAGTCCCGCCGCAAGAGCCGCGGTGTTGAGCATATCGAGCGTAAGGTCGCCGTAGTTCATTGAGAACTGATACGCGGCCTTTCCGCACTCGTTGGCCTTCTTGTAGTCGCCCTTGAGCATATAGGCTATAGCCTCGTTGCGGTAGATATCCGAATCGCCGCCGGAGGCCTCAAGACCCTCCTCGCAGACCTTTATCGCCTCGTCATACTTGCCGGTGTACCAATAGAGGTTGGCGCGCAGGCTGTAGGAGGTGTAATCTCCGCTTGCGACTCCCGCCGCGTTCTCGGCCGTGTCAAGCGCGTCGCAGACTTTCGCTGCGCCGTCAACGTCGCCCTTTGCAAGCAGAGCCGTGACCTTCTGCTCATACGCCGAGTAGTAGTTGCGGTTCTTCGCTATCATCTTATCGGCATATTCTATGGCCTTGGCATAGTCGCCCGAGCGGTAATAATAGTCCGTTATGGTCGGGCCGTAAATCATAAGTCCCTCGGGATATTCCTTTTCCATCTTGAACAGGAAACCGAGCTGAACGTCAATGCTCTTGTCCGCCTGCATGGCGACAAAGCACTTGTAGTAGTCGATGTACTTATCATCGACACCCTCCTGCCCTCTGAGAGCCTCAAGCTTCTCGATAAGCTCGTCGTAGGGGATATCCTTGGCGTCGGAGTTGATATAGTTCTGGAGAATGGAATACGCCTTCTCCTGCATGGTGTTATAGCTGTTATAGGCCTTGACATACTTACGCACGCCCAAAAGCCTCGCGTCCGACTTCACCGCGTCCTCACCGAGGTTGTTTACAAGATATCCGCCCGCGTCTATCTCGCTGTAGCCCCTCGCATAGAGCCTGGCGGTCATGACGGTCTCGCTGTAGCCGAGGGTGAATATCGTCTGATTGCCGAGGGTCTTTGAAAGATTCGAAACAAAGTCTCTTTTGTTTAACGCGGCGTTTGCCTCGCTCGCCTGGGACACCTTGTTGAGAGCGGCGTTGACATAACCCTGATTCATAAGGGAATCGGCCTCGAGCATTGCGCTTATCTGAGTGGCGTTTGCGCCCAAAAGCATAAGAGCGAGCAGCGAAACCAACACGCAAAGCAGCGCGGCGACAACGGGACCTCCCTTTATCTTCGTTTTCATCATCTTGGCACGGCAGTCCTCGCAGTAATAGCTGCCCTCTTCGCGGGCCTTCTTCTGGCACAGGCTGCAAAGCGTTCTGTCATACTCAAAGCTTTTCTCTTCTTCGGCAGCCTCGTTCTCGGAAAGCGGCTGCTTGTTTTCTTTATCTGACAAACCGATACCTCCTTGTCCGGTAACATTACCGTTCTATTCTATCAGCTTTCCGGTGAAAATTCAAATAAAATCCGACTTTGTTTACAAAAAACTCATAAAAAACCGCCCGCTACCGAAATATCCGCGTATCTCAGGCAAATATCGGAGCAAAATATCTTGTCATATCAACGAAAAATCTGTATAATCAACCTGCATATATATTTAAGCGAAAGGAAGCAGAATATGCTTGAACTGAAAAACGTCTCCTTCTCCGTCGGCAGCGCCGACGACGAGCTCGAGATAATCGACGATATCAGCATAACCTTCGACGACGGAAAGTTCGTTGTCATAACAGGCCCCAACGGCGGCGGAAAATCCACGCTCGCAAAGCTCATCATGGGCATAGAGCAGCCGACCGCGGGGCAGATAATCTATAACGGAACGGACATAACGCACATGAGCATAACCGAGCGCGCAAAGCTCGGCATCGGCTACGCGTTCCAGCAGCCGCCGCGCTTCAAGGGGCTCACCGTGCGCAGGCTTCTGAGTCTCGCCCACGGCAGCGAGCTGCCCGAGGACGCGTGCTGCGCGTACCTGACGAGCGTCGGGCTCTGCTCGCGCGAATATCTAAACCGCGAGGTTGACGCGTCGCTCTCGGGCGGCGAGGTAAAGCGCGTCGAGATAGCCACTCTCATGGCGCGAAAGGTGGACCTTGCGATTTTCGACGAGCCGGAGGCGGGCATTGACCTTTGGAGCTTCGCCATGCTTGTCGAGAGCTTCCGCTCGATGTGCAAAAACAGATACGAGACTGTTATAGTCATCTCGCATCAGGAGCGCATAATGCAGCTTGCCGACGAGATGATAGTCGTCGAAAAGGGCAAGATACGCACTCGAGGCACAAAGGAAGAGATTCTTCCGCAGCTGCTCGGCGAGCTCGAGGAGAGCTGCGATTTCAACAGAAAGGACGGAGCCGTTAAAGAAAGTCGATATGTCGCTTCTGCACACGATAGCCGATATGGACGGGCTGCCTGCCGCAGGCGCGTTCAACATCAGAAGAAACGGGCAGGGCGTCGCAAGGCAGTCGAGCGAGAATATCACGATAGAGCCCAAAAGCGGCAAGCCCGGCATAGACATATATATAAAGCCGTTCACAAAGGGCGAGGAGGTTCACATCCCCGTCATAATCACCGAGAGCGGAATAAATGACAAGGTGTATAACGATTTCTATGTCGGCGAGGGCGCGGACGTGCTGATAGTCGCGGGCTGCGGCATACACAACTGCGGCGGCGAAAAGACCGAGCACGACGGTATCCACCGCTTCTTCATCGGCAAAAACGCAAAAGTCAAATATGTCGAGAAGCACTACGGCGAGGGCGAGGGCACGGGCGAAAAGATATTAAACCCCGTGACCGAAGTCACCATGGAGGAGGGCTCCTACTGCGAGATGGAGATGATTCAGCTCGCGGGCGTCGATTCCACCCTGCGCGAGACGGACGCCTCGCTTGATGCGCGGGCGAAAATAGTCATAACCGAGCGCCTGCTCACTCACGGCAGACAGAAGGCCCGCTCCAACATGACCGTGAACCTAAACGGCAGGGATTCGAGCGCGCAGATAGTCTCCCGCTCGGTCGCCAAGGACAGCTCCGAGCAGGTGTTCTACCCGAGAGCCGTCGGCAACACCGCCTGCCGCGCCCATGTTCAGTGCGACTCGATAATTATGGACAAGGCAAAGATCCGCTCTATCCCCGAGATAACGGCGAACGATGCCGACGCGCAGATAGTCCACGAGGCCGCCATAGGGCGCATAAACAACGACCAATTATTGAAGCTTATGACCTTCGGACTGACCGAGGAGGAGGCCGAGGAGGTCATAGTCAGCGGTTTTCTTAAATAAATAAAATATTTTTATGCAATAAGTTTAAAAACCACTTGAAAATCCGGACAGATATGTTACAATTACACTGTTTGAGACCGCGCACTCGGCATACGGCCGCGCGGCATTTAAGGAGGTAATAACCAGACATGGAAAAAGCGAAGCAGTATTTCTGTGCTAAGCCGAACGGCAAGCTGCACTACCCACACACGATTCTCACGGGATTCGGTTTCCTTGCGTCGTCTATCGCATGGGCCATTTACGATCCCTACATAACAAAGATACTCAACTATCTGCTCAGCAACAGCGCCACGATAACCTCGTGGTCGGCAAAGCTCAACGAGACGTTCCCGAAATTGGCCGAGTTCGCCGCGGCAAACGGTGAGAATGTCACCACCGCCGCGGGCGGCATAACGCTCGTCCCGCTGTTCATCGGTATTATCATGACGTTTGACAACATCTTCGGCGTCATCTTCCAGCCGACCTTCGGCAAGCTCTCCGACAACACCCACTCCCGCTTCGGAAAGCGCCGCCCGTACGTCATCTTCGGCGCGCCGATTTCGGCAGTTCTGTTCGCAATTATACCGTTAGTTGCGATAAAGTTTAATTCTCTCCCGCTGACGATGCTCTTCATCATACTCTTCGTCTTCGTCATGTCGCTCTGGAGAGCTCCCGTCGTTGCGCTCATGCCCGACCTTACCCCGAGCGAGATTCGCTCCGAGGGCAACGCCGTCATCAACCTCATGGGCGGCGTAGGCGGAGCACTCGGCCTGTTCGCGGGCACTATCGTCACGGCTGTCTACTGCGCCGTTACGGGAATCTCCTCGAAGTCCCCCGAGTTCAACGAGCTCAACACTTTCCCCTACGTTTTCCTGCTCGGCGCCGCCGTTATGGTAATCGGTATGCTCATCATCCTCTTCTTCGTCAAGGAGCCCGACAGCCGCATTAAGATAAAGGGCGAGATGAATCAGGCAGCCGACGCAGAGGCAAGACGCAAGGCTGAAAAAGAGGCCGCAAAGGCCGAAAAAGAAGCGAGAAAGAAAGAGAAGCTCACCTCCGGCGAGAGAAGAAGCCTTATCTTCATGCTCATGGGTCTGTTCTTCCTCTTCTGCGGCACGAACGCCATCTCCACCTTCTTCGCTCTGTTTGCGGATGAGATTCTTCATAAGACCGCCGCTCAGGCAACCATCATGACCACCGCCTTTGCCGCCGCCTCCGCAGTCGCCGCCATCCCCGCGGGCTGGCTCGGCAAGAAGTTCGGCCGCAAAAAGACCATACTCGGCGGACTCGCCATATTCATCATCGCATTCGGCGCATATCTGCTCACCGAGATACTTCACATCAACGCACTCAGCGGAGCGCTCATCTGGGTAGCTCTTGTCGTGGGCGGCGCGGCGAATATGTTCATCACCGTCAACACCCTGCCCCTCGTGCTCGAGATAGGCGGCATAGACAAGGTCGGTACCTTCACCGGCTACTACTACACCGCCACCTTCTCAGCGCAGATAGCCACTCCGATAATCTACGGCATCGTCCGTATGTTCACGGGCACTTATATGTCCCTGTTCTACTATTGCCCGATAGCCTTCATCCTCTCGACTCTCTGCATCCTCGTCGTTCACCACGGCGAAGCGATCCCCGACGAGATAGTCGAAAAGATCAAGGAAGAGAACGAGGACTGATAAAAAGTCTTACAGCAAAGCCCCGCCGGGAAATCGGCGGGGCTTTTTCGCCGCAAAAATTTCAAAAAGCCCTTTATTCTCGGACAGTTCTATTGTATAATAAAATCAGAAGAATGCAAAGCGATAAAGAAAGGACAGTATTACCGTGGAAAAGAATAAAGTCAAGCTGACTATCTGCGGCGCAGAATATGTCATAGCCTCGGGAGAAGAAAACAAATACATGATCGAACTGGGAAACGAGGTCGATGAAAAGATAACCTCGATTCTCCGCCAGAATCCGCGTATCTCCGTGACTCAAGCGGCGGTTCTCGCGGCGCTCGAATTTGCGGATGCAGAGAAAAAGGCAACTTCGGACGCAGAAAAACTGCGTTCAAGCATTCAGGAGTATCTTGAGGACTCGTCGCGTGACAAGCTCAATTGCGAGATTGCGACACGCGAGGCGGACAGGATAGCAAAGGAGTTCGCCGAATACAAGAAACGTCACGGAGGACGGGATGAATAAGCCGGAGATACTTGCGCCCGCCGGCTCGTTCGACTCGCTTACGGCGGCCGTGCGCTGCGGCGCCGACGCCGTATACCTCGGCGGACGGAAGCTCAACGCGCGCCGCAACGCCGCAAATTTCAGCGACGAGGAGCTGGCGCAGGCGGTCGAATACTGCCATGCGCGCGGGGTCAAGGTTTATATCACGCTCAACACCCTTGTGCGTGACGATGAGACTGAAACGGCGATGAACGCCGTCAGGTGCGCCTGCGACATCAAAGCAGACGCACTTATTTTACAGGATATCGGGCTTGCTTCGCTCGTTCGCAGAGCGGCTCCCGATATGCCGCTGCACGCCTCGACGCAGACCTCGGTTCAGACTCTCGACGGGATAAAGCTGCTCGCGGATTTGGGCTTTTGCCGCGCGGTGCTCCCGAGAGAGCTTTCAAAAAAAGAGATAGAAAAAATAGCCGCACAGTCGCCGATAGAGCTTGAATTATTCGTCCACGGCGCACTGTGTATGTGCCTGTCGGGTCAGTGTCAGCTGAGCGCCGTGCTCGGCTCGCGCTCGGGCAACAGAGGCCTGTGCGCCCAGCCGTGCAGACTGCCGTTTTCGGCAGAGGGCGGCACGGGGCACGACCTGAGCCTCAAGGATATGTCACTTATCGAATATCTGCCGGAGCTTGCGCAGATGGGCATTACCTCATTTAAAATAGAGGGACGCATGAAGCGGCCGGAGTATGTCGCCGCCGCCGTGACCGCCTGCAAAAAGAGTCTTGCGGGCGAGGATGCCGCCGGCTATGAGCGCACGCTCGGCGCGGTGTTTTCCCGCTCCGGATTTACCTCAGGCTACTATGACGGCGCTCTCGGGCGCGATATGTTCGGCGTGCGCCGCAAGGAGGACGTGACCGCCGCAAAGGAGGTGCTTGCGCCTCTCGCCGCTCTGTATGACGGCGAACAGCCACTGATAAGAGCCGACATGTATCTCTCGGCGCATGTCGGAGAAAAGGCGGGGCTCGCCGTTAAGGCCGCCGGCAAGAGCGTCTTTGCCGAATCCGACAGCGCCGTGCAAAAGGCGCAGAACAGAGCCGTAGGCCGCGAGGAGACAGAGACGCGGCTTCGCAAATGCGGCTCGACGCAGTTCTATGCCGGGGATATTGAGACAGACATCGGAGACGATATATTTTTAAGCGCGGCGGAGATAAACTCGCTTCGCAGAAAAGCGCTCTCGGCGCTCGAGAAAAAAATCGCCGAGCGCGGCGAAATCCCGTTTTATCCTCAGCAGACGGCAACTAAACGCCGCCGCTCCAAAAACCGCGGCTATGTCATAAGATTGAAAAGCGTCTCGCAGCTGCCCTCAGACCTCTCTCTCGTGCGGCGCGTGATACTGCCCCTCGACATTGACGCCAAAACAGTCGACTCGCTCAAGGAGAAAAAGATTCAGCCGGCGGTCGAGGTCCCCGCCGCTGTTTTCGGCGGCGGCTCGGCGGTTTACAACGCCATTGTCAACGCGCGCAAAAACGGCGTTTCTCTCGCCGCGGTCTGCTCTCTCGACGGCGCGGCCATAGCAAAAAAAGCGGGCATGAAGCTCTGCGCTCTGCCCGGGACAAATATATTCAACACCTTTTCGCTCGACGAATTCGAGCACCTCGGCTTCACCGACGCGGTGCTGAGCACGGAGCTAAAGCTCACCCAATGCTCCGCGCTCGGCGGACATCTCCCGCGAGGAGTGTTCGCCTACGGGCGGCTGCCGCTGATGCAGACGAGAAACTGCCCCGTTAAAAACGGCACGACCTGCGCCCAATGCCGCAAGCACGGCTTTTTGACGGACAGGATGGGAGTAAAATTCCCCGTCGAGTGCACGCCTTTCGCCTCGACCCTGCTAAACAGCGTGCCTGTAGTCGAGAGCGACAAGCGCGAGCAGTTTGAATTTGCGGATTTCTCGCTGCTGTGGTTTACGACCGAGACAAAGGACGAATGCGAAAAAATTCTCGAAAGCTACCGCAGGGGCGACGTCCCGCAGGGTGAATTTACGCGCGGACTTCTCTACCGCGGCGTCGAATAAAAGGAGACATATCATGCTCACACTCAAGATGAAAAAAATGCGCCCCGGCGCAATAATTCCGAAGCGTGCGACAGCGGGCAGCGCGGGATTGGATCTGTGCGCCTGCACCGAGGGCGAGGTGGTTCTCAAGGCGGGCGAGCGCACCGTGATACCCACGGGCATAGCCATCGCCATAGAAAACAACGAGACCGCCGCGTTTATTTATGCACGCAGCGGACTCGGGATAAAGCACGGTATTTCGCTCTCGAACGGAGTCGGAGTCATTGACAGCGACTACAGAGGCGAGATATGCGTAGGGCTGATAAACACCTCGAACGAGGACTACACGATACAGCCCGGCGAGAGGATAGCCCAGCTTGTCCTCGCCCCCGTCATTCCCGCGGAGCCCGCAGAGGTCGAGAGCCTCGACGAGACGGAGCGCGGCGCGGGCGGCTTCGGCTCAACCGGCAGATGAGTTTTTCCTGTTTTTGAAAAACTTTATCACCCACCAGATTATCACGGCGGGGATGCAGCAGACTATGACGAGAACTATCTTATCCATGGGGATGTAGTCATATATGCCGTCGCCCAAGATAGTAAAAAGTATAACACGCGGCATTATTCCGCCGATTGAAAGGAGCGCATATTTCCAAAACGGCAGCTTCGTTGCGCCGAGGAAAAGGCTGACAAAGTCAATTGGGAACACGGGCAGCAGGCGCACCAAAAAGAGCGCGGAGAGCTTCTTTCCGTCGCCTAAGGCGAGCACCTTATCCCCCGCCTTGCTCCCCTTGAGCCGCTTCTCGACATATTCGCCGCCGAGAAACCAACCGAGCAGATAGGTCGCGGTTATTTCGAGCGCGATGCCCGCGAGGTTTATCGCAATGGCCGAGGGCGTGGGGAACGCCATGCCGACGGAAATATATATCATCGACGCGGGTATTATAAACAGCACGGATTTTACGGCATAAACGCCGATTATCACCGCCACCGCGGCGGCAGTGCTCCCCGCCCCGTCGACAAGGGCGCGCATATCGATTTTTGTGAGCCTGTCGTAGTTCACAACGGCGATAACCAGCAGCGTTATCGCAACCGCGCAGCGCAGAATAAGCATGAGCACATCCCTGTGCTTTTTAAAAAAACTCTTCAAATCGGTTCTCCTGATAAAATTACTGTCTTATAGTATATCCGCAAAAAGCGATTTTTGCAACCTCGGGAGAAAACTTAATACTTTATGAACAAACCGAAAATTTTGTTCCTTTATCCCGACTTTTTTCTTTTAGATGTGGATTTTATCTTGAACCTGTGTTAGAATGTTTATCTAAATCAACTGACAGATATGAAAGGAGCCGCAAAAATGACTGTAAAAGAGAAGATACAGCGAGCAGCAGCCGCGGCGGTTCTGTCCCGCATGATAAAATATGTCAGAAAAGATCCCGACACAAACTTGGTTAAGCTTATTGATAAATCCGAGCTGTTTGTCGGCAATATATTCCCCTCGAAGAACTTCGACAGCTTCCGCGAGGGTGCGAAAGACCCCGAGAACGTCTGGCGTCAGCTGGCGCTCAGGCTTATAGATGAGATCGACGACAATGTTCTGATGAACATGATGCTCGCTCTCGGACTTGGCGCGGGAGTCAACGGCACAAAGACCGTTCGCGCAAACCGCGAAAAATATCACTGCAATATTCCGTGGGTCATTTTGCTCGACCCGACAAGCGCCTGCAACCGCAAGTGCAAGGGCTGCTGGAGCGCGGAATACGGCCACAAGCAGAGCCTCACATTTGACGAGCTCAACGATATTGTAAACCAGGGCGTCGCCATGGGCACCCATTTCTATATGTTCACAGGCGGCGAGCCGCTGCTGAGAAAGAAAGACCTCATCAAGCTCTGCGAGCTGCATCCCGACTGCGCGTTCCTCTCCTACACAAACGCCGACCTCGTCGACGAGGAGTTCTGCGAGGAAATGAAGCGCGTGGGCAACATCGCGCTCGCAATAAGCATCGAGGGCAGCAAGGAGAGCAACGACGCAAGACGCGGCGAGGGCAGCTACGACCATGTCATGCAGGCTATGGACCTGCTCAAGAGCAAGGGATGCCTGTTCGGTATCTCCGTATGCTACACCCGCGCAAACGTGGACGCGGTCACCTCCGATGAGTTCGTCGATTTGATGATATCCAAGGGTGCGCGCTATGCGTGGTACTTCAACTATATGCCCGTCGGCTCCGGCGCGGTAGAGGAGCTTATCCCCACCCCCGAGCAGCGCACGCATATGTATAACTGGGTGCGCAAAATGCGCAACAGCAAGACCGGAAAGCCCATGTTCGTCATTGATTTCCAGGATGACGGAGAATATGTCGGCGGCTGCATAGCGGGCGGCAGAAACTATTTCCACATCAACTCCGCAGGCGATATCGAGCCCTGCGTGTTCATACACTACTCGGACTCCAATATCCGCGAGCATACTCTTATCGAGGCGCTCAAGCGTCCTCTCTTCCAGGCCTACTGGCACGGTCAGCCGTTCAACAACAACCATCTGCGCCCGTGCCCGATGCTCGAAAACCCGCAGTGCCTGAGAAAGATGATAAAGGACACGGGAGCGAAGTCCACCGACCTGCTTGCGCCCGAGGATGTTGAAACCCTCTGCGCGCGCTGCGACAAGTTCGCCGCTCAGTGGGCGCCCGTTGCTCAGGAGCTCTGGGAGTCCAGAGAGCACCCGCATCCCAAGACCCAGTATTACAGGGACACTCCCGAGGGAAAAGCGGAGCTGCGCGGAAAAAAATAAACAAAACCGAATAGCCAGGGGTGCTGCCTTCGGGCGGCTGAGATGATACCCTCTGACCTGATCCGGATAATGCCGGCGTAGGAAGGATAATAGACAGCGTTTGCTGTATATTATATAGACTGACAGCGTCTGTGCATACCGCATGGACGCTGATTTCATTTTTTTGGAGGAAAAACACCATGTCAACAACCAAGAAAAACAACACAAAAGTGCTTGTTGAGTGCGCTCTGCTTATTGCTATCGCAACCGTGCTCAACGTCGTTTGCAGCTTCATACCGTTCCTGAATCTCCCCTTCGGCGGCGGATTCACCGTATGCAGCATGCTGCCCATCGTGCTTGCGGCTTACCGCAACGGCACAAAGTGGGGTCTGCTCACCGGCTTCGTATATGCCGTCGTTCAGATGCTCCTCGGCTTCAAGACCGTCTCGGCGTTCTTCATGCCCGGCTCCGACAGCTATATGGTTCTCTGGAAAGCCGTTTGCGTCTGCCTCATCGACTACATCATCGCCTACACTGTCCTCGGCCTCGGCGGCATCTTCAGAAACAAGATAAAGAATCCGTCCGTCTCCCTGTGCGTCGGCTCGATATTCGCGCTCTCCCTGCGCTATATCGCGCACATCATATCCGGCTTCATCTTCTTCGGCACCTGGGCTGACTGGTTCTTCTCGCAGGACGGCTTCACCCTCGGCGCAAAGATTCTCGAGAAGTTCAGCGGCCAGGGTCTGGCGTTCCTCTATTCCGTTATCTACAACGGCCTCTACATGATTCCCGAAATCATTATCACCGCTATCGTCGCGCTGATAATCGGCCGCGTGCCGCAGATCTCCGGCAGGAAGAACACAAAATAAAAACAACTTTTACGAACCTCACCAAAATAGAAAGAGACAGAGAACAGGGAACAGCCGCAGCTATACGCTGCGGCTGTTTTCATCTGTTAAAGATACGCTCTCAGCCCCGAGAGCAGGTTTTCCTCCGCGCCTATAATGCGCCGCGCCGTGCTGCGGGACGATCCGTCTGCGCCCTTATACTCGTTGAGATAGCGGGTCAGGCTTTTTATGCCCATGTCGCACCCGTCCGTCATCAGCCCCGCGACCGTCTTATCCGTGTCGTTGAGTCCGAGCTTGACGTTGGTCTTTATCCACGACATACTTTTAGCCACTACACCCGGGTCCTTGCCGCAGTCGCCGACCAAAGCCAGCTGCTCCCTGACCTCCCGACCTATCCTGTCATGCTCCTCCCTGCTCTTTTCAAGCAGATTTTTGAGCTCCGTGTTTTTTATATGCCCGCTCACCTCGTCTATGCTGCCGACCGCCATTTTTATTCCGCTGTCGCATTCACGAAGCAGCTCCAACGTATCCTTGCTCATTTTATGCACCCTTTCCGTTTCTTTCTTCGTATAGTTTACCCCGTATGCGGCGAATTATTACAAAGGCGAATATGATATATAGTGCACAAAAATCAATAAAAATTTATGGGATTTGTATAAATATAAAATAAAGTTTATTCTCTTGACAAATCAATTAACATAAAGTAAACTTGAATCGTAACATGGCAGAGGATGCTCTGCCCCAAAGACGAAAGGAGAAAAATTATGAAGAAAATTATTGCACTCCTGCTCGCACTCGCAATGATATTTGCGTTTGCGGCGTGCAAGGGCAAGGATGACAACAAAGACACGACGGCCGACAGCACTCAGGGTACGGGTGCGGATGTTCAGGACACCCAGGCAGGCGGCGAGGATACCACCGCAGCCGAAGCTCCCTCGGGCGACAGCACCGAGGCCCCCTCCGAGGGCGGCAGCGAGGCGGCCACCCAGGGTCAGCAGGGCGGCACTCAGGGCAGCGCCAACATCAACGCTCCCGTCAACGGCAAGAAGAACGACATAGTCGCGTTCTTCAACAAGTACGCTACCGCTATGAAGCAGTACAAGGGCAAGGTCACTGTTAAGAGAGTTCAGGGCACGACCTCGAAAATCAACAGCCTCAACCCCAATAAGATACTTGGTATCGATCTTGTCGCAAAAGCAGAGCCCCTGCTTCCCAACGACTATCCCAAGACCGCAACACAGACCTTCAACGGCGGCAAGGCTGCCGACGGCACAACTCTTGCGAGCTTCCTGCCCGCATCAAAGCGCGCTGCCTACAATGTCAACCCCGCAGG
>OHXZ01000572.1_pt1 | contig 12238 bp, 14 predicted proteins | sample 1580021 | NCBI WGS metagenome assembly OHXZ01 (sample SAMEA3882520, study PRJEB24775) | human gut metagenome | biome: human-associated habitat; feature: intestine environment; material: feces | place: Netherlands | collected 2009/2010
GCATGGCGTTTATAACTCCCGGCGTTACGGGTTCTCCCTCGCCGTCCGGGGCGCAGCCGCGGCAGAAAAATCCCGCATGGCGCGGGCTGAACACAGGCTCGTCGGGCAGCTCGTTTCCGCAGGCTTGGCAGCCGACGAGGTCGGGCATATAGCCCGCAAGCGCGAGCATACGCAGCTCGCCTACGGGCTTTAGAAAGTCCGCGCTGCGCTTGTCCTCGGACAGCAGATGCAGGAGATTGAGCGTCAGGCTCAAAAACTCGTGAGCCTCGGTGTTCTCGGGCGAAAATTCGCCCGCAAGCTCGCAGAAGTAGTTGGCGAGCGAAAGCCTTTCTATATCCTCGCGCAGGCCGAAAAACACATCTATGGCCTTTGCGTCGTCGATTATGTAGCTCTCGCGCCCGCGATAGAGGGTCAGGCGGGAGTAAGTCATGGGCGAGACGGCGGCGCTCGCGGTTCGGCTCTTGACCCTCTTTGTGCCGTTTGCAAAGGCTGAGATAAGCCCCAAATCGCCCGTCAGGATTTTAACGACTGTGTCGTTTTCATTGATATCGCGGGACTTGATTATCAGCCCCTCTGTCTGCGTCTGCACTTGCCGTTTCACCTCCAACGACTGTATTCATCTCGGCATAGCGAAGATAGTCCTCGACCTTGCCGCTCAGCTTAAATTCGTTCCACGCATTTTGAACATTGCTTTTGTCCGAGCTTCTCATCTATCATAAACGCGCCAAGCGCTCCTCCGTGCAGTGTAAAAATATTTTTTTCACCGCGCGGCGATTTATGACAGGAAAAATTATTCGTTGTCAAGCCCGAAATTTCGGATAAGTCCCTCTCTGTTGCGCCAGCCCTCTTTGACCTTGACCCAGCAGTGGAGATTGATTTTGCACATGAAGAAGCGCTCCATATCCTCGCGCGCCCTCGTCGAAATCTTTTTGAGCATCTCGCCCTTTTTGCCGATTATTATACCCTTGTGGCTCTCGCGCTCGCAGTAGACAGTCGCGTCGATATCGGTTATGTCCGAGTCCTTGCGCTCGTGCATACGCTCTATGCAGACCGCCACGCCGTGCGGCACCTCGTCGTCAAGGAGATTCAAGAGCTTTTCTCTGATTATCTCGGCCGCTATAACACGCTCGGGCTGGTCGGTCAGAGTGTCGTCGGGGAAGAAATGCGGCGAGGGCTGAGACTGCTTAAAGAGCTCGTCCTTGAGCTCGCCGAAGCCGTCGCCCTTGAGTGCGGAGCAGGGGACTATCGCCTCGAAGTCGTAGAGCGCGGAAAACTGCGCCATGCGCTCTATGAGCAGTTCCTTCTGCTTGACCGAATCTATTTTATTTATGGCAAGAATTACTGGCATTTTCTCTTTTTTAAACTTGCCGAGAAGATCCTTTTCCGCGTCGCGCAGCTCTCCCGAAGGCTCAACGACAAAGAGACAGGCGTCAACGCCCGAGATGCTGTCGCTGACGGCCTTGACCATCTTCTCTCCGAGCTTTGTGCGCGGGCGATGGAAGCCGGGGGTGTCGGTGAAAACGAGCTGAACGTCATTCTCCGTCAGCACGCCCATTATCTTTGTGCGCGTAGTCTGCGGCTTAGGTGACACGACGGCGATTTTCTGACCGAGCAGGCGGTTGAGTATCGACGACTTGCCGACATTCGGGCAGCCGACTATGGCAATGAAAGCAGTTCTTGTCTGAGTCATAACTTCTCCTTATATAGATGACCGCTGATATGACAGTCAGCGGTCATTTTGTTTATTTGTTCTTCTTCTTAAAATGAAAGCCCGTGAATATGAATACGAAGCTCAGCGCAAGGCTCAGCGCAAGCACCGCTATCATATATGGCTTTTCGGCATAGTAGGCGAACATTGCCTTGAACGCCTCGGGCTGGCCGAGTATGGCAATGCCCGTGCATACGGCGAATATCGCGCCGACGAGCACGGCTCCCGCCGCAGTGTCCTTCGATATTTTAGCAAGGCGGTTGTACTTCTCGCTGAACTTCTCCTCCGCCATGTCAACGACCGCTTCTATAGCGGTGTTGAACAGCTCGCCCATAACAACTATCGCGTTGGCAATAAATATTATCGCAAACTGAGTACGCGAGACCTCAAAGAAGTCGTAGATGAGCAGGTAGGAGTACATATATATCATGCACACAAGATGTATGCGCATATTTCTCTCCTGCCTTATACAGGTGACGATTCCGCAGCCCGCATAGGCAAAGCTCTTGAGCAGACCTTTCATTTATTCGTCACCCATATAGTAGCTTCCGCTTCTGGGCAGACCGAGCTGAGTTAAGACGGTCTCCTCCTTCTCGCGCATACGCACGCTCTCGATTCCGCCTTTCTCATGGTCATAGCCGAGCAGGTGGAGCATTGAATGTACGGTGAGGAAAGCTATCTCGCGCTGAAGCGTATGTCCGAAGCGCTCTGCCTGGTTGACGGCGTGGGGGATAGAAATAACTATGTCGCCGAGCATCTTTGCGCCCGTGTCGAGATTTGTGTCGTATACTCCGTTTTCGCCTAAGGGGAATGAGAGCACGTCGGTGCTCCTGTCCGTATCGCGGTATTCGCGGTTGAGCCTGTGTATTTCCTCGTCGTCCACAAAGCGGACGCTTATCTCGGCGGGATCGTTGAACTCTTCAAGGGTCAGTACCGCGGTACAGGCGCGGCGTACGAGCATTCTTACTCCCGTAGGAATTTTGACCTCATTCTGGTCGTTTGTGATGATTACTTTAACCTTGCCTCTCATTTCTTCTTCTTCACATCCTCATGTTTTTCGTAGGCTTTGATTATATCCTGAACGAGCTTATGTCTGACCACATCACGCTCGTTGAACCTGACTATTTGAATATCGTCGACATCCTTGAGAACCTTTACGGCGTCGACAAGACCGCTGCGTCTGCCGTCGGGCAGGTCTATCTGGGTTATATCGCCCGTGACCACCATCTTCGAGTTGAAGCCGAGACGGGTCAAAAACATCTTCATCTGCTCAACCGAGGTGTTCTGCGCCTCGTCGAGGATAATGAAGCTGTCGTCAAGCGTGCGTCCGCGCATATAGGCGAGGGGCGCGACCTCTATGTTGCCGCGCTCGAGCTGCTTTTGAAAGCTCTCCGCGCCGAGCATATCGAACAGAGCGTCGTAGAGCGGGCGCAGATACGGGTCAACCTTCTGCTGCAGGTCGCCGGGCAGGAAGCCGAGCTTCTCGCCCGCTTCGACTGCGGGGCGGGTGAGGATTATGCGGTTGACCTCCTTTGCGCGAAAGGCGGTGACCGCCATGGCAACCGCTAAATAGGTCTTGCCAGTGCCGGCGGGGCCGACTCCGAGAGTGACCGTATTTTTGCGGATGGACTCGATGTATTTCTTCTGGCCGAGCGTTTTCGGCTTGACCGGCTTGCCCTTTGAGGTGATGCAGATGCAGTCCGCAGTCATCTGCGGGAGCTGATCCTCGTTACCCTCGTTGACAAGCGAGATGACGTAGCGGACGTTCTGGTCGCTGAGCGCCTCGCCGCGGTTGATGAGCATCAAAAGCCCGTTTATCGCGCGCACGCCCTTTGAGACATTCTCCGCCTCGCCCGTGACCTTTATCTCCGAGCCGCGGCTGACAACGTCCACGTCGAACTCTTTTTCTATTATTCTGATGTTTTCGTCGAAACTTCCGAACAGGCTGACCGCCTGCTCCATTCTGTCGACGCTGATTGACTGTTCAAACATAAATTATCTCCGAAAATCGCGTTATATTGTTGTTACGGCAAAATGTGTTTTCGTCATAACTGATAATATTATCGAAATATTTTGTTAGATTATACCATATTTTCTTAGTTCTGTCACCATAAAAAGGACGAAATTTTATTAACTTTTAATAAAATTTTTGTATTTTTTTGTACATCGAGTCAAAAAAACAATCTTTGTATCGATAAAGAAATATTTCTATATTTCCGCGCCGTCGGAAATGACGTTTTTTAAGTTCTTGAAGTTTGCGGAAAAACAATGTAAAATATATATGTTATGGGTATTTTTAAGTTTTCGCTGCGGAGGTAGACCGATGAAAAAAAGCTCAAAGAAGCCGGTTGCCGTGCTTTTGTGTGCGGTGGCTGCGGTTTTGATCGGTCTTGTGGCATATGACGGCGTAAAGCAGAGCCGCGAGTTCTCGTCCTCGTCCGCCATGATGAACACCGCCGTCAGCGCGGACATAGAGGGAAAGGACGCAAAGATGGCGGGCAAAGAAGTTTTCGCCTGCATCTCGGAGCTTGAAAATAAGCTCCTCTCGCGCCATATCGGAACCTCCGCCGTCAGCGAGATAAACGACGCGGCGGGTCAGAGCGTTCGGGTAACGCTCTTTTCGTCCTCTGCGGGCGGAGTGATAAACGACCCCGAAAAGAAGCTTGAGGATATTCTCGAAAGGTGCGAGGAGCTGCGAAAAATCAGCGGCGGCGCGTTCAACCCTCTGCTCGGCGGGCTCAGCGACCTCTGGGGCTTCGGTACGGAAAACGAGAGAGTGCCCGAAAAAGCCGAAATAAGCGCGGCCTTGAACGGCACGGACTCAGCCGTAGAGATAAACGAAAGCGGCATAAAAATACCGTCGGGCACGGTGCTGGACCTCGGCTCGGTGGGCAAGGGGATCGCCTGCGACGAGGTGCGCGGGGTGCTCGAAAAAGCGAAGATAAAACGAGCGGTCGTCTCCGTCGGCGGGAGTATACTTCTTTACGGCGACGGCGAGAAATTCACCGTGGGGATAAGAGACCCGTTCTCCGAGAGCTCTGCGGAGAGCTTTGCCAGATTAACTCTGTCCGCCTGCTGTGTCTCGACCTCCGGCAGCTATGAGAGGTATTTCGAGCGCGGCGGCGTGCGCTATCACCATATACTCGACCCGAAAACGGGTTATCCCGCAGAGAGCGGACTTGTCAGCGTGACGGTCGTTTGCGACGACGGATTTTTGTCTGACGCGCTTTCAACGGCGTGCTTCGTGCTCGGATATGAAAAATCGCTGCCTCTGCTCGAAAAATACGGCGCCCGCGCGGTGTTCGTATTCAATGATAAAAGCGTCAGAGTCACAGGCTCCCTTGCGGACAGCTTTGAGCTCGAAAAGGACGGCTTCAAACTTTTATAACGGGGGAGACAGATGCAGCGCAGATTCATAAAAAAAGCCGATATCGCACTGATAGCGGTCATACTCTGCGTCGGCGCGGCTCTGTTGATATGGCGCTTTCTGCCGTCAGGGGGAAAGACCGAGGCGGTAATATATGCGGGCGGCGCGGAATACTGCCGCGTCCCGCTCGACGGGGGTACCGATATGACGGTTACTCCCGAGACAGACCCCGATGTTGTGATAAAGATAAAGGACGGCGCGGTCTGGTTTGAAAGCGCCGAATGCCGCGACAAGCTCTGCGTGAAGTCCGGCAAGCTCACCCGCCCGGGCGATACTGCCGCATGCCTGCCCGCAGGAGTCGTTATAAGGCTCGAGGGCTCGAAGAAGCGCCACGACGCCATGACCGGGAGGATATGCCCATGAAAGCGAGAAAAACGGCTCTTTTAGGCATCCTCTGCGCCCAGGCAATCGCGCTCTCGTTTCTCGAGAGCCTCATTCCCGCCCTGCCGTTTCTGCCGCCCGGAGCGAAGCCCGGCTTTTCAAATATAGTGACGATGTTCGCCGTGCTCACCTTCGGTCTGCCGCAGGCGATGTGCATAACGGTTTTCAAGGCGCTCTTTGCGCTGGCGACCCGCGGCGCGACGGCGTTTTTTATGAGCCTTGCGGGCGGAGTGCTCAGCACCCTCGCCATGTGGGCGATGACAAAAATAAAGTCCGACCCCTTCGGCCTGCTCGGCGCGTCGGTGATAGCCGCCGTGTGCCATAACGCGGGTCAGCTCGCCGCAGCGGCGGCGCTCACGGGGACAAAGGCCGTGCTCGGCTATGCGCCGGCACTGCTGATATTTTCGCTTATAACCGGAACTGTAACGGGAACGGTGCTGCGCATAGTCATGCCGGCGCTCGAAAAGCAGACTCGGTTTATAATAAAGAAGCAGCAATATAATCATAAGGAGTTGAAAAAATGAGCTCGGTTAAACTTGACGGTGTTCTGAAAGCGGTCAAGCAGGTGCGCGGAGGCGTGCACGTGAACCACAATAAGAACACCGCAGACTGTGAAGTCGTAAGAATTCCGGTCCCCGAAAAAGTGCTCCTGCCCATGCAGCAGCACATTGGAGTACCGTGCACACCCACCGTAAAAGTGGGAGACAAGGTCTCGGTCGGGCAGATAGTGGGCGACAGCGACAAGTTCGTCAGCGCACCTATCCACGCCTCGATCTCCGGCACTGTCAGCGCCATCAAACAGACGACGCTTGCAAACGGTGTTATCACCCAGGCGGTCGAGATTGAGTCCGACGGCGAGATGCGTCTTTTCGACGGCATAGAGCCGCCGACGGTGACGGGGAAGGAGAGCTTCCTGCGCGCCGTCAGAGATTCGGGTCTCGTGGGACTCGGCGGAGCGGGCTTCCCCACCCATGTTAAGCTCCGCATTCCGCCCGACAAGAATGTTGACACACTCATAGTCAACGCCGCGGAGTGCGAGCCCTACATAACGGTAGACTACCGCGAGTGTCTCGAAAATTCGTGGGATATCCTCTCGAGTATCTATACTTTAAAGGAGCTTTTCGGCTTCAAGCGCGTTGTTATCGCGGCGGAGGATAATAAGCCCGAGGCATTCAAGGTGCTCAAGAGAATAGCCGATCAGGATCTTGAGGACGACAATGTCGTGCGCCTCATGACGCTCAAATCGAAGTACCCCCAGGGTGCGGAGAAGATGATGGTCTATTCCGCAACGGGCCGAAAGGTACCGCCCGGAAAGCTGCCCGCCGATGTCGGCTGCGTAGTTATGAATGTCGCTTCGGTAGCGTTTATAGCAAGATATCTCAAGTCCGGCAAGCCGCTCGTCAGCCGCTCGCTGACCGTTGACGGCTCCGCGATAGCCGAGCCCAAGAACGTGCGCGTGCCCATAGGCATGAACGTCGGCGAGATAATCGACTTCTGCGGCGGCTTCAAGGCCGAGCCCGGAAAGATAATAACAGGCGGTCCGATGATGGGACTTGCCGTTATCAATACCGATATACCAGTCCTCAAGCAGAACAACGCCATCCTCGCCTTTGCCGACGATGCGTCCAAGGTGAAAAAGGAGCGCGACTGCATCCGCTGCGGCAGATGCGCGGCTGCGTGCCCGCTGAGCCTTATGCCCACGCTCATTGAGCGCTACACGAAGGCAAAGGATGTTGAAAGACTCGAGAAAATCGGCGTCAATGTCTGCATGGAGTGCGGCTCATGCGCATATTCCTGCCCCGCGGCCAAGCCGCTTGTCCAGTATATGCGCCTTGCAAAACAACTTTTGAGAGAGGAGAAGAGCAAAAATGCCTGAAAAGAAACTCACAGTCAGCGCGTCGCCCCATGTGCGCTCGGCTCAGACAGTCAGCGGAATAATGCTTAATGTTATTATCGCGCTGATTCCCGCCCTCGCGGCGTCAATTTGGCTCTTCGGCCCGCGCGTTCTGCTCGTCTGCCTCGTAACGGTGGGCACCTGTATGCTCTCCGAGTATCTGTCGCGCAGAATCATGAAGCGCAGCAACACTCTCGGTGACCTGAGCGCGGTTGTCACCGGACTTCTGCTCGCGTTCAACCTGCCCGTATCCATCCCGCTGTGGCAGGCGGCTATCGGCTCTGTTGTTGCGATAGTCGTTGTAAAGCAGCTCTTCGGCGGTATCGGACAGAACTTCGTCAACCCCGCGATAACCGGAAGAATCATACTCATGGTTTCGTTCCCGACTGCGATGACAACGTGGATAAAGCCCCTCTCGTGGCTCGACAAGGGCGCGGAGGCGGTTACTACAGCAACTCCCTTGACTATGATGACAAAGGGCGGCGAGCTCTCCGACGAGCTGCCGAGCCTCGTTGATATGCTCATCGGCATCCGCGGCGGCAGCCTCGGCGAGACCTGCGCGGTGGCGCTGATAATCGGCGGAATCTATATGATGATAAGAAAGATAATTTCTCCCGCCATTCCGCTTTCGTTTATCGGCACCGTCGCAGTCATAATGCTCATAGCCGGCAAGGGCGACTTCCGTTTCGTAGCCTATCAGCTGCTCAGCGGCGGCCTCATGCTCGGCGCATTTTTCATGGCTACCGACTACACCACCTCGCCCATCAACTTCAAGGGCAGGATAATCTTCGGTATCGGCTGCGGACTGCTGACCTCGTTCATCAGACTTTTCGGCTCGCTTCCCGAGGGAGTTTCGTTCTCGATAATCCTTATGAATATACTTGTTCCCCATATAGAAAATCTGACCACCCCGAAGCCCTTCGGCACGGTCAAGGAAAAGAAGGAAAAGGGGGCTGAGAAGGCATGAAAAATTTCAAGGAATTTGCCATCCCGACTGTAGCGCTCTTTCTGATATGCCTCGTTGCCACAACGCTTCTCGCCGTCACCAATAATGTCACGGCTCCGAAGATAGCGGAGCTCGCAGAGCAGACCGAGGTTGAAACAAGGCAGAAGGTTCTGCCCGCCGCGACCGGGTTCGGCGAGACGCAGAAGATGAAAAACGGCAGCGGTACTTACGCCGTGGGCAAGGATGCAAACGGCAATGAAGTCGGTTATGTTTTCGTCACGGTCTCCAAGGGCTACGGCGGAGATGTGAAGATAATGACCGGCATAGACAAAGACGGCGCAGTCACCGGCATTTCGCCGCTTGAGCTCAACGAGACGGCAGGTCTGGGCATGAAAGCTCAGAACGACAGCTTCCTCGACCAGTTCAAGGGAAAGGTCAAGGATATCGCCGTCAACAAGAACAGCGCTTCCGGCAACGAGATACAGGCGCTCACCGGCGCCACGATAACCTCAAAGGCCGTCACTGCGGCAGTCAATGAGGCGCTGAGCTACTACGATTCCAATTTGAAGGGGGCGGAGTAAAAAATGGCAAAGAAAAAGAGTCTTTTTCAGGAGTTTACCAAGGGCATTCTTGTTGAGAACCCCGTTCTCCGTCTGGTGCTCGGCACCTGCCCGACGCTCGCCGTCTCCTCGGTCGAGAGTGCTCTGGGTATGGGTGTTGCGGCTTCGATAGTCCTTGTGTGCTCGAACATCGCTATTGCGGCGCTCAAAAAAGTGATTCCGCAGAAGGTCAGAATTCCCGCTTATATTGTTATAATCGCTTCGTTTGTTACAATAGTCCAGATGCTCGTCAAGGCGTTCGTTCCGCAGATCGACGCTCAGCTCGGCGTTTACCTGCCGCTGATAGTCGTCAACTGCATCATCCTCGGCAGAGCCGAGGCGTTCGCCTGCAAGAACTCCGTTGCGGCCTCCGCCGTTGACGGTCTGGGCATGGGCGTCGGCTTCACTGCGGCGCTGCTCCTCATGGGCGCGGTCAGAGAGCTACTCGGCACGGGCGCTATCGCCGGACTCCAGATAATCCCGGCTTCCGTCAGCCCCATGCTGATATTCATCCTGCCTCCCGGAGGCTTCTTCGTATTCGGTCTGCTCATGGCTTGCGCCAACAAGCTCGCCGACAAGAAGGGACTTTCAAAGGCGGAGCTCAAGGGCTGCGAGGCCTGCCCGATGGCGGCGTCCTGCTCGCTGCGCGGCGAGGTAGAAAACAAGGATAAGAAGGACAAAAAGGAGGCCGATGACAAATGAAAATAATGCTTTCGATTCTGCTCACCGGTATCCTTACCGAAAACTTTATTCTCGCAAAGTTCCTCGGCATCTGCCCGTTCCTCGGCGTGTCGAAGAAGCTCAATACCGCAGTCGGAATGAGCGCGGCGGTTATATTCGTTATGCTGCTCGCTACCGCGGTCACCTATCCCATCAACGCAAAGTTGCTTGTGCCCAATGACCTCGAATACCTTCAGACGATAGTGTTCATTCTCGTCATAGCGGCTCTCGTTCAGCTTGTCGAGATAGTTCTCAAGAAGTATATACCCTCCCTCTATAACGCGCTGGGTATCTATCTTCCGCTTATCACAACGAACTGCGCGGTGCTCGGCGTCGTGCTTATAAACGTTGAGAACAACTACAATTTCGGTCAGTCGATGATGCGCTCGCTCGGCGGCGGACTCGGCTTTATGCTCGCCATGGTCATGTTCGCGGGCGTCAGAGAGCGCCTCGAGAGCTGCGACGTGCCGAAATTCCTGCAGGGTCTGCCTATAACGCTCATTGCCGCATCGCTTACCTCGGTCTCCTTCCTCGGATTCTCGGGCGTTGTCGACGGCATATTCGGTTGAGAAAGGACGGGATAATATGCATCTTATTATAATTGCGGTTGTCGTCGTCTCCGTCATCGGACTTATAGCCGGTCTCGGCCTCGCCGTTGCGTCAAAGGTCATGGCCGTTCCGGTCGACGAAAAGGCCGAGGAGATTCAGGCGGCGCTGCCCGGCGCAAACTGCGGCGCGTGCGGCTTCTCCGGCTGCTCCGGCTATGCGGCCGCGCTCTCTGAGGGCAAGACCACCGATACCGGTCGCTGTATGCCCGGCGGCGCGGAGGTCAGCCAAGCCATTGCGAAGATAACCGGCCTTGCGGCGGGCGATGTCATCCCCATGACCGCCGTCGTCCTCTGCCAGGGCAACAAGCATAACGCGGACACGAAGCTCAACTATGTCGGCGTCAAGAGCTGCAAAATGGCGACTCAGCTTTTCGGCGGCCCTAAAGACTGCGTCTACGGCTGTATCGGCTTCGGCGACTGCGTTGAGGTCTGCCCCTATGACGCCATTCATATCTGCGAGGGCGTTGCGAGAATAAATCCGCTCGCGTGCCATGCCTGCAAGATGTGCGTCAACACCTGCCCCAAGGGCATAATTGACCTTATGCCCCTGCATGAGACAAAGGCTGCCGTCATGTGCAAGAATCATGACAAGGGCGCGCAGACCAGAAAAGACTGCAAGGCGGGCTGCATCGGCTGCATGAAGTGCGTCAAGGCCTGCGAATACGGCGCGGTCGCGGTCGAAAACTTCTGCGCGAAGGTCGATTACGACAAGTGCGTCGGTTGCGGCAAGTGCCACGAGGCGTGCCCGGTCAAGTGCATCGATGTTATCGAGCCCGGAGTGAAGATAACCGAAACGAAGGTAAACTAAATAATTAAGTGCGAGCACCCGGAGCTGTGAAAAAACAGCTTCGGGTGCTTTTATAGTTAAATTTTATTTGCAAAAAATATTGACAATGACAGTGACATTTGCTATTATTTAGTTGAAAGAGAATCATTCTCACAAAAAATAGGGCGGTGATACCGATGGTTAGTTAAACTCGATAATCGGGGGAAAACAGGGCGGAAAAAATAAATGCCCGGAGGCGAAAGCTATATGAAAAAAGCAATAATTATATTAATATCGGTTCTGCTCATAACGAGCTTTGCGGCGTGCCGAAACGGGGATACGCCGGAGACGGCGGGAACGACCGTTCCGGAGAACACTTCGGCAGAAAGCACCGCCAAAATGAGCCCAGCTCTGCAGACAATTGAAAAAACTCTCGACGGAGTGACGCTGAAAGTTTATATCGAAAATCCGAAGGTCAAGCCGGGCGGCGAGGTGCATGTCACGGCGACCGTCACGAACAACAGCGGAAAAGATATAGTTTCAACGCTCCCGATATATAACCGGCAGCACTATGAGATACGCACAAAAATTCTGACGCAGGACGGAAAAGCGTTCTACGACAAAGATTATCCCGTAGAAATGACCGAGGATGCCACGCGGAAATTTATCGTCAAGAGCGGGGAGAGCTATGTTCAGGATATGTATCTCGTCGCCGCCGAGATGAACTCCGGCATGAGCAGCACCGCCGATGCCGTGCCTTACGGCGCGGGAAAATGCGCGGGAACCTCGACTTTCAAATGGAACGGCGGCAACGGCGCAGAGAAGTCGCTGACGGTTTCGTTTGAGATAGAGATAGCCTGAATTTTATAATGAAAACCGACTCGAAGATATAATTTTTCGGGTCGGTTTTGTGATTCTTTGTTGTAAAGTGATATGGCTTTACACGGAGCTCAACGGTTGAATACACTTTTTGGATCAACATCGCAGAACACTTGATATTACTGCGATTCGACGGCAATTTTATATAAAATTTCGCTGATATAACAAAAATCCATATGTAAAGTTAAATCACTTTACATATGGATTTTTCTCTTAATCAAACTTTGTCTCCCAATGTTCGCTCTCGTTCGCATCGAAGCACATCAGTATCTGCTCGCGCGAGGTCTTTTCGCCCGCGAGATTCTCCAGC
>OHXZ01000585.1_pt1 | contig 12104 bp, 10 predicted proteins | sample 1580021 | NCBI WGS metagenome assembly OHXZ01 (sample SAMEA3882520, study PRJEB24775) | human gut metagenome | biome: human-associated habitat; feature: intestine environment; material: feces | place: Netherlands | collected 2009/2010
GTTATGAGCATTTTAACGCCCGCCGCATTTATGCGGTAGACATAGTCCTTCTTCATCAGCTGGAACGATGCGGGGATGACCGTTGCGCCGATTTTATGCAGCGCGGTTATAATAAACCAGACCTCGGGGCGCTGTTTCAGGACGAGCATAACTATGTCGCCTTTCTTTATTCCCTGGTCGAGCAGGAAGTTTGCAGCCCTGTTGCTGTTGTCTTTTACGTCTTTAAAAGTGTATCGCGCCATGTCGCCCGCGTCATTGGTCCAGACGAGGGCGAGCTTTTCGGGCTCGATATCCGCCCATGCGTCAACAACGTCGAAGCCGAAGTTGAAATCGTCGGGCACGTTTATTTTGAAGTTCTGCTTCATGTCCTCGTAGCTGTCAAAATCGTATCGGGGACAAAAGCGTTTGATTATATCATCCATTGTTGTTTTCCTTTCGGGAGTATCGCAGATTATTCGTTGATAACGGTCAGGAATCTCGTCCTGCCGTCAACCGCCGCCTGACCGTGCGGGAGATTCGGGTCAAAATAGATAGCGTCGCCCTCGCCGAGTATAAACGAGTTCTTGCCGACGGTTATCTTTACCTTACCCTCGAGGACAAGGTTGAACTCCTGCCCGGAATGCATGACGAGCGCGGGCTCGGGCTCCTGCTCCTCGAGCGTGACGAGCATGGGCTCCATTTGGCGGTTCTTGAAATTAAATGCGAGGCTCTCGATATAATAGCCGGCATATCTGTCAACGCGGACTCCGTCGCCGCGCCTGACGATAGTGTAGCTGTCCATTCTCGGGGACTCGCCGGTCATTAATACGGTGCAGTCCGTGCCGAGCACAGCCGCTATGGCATAGAGCGCGCTTATCGGGATATCCTTTTCGCCCGACTCGTATTTCTCATACTCATCGTAGGAAATATTCAGCTTCTCCGCCATCTCGGCAGTCGATATTTCAAGGATTTCGCGAAGCTCCTTTATTCTTTTGGGTATCTGCAAAAGCTCTTCGTTCATTTTGTCCCTTCCTTTCCGTATATTTGCAGTCTTTTATACAAATAATACTCTACTATTTTACTCTACATATATCTGTTTTTCAAGTACACAGATATAAAATATGAGCATAAAAATAATTGCGTTTTTGTTGTTTTTACAATAGAAAAGCGTATGCTTATATGCTATAATATAAAACTGAAAACGAAGCGAGGAGGATCGGTATGAAAAATATAACCGAAGATATAAAATATATCGGAGTCAACGATCACGTTATCGACCTGTTTGAGAGCCAATACGCGGTGCCCAACGGCATGGCGTACAACTCGTACCTGATCTGCGACGACAAGGTCGCCGTCATGGACAGCGTCGATGCCCATTTTACCGACGAGTGGATCACCAAGATCGCCGCTGCACTGGGCGAGCGCACGCCCGACTACTTGGTCGTGCAGCACGTTGAGCCCGACCATTCCTCGGGCATCGCTGCGTTTGCCGAGGCCTATCCCGAGGCGGTCATAGTCGGCAACGACAAGACCTTCACTATGATAAACAACTTTTACGGCGGGGATTTTATCAAAAATTCCCTCTCCGTCAAGAACGGCGACACGCTCTCCCTGGGCAGGCATGAGCTGAGCTTTATCCTTGCGCCTATGGTCCACTGGCCCGAGGTCATGATGACCTATGACGCTGAGGACAAGGTGTTTTTCTCCGCCGACGCGTTCGGTAAGTTCGGAGCGCTCGACACGGACGAGGATTGGGCTTGCGAGGCGAGAAGATACTATTTCGGCATCGTCGGAAAATACGGCGGGCCGGTTCAGACGCTGCTCAAGAAGGCTGCCGCTCTCGATATCGCCGTGATATGCCCGCTCCACGGCCCTGCGCTCACCGAGAACATCGGCTATTATCTGAATCTCTATGACATCTGGTCATCCTACGGCGTCGAGAGCGAGGGCGTCTGCATAGCCTATACGTCCGTCTACGGCAACACGAAAAAGGCCGTAGAATATCTCGCCGAGCAGCTCAGGGCGAACGGCTGTCCGAAGGTGGCGATAAACGACCTGGCCCGCTGCGACATGGCTGAGGCTGTCGAGGACGCGTTCCGCTACGGAAAGCTCGTGCTGGCGACGACCACCTACAACGGCGGTATATTCCCGTTCATGCGCGAGTTTATCGACCATCTGACCGAGCGCGGATATCAGAAGCGCACCGTGGCGTTCATAGAGAACGGCTCATGGGCTCCGACTGCCGCGAGGAACATGGCGAAGATGCTTGAAAACAGCAAGAATATCGAGCAGGTCGGCACGGCGACTATTCGTTCCGCAATGACCGACGAGAACAAAGCTCAGCTCGACGAAATTGCAAAGAAGCTCGCATAACAGCAGAATAGAAAGAACTGCCGAGCCCGTAAAAAGGCTTCGGCAGTTTTTATTTTAATATAGACCCGAGCTTGCAAAACACGTCTTTCGTCTCCGGCAGGAACGGGACAAGCTGAAAATCATGGAACAGCCCGTCGTATTTAAAGAGCTTCGCGTCTATGCCGGCTGAAAGGGCATTTGCAAAAGCCGTGTCGGTGTCGCTCTCTCCGACCTCTGCCGTTCCGCAGAAAAACACAGTCGGCGGAAGGCCCGAAAAGTCGGCAAACGAGACGGAGAGATACGGGTCCGAAAGGTCATGCTCTCCGGCATACTTCGGGCGGCGCCTGAAATATGCTTCGTGTTCGTGAAAGCTCTCCTTCTTCGCTATGCCGTAAAACGGGTCGCTGTGGCAGTTGCGCTCATAGGATTCGCCGCAGGCCGTCATATCGCCCCAGAGCGAAAAGCAGACGAGCTTTTTCGGCATCGGTCTGCCCGAATCCCGAAGCTTTTGCGCGAGGGCGAGCACTAAGTTTGCGCCGCTGCTGTCTCCGACGGCTATGACATTTTCGGGCTTTACGCCCTTTGCCGTCAGCATATCCCACGCTGACATTACGTCATCGAGCTGCGAGGGAAAAATATATTCGGGCATAATTCTGTAGTCGACGCTGTATACGGCGGCTCCGCCCGCGGTGCGGCTGTATTTCAGCGCAAGGCGGCGGTAGAGGTCGATAAGCTTTATTTTGAAGCTCCCGCCGTGAATATGAAAAATCACGGTATCCGTTCCCGCATTTTCGGGAACGAGACTTTCCACAAAGCATTCGCCGCATGGCGTGCGGGTCAGAGTGCAGCCCCGTGGCGATCTAAATCTGCTGCGGCTGTTCTCGGTCGCCGCACCAGCGTTTGCGCTCATGTTTTCGTTTTTTATGAAGCGCGAATGGAACAATGCGCTCAAAACGGCGCTCATTATTTTTGCGGTAACGGAAGCCACGGTCACACTTCCTTTTCGAGCACGGCGTTCATGTTTTTGACGAGCGGATTCATGATAAACGGGATGAGCGTGCCCGCCTTTATGAAGCAGTAGACCTCGTTCCACAGCCCGTAAAACGCAAGCTTTTGCTCCGCCTTTTCGCTCGCGCCGTACTTTTTGAGATAAGTGTCGCAGAGAAAGAATCGCTTTCCGCTGAGATTGTTGAACTGAAATAAATCATATTCGCGGTCGGCATACATGGAATTGAGCGGATCGATAAAGCCCGTTATCTCAAGTCCCTTGCCGACCATTATGTTGCCGACATTCAGGTCGCCGTGTATGAGACAGGCGTCGGAGACGGGCTGAGAGAATATACTTGAAAACCTGTCCCTCGCGCGGGTCATGGCCGAGACGATCTCGGCGGACAGCTGCCCGTTTTCCGAGAGCTTTTTTGCGGCGGAGTAGACCTCCTCCATGAACGGCTCATAGCACTCGCGCCACGATGAAAAACAGGGCTTCACCGTGTCGCCGAATTTGTCGCTGCGGCACTCGTGTATGTCATGGAGCGCGTCGGTCACTCTGTCGGCAAAGTCAAGCCGCGCGCTCTTTGCATACAGGAGCTTGCCAAATGACATAAAGAGCGTTTTGCCCTCGATTTTATCCATAATATAGCAGTCAAACGGTATGTCGCCGTCGGCGCAGCGGGAACAGAGAACTTTAGGCATACGCACGCCGCAATTTTCGGACAGAAGCCGCAAATCATGCGTCTCTTTGTCGAGCATCCCGTCGGCGCGCAGGAACTTTACGACCGCCTCGCCGCCGTCGCGGAGAGTCACGCCGACAGCCGTCCCGAACGAGCCGCCGCCGAGATTTTTTGTTTTTACGCCGCTTTTGCCGAGTCCCTCTTTGCAGACGGTGAGCGCATATTCCGCCGCCTTTTCGCGCTCAAGGGTTTTCGGGATTACTCTTTCGACATTCATAACACCGCTCCGTTTCGTATTTATTCAATACAGATTCTATCAAATCTCAAGCAGATATAAAATATCCCGGGGACGCTTTTTTCTATCCCCGGGAAACTTTATTCGGTCATTTTTCTGTATGCGCTCGGCGTCATGCCGTAGAAAGCAAAGAACTGCTTATATAGCCCCGACGGGTTTGTATACCCCGCCTCGCGGGCTATGTCGTCTATTGAGAGCTCTGTCCCGTTCATAAGCCGAACCGCTTTTTGCAGCTTGTATGACAGGAGCAGCTCCGAAAATCCCGAGCCGAGGCGGTCTTTTATCATTCGCCCCGCATATTTTGTGCTGTATCCGAGCGCTGCGGCAAAGCCTTTCAAAGACGCGGAGCCGATATTCTCGTCAAAATAGCGGTCAAGCTCATCTGCAAGCTGCTTGTCGAAGCTCTCCGCGGAGCGCAGAAGCTCAATGAACAAAAGTGAGAGACAGCTCTCGATCGCGCGCTCCGAATATTCCGCGCCGCCGTAGTATTCGCCGAGCAGACGCATGACAAGAAAATTCACCCGCTCCGACGTTCTGTCAAACACTGTCAGCTCATCGCCCAATTCCAAGCCCTCGGCGCATTTTTTAAACAGCTCTTTCGGGATAACCGTTTTTATTATATTATCCCCCTTGCGGCTCTTTTCGAGCGAATGTACCGTGCCGGGCGGAAAGAGGCACGCCTGACCTTTTTTGAGCGTCAAGCTTCGCTCGGGGTTTTTGAAATGCTGAACGCACTCGCCCGACAGAATATATATGAACTCGTAGAACGAATGCCCGTGATAATACGGACGCTGGCAGACGGTGTGCTTTCGCATATGAAATTTTTCGGATTTTCTCGTCGGGATGAACATCTGCCCGTCCGCGCCGAGAGTTTCGAATGTAGCCTCGTCAAAGCCCACCGAAATTATTTTGTCCGCCTCTTCAAACTCCTCGGCAATCATGTGCCTTACGGCCTCCTCCGAGAGCGCGGTGTTATAATCCTCGCGCTCGTGGCGGTCGAGAAGTCGGGAGAATCCGCTGTTCGTCATAGAATCACACCCTGTCTAAGGTTCGTTTACTCAACTTATAAAAACTCCGCTATGGTTGCGAGAAACACTTCCCCGTAGCGAATGGCTTTTCTTTGACCGACTCCGGAGACCTCCATGAATTCGTCCCGGTTTTTCGGCTTTATGCGGCACATATCCATAAGCGTTGCGTCGCTGAAAACGACATACGCCGGTACGCTCTGCCGCATGGCGAGGCTCCTGCGCAGCTCCTTGAGAGCGATGAGCAGCTTTTCGTCCGCAGGGGACAGAGCCGCACTTTTTGCCGATGAAGCCTTCTTTTTCTGCGGAATTTCAAGCATCATGCGCAGAGTCTCGCTGCCCGTTAAGACGCCGCGGCTTTTCGGCGTGAGTCTCAATATGGGGTATTCGTCGCCCTCGGCTGTCATATATCCGTTTTCGCAGAGGTGTTCGATGATATCGCGCAGCCGCTTTTCGGTGCAGTCCGCCATTATGCCATAGGTCGATTGGCGGCTGAGCCCGGCGGAAATCAGCCGCTCGTTCTTGCTGCCGCGAAGAACGTCGCAAATGACCTTCTTGCCGTAGCGCTGACCCGTCCGCGCCACGCATGACATTATCTTCTGCGCGTCGACAGTGATATCCGTGTTCTCGTGGTTTGAAAGGCAGTTCGAGCATTTGCAGCACCGCTCGGGGCTCTTGTCGCCGAAATATTCAAGTATGAATTTGCGCAGACACTTGTGCGTCGTGCAGTAAAAAGTTATCTGTTTGAGCCGCTCCCTGTCGCGGCGCCTGACCTCCTCTTGCTCGTCCTCGGTGAGATCGGGGTTCGGCTCGGAGTTGTTTATCAAAAACTGATTTGTCCGCACATCCTTTGAGCTGTAAAGAAGAATGCAGTCCGCGTTTCTTCCGTCGCGCCCGGCGCGTCCGGCCTCCTGATAGTAGCTCTCCATATTTTTCGGCATATTGTAGTGGATGACGAACGAGACGTTCGACTTGTCTATGCCCATGCCGAACGCATTTGTAGCAACCATTATCGGCGCACGGTCATAGACAAAATCGTCCTGATTGAGCCTGCGCTCGTCCTCGTCGAGACCCGCGTGATAGCGCGTCGCGGTGAAGCCGTTTTTGTTCAGCAGCTCGCACACTTCCTCTACGGCCTTTCGCGTCGAGCAGTAGACTATGCCGGACTCGCCCTTACGCTCTTTTATCAACTTCATAAGCGTTATCGATTTCTTATTCGGATGCATGACCGAGAAGAATAAATTGGGGCGGTCGAAGCCCGTTGCGACAACGAGAGGGGAGCGAAGCTTCAGCAGATTTTTTATATCCTCCCTGACGGTGCCTGTGGCTGTTGCGGTGAACGCGCCGACAACGGGGCGCGAGGGGAGAGACTCGATAAAATCCGGAATTTTAAGATAGCTCGGGCGAAAATCCTGACCCCATTGCGAGACGCAGTGCGCCTCGTCCACAGCGACCATGGATATGCTGAGGCTGCGGCATATTTCGAGAAAGGCGGGCGCACAAAGCCGCTCAGGAGCAACATAAATTATCTTATACTTGCCGTTTTCCGTGTTTTGCAGCACTTTCAGATACTGCGCGTGAGTAAGCGAGCTGTTGATATATGCCGCGGCGACGCCCGACTGGACGAGTGCGCTGACCTGATCCTTCATCAGCGAGATGAGCGGGGAGACGACTACGGTAACGCCCTCGAACATCAGCGCCGGCACCTGATAGCATATCGATTTTCCCGCGCCCGTCGGCATTATGCCCAGAACATCGCGCCCGCCGAGCAGGCTGTCGGTTATCCTGTCCTGTCCCTCGCGAAAGGAATCGTGACCGAAATATTCTTTTAACACGCCGTACTTGTCCCGCACGCGCTCGCCGCCTTAAACTTTGGTTTATGACATAATTATACTCCGAACGGCAGAAAACATCAAGGCGATAAATGCCGCAATCGCTTTAAAACGCGCGTCGTTTGCCTGCGGCACTGCGCTTGTCACGGCATAAATTGTGAAAAGAGTGCTTTTGTGCGGATTTTTGTGTAAAAAATGAAAAAATTATTTGTCAGCTATTGACATATTTCTTTAAATAATACATAATAAAACTATGAAAAACAACGCAACACTGTGCGGACATCGGTTGCATATGTTTTTCAGGGGTTTGTTTATTTGATTTGAACGAGGTGCTGTGAAAAAAAGGTGACAGTATGAAGAAATATCTGATTATCAACGCAGATGATTTCGGGATGTGCATGAGCGCAAATGAAGCTGTTGAGTCGCTGTTTCTCAATGGCAGGCTTCGTTCCGCCACAATTATGATGCCCTGCGAGGCGTCAACCGCGGCGGTCGGCTTTGCTCTTGCACATCCCGAATTTTCAATCGGAGTGCATCTCACGATGACAAGCGAGTGGGACACATATAAATGGAGACCGCTCACTGACGGCAAGAGTCTTGTCGATGAGAGCGGATTTATGTGGAAAACGGCAAAGCAGGTTGAAAAAAACGCAAAGCTTAAAGAGCTGCGGGCCGAAATTTGCGCTCAGGTTGACAGGGCGCTCTCGCTCGGACTCAAGCCGTCGCACCTTGATAATCATATGGGTTCGCTCTACGGAAATCAGACTGGGCGGCTTTCGCTGCTTATGATGACGCTTCGCGTCTGCGGGAAATACGGCTATCCGTTTCGTCTTTTTATGAAAGCCGACAGGGAGCTCTGCCCGAGGGAGATACCGTGGGCGATATACAGAGTCGCGCCCGTTATCACGTCTTTTCTTGCGAAAATCAATCACGTTGTCCTGCCCGATTATTTGCTCTTCCCCGACTGGGGCGAGCCCGGAATCAAGGACAGCTACGAGAAATACCGCGAGCGGATGCTGTATCTTTGGACTCACGTTCCGCCGGGAGTTACGGAGACGTTCGTTCATCCGACCAAGGAGAGCGATGAAATAAAAGAAATCACCGAGGATTGGCGGGACAGGGCGTGGGAATACCGTCTTATGGACGACCCCGAAACCGAAAAATATCTGAACGAGCACGGAGTGTATCTTATCAGCTACCGTGAGCTTACGGAAATGAGGCGCAAAAAGAACAGCCACAAAACATAAAATTAAAAAGAAGGGAGCCATCAGCTATGAGTAACGCAAAAGCACTGAAAAGAATTCCGTCAATAGACCGTTTCCGGGGTACTGTTATCTTCTCGATGATAATTTTTCAGTTCATTGAGTATTTTAAGAACCTCGGAGCAGCGGCGAATATTGCTCTCCATGCGCCCAAGGAGGACGCGTTCTATATTCTGCCGAATTTTGCGATCGCGGATATTATCGCGCCGATGTTTATTCTTGCAATCGGACTTACCTACATTCCGTCGCTGAAAAGGCGCATTGAGCGCGACGGAAAGAAAAAGGCGAGCATCCACTTTGTCGGACGTTATCTGACCCTTATCGGTATCGGAATGACGATGGACGGAGTGAATGACCTGCTCGGCGGAAAAGATAACCCCATTGAAAAGGTCTGCAAGATTGTCTCTCTGACAGTCGTGGTGCTTCTGCTCCTTTACGGGGTTCTGCGTCTGTTTAAGGCGAAGAAAATCGCCCATTATATCGGAGTTGCGCTCGGAGCGGTTGTAGTTTTATACGGCGTTTTCGGAATAGTTCTCGCGGCCGTCAACGGCGTTATGCTCGTTAGCGGAAAGACCGGAGATTCGTACCATCACTGGATGGTGCTGCACCATATCGGCTTTGCCGGACTTGTGGCGCTGCCGTTTGCTCTGATAGACGGGAAGAGGGCGACACTCATCCGTTTTATAAGCGCGGCGGTGATCCTTGCGCTTTTCACGCTGTTCCATGAGGCGAGCTTCTCATGGACTCAGTTCCCGAACAATATGGAGCTTGTCGATAAGGTAGCCGACGGCGGAATACTCGGCGGCTTCGCATGGGGAGCTATGCTTATACTGTATCTTGCATTTTCCGATTTGTACTATAAGGGCAAAAAGCAGTTCGGGATCGCGCTCGGAATTTTTGCGCTGATAACGGCGGGAATAACCGCAGGCGTATTTGCGGCTCTGCCCGCGGGCACAGACACATGGGCGGGAGCCCTGAGCTCGTTCCTGCCGATAAACAAAGGCAGCGTCAGCCCGTCGTATGTCATTATCTCCGCATTCCTTTCTCTCCTGGCGTTTTCGATTTTCGATCTCTTCAACGGCTTTATGCCGAAGTTCGATCCGCTGCGCTGGTGGGGCAAAAACCCGATTCTCATGTACTGCATAGAGTTCGCGGTAATAGGCGGATTGACTGTTGCACTGGAGGATTTCTTTAAGACAGCTTCCGTGCCGGTGTCGGTGCTGATAATCGCGGCGGTAATTGTGGCGTTGACGTCTCTGACATATGTCCTTGACAAGAAAAATATTATTGTCAAGCTTTAAGCCGACCTTGCTTTGTCGGGACTGTATCAGCCGGTTATAACCGCTGCGGCGCATAATTTGCGCAAAAAACAGAAGAATGCGGCCTTCATTTCTTTAATTTAAACATAACTGTCCTCCGAACGGCAGAAAACAAAAGAAAATCGGCGGTGTCGGGCATCCGATACCGCCGATTTTCATAATAGCTTTATACTGTTTCAAGGAATGCTTTTGTGAGCATCTTGTTCTTGAGAATACCCTTTGTGCAGTCGCGCAGAGCTGTTCCGAAGCCTATCGGGTCGTTTTTGTAGGCCGGCTTCATTGAGGGGCTGAGCGTAATTTTGCGCACGCTCCAAAGCATACAGAGCAGCTCGTTGTTGCGCGCATATACGGCGAGGACGGGGTCCATATAGCCGTAACCGGTGAGGTTTGTATACGCGTCCGTGATAACCATTCCGTCGAAGCCCCACTCGTTTCTGAGCAGGTCAACGAGCAGCTCGGGCGTGCCGCCGCACCATGTTTTGCCGAGACGGTTAAACGCGCTCATTATGCCCTTTGCGCCGCCCTCCTTGACGGCTATTTCAAACGGCTTGCAATAGATCTCTCTTATTGCCTGCTCATTTGACCAGACATGAATGCCCATTCGTGCGGTCTCCTGGTCGTTGAGAGCGAAATGCTTGACAGTTACTAACAGTATATACAAAAGCAACCGCGTGGGCGGCTGCTTTATGTCTTAGATAGATTATATGAGCTTATTCATGCGACTCGTCTTTTTCGTCGAGTCTTTCACGCAGGGCTTTATTCTCATTTTTCAGCTCTTCGAGCTCATCGAGAATATCGTCGCTGCGGGCGCTGCTTTTGAACGAATGTATGAGCACGGTGACAAATGTAACTACGGCCAAAATATAAGTGGTAGAGACCATCGCATCATTGAGGTCGGTGCCTGGTGCATATTTGATAATCAAGTGAAACATCAACAACACGGCAATCACGATGCCGATGGTTATTTTTTGCCATTTCCTCATAGAGATGCCTCTCTTTTTTTAAAACTCTGTAGAGTAATCCCATTTCAAAGGACAATAATAGTCTTTATGGGATGTAGTAAAATCTTTTTTATAATAAAATTCTTTATTACTTGTGTTTTTTATGTATTGTACTCATAATAGCTTCAGTTGAATTTTGTCACCTCCATATGGCAATTGTAACTATCAACATAAGAATACCATTTAAACAAATAAAAGTCAAAGTTTTTATCAAATATTTTCTAATTTTGTAATTATACACAAAAACACAGCAAACGTATTGTGCAATATAGCAAAAAAAGGCAGCCTTTCGACAGCCTTTTGTTAAATCTGATTTATTCCGCGACTTTCAGTGTCAGCTCAAGTATGCGCTTGACGCTTGTCTCAAGGTCGGCGCGGGTTATCTTGCCGCTGTTGCAGTCCGCCATGGTCTGAACGTCCTTGTCGGTGAGCTTGTAGCGGGTCCAGATGATATAGGCTATGGCGTAGCCTATCGCCGTGGACATAACATAGATGAACCACAGGACGGCCTTCGCGTGGTCTGTCTGAGTGACACCCTGGAGGTCTGCGAAGTTCTGCGCTCCCTCAACAGAGACCCAGCCGGTGGACTTGAGACCGAGTATGAACATTCCGAGCGCGCCGGAGACGGCTGCGGTGAGCTTGCACATGAAGGTCTGGATTGCGAAGGTGATTCCCTTGGCCTCGATGCCGGAGGTGAATTTGCCGAACTCCGCGCAGTCGGGCGTGAACATGAAGAGCATGACGCCGAGAATAGCCATGGGTACCGCGCGCAGTATCGAGATGATGATGAAGCCTATCATCGAGTTGTAGCCGATGAGCCACATGACGACGCTTAAAATAACGGTAGCCAAAGTGCAGACTCTGAACAGCTTCATCTTGTCAAATTTTCTGACCATGTGGGGCACGAGGAACGAGAATATCGCCGCGGGAACAAGGCTCAGAGCCTGAACGACAAGCGAGAACTGCGAGTTGTTAAAGAGATAGAACGAGACGAAAAGGTTGAGCGAGCCGGAGACGTTGGCGCTCGAATAGAAGAAATAGCCTATGTAATAGATGAGCAGATACTTGTTCTGAACGAGATAGCTGAACATCTTTTTGATCGTGAAATCCTCATCCCTGTCTCCGCCGAAGCGCTCCTCAAGCTTGAAGCAGGCGGGGATCATCGTGATAATTGCGAACACGGCGCAGATTATTGCGACTACCGTGTAGTTGAGCTTGACCTGCTCGCCGACGAGGACGGTGCCGAGAATGAGCGCAACGCCCGAGCCCACGCCCGACCAAATCTGCTTATAGGATATAATGCTGTTTCTTTCGTCAATGTTTTCGCTCATCGAGGTGATGATACCGAATATCGGCACGTCGCAGAGGG
>OHXZ01000593.1_pt1 | contig 12062 bp, 8 predicted proteins | sample 1580021 | NCBI WGS metagenome assembly OHXZ01 (sample SAMEA3882520, study PRJEB24775) | human gut metagenome | biome: human-associated habitat; feature: intestine environment; material: feces | place: Netherlands | collected 2009/2010
GACCGTCAGGAATTCAAAGATACCATGGAAAAAATCGGTGAGCCTTGTGCGCCATCTTTAGTCGTACACAACGTAGAAGACGGTATCGCATTTACAAATACCATCGGTTATCCGGTCGTATTACGTCCGGCATATACCTTAGGTGGAAGTGGCGGTGGTATCGCCCATAATGAGACAGAGCTGATCGACATCCTTTCTAACGGACTGCGTTTAAGCCGTGTAGGAGAAGTATTAGTAGAGCGCTGTATCGCAGGCTGGAAGGAAATAGAATACGAAGTAATGCGTGATGCAAACGGCAACTGCATTACTGTATGTAATATGGAAAATATCGACCCGGTCGGTGTGCATACCGGAGACTCGATCGTAGTAGCACCATCCCAGACCTTAGGCGATAAGGAATATCAGATGCTCCGTACATCTGCCTTAAATATTATATCAGAATTAAACATTACAGGAGGATGTAACGTACAGTATGCTTTGCATCCGACAACATTTGAATATTGTGTCATCGAGGTAAACCCTCGTGTCAGCCGTTCTTCCGCATTAGCATCAAAAGCAACCGGATATCCGATTGCCAAAGTAGCAGCGAAGATCGCACTCGGATATACCTTAGATGAGATCAAGAATGCCATCACCGGCAAAACCTATGCAAGTTTTGAGCCGATGTTAGATTATTGTGTCGTAAAGATCCCAAGACTTCCGTTTGATAAATTTATCACGGCAAAGAGAACACTGACAACACAGATGAAAGCAACCGGAGAGGTTATGAGTATCTGCACAAACTTCGAGGGAGCGCTGATGAAAGCCATCCGTTCCTTAGAGCAGCATGTGGATTCCATGATGTCCTATGATTTTACGGAGCTTTCCAAAGAAGAGCTTTTAAAACAGTTAGAAGTGGTAGATGACCGCAGGATCTGGGTGATCGCAGAAGCGATCAGAAAAGGAATCTCCTATGATACGATCCATGAGATTACAATGATAGACCACTGGTTTATCGACAAAATTGCCATTCTTGTGGAAATGGAGGAGCGTTTAAGAAGCGAAGAACTGACTACAGACCTCTTAAAAGAAGCAAAACGGATAGAGTTCCCGGATAATGTTATTGCAGAACTGACCGGAAAGACAGAAGAAGAAATCCGCGATCTGCGTTATGAAAACGGGATCGTGGCAGCATTTAAAATGGTAGATACCTGTGCGGCAGAATTTGAAGCCAGCACACCGTATTATTACTCCTGCTTTGGAAGTATCAACGAGGCAGAAGAGACACATCCGGAGAAAAAAGTACTGGTACTTGGTTCCGGACCGATCCGTATCGGTCAGGGTATCGAGTTTGACTATTGTTCCGTACACAGTACCTGGGCGTTTGCAAAAGAAGGCTATGAGACCATTATTGTAAACAATAACCCGGAGACCGTATCCACAGACTTTGATATTGCAGATAAGCTCTACTTTGAGCCACTGACACCGGAAGATGTCGAAAACATTGTGCGTTTAGAAAAACCGGACGGAGCAGTCGTACAGTTCGGTGGACAGACTGCGATTAAATTAACCGAAAGTCTGATGAAAATGGGAGTTCCGATTCTTGGAACAAAGGCAGAAGATGTAGATGCCGCAGAAGATCGTGAATTATTTGACAAAATATTAGAGGAAACAGAAATCCCAAGAGCAGCCGGTGGAACCGTCTTTACAGCGGAAGAAGCGAAAGAGGTTGCAAACCGTCTGGGATATCCTGTCTTGGTACGTCCTTCCTATGTACTTGGCGGACAGGGTATGCAGATTGCCCTGAATGACGAAGAGATTGAAGAATTTATGGCAGTCATCAACCGCTATGCGCAGGATCATCCGATCTTAGTAGATAAATATTTACAGGGAAAAGAAATCGAAGTCGATGCGGTATGTGATGGAACAGACATCCTGATTCCGGGAATTATGGAGCATATCGAGAGAACCGGAGTACATTCCGGAGACAGTATTTCCGTATATCCGGCACCGACGATCGGAGAGGATATCAAGGCGACCATCGTAGAATATACAAAACGATTGGCAAAAGCACTTCATGTCATCGGATTAATTAATATCCAGTTCATTGTTATGGACGGACAGGTATATGTGATTGAGGTAAATCCGCGTTCATCCAGAACCGTACCATATATCAGTAAGGTAACAGGAATTCCGATTGTAGATCTTGCAACAAAAGTAATCATCGGTAATACCTTAAAAGGAATGGGTTATCCGACAGGTTTAGCACCGGAGGCAGATTATATCGCAATTAAGATGCCGGTATTTTCCTTTGAAAAACTGCGTGGTGCAGAGATCAGCTTAGGACCTGAAATGAAATCAACCGGAGAATGTCTGGGTATTGCAAAGACATTTAACGAGGCACTGTACAAAGCATTTTTAGGTGCAGGAATTGTCCTTCCGAAATATAAGCAGATGATCATGACCTTAAAAGACGCAGATAAAGAAGAAGGTGTCGCAGTCGCAAGACGATTTGAGGCACTTGGTTACAAAATCTATGCAACCAGAAGTACGGCAAAATATCTGCAGGAGCGTGGTGTCAATGCCCTGCGTGTCAATAAGATCTCACAGGAGTCACCAAACGTTATGGACTTGATCTTAGGACATAAGATCGATTTAGTGATCGATACCCCGACACAGGGACGTGATAAGAGCAGAGACGGTTTCCTGATCCGAAGAAACGCAATAGAGACCGGTGTACACTGCCTGACATCCTTAGATACGGCAAATGCATTAGCACTCAGCTTAGAGAATGCAAGTGATGAGATGACACTTGTGGATATTGCGACAGTAAAGAATATCTAAAAATTAGGAATAATAGGAATCAAGTAATGAAAATAAAGTGATTAAATTACTAAGAATCAGGAAGTAGATAGTAGGAAAAACCGCGGAGTCAGATGACTTCGCGGTTTTTTTGCTTTTTAGCCAGTTTTGCTTTGGCTTTTCGGAAACGGTTCATCATTTCCGTGACATAAGTGTCGGTCTGGAACTGTTTTAAAGTTTCCTCATCCACCTGGATGCGGTTATCCATTGTTTTCATCAGATCCTTGATCTGGAATTTTTCCGAAACATCGGGATCACTCAGATCATAAATCCGGTTATCCGAAAAACGTAAGATCAAAGGCTGTAAAAAATCATCCGGATTCGTCTCTAAGATCAATGCTTTATCCCCGCTGGTCAGATCGACACATGCTCCCTGCGGAAGAATGTTGATACATTCACCGAGAGCCTGAACCACGGTAGAGTTAAAAAAGTCAGGATGTTCAAACAGATATTTCATGGTCACAACCTCAGATTGTGGTTCAAAGCCATAGCGCATAGCGGTCATCTGGTCAAAGCAGCCGGCAACACGCAGAACCTGGGTGCCAAACCGCCAGGTATGCTCTTTCATCTCCGGATGGGCAATATGGTTTGCCGGATGGATCATCTCCGCGATTACTTGTAGCGTCATTTTTGGAAGATGATATTCATTGGTCTGCGGTTTTAAAAGTGCAAAAGCATCTCCTCTGGCAAGACACAGTTTTTTATAATCAGCACTCTCGACATCTTCAAAGTCCGTCAGTTGGTCAGAATCCAGATAGAGATACCCGGTATCATACAAAAGAGCGGCTTCCACTAATGCAAGCTGTTCTTCATAGGAAAAACCGAGATGGTGTGTCAGGATGGCACAGAGAATACCGGTATTCAAACCGTGTTTATAGACAAAATCACCGGAACTTCGGAGATTTTGTGAAAAAATAATCTTGTGGTCAAGGTTTCCAAACTCACGGATAATGCTTTTACAAAGTTCAGAGAGCTTATCCGGTTCTTTTCCGGTTACTAACTTGCCAAGTTCATCCCGCAGCCGGAACATATACATGGTCTGGAACTGTTCAAAATGCAGCTCCTCCTCACTTAAAGGCGGCAGAGGTTCGGCAGGGTCTAGAACATAGATTCCAATCAAAGAGAATTTGCGGATACTGTTGATACCCTGAGGAGTCAGTTCCGTGTTACGTTCGTATAAAAGAACCCCTAAGCGGTTATAGATGGGTTTTGCAAGTCTCATACCGGGACATAAATCTTCTGTTTTTACAAAATGCATGATATCCCTCCCAATACATTGGTTTTACATAGAATATTGATTTATTTTAGCATAAACGGATATAAATGACAAATGACATCTTGGAAAGCATAAAAAACTATTGTAAAATAAAATTAGGATATCAAAAGGCGGTTTCAAGTTTTTTGATTGCCGGTTTTGTGCAATCAGCCAGTCGTTAAGTTGTGAGCCGACCTTTGACACCCTGATCAAAATAATGAATAAAAAGAGGGATGAAACATTTAACAATGAAAAAGAGAGGGTGAAGCAGTATGGGAAGCGTAAAAACTATCAAAAAAGGAATAGCCATTGCCTTGAGCATGATGCTGGCGGTAACCGTATTACCAACAGGATTTGGAGTGCCAAAAGTACAGGCAGCAGGCGAAATGCTGTATGTGGGAAATATACGGGTAACAGAGGCAAACGCATCGGATGTTCTTTGAAATAAGACTATTTCCTATCAGGCATCCACGCATACACTGCCACTCAATGGGGCAAATCTGACGACTCCGATGAAGGCCGGTAAATATATCTATGGCATTCGGTATGAAGGAGCAGGACAGATGCTGAACCTTGTCCTGAACGGCACGAATACGATCACTACAGGAAATGTAACCGATGCAAAAGAGTGCTATGGAATTTATTTAAGTATGAATGATACCTTGAAAATTTCCGGTACCGGAACCCTGAAAGTTACAGCCGGAATTGCAATGGATGACAGCATGGGAATTCTGACCGGAAGCCTTAAGATGGAGCAGGGAAGTGTAGAGGCAACTGCAGGAAAAGAAACCATATGTAAAATTAAACGTATCTTCCATTATGCTTCAGGTAAAAAAGCAACTTGTAAAGTAACGGTAAAATAAAAAGGAACTGACATGAAAAAATACGGAAAACTGCTCTGTGCATTTACTTTAGCGGTCACGGTAACCTTAACAGGTTCCTCCTCCATAGCGGTCCATGCAACAGAACAGAAAATTGAAGACACCAAAGGAAAACTGAATGAACTGCAGGAAAAGAAGAAACAGGCAGACCAGAAAGTAAAAGACCTGCAAAACAGCAAAGACAGCATGGGGCAGGAATTAGAAAATCTGGATGCAGAGCTGGCTGAGATCAGCACTTCTTTAACCGGTCTCGAAAATAAGATTACAGAAAAGCAGAACAGTATCCGTGAAACAAAAAAGCAGTTAAAGAAAGCAAAAAAACGTGCGAAAAAGCAGTATCAGAGCATGAAAAGCCGTATACAGTTCCTGTATGAAAACGGCAGTGAATCACTTTGGATGTCCTTATTGAATGCGGAATCCATGTCGGATTTTATCAATCGGGCAGAATACGTCAAAGCGATCAGCAGCTATGACAGGGAAAAATTAGAAGAATACGAGCAGATGTGTGCAAAGATAGCTTCTGACAAAGCCAAATTAGAGGAAGAAGAGAAGAGTCTGCAGGCATTAGAACAGAAGACAAAAGAAAAAAAGGAACAGATGAATACGCTGATTGCATCCACAAAGGAAAACATCAGCAGATCGGAACAGGAGATCGGTGAGACGCAGAACCTCTCCGCAGAATATGAAGCCGAAATAGAAAAGCAGAAAGCATATGAGGCACAGTTAGAGGCACAAAAGGCAAAAGAAGACGCAGCAAGGATGAGTGAGATCAAGGCACAGGAAGCCGAAGGGGCAGATGGCTCCAAGGTGCAGACACAGGCGGGAGATTTAGAACTGTTAGCGGCACTGATCGAGTGTGAAGCAGGCGGAGAGCCATACGAAGGAAAGTTAGCAGTCGGCAGCGTAGTGCTGAATCGCGTGGCAAGCTCGCATTTTCCAAACAGCGTAGTCGGGGTCATATACCAGAGCGGTCAGTTTTCGCCGGTAGCAAGCGGTCGATTTGCAACCGTATTGGCAAGGGGAGCAGATGCTTCCAGTACACAGGCGGCACAGGAGGTCATCGGTGGCAGAATCACGGTCAAATGTCTCTATTTCCGGAGAAATAACGGAACGATCCAGGGAACAGTCATTGGCAATCATGTGTTCTATTAACTTGAAGTAAAAGCGGGATTTTGTACAAACTATACAAAAAATCCCCGCTTTTTTTCAATCTCGGAAAGGATTTTGATAAATTTTTAACAATAAGGTTTTTGTTGCATTTTTTAACAGATTATGCTATCATTATTAACGAAGTAAAGCTTAGGTTGAAGTACATAAATTCTTTTGATTTAAGCTTCGAGTAGTAAGGAATAAATTAAAAACTCAGCAGTTTTTCAATTTATTTTTTTTAAGTATGAGATTGTTAAAAAATTAACATCTCATCCACACAAAGAAATCATAAAAAGGAGAAGAAGAAATGGCAGAAAAAGTAGTTTTAGCAGGCGCATGTCGTACAGCAATCGGAACTATGGGAGGAGCTTTAAGCACAACTCCGGCTCCAGTTTTAGGATCTATCGTTATTAAAGAAGCATTAAACAGAGCTGGTGTACCAGCAGAAAAAGTTGATCACGTATATATGGGATGTGTAATCCAGGCAGGATTAGGCCAGAACGTAGCACGTCAGGCTTCCATCAAAGCAGGATTACCAATCGAGACACCGGCAGTTACAGTAAACGTTGTATGTGGTTCTGGTCTGAACTGCGTAAACATGGCTGCACAGATGATTAAAGCAGGAGATGCTGACATCGTAGTAGCAGGTGGTATGGAAAATATGTCTATGGCACCATACGCAGATATGAGCGGACGTTATGGACACAGAATGAACAACGCTACTTTAGTAGATACCATGGTAAACGATGCATTATGGGATGCATTCAACAACTACCACATGGGAATCACAGCAGAGAACGTAGCAGAGCAGTGGGGCTTAACTCGTGAGCAGTTAGACGAGTTCGCAGCAACTTCACAGCAGAAATGCGAAGCAGCTCAGAAAGCTGGAAAATTCAAAGATGAGATCGTTCCTGTAGAAGTTAAGAAGAAAAAAGAGACTGTTATCGTAGATACAGACGAAGGACCACGTCCTGGAACAACAAAAGAGAGCATCTCCAAATTACGCCCGGCATTCAAGCCAGACGGAATTGTTACAGCAGCTAACGCTTCCGGAATCAATGACGGAGCAGCAGCAGTTGTTGTTATGAGCGAGAAAGCAGCAAAAGAATTAGGCGTTAAGCCAATGGCTACATTCGTAGCAGGAGCACTTGGCGGAGTTGACCCATCTATCATGGGTGTTGGACCGGTTGCTTCCACAAAGAAAGTATTCGAGAAGACAGGCTTAACAATTGATGATATGGACTTAGTAGAAGCTAACGAAGCATTCGCAGCACAGTCCTTAGCAGTAGCACATGACTTAAACTTCGATATGAGCAAAGTTAACGTAAACGGTGGTGCGATCGCACTTGGACATCCGGTAGGAGCTTCAGGATGCCGTATCCTTGTTACACTGTTACACGAGATGCAGAGAAGAGACGCTAAGAAAGGTCTTGCAACACTTTGCATCGGTGGTGGAATGGGATGCTCTACTATCGTTGAGAGAGACTAATCAACAACAGGTATCAATAGCCGGTGTCTGATGACACCGGCATCAAAAGTTAATAAAATTCCATAAGGAGGAACTGACATGAAAGTTGGTATTATTGGAGCAGGAACCATGGGTTCCGGTATTGCACAGGCATTTGCACAGACAGAAGGATATGAAGTATGCTTATGTGATATTAATGACGAATTTGCAGCAAACGGAAAAGCTAAAATTGCAAAAGGATTTGAGAAGAGAGTTGCAAAAGGCAAAATGGAGCAGGCAGCTGCAGATGCTATCTTAAACAAAATCGTTACAGGTACAAAAGAAATTTGTACAGATTGTGACTTAATCGTTGAGGCAGCTCTTGAGGTAATGGATGTTAAAAAACAGACATTCAAAGAGTTACAGGATATCGTAAAGAAAGATTGTATCTTCGCTACAAATACATCTTCCCTTTCTATCACAGAAATCGGTGCAGGAATTGACAGACCGGTAATCGGTATGCATTTCTTCAACCCGGCTCCTGTTATGAAACTGATCGAGGTTATCAAAGGCGAGAATACACCGGACGAGTTAAAAGACAAGATCGTTGCTATTTCTAAAGAGATCGGTAAGACTCCTGTAGAAGTAAACGAAGCTGCTGGTTTCGTTGTAAACAGAATCTTAATCCCATATGTAAACGAAGGTGTTGGCATCCTTGCTGACGGCGTTGCTTCTGTAGAAGGAATCGACACAGCTATGAAATTAGGTGCAAACCATCCAATGGGACCATTAGAGTTAGGTGACTTAATCGGATTAGATATCTGCCTTGCTATCATGAACGTATTATATGATGAGACAGGCGATCCTAAATACCGCCCACATCCATTACTTAAGAAAATGGTACGTGCAGGCAAATTAGGACGTAAGACAGGCATCGGATTCTACGACTATTCAAAATAATAAAATGAGCAGAAGGAATAACGGGGAAAATTCCCCGCTGTTCCGTATATGAAATACCTCAAGATGAAACAAGCATTTTGGGGAATTTGCTCGTTTTAAAATAAATAAAGTAAATGGAGGAATATAAATCATGGATTTTTGTTTAGATAAAAAACATGAAATGGCGAGAACTCTTTTCAAAGAATTCGCTGAGACAGAAGTAAAACCTCTCGCTCAGGAGGTTGACGAGACAGAACATTTCCCGGCAGGAACTGTTGAGAAAATGGCAAAAGCAGGCTTTATGGGAATTCCTGTACCAAAGGAGTACGGCGGACAGGGATGTGATCCATTAACATATGTTATGTGTGTAGAAGAGTTATCAAAAGTTTGTGCAACAACAGGCGTTATCGTATCTGCACATACATCTCTTTGCATCGACCCGATCATGACATATGGTACAGAAGAGCAGAAGAAAAAATATGTAACACCACTTGCAAAAGGTGAAAAACTTGGTGCTTTCGGTTTAACAGAGCCGGGTGCTGGAACAGATGCTCAGGGATGCCAGACAAAAGCAGTTTTAGATGGTGACGAGTGGGTATTAAACGGATCTAAATGTTTCATCACAAACGGTGAAGTTGCAGACGTATATATCATCATTGCTATCACAAGCGTAACAGAGGATAAGAGAGGAAGAAAGAAAAAGAACTTCTCCGCATTTATCGTAGAAAAAGGTGCTCCGGGATTCTCCTTCGGAACAAAAGAGAAGAAGATGGGTATCCGTGGTTCATCCACATATGAGTTAATCTTTGAGGATTGCAGAATTCCAAAAGATGCTTTATTAGGACCTGAAGGAAAAGGTTTCCCAATCGCAATGCATACATTAGACGGTGGACGTATCGGTATCGCTGCTCAGGCTCTTGGTATTGCTGAAGGTGCATTAGATGCAACTATCGCATATGTAAAAGAGAGAAAACAGTTCGGTCGTACAATCGCTCAGCAGCAGAACACTCAGTTCCAGTTAGCTGATATGGCAGCAAAGATTGATGCAGCAAAATTCCTTGTATATAGAGCAGCTATGGCAAAAGCAACACAGAAAGTATATTCTGTAGAAGCAGCTAAAGCAAAATTATTTGCAGCTGAGACCGCTATGGACGTAACAACAAGATGCGTTCAGTTATTCGGTGGATACGGATACATCAGAGAGTACGATGTAGAGCGTATGATGCGTGATGCTAAGATCACAGAGATTTACGAAGGAACTTCAGAAGTTCAGCGTATGGTTATCTCTGGTGCTTTATTAAAATAATCGCGATTCCAGCGGATTGAAAATGAAGTCATTAAATCAAACATAAGGAGTGAAATTACCGTGAAAATAGTTGTATGTGTAAAACAGGTACCGGATACAAAAGGCGGAGTTAAATTTAATCCGGACGGTACATTAGACAGAGGTGCGATGCTTACAATCATGAACCCAGACGATAAAGCTGGTTTAGAGGCAGCACTGAGAATTAAAGATGAGTACGGCGCAGAGGTTACTGTACTTACAATGGGTCTTCCAAAAGCAGAGGAAGTTCTTCGTGAAGCTATGGCAATGGGAGCTGACAAGGGAATCCTTGTAACAGATAGAGTATTAGGTGGAGCTGATACATGGGCTACATCTACAACTATCGCAGGAGCTCTTAGAAACATCGATTATGATTTAATCATTACAGGTCGTCAGGCTATCGATGGTGATACTGCACAGGTTGGACCACAGATTGCAGAGCATTTAAATCTTCCTGTAATCTCTTATGCACAGGATATCAAGATTGATGGAGATTCTGTTATCGTACAGCGTCAGTATGAAGACAGATACCATGAATTAAAAGCAAAAATGCCTTGCTTAATTACAGCATTATCTGAGTTAAACCAGCCACGTTACATGACTCCGGGCGGAATCTTCGATGCTTATGATCAGGAGATTACTGTATGGGGCAGAGCTGACTTAAAAGACGTAGATGATTCTGACCTTGGATTAAAAGGTTCTCCTACACAGATCGCAAAAGCATCTGACAAAGTTCGTAAAGGTGCAGGCGAAAAAGTTACTCTTGATGCAACAGAGTCTGTTGACTACATCATGGGTAAATTAAAAGAGAAACATGTAATCTAATAAGAATAAGGAAAAGTGGTGAATAAAAGTGGAAAAAATGAACTTAGAGGAATATAAAGGAGTATTTGTCTTTGCACAGCAGGTTGACAATGAGTTAACCCCAATCGCTTTTGAGTTAATTGGAAAGGGTAAAGACTTAGCAAAAGATTTAAACACTGATGTTACAGCTGTACTTATTGGTTCCGACGTAAAGAGCCTTGCTGACGAGTTAGCAGAGTACGGTGCTGACAAAGTTATCGTTGTAGACGATCCTGAATTAAAAGACTACAGAACAGAGCCATATGCTCATGCACTTGCATCTGTAATCAAAGAGTACAAACCGGAGATCATGTTAGTAGGTGCTACAGCAATCGGTAGAGATTTAGGACCTCGTGTATCCGCAAGAGTTAAAACAGGTTTAACAGCAGATTGTACTGTACTTGAAATCGGTGAGTTCAAAGGTGTTGCAAACCAGTTATTAATGACTCGTCCTGCATTCGGTGGTAACACAATCGCTACAATCGCTTGTCCTAACCATCGTCCACAGATGGCTACAGTTCGTCCTGGTGTTATGCAGAAGAAAGAGCCTGTTGCAGGTGCAAAGGCAGAAGTTATTGAGTACAATCCAGGATTTACTCCAAATGACAAATATGTTGAGATTCTTGACATTGTAAAATCTGTTACAGAAACAGTTGATATCCAGGCTGCTAAGATTCTTGTATCTGGCGGACGTGGAGTTGGCTCTGCTGAAAACTTTGCATTATTAGACGATTTAGCAGAGGCACTTGGCGGAACAGTTTCCTGTTCTCGTGCAGTTGTTGATAATGGTTGGAAACCAAAAGATTTACAGGTTGGCCAGACTGGTAAGACAGTTCGTCCTAATGTTTATTTTGCAATCGGTATTTCCGGAGCTATCCAGCACGTAGCTGGTATGGAAGAATCTGATATCATCATTGCTATCAATAAAGACCCAGATGCACCTATCTTTGATGTAGCTGATTACGGTATTGTTGGCGATGCATTAAAGATTGTTCCTAAGTTAACAGAGGCAATCAAAGCTCAGGTTAAATAATTTCAAATCATATCAGACTCATTAGATTATGTGAGTTACTGATTGAGGATTGAAACTTAGATTTTTTGTGGAAGTCTAGTATATGCATTCTCAGATGTTTTGTGTATTGACGATTCATTATTAAAAGAAGCATATGGGAGATTTGTGCTGAATTCTATAAAATGTATTTATGCAGGGAATCTTTTTGAAGATTCCCTGTTAAAGTGAGATAGTAGGACTACAGTTTATAACTGTGGTCCTTTTTACTTTCATTCAGTTGGCATAGCCCGCTACGCCGTCTTCATTCAGGAAAAATTCCCCATAAATTGTAACGCACATCTTGCAAAAGCATTTTTCAAACTCGCTCTAGT